>Ga0247830_10000627_pt1 | contig 13024 bp, 12 predicted proteins | sample 12C_Control_Day5_FD_207766 | JGI IMG/M metagenome (GOLD analysis project Ga0247830, IMG submission 207766) | Soil microbial communities from agricultural site in Penn Yan, New York, United States - 12C_Control_Day5 | ecosystem: Environmental > Terrestrial > Soil > Agricultural land | place...
CACAGCAGTCGCAAGGTGAGTTCCACAAATCCGACTGGGTGAAGATCAATCGTGAACGGCCTGTCCGCGATTGAAGCCGACAACATGAACTGGCGATCGTGCTGGAACGCCGACGCAGGTAGGATTTGGGCAAACGCATCTTCCCCTTGTGAGGTCAACTCCCAAACACCGGCGTTGGGTGACTCCACGATCCACGGCGTATGCCTTGCCTCGGGGTTTCCATCCAGTGCTGATTCAGCAGCTTCTCTGGCGGCGATTGCCGCCGACTCTTCACTCTGGGCTGCTACCAACGCAGCTTGAGCAGCAGCGATTGCCTCTGCTCCAACGGCAGCGTTTCTGGCCGCTTGAGCACTGGCCCGCGCGACAATGGCCCGCCGCTCATCCTGTAGAGCATCGTCCCACGCCCTCGCCAACGCTTGTGATGAATCAGTGCCGATGAAGATATAACCGTCGATGACCGGGCCGTCGATGATCGCCGTTGAGGGGGCGGTGCCCTGTTTCTCGACGAAGACTTCCCAGCGACGAAATTCACGGCCGACCCACGCAGGTCCGCCACACTCCAGGATGATTGGATCACCAACCGCCAGCGGGATTTCTTCTTCAAACGGGTCTTCAACTTCTTGCCGTAACCAGCCCGCCCAGTCCTGGGTCTTGTAATCTATATTGACCCCAACCACGCTGAAAATCCTAAACCCACCCACAAACGCGAAGCTGTTGGCGCGGATGTAACCGTCTGCTAGACCGCGATCCTCTTCTTCGCAGCAGCATGACTCGTTGTCGATCGCCGCGACAAGCTCGTCGATGATGGATTGCTTCCAGGTCTGCGGGATCGCCGAGAAGGTGTTTTCAGCACAAAGCTCCGTCAGCGTAGTTTGTGCCTGCTCGATGTCCGACCTGGACCAGCGGTGGTTTGGTTCTACCTCGTCGAGCGGCTCAACACCTGGGCAGTCGGGAACTAGCTCATTGATTCGACGAATCAATTCGTTCCACGCTTCCTCGGGCGTAGCGCCTTCACGTTTATAAGGTGGCATCAGAACACGTCCATTCTCAATAGGTGACGATAGACTTCGGCCTCGGCCAACGAGTCGGACAGGGCGTCGTGTGGCCGTTCATTGACCACGCCGAACACATTGCACAGGCTGGTGAGAGAGACTTTGTTGAACGGTGCCTTCTCGCCGGCAACGAATGATTTGTCGTTGAGGCTGAGGGCGTAGGTCATGGCGTCTCGGGCGTGTGAAAAGAAGAGGCGGTCAGTCAGTTCTTCTCCCAGCCACGCCTTGAGGAAGCCGTTCTCGAATGCCCAGTTGTGCGCCAGCGGCACCAGCGATTTAAGGAACGGCAGTTCCAGGTTCTCCCACCACTCGATCAACAGATCGGCCACTCTCTCTGGATGGAGTGCAGTAGCGGCAAGCTCTTTAACGTCGAGGCCGTGTCTCGCCGTTGCAGCCCGCTCCGCTCGATCGGGGTACAGCGGTCTGATGTTCATATAGAACGGTCGAACGCCTTCCAACGGCCGCACGTCCGAGTTCAGCGGGACCACGGCGATCTGGATCGGTTCGTGGTATCCCGGCCGGGTGCCGGTGGTCTCGAAGTCGATGGCCGCCAAGACGTTTCCGTTCAAGTGCGGCATAGTGGAGTAAATCTTGGTCATCCTAATAGCTTGTGGTTACAGGCAGCTTGAAAGGCGTCCCGGTCGATCTTGTCTAACGGCAAGCCGCGATCCGTGGCCCACTTCTCGAACTCGTCGATGAACTTGTCGCGAGGGTAGCTGCCGCCGACGACCATCGGCATTTCCCGATTGAAGCAGTACAGCACGAAGTCGAAGACGGCCCCGAGAACGAAATGTCTTGTTTGATCGGCGATCATGCAGCCTTCTCCACTGAGAGGGCGTCAGTGATCTCGTTGCTGGTCTGTATCGGCCACTCATTAAAACCAGCACACTCTGCTTCGATCGCTCGGCCGATCGCTCTGGCGTTGCCGCGAAGGTCGCGGATGTCGCCGTTCGCACCGAACACATAGTCCCAACCGGTGAAGCCGATCAGCGACTTGTCGGCGACAGTGTTCCTCGGGCCGTAGCCGGGGCGCACGATCTTGATGAGCTTGCCACCTGCCTTCTGGACGGCTGCAACTTCGTTCGGGAAGCGAACGTCCGGGATCACCATCACGTCAAGACCGTGATCGGTCTTCAGCAAGAAGTCGATCCAACTTCCCTGGTAGACCTGCTCTCGCACGGCTGGCGTACCGAACGCGACCCAAATCTCGACCGGAGTCTTACCGATTGTTGGCAGCTTGATGTCGCGGAACTTCTCACCCTCGGGAGTGTCGTAAAACTCCGGTTCTCGCAACCCGTCCCAAGCATAAAGCTCGTGGCAGATTTGCTTGAGCTTCCAGGCGAAGGGAATCTTCTTAACTTTCAGAGACGTGTACTCCTGGAGATAGTCCACCAAGGCGTTGGCGAACGTGTCCTTGCCGGTGCGGGAGTAATGCCCCAAACCAATGATCTTCATTCTGTTCCTTTAAGCGATGTCTTCAGGTGAGCAAAGTACAGCAGGCCCATGAACCAACCGTCTCACCAGCGAGCATGAAACGGCATTGATTGGGCCGAGACCGGTCGAGTTTATGACGAGCACGTCGCCGTAGCTGAGGTCGATGAACTCGATCGGACCACCAACAAAGTTCTTCAAAGCAGTCAGCGTGAACGGGCCTTTGATCGGCTTCCGCGCGCCTTCTGTTGGGATCAAGAATGCCACTACTGTTCCTTCTTGATCCGGTTGTCCATCACGAAGTATTTCTTGGCATTCGGATCAGGTTCGACCTTTTCCCAAGACGCATTGATGATGCACGTCTTGTTGCCGTTGCCAGTGCCGGTCTGGTACTTCAACGGCATGGCTTTGCTGGTCTTCACGCGACTCCAGTTGCCCTTCTCGTCATTCGGCAACCACTCGATGAATCGAGTGTAGAAGTCGGAGAAGACAATCAGATGTCCCGGAGCTTCGTGTACGGTCTCCGATATGAAGTCTTCGAGTGGTGAGCGGTTGTTCTTCGCGGCGGTCTGCTTGAACTGGGTGTCGATGATCGGGACTCGCAAACGGCTGCCGGACGAAAGCAGCGGCAAGTCGATGAGGGTCCGCATGAAATGCGGTGCCTCTTCTTGAAGCTTCTGAACGAGAAGGTCTTTCTCGATCATCGCGCCTGGGGGGAGGTTGTCCACGAAGATCATTGTGATACGCGAGTCCTTGTCCAAGACCGGGCACGCATCAATGAAGTTTGCTACCTGAATCCAGTGCGTTGTGTTGTCCACCATGTACGAGTCGGTGCGCATCTTGCGGATGGACAACTTGCGAGCCGTTACGGCATCTTTGATCTTGGCGTAGGCACCCGGCGTCTTGGCGACATCCCGCTCTTCAACCACGCACAGAATCGCGCCGGCCAATTCACCATTGAAGTCAGACTGGCTGGTCAGCGCCCGATCGGCCTTCACCACGCCGCCAGTGACTAGAAGCTCGAAGGACTCGTGGAGAATACTTTTGCCCGAGTCTTCCGGGCCAAAGAGGAATAGGTACGGCGTCGGTTGCCGAGGGTATCGAAGGATCGCCGCAAACACTGCGCGGAGATAGTCAGCCCCGGTCTTGATGCCCCACGCCCCGGTCCAGTCAAGTTCCTTGATGTACTTGGTGAGATCAGCACCGATGTGATCCATGATCTTGTCCCAGTGCGGGTGCTTGCTGTCTTCACCCTCTTCGGTGTTGGTCCGCACATCGAGACGTGGTGCCGGGGCGTAGCGGAACTGCGGAGCGTTTGCATTCCAGCAACGGGGTCGCGGGTACTCATCTTGAAACGGAAGCATGACTAGCTTCCACGGAGTACGCTCGTACCGACCCATGATCTGCTCGGCTTCCGGCTTCGGGTGCCCGAGGTCTTGCAGGATGGTCTTGATGCTGCTTAGCGCCTTGCGTGTCCACTGACCGTCCGCCTTCTTCACGGCCCAGCCAGCCGGTGACCCTTCGGTGGTCTCCAGGCAGCGGATGAGATTGTCGTAGTCACAGACTTCGAGCTTCTCGGGCTGGGCCGCTATGTTAAAAACCTGTGTCCAGGCTCCCTTCTTGTCGGTCTTGTTCCAGTTGCCGTTCGGCCGATCTTCATCGCCGCCCTTACTGGGAATCTCGATCGCGATCTTACCGCCCTTGGCCTCGCGGATCACGGCCGTCCGACCCTTCAGGTGCTCTTCGATTTCCATCTCGAAGTTGGGGCTGAGCATCTTCGCAACTTCCACGGCTTTCTCTAGCGTGTTGAACTCAAAGCCATTGCTCTTGGCAAGCGGTTTGCCCCCTAGATGTTTTGCCGCCACGTCCAGGTCGCATCGAGTGTTGAACCAACACATGGTTCGACCCTGTTTGTCCTGTTCCCAGGTCACGGCCTCGGTGATCCGGCCGGCGGCACCGAAGCGGTAGACCTTCCAGCCGCCGTCGTCGAGTGGGAATGCAAAGCAGTTGGGAGTTGCAAGATCGCTTCCCTTCGAGCTAGTTCGGTAGACACCTTTAATCTCGAACTCTTCATCGGTCGCTTGTATTTTGAGCTTTTCACCTGCTTCGGCCCGCTCCATCAGCCGTTGGAATCCGATGGTGTGGGTTTGCAGCAGGTTGTGATCTGGAATCCATGAGCAGGCGATACCCATCGCGGCGATGGCGTCCATAATCGCTTTGTGCTTGTCGTCCAGACGAATCTGTCGATGCGCCGTGGCAAGCTGATTGAAGAGGTCTTCTTCAGAGTCCGACTCGATGCCGTCGAGCCTGATCTTGGCTCGCTTGCCAGAGACGACCGTAAGGTGGACTCGCCAGTCGGACGGCAGCTTCTCGTGGCTGAATAGCTCGCCGGCTTTGATGAGGGCCAGACCCTCGGTGCCGGCAGACTTGCGGTGCCACAGCCACATATTGCCGCCGCAGGCGTCGATCTGATCCTGGAAGTTAAATCCAGCGCCGCTGCTCATCACGCTGAGGATGGAGCGGGCAAGAGCGGCGTGCTCGTTATGGTTCTGTGTGTCGAAGGCGGGATGATCCTCAAAGCACACATAGAGATGCAGGCCAGCGCCGCCGGTAGAGCGACGGACTTGAACATACGGCAGCGCCTTTGCTGCCTCGCGAACTCGGCTCAGTTCTTCTGATGTGACACCGACGCCCTCAGCGTGCCCGAGAATGCTGTCGAAGTCGAAACCGACCCACCGAGACCGCTTCGCCTTCCAGTCCCAGCCTGTCGAACCGATGCCCTCGCAGTGTAGGTCGAGCGGCCACTTCATCGAGAAGTCCATGAAGAACGGATCGTCGTAAGCGTTCTTCGGGATACGGAAGTTAAACCATGTGTCGATACCGTCCGAGTATGTGGACCTCTTGAGGGCCACCGGCTCACCCTTACCGGCCGCGACGTTGACCTGCACTTCCATGTTGCAGCCCCAGGTGAGGAACTGGTCGATCAGGTCGGGGCCTTTGTGCTCACCGCTGAGCTTCTTAGCCGTCAGGAAGTTGATGATTGACTCTGTTGCTTTGGGCATGATGGTCTCTTGTACCTGTGAACTGTTGCTACAGTTATCATGCGCCAACTTGGCAAGAAAGTTCAAAGATCAGGTAGGCAGGTAAGAGAAAAGTTAGCCAAACTGAAGTCATCTTTGATCGTAAACCCTTGGTATCAAAAGTCTTTCTCTATTCTTCTTTTGTAGGTAGGTAGGTAGGAAGGCAGAAAGAATCATTAAGAGAATGGATTTAAGAAACGCCTATGAGGGGTAAAGGGGGACTTGGCCAAGGGTGTTACCTTCCTACCTTCCAGATGTTCACTTTGTAGGGTTTATAACGATTCGTCCGTCTAGTACATCTTCTTTCAAGTTTCCTGAATTTTGTAGGGCGACTGGCGCATGATAACTGTAGCAACAAAGTTGATTCATGCACTAGGAAGACACGAGTGGATGGAGAAGTCGTACAGAACATTCGATTCCGGTATCTGCGGCCACCCAAGGTGCCGCTGCGACCGCTAGACACGCAATCCGTCAGGTTCTTGGAACTGCGTGACTCGATCCGTGACCACGGTTTGCTGAACCCGATCACCGTCCGCCCGATCGTAATGAGTCCGGGCATGTACGAGGTCGTGCTTGGCTATCACAGGTACACCATCTGTGAAATGTTGGGCCACGAAACAGTCGCCTGCATCGTCAAGAAGCTGAAGGACGCCGAGGTACTGGCTCTCCAGATACAAGAGAACGCAATCAGCATCCCGACCAAACCGGTCGAGTATGCGAAGCATCTCAAGCGGATTCAGAGTGCTTATCCCAAAATCTCCATGTCAGAAATGGCAAGGGTGGCGGGGAAAAGCACCCTCTGGATCAAGCAGCAACTAACGCTCACGAACTTAATCGACGCCGCTCAAATCGCGGTGGATCGAGATGAAGTTCCGATGTCGAGCGCCTACATGCTCGCCAAGATTCCTCGCAACTACCAGCGTGGTTTCCTGACGCAGGCTCGCACCTTCAGCCCAAAAGAGTTCAAGGAACTCGCCGCGAACTTCATCCGAAAGGTGATGGAGTCGCGACGGACAGGCCAGCTTCGTAACCACTTCCTGAAAGAGTTTGAAGCACAGCCTTACATGCGGGCGTTGAAGGTTCTGCTGTCCGAGCTTGCCACGAACACGGAAGGTTCACGACGTATTGCGAAGAAGGCTGGCCGTAAGACTGCACTCGACGGATGGCGAATGGCCCTGCAATGGGTCATGCACCTGGACGAGGACAGCATCGAAAAGCAGAAGAGGGCCGCGATTGAACGACAACAAAAGCAAACGATTGAAAGGGAAGCCTATGTAAACGAAATCGACACCGACGTACCTGATTCTGATTCATCTGATTCCGCACCATCTGATTCTCAACCCGAAAGTTCTAATGTCTGAAAACGCTCTCGCAGTTCTGAGTGAACTGAATCTTCCTTCGACCGAGTTGGCCTCTGATGAGGTCTACACTGGCTTGGCCAAGAGCACCGAGTTCTTGGGCCGTTTGCAACTCTACTCGAAGGGCAGCGCCGTCAACCGGAAGCTCATCGGCCCCGGTGAGTTCGGTATTCCTGAAGGCGACGAAATCATCGGCCTCGGTGAGTCCGTCGATCTCATTCCTCTGGCTCGTCGGCCCAAAGCGCTCGACATGAGCGATAAGGAAGCGATCATCGCGGATTACGACGCCAATAGCGATGTCTTCAAGGACATCCAGGTCCGCTCCGAGGGGCCGGACTCCGGTTGCATGTGGGGCATCTCGTTCCTTGTGATCGAGCGCACCACCGGCCGTCTGGTCGAGTTCTTCTGCGGCACCAAGTCTACCCGCCAAGAAGCGGGCAAGATGTTCAACTTCCTTACGCTCACTCAGGCCCAAATCGACAAGGCCGCCGAGCAGGGTAAGGATGTCTCCAAGCTCCAACCTCACGGCCCGCTGCCGATGACTTTGAAGAGCAAGCTCGTGGAGACCGGCAAGTTCTCGTGGCACGTTCCTGTCGTGCTGCCGTGTTCGACACCGTTCAACAGGCTCCCGCCCGTTGACGTGATGAACAAAGAAGTCGCCAAGTTTCTCACCGTGAAGAACGGTGGCGTCGAGAAGGCCGAAGCGGCTCCCAAGAGCCGTCGCGCCCGCTAGTCGTTTCTCAATCCTCTGATGCTCAACCGAGGGTGGTGGTCCACCCATCGCCCTCGGTTCTTTTTGATTCAACGAATGGTCTCAGCAGTTCTTATCACACAACCCGCGATCGACTTCAACACGTTGATCTCGAACGCGCATAAAGCTCTGGGCTATTCGATCGCTGCGTCCAGTGACGCCAGTAAGAAGCAACAGAACGATGTTGAACGATTCCTTTCATGCTTGGCCGCGATGCGAGACCAAGCTGCACCGACCGGACTGTCGCCAAACCTGCTCTGCCATGTTTCCTTCTCGGCGCTGCTCGCAGCCGACGAGTTGGACACACTCGAAATTCTGGAGTGTGCGTCTGGAATGCCGTTCGTCAGCACCGAGACGGTTGCTCGCGGCATTCAGTTGACCGTGCTCACCGGCACGCTCGCCCAGTGGCGAGACGCCGTGATCTCAGGCACCCGCCGTGGTGGTGCGGTGCAGGCCATGTACTGCCAAATCGAGTCGCAGTTCGAGGCCCACAACTTAAACGTCTGGACCGACTTCAACAAACGCTGGTCCGACAAAGTGTTCCTGCTTGAGGACAAGCGTCGATGATCGAAACCTTAGACGTAAAGCTGATAACCGAGACTTCCAAAGGCACTCGCATCAAGTCGGCTGCCACTCTCGGATTCAACCGAGGACGCATCGAGTTCATCAAGTCGCCCTTCTCGTTGAAAGACGAGATCAAAGCGATGAAAGGCTCGAAGTGGCACGGCTTCGACGACCCGCCTCGGAAAATCTGGTCGGTCGATGACTGCCCACGCAACCGGTTCCAGCTTGAGTACATGAAGGGTGAGAACCCTTACGAATGGTTCGATCAAGAGATCGTACCACGCAAGTACAGACGCCCGCTGATGCCACACCAGTGCGATCTGGCCGACTACGGCCTGACGTACCACTACTCGATCTGGGCGGCCGAGATGGGTACGGGCAAGACCCTCTCAGCGATCACCGTTATTGAAGAGTCTGGCGTCGAGGAATGGATTTGGGTTGGTCCCAAGGCGTCCCTCAAGGCCATCCAGCGGGAGTTCAAGAAGTGGGAGTTGGACCCACGCATCAAGGTCGAGTTGATGACCTACGAGGGTCTCGCTCGCCTTATGGACGAGTGGCCGACTGACAAGAAGCCGCCGCGAGGCGTGATCGTCGATGAGTCGAGCCGCTGCAAGACAGCTACAACGAACCGCACTCGCGCGGTCCAGAAGCTCGCGGACCTGATCCGACATCACTATGGCTTTGACGGCTACGTGATCCTAATGTCCGGCACGCCGTCTCCGAAGACGCCTGTGGATTGGTGGTCGCAGGCTGAGATCGCATGGCCCGGCTTCCTGAAGGAAGGCAGCCCCAAAGCTCTCGAACAACGTCTGGCCTTCCTACGGGAAGAGCGTTACGAGTCGGGAGCATTCCAGAAGCGGTTCGGTTGGAAAGACAACGAACTGAAGTGTAACAAGTGCGGCCTACTGGAGCATGAAGGCCCGCACAACCTTGAAGAGCCTGACGACCTTGCGGACTTCCACGCCTACGAGCCGAGCAAGAACGAAGTCAGCCTGATGTACGACCGGCTGATCGGTCTGGTGGTTATCAAGCACAAGAAGGATTGCTTGGACCTGCCCGACAAGCGTTACCGCAAGATCATCTGCAAGCCGAACTCATCGACGATCCGTGTCGCCCAGGCTCTCGTCAACACGGCACCCAATGCGATGCAAGGTGCGGCCTTGCTCCGCGAGTTGTCGGACGGCTTCCAGTACCGGCAAGAAGAAGACGGTATGACGGCTTGCACGCACTGTGCAGCGAGCGGTCAGGTCGAAGAGTGGTTCGATCCGAATGACGAGGATCGGACCTTCGCGGCCGTGGACATGCTGAACCCCGAACTGGTGTCGATGCTGGAAAAGCATGTTGTCACCTGCCCGGCGTGCGGCGGCGACAAGGAAGTCAAGAAGTACAAGCGGATCACCCGAGAGGTTCCGTGCCCGAAGGAAGCGGCATTGATCCAACTTCTCGAAGAGAACGAAGAGCACGGGCGCATCCTGGTGTTCGCAGGCTTCACCGGTTCGGTGGACCGCTGCGTCAACATCTGCACGAAGCAGCGATGGGATGTCGTCCGCTGCGACGGCCGTGGCTTCCAGGTCTTCAAGGTCCACTCGGACGGCACCGTGGAAACGCTGCCCCGACAAGACGCCCTTGATTACTGGGCCAACATGGACAACGAGCGGGTAGCCTTCGTGGCTCACCCCGAGTCGGGCGGCATGGGTCTCACCCTCACCGAGGCCAACACCGCTGTGTTCTGGAGTAACAGCTTCAAGCCCGAGTATCGGCCGCAGTCTGAAGATCGCATCCACCGTAAAGGTATGGATGTGAATCTCGGTGCCACGATCGTGGACTTGATCCATCTACCGACTGACGAGCGAGTCCTGGAAGTGATCCGAGAGAACCGCAAGCTCGAACTTATGACCCTCGGCGAGTTGAAGGAAGGACTCACCGAGGATGCGGCCGGCGACGGCGAACTGATCGAAGCATAAACCCTATCCACATCACATGACGAAGACGAAAGCACAGAACATCAAGACCGATCTGACCAACGGCATGACACAACCGATGGTCGCCAAGAAGCATAAGGTCAGTCGGTCGCTCGTGTCCGACATCGCCACCGGACGCTGCCACAAGGACGTACCGTGGCCGGACGGAGACGCACCGGTGAAGGTGCCGGGCGGCCAGCGGCGGGCCACACCGAAGTTTGATCCTGACAACGACCAGATCAAAGAGCTTCAAGCCGAGGTTCTTCACCTTCGCGAAGAGCGGGATCACGCTCGCAAAGCAGCCCGTATGTCGGCGAAGCAGCACGGTCTGTTCAAAGCCGTGGCCAACGAGATGGATACCAAAATCCGTCCGTTCAAAGCGCTGCCGCCGGCCCGCGACCTACGACCTCGCAAGGACACAATCGAAGAGCACGCCGTCATGCACCTGAGCGACGGCCACCACGATCAGATCATCAGCCTGGAAGAGTCGGGCGGCCTGGAAGAGTACAACTTCCCGATCTCGTGTGTTCGCGCCGAGAAGTATGTGGATACGCTCCTGGACTGGACCCAGCGAACCCTCAGCCCGAGGTTCAACTTCAAGGTGCTGACGGTGCTGGCCTACGGCGACCACACCAGCGGTGAGATTCACGGCCACGTCAGCCGGTCGTACTTCCGCAACCAGTTCAAGAACAGCTTCGCGATCGGTCAGCTTCACGCCCTGATGTACCGCGATCTGGCCCCGCACTTCGACGCCGTAAATGTCGTCTACCTGCCGGGCAACCACGGTCGGCGATCGACCAAGAAGGACTACCACGGGGCGCACGACAACTGGGACTACCTGATCGCCGAGATCGCCCGGCTGCACTGCCGCGACATCCCGAACGTCTCGTTCCTGGTCCCTAACGCCTTCAGCGTGAACATCGACATCAACGGCGTGGGCTTCAACCTGAGCCACGGTGACGACGTGAACAGCAACGGCGGCATCCCGTTCTACGGAATGGTCCGCCGACAGAAGGGGTTGATCGCTGTCAACTCCATGAAGGGTAGCCGCGTCCGGTACTTCTGCATGGGGCATCACCACGTTCAAGGCGCTCTCGCGGACATCGACGGCGAGTTGATCCTGAACGGAGCATGGCCCGGCACCGACAGCTACAGCTTCAACAGGTTCTCTGGCTACCGCGAGCCGAGCCAGTTGATTCACGGCGTCAACCCGAAGCACGGAATCACCTGGCGCATGAACGTGCATCTCAAGACACCTAATGAGGCGAAAGGCCCTCAGCGTTACAAGATCGACCTATGAGTTCACAGTACAGCTTTAACACCTTCTTCGATCACGACTACGACGACGAAAACTTCGAGTCGGACATCTACGACGATGATCGCAGCTTCGATGAGGATGACACCGACTCCCAGGATGAACTCGCAGAGGCTACCGAAGGGTACGTTACTCTTCGCGACATCTCGGCGGTTAAGTATCGCCTTCGACGCTCGAAGATGCCTCTGCTCGTGGCCCTCGGAAAGGTTGGCGTTCTAGCGGACCACTTATCGGATGACGCTTTGACGGCCGTCCGTGAAGTTCTTGAGAACCACGGCTACACGCAATGCCCAAACACTGGTAAGTGGTCACACCCTCGTCGTAGTCGCCGTAAGAAACCAGAAAGCTCCAAATAAATCATGGCAGTCATCAATCGAAAATACGGTTACCTGTTTCTTGCCGAGCCGCACTGCGCCACACGCTCAGTTGAGGCGGCCTTACAGAGGCAAAGAGGGTCTCAAGTCATCGAACAGGCGTGGACCCATGCGACCTACCAAGAACTGCTCGACAAATGCGTGCTCACAATCAACGAGCCGCTGTTCAAGTTCTCGGTAATCCGTCACCCATGTGACTGGGCTGTCACTCGCTACCACACGATGACGGGCTGGCATAAGGAAGGCTTCGGCCCGTTCATCAAGTATCACCTTGACAACGGATTGTGGGCCAACTCGATCTTCACGCACGCTCGGTACACCGACTACACGATCCGGTTCGAGTCGCTTCAGAACGCGCTGAACACCGTGATGGAATCCCGTGGAGCGCCGCCGGTCTGCCTCGGAAAGCTTGGTGAGACTCCCAACCGGAAGGCGTGGCCATCGTACTTCACCCGAGTGCAACTGCAACGGTTTGTCACGGAAATACCTGACTTCAAAACCTACGGGTACAAGGTATGACATTCGATAAATACTCCCATCGTTTGGAGATACAACCGCAATACAACGCTTGGTCTCAATCTGTTGAGTTCTACATCCTTGTGTTAGATCACAGCGGCAAACCCGTAGGCAGGGTGGCTGATTTAATCGTCAAGGATTTCGAGACGTTTGCTTCTCCCTCAGACCCCAGCTTCTCGCTTCAACCTCAAAAAGCCCAAGAACTCGCTGATCGACTTTGGCAAGCTGGTTTCCAGCCAGCAGCAGCCAACGGCAGTGCCGGACAACTGGCAGCCGTCAACAAGCATCTGGAAGACATGCGCACGATCGCATTCAGCACGCTGGATATTAAATGACCGCGAAACGCAAATCACCTATCCCTCGGGAGCACGACAACCCGCACAGTGTACGTGACCTCGATGACATCCTGTTTCCGAACTCTCCGATGGAAGTCCATCGTGACTTCACGATGTTCGGTAAAGAGCAGGTCTACGAGTGGCACGTCTACGTCGAAGGCGAATGGTACGCCAAGGAAGAAACGCTGCGGAACTTATCCACTCGGCTCTACGAGATCATTGCGTCTCAAGGTAGCGACTGGGCCTACCCGAGCACGCGGGTGAATCCAACGTGGCCAGCCTGGGAT
>Ga0247830_10000629_pt1 | contig 13011 bp, 10 predicted proteins | sample 12C_Control_Day5_FD_207766 | JGI IMG/M metagenome (GOLD analysis project Ga0247830, IMG submission 207766) | Soil microbial communities from agricultural site in Penn Yan, New York, United States - 12C_Control_Day5 | ecosystem: Environmental > Terrestrial > Soil > Agricultural land | place...
GCGTCAGCGCAGCGAAGAGCGCGACGTCGCTGACGCGGGGTCCTCGTGCTGCTGGAATGCCCGCGCCGAGGCGCTCACGCCGTCGCCGCAGCGCCAGGCGCGCCAGGCCGAGCGCCAGCGCCGTCGCCGCGACGGCGAGCGTGAGCGGCACGAGCCACTCGGGATGGGTCCAGAACGCGGCGCTCACGGCAAACGCCTCCGCCACACGCGCGCCAGCACGATCTCGACGAACAGCAGCGAGCCCGCCGCCGCGAGCAGCGGCTCGGGGCGGTCGGTGCGTCGCACCCGCGCCGGACGCACATGCTCCGCGCGCTCGAGCCGGTCGATCTCGGCGTAGACGGCTTCGAGATCGCGCGGGCGGCGCGCGGCGAAGTAGTGCCCGCCGGTTGCGGCTGCGACGGCCTCGAGCGCGCGGGTGTCGACGTCGTGGCGCTCGAAGTGGAGCGCACCACCGGGGCCGGGAATCGCGACCTCGTCGCCCGCGCTGCCGATGCCGACGGCGTGGACGCGCACGCCCGCCGCGGCGGCGAGCTCGGTCGCGACCTCGAGCGAGGGCGCGCCCGCGTTGTGTCGGCCGTCGGTCAGCAGAACCACGGCGCGGCCGGCGCCCGGCGCCGCGCCCGGCGATCCGTCGCGTGCCCCGCCCGCGCGTTTCACGGCGAGCGCGAGCGCCTGCCCGATCGCGGTCGCCTCGCCCGCCATGCCGGGTGTGACCCGCTCGAGCGCGCGCGCGAGCAGCGCACCATCGGAGCTGAGCGGGCACAAGGTGAAGGCGCTGTCGCCGAAGACGACGAGCGCCACCCGATCGCCCTCGGCGGCGCGTCGCGCCGCGAAGCGTGCGACGACCTCGCGCGCGAGGTCGAGGCGGCTCTGCCAGGCGTCACCCGAGCGCGTATCGAGCGCACGCATGCTGCCGGACGCGTCGAGCACGAGCGTGAGGTCGAGCCCGAAGCCCGGCTCGGGCGGCGCGCGGTGCACGCCCTCCGGCCTGGCGAAGAGCGCCGCCAGCGCCAGCAGCGCGCCGAGACGGAGCGCCTTCGCCGCGCCTCCGACGAAGTCGCGCCGGCGTGCACCCGCGCGACGCGCCTCCGCGAGCGCGGGCCATTCGAAGACGGATGGCGCCGCGCGCCGCGCCGCCAGGAACACGCCGAGCGCGAGCGCCGCGAAGAGCCAGAAGATCCAGGGGCTCGCGAGGGCGTCGATGCCGAGCCAGCCGGCGTCGTTCATCGCCGCGCCTCCGGCGGCGTCGTCTCGTCGACGAAGGCGCGCGCCGCCAGCAAGAGCTCCGAGGCACGCGCAGCGCGCTCCACGTCGGCGTGCGGCCGGAAGCGCGCCGCGTCGAGCGCCGCGAGCAGATCCACGAAGCCGCTCCAGCGGGTCGTCATCAGGAAGGGTGGCGCCGCGCTGCGAAGCTCCTCGACGCTGCGCGGCGGCACGTCCGCGGCGTAGCGGGCCGCCGTGTAGCGGCGCAGCGCACGCGAGGCGGCGTCGAGCGTGGCGCGCGGGTCGGCGCCCTGCTCTGCCTCGGCTTCGTCGAGCGCCGCGCGCGCAATCTCCCAGGCCGGCGTTCCCGGCACCTCTGGCGCTCGCAGCGCCCGCCGCTCCGCCCGCCGCCTGCGCGCGAGCGCTACCACACCGACACCGCCGAGCGCCACGACGACGCCCGTGCCGAAGGCCAGCGCCGCGCCCGCGCCGCCGACCCGCGCGGCGGGCAGACGCCGCAACCCGAAGGGCACGCGTCGCTCGGGTCCCTCTCCGAGACTCGACACCACCTCGAGCGGTAGCGCCGCGTAGGGGACGGCGAGCGCCGCGCCTTCGGCGGTCTCGCCGGTGACCTCGCCGCCGGGGAACTCGAACTGCCCGACATCGATTGCGCGAATGCGAATGCGCACGCGGTGCAGCCAGCGCGACGGCTCCTGCACGGGATCCTGCATCTCGCGCTCCACGAGCTGGAAGCCGGGAAGCGCGGCCGGCGCCTCGGGCGGCGCGATGCTCGCGCCCGGGTGCGTCACGACGGTGAGCACGACGTCGGCGACGTCGCCGAGCGCGACCTGCGGCGGCTCGAGCACGAGTGCGGCGCGCTCCTGTGCCGGCGCGCCGTAGCGCGGGGCTTCGCCCTGCGAGCAGGCGAGCGCCGCCGCCGCGATCGCCGCCCCGCGCGCGAGCCCACGCAGCGCGCTCGGCCTCATCGCGACACGCGCTGGCGCCGGGCCGCGCGCTCCTGGAAGAAGCGGCCGATGGCGTGGAGGGGGCTCTGGTCCGTGCGCAGCCAGAAGAGCTCGGCGCCCGCCTTTCGCATCGCCATGCTGAGCCGCTCGCGGCGCGCGGCGCAGGCGGCGAGCCAGCCCTCGCGGACTCGACGCCGACCGGTGTGGAGGACCCAGGTGCCGCCGGGACGCTCCGGGTCGGACAGGCGGATCGACCCGACCGCCGGCAGCGCCAGCTCGATCGGATCGAGCACCGCCCCCGCCACCAGATCGTGGCGCCAGCCGAGCTCGGCCAGCGCCTCGCGCAGCGGTGCCGGGCTTCCCGACTCGGGCAGGAGCCGCTCGTCGACGAAGTCGGAGAGCAGGACGACCACGCTGCTTCGATGCGCCTCGGGCCGCAGCGCCGAGAGCCCCGCGGAAAGGCGCGTGCCACCTCCCGCCGCCGTCGCGCAGGCGAGCCCCGTCTCCACCAGCCCGCGCCCGTGCGCGACGCCGCGCGCGGGCGGAATCACGGCACGAAGCCGGCTGTCGAAGGCGACCAGCCCGATGCGGTCGCCCGCGCGACCGGCCGCCGCGGCGAGCAGCGCGAGCGCGTGCGCCGCGGTGCCGGCCTTCGACTGGCTCCCGCTGCCGAAGCGCATCGAGGCAGAGCAGTCGAGCGCGAAGAGCAGCGTCTGGTCGCGCTCCTCGCGAAAGCGCTTCACATACGTCTCGCCGTGGCGCGCGGTCGCGTTCCAGTCGATCGTGCGGACGTCGTCGCCCGGCACGTAGGGGCGCGACTCCTCGAACTCGAGCCCGCCGCCCCGGAAGGCGCTGACATAGTTGCCGGCGAACAGGCCCGTCGCCTCGCGCCGGCTGCGCACCACGAGGAGGCGCGCCGCGCGCGCCAGGTCCTCGCTGCGCGGAGCCTCGGCGCGGGCGCTGCGGAGCATGGGAGCTAGGCCGTCTCGACCGCCGCGAGCACGCCGCGCACCACGCTCTCGGCCGTCACACCGGCGGCCTCCGCTTCGTAGCTCGGCACCACGCGGTGGCGCAGCACGTCGGGGGCGACGCGCTTCAGATCGTGAGGAGTCACATAGTCGCGGTCATCGAGCAGGGCGCGCGCGCGCGCGGCGCGCACCAGGTAGATCGAGCCGCGCGGCGACGCCCCGAGCGCGACGCAGTGCGCGGGCGCCGGCGCGCCGGACGCGTCGAGCACACGCGCGCCCGCCGCCTCCGGGTCGCGCGTCGCGCGCGCCAGCCGCACCGCGTAGTCGATCAGGGCGGGCGCGACGTGCACAGCGGTGGCCGCCTGGCGCAGCGCCGCGAGCTCGCCGAGATCCGCGACCTGCTCCACCTGCACGGGGCCCAGCGCGTCGCGCGCGACGATCTGCGACTCCTCGTCGGCCTCCGGATAGGGGACGACCAGCTTCACCAGGAAGCGGTCGATCTGGGCTTCGGGCAGCGGGTAGGTGCCCTCGAGCTCTACCGGGTTCTGTGTCGCCATCACGAAGAACGGCTCGGGCAGCGCATGGGTCTCGTCGCCGATCGAGACCTGGCGCTCCTCCATCGCCTCGAGCAGCGCCGACTGCACCTTGGCCGGCGCGCGATTGATCTCGTCGGCCAGCAGCACCGGCGCGAAGATCGGCCCGCGGCGCACGACGAAGCCGCCGCGCGCAGGTTCGTAGATGGGCGTGCCGAGCAGGTCGCCGGGCAGGAGGTCCGGCGTGAACTGGATGCGCCCGAAGCCGAGCCCGAGCGCCTGCGCGAGCGTGCGGATCGCCGTGGTCTTCGCGAGCCCGGGCACGCCCTCGACCAGCGCGTGTCCGCCGGAGAGCAGCGCCACCAGCAGGCCCTCGACCAGCGGGCGCTGTCCGACCACGACACGGCCCATCTCGTCGGCGAGGCGCTGGAGCGTCTTCATGGATCAGCCGCGGATGCGCTCGACGAGCGATGACGTGCGCGATCCCGGCACCACCGGAACGCGCACGACCCGACCGCCCCAGCTCTGGACTTCCGCGCGCCCCACGATCTCCTCGAGCCGCCAGTCGCCGCCCTTCGCGAGTACATCCGGACGCACGCTGCGGATCAGCGCGAGCGGCGTGTCCTCGCCGAAGACTACCACCCAGTCCACACACTCGAGCGCCGCGAGGACCTCGGCGCGCCTTCGCGCCGGCACGATCGGCCGTCCGCGGCCCTTCTGGCGCCGCACCGACGCGTCGCTGTTGACTGCTACGAGCAGGCGGTCGCCCTGGCGCCGCGCGCGCTCGAGGCTGCGCACGTGGCCGACGTGGAGGAGATCGAAGCAGCCGTTGGTGAAGACGACTTTCTCGCCGTTGCGACGCGCGCGCTTCGCCGCTTCGCGCGCAGCGCCGCGCGAGAGCAGCTTGCTCCGCGCGCTGCGCGGTCGCTCCGTCACGAGCCGGCCGGCGGGACAGCGGTGTCGGGTGTGGGCGCGGGGGCCCCCTCCGCCGCGGGGTCCGAGGGCAGCAGCAGCCCGCCGATCGCCTTCACGCCCTGGATCACCACGCGCGGAATGCCCTCGAGAATGTCGCCTCCGGCGGTGTCCTTCATGGTGCGCAGCGGCTGCGGCTGCGCGACCGGCTGCTGCCAGGTTCCCATGAGCTTGAAGTACGCCGCAACCAGGTTCTTGTTCTCGCCGAGCAGCAGCTCGTTCAGGATCGGGATCTTCACCAGCGCCCAGTCGAGCTGGCGGAACAGGAAGAGTGCGAGCTCCGCGCGCAGCGGGTTCGGCTTGTCCTGCAATCCGATCTCGCCCGCAGCGAACAGGCGCATGTCGGGACCCTCGACCTCGAGCGCTTGCGTGGAGACCGTACCCGCCGTGAACGTCAGATCCGCGCCGATGCGTGTGTAGCGGATGCGCTCGCGCGACGAGAACGGATTGAGCGAATCGCTGGCCAGCGCCAGCGCGAGCACCGGCGGGACCGTCTTCGGGATGGTGCCGTCGCGCAGCGAGAGCTTCAGGGCGCCGCTCGCGTCGTGGAGCTGGGGGCGCTTCGGCACCAGGGTGCCCGCAAGCGTTCCGCCGAGGTCGAGCGTGCCGGCCATCGGCTCGCCCTGCGCGCCGCGGTGCACGAGCAGCGCCGCGAGGTCGCCCGAGGAGAGCTGCGCGTCGAGCGAGTAGGGAACGGCGTCGCCGCGCGAGAGATCGAGCTCGAGCGTACCCGCGATCTCACCGCTCGGGTCGAGCTCGCAACGCACGTCGGTGAAGCGGACGCGCGCGCCCTCCGCGCGCACGCGCGCGGCGGTGCGGCGCTGGCGGAAGCTGCCCTGCATCGTCGGCGCGATCTCGATGCGCCCGACGGCCCAGGCGGCGTCTTCCACGGCGGATGCGGCGCCGTCTGCGACGACCGGCACCGGCGCGTCGAGGCTGAGCGGCGCCGCCGGCGGCGCCTCGGGTGCCTCGATGCGGACGTCGATGTGGCGCTCCGGTTTCGGCGTCCAGTCGAGCTCCCCGACGATCGGAACGCCGGCCCAGCGCGCGCTGCGGATCGCAACGTGGAGTCCGTTCTCGCGCGGCACGACGTCCGCGAGGACGCGCCGCATGGGCCAGAGCAGCGCGCGATGGTGAAGGTGGTCGAGGTCGAGCGCGACCGACGGCGGCGGCGACGACGGCTTGTCCGGCGGCGACTTGAACACCTCGAAGAGAGGCGTGATGCCGGGCAGCGACACCGCCGTGGAACGCATCGAGCGATCCTGCGCCTCGGAGGCGAGCAGGCGCGCGAAACCGCGGAACTGCACGTCGAGTACGGGCAGCGGCTGGCCGTCGAGGAGGGCGCGCGCGCCCTTCACCTCGAGCAGGCCGGCGCTCCAGGCGAGCGCACCCGAGACGCTCTCGAGCCGGCTCGCCTCGTTCAGCGCGACCTGTGCGCCGTCGACCTCGGCGGAGAGCGAGAGCGCGGGCAGCATCGCGTCGACGTGTCCGCCGAACGCAGCGCGCCATTGCTCGAGGGGGGCCTCGGCTTCGAGCTCACCGCGCACGAGGCGGCCCTGGCGCACGCGGCCGACCAGATCGCGCGCGGGCTCGCGCACCGAATCCGGGAGCCAGCCGACGAGCTTCCGTGCGACCTCCGGGTCGAGCCCGAGGTTCTCGATCGCAACGTGGCCGTGCGTCGTCGCGTCCGGTCCAAAAGGACGCGCCATCGAGGCGTCGAGCGAGAGGGTCCAGTCCCCGATCTCCACGCGACCATCGGAGAGCGTGAGCCGGTCCGGCTCGAGCGCGAGGCGGGCGTTCGCGGCGAGGCGCTCCACCTCCAGCCACTCCCTGTCCTCCGCCTCGCCGATGCGCGCCTCGAGATCGCGCGCGGTCAGCGCCAGCACGAAGCGGTCGCGGCCCGGGGCGACGCCCTCGAATTCCGCCACGCCGTCGAGGCGTCCGCGCATCGCGAGTCCCGTCACGAGCCCGCGCAGCTTGGGAGAGAGCGCTGAGAGCGCGAGGCGCTTCGCGTTCATCTGGAGGGACACGCGTCCGTTGGGCGTGCGGCTGCCCGTCCAGGTGAGGTCGCCGCGCAAGGCGGTGCCCTCGACCCAGCGCCCCTGCACCTCGAGGTTCGCCTTCCCCAGCAGCCGGCTGTGCGAGAGCTCGCCGGCCAGCCCCTCGAGCTGGATGGAGCCGGCGCCGCGCCGCGACTGCTTCACGGAGAGCCGGCCGTCCTCAACGACCACGGTGTCCGCGAGCACCGGGCGGTTCAGCAGGAAACGCGCGAGTCCCCCGATCGCGCGCAGCGGCTCGATCGGCTTCTCGCTCTGGGGGCGCGGCGGACCCGGCTTCCCGAGCTGCGGCTTCCAGGAGCCGTCCTTGGCCTGGGTGAAGCGCAGCTCGGCGCCGTCGAGTTCGAGGCGCGACAGGTGCGGATGACCGCGAAGCAGCGAGAGCAGGTCGATGCGCGCGCGCGCCATCTCGACGGTCAAGGCGCCGTCGTAGAGGCGGAGCCCCGCGCCGTGCAGCTCGAGAGGGAGCCCCCAGACGAGCTGGAGCGCCCCGATCTCCACGGGTCCGCGCGTCTCGCGAGCCAGCAGGCCCTCGACCTCGGCGCGCAGCCGCGCGGGTGCCAGCGCCCGCACCCGCTCGTAGGCCACGTACGCGAACGCGCCGAGCACGGCGAGCACGAGCGTGACGACTGCCAGCCTGCGAATGCGCTTCGGCGCCGAGTCTTTCTTCACCTGCGGTGACCCCGAGGGGATGCTCCTGCATCCGCGAGCTGCAGACTGCCGATCCCTACGTTGGGTTCATTCATACCGCCCGCGCATGCACCCGTGGGGGGGATGTCCGGGCCACCGCAGCGCTTCCTGGTTCGGGGCTCACTCACCCCGTCGCGCCGCCAAGCTCTCATTTTCCCTAAAGAAATCCCGCCTGCGGTCGAAACGGCACTCAGCCCGAGGGGTGCCGCACGGCGGCGTCTGGCGTGGTTCAGGGAGTGCGACGGAATGGATCATAATCGATCGACCTCGATTCGCCGGAATCGCGTGCGCGAGCTGCGCGAGAACCGGCTCATGACGCAGGCTCAACTTGCGCGAAAGGCCAAAGTCGCGCTCCGCACGATCCACAGTGTCGAGAAGGGCATGAACTGCCGCATGGACACCAAGCGCAAGATCCTTCTCGCGCTCGGCATGCGCTTCGAAGACAAGGATCACGTGTTCCCGCCGTCGTCGGCTTTCGAGCTCGGCGCGGGACACGGGCACGGCGGCGAGCAGTCGCCCATCTTCTGAGCGCGCGCGCTCGTCGGAGAGCGCGCTCCGCGATTCGTTAGAATCCGCGCGTTCCGCAACGGCCCACGCGCTGCTCGGCCGAGTCATGCGGCTCGTGACACCGGGCTCGTGACACCAGAGGTCCGACCAATTCCGGATCGGGTCAGCCTCCTCGCCGACGTCGCCGAGGTCGTTGCGCGCTCGCACGACCTCGACGAGACGCTTCAGAACGTCGTAGAGCTCGTCGCCAAGCGGCTCGACACGGACGTGTGTTCGGTCTACCTGATCGAGGCGGACCTCACGCGCCTGACGCTCTCCGCAACCATCGGCCTGTACCGCGAGGCGGTGGGGCACGTGCAGCTCCCCGTCGGCGAGGGCCTGGTGGGGCTCGCCGCCGAACGGCGGGAGCCGGTGGTGGTGGAACGCGCCGAGAGCCATCCCCGCTACAAGTACTTCCCCGAGACGGGCGAAGAGCGCTTCTCCTCGCTGATGGCGGCCCCGCTGATCGTGCGCGGCGTGACGATCGGCGTGCTGGTGGTGCAGACCCGTGAGCCGCGACAGTTCGACGCCCACGAAATCTCCATGTTCCAGACCTGCGCCCAGCTGATCGCGCCGGTCGTCATCAATGCGCGGCTGCTCTCGCTCGTCGGCGAGACGGAGGAGGACACGGCGCGCAGCTCCGCAGAGCTGGCCCTGCACGGCATCCGCGTGAAGGCCGCGCAGACCCCACGCCAGCGCTCGGTGGCGCTGCGCGGGCTCGGCACGTCGCGTGGCATCGCGATCGGCAAGGTGCACCGGCTCGAGAACCCGCTCGACCTGGCCGAGCTCGACTACCAGCCGAACCCCGACGGCGCGCGCGAGGAGCAGGACCTGATGCGCGCGCTCCAGGATGCGCGCCGCGCGCTCGACGCGACGAGCGAGGAGGTCGGCGACCAGTTCGGGCCCGACTTCTCGGCCGTCTTCCACACCCACATCCAGATCCTCGAGGACAAGGGCTTCGTCTCCAAGCTGCGCGACGAGGTGCGCGACACCGCCAATGCGCACCTGGCGCTGCGCAACGTGCTCGACGCCTACCGGCGCACCTTCGCGCGCATCGAGGATCCCTACTTCCGCGACCGCATCGCCGACGTCGAGGACGTGGGTCGCCGCGTGATGGAGCAGCTGCTCGGCGAGCGCCACCACGCCGCGCCCCTCGCAGAGGGCTCGATCGTCGTCACCGACAACATCCTGCCGAGCCACTTCGCCCGCCTCGAGCTCGACAAGGTCGCGGCGATCGTCTCGGAGCACGGCGGTCCGACGTCGCACGGTGCCATCCTGGCGCGCACGCTCGAGATCCCCGCGGTGATGGGCGTCGCGCGCCTGCTCGAGACGGTGCAGCCGGGCGAGACCGCGATCGTCGACGGCGGCGAGGGCAGTGTGTTCCTGGCGCCGGACGAGCGCCTGATCGCCGAGTACGAGCGCGCGCGCCAGCGCCACGTCATCGCGACGTCGCACCTCGACGCGCTGCGCGACCGCCCCGCCGAGACGCGCGACGGCCGCCGCATCGCGCTCTCCGCCAACTGCGGCCTGATCAGCGACCTGAAGCTCGTCGAGCAGCACGGCGCCGACGGCATCGGCCTGTTCCGCACCGAGATGCTGGCGTTCGCACATCGCGGCTTCCCGGAGGAGGAGGAGCAGGAGCAGCTCTACGAACGCGTGGCCGCATTCCTGGCGCCGCGGCCGGTCACCTTTCGCACCCTCGATCTCGGCGGCGACAAGGACATGCCGGGGCTCGGCGCCTCGCAGGAGGAGAACCCGCAGCTCGGCTGTCGCTCGATCCGGCTCTCGCTACTGCACCTCGACGCCTTCCGCGCGCAGCTGCGCGCCGTGCTGCGCGCGAGCGCCAAGGGCAACGTGCGCCTGCTGCTGCCGATGATCTCGTCGCTCGACGAGATCCGCCGCGCGCGCGAGCTGATCGAAGAGGCGAAGGAGGACCTGCGCGCGGCCGGCACGCCCTTCGATGCCGGCATCCCCGTCGGCGCGATGATCGAGGTGCCGGCTGCCGCGCTGACCGCCGATTCGCTCGCGCGCGAGTGCGACTTCTTCAGCATCGGGACGAACGACCTCACGCAGTACACGCTCGCCGTCGACCGCGGCAACGAGCGCGTCGCGCACCTCTACGACCCGCTCCACCCGGCCGTGCTGACCTTGATCGACCGCAGCGTGCGCGCCGCGTCGCGCGAGGGCATTCCCGTCACGCTGTGCGGCGAGCTGGCGAGCAATCCGCTGGCCGTCCCCATCCTGATCGGTCTCGGCATCCAGGAGCTCTCGAGCGCGCCCTACGCCGTGCCCGTCGTGAAGGAGATCGTGCACGGGCTCGACTACGGCGAGTCCGAAGCGGACGCTCGCGCCGCGCGCACCGCGGCCACGCCCGAGGAAGTGCACGCCATCGGTGCAGCGCGCCTGCGCGCGGCGGGGCTGCTCGAGCACGCGGACATCGGGCAATGGCTCCGGCAGGTCGTGGCGAAAGCAGGCACGCGGTCGTAGACGAGCGAGTCGATGTAGCTCGCCGAAGGCGAGCGGGTCGCCGCAAGCGGCGGCCGCTGCAACCGGTTCATGGCGCGGCATCGTGCCGACTTCGAGCGCCGCCGCGCGCAGCGAGGCGAAGCCGAGCGGAGATCAGCTCGAGGCGGCGATCAGCGCGACGCCGAGCACCGTCGCGAACGCGCCCGCGACGCGTTCCCTTCCCGGCTGCTCGCCGAGGAACCACGTCGAGATCGCCACGGCGAAGAGCACGCTCGTCTGCCGTACGGCGACGGCGTAGCTGACGTTCGCCGTCGCCAGCGCCTGCGGCACGAAGACCGCACCGTAGGCGGACGAGAGGAGCGCGAAGTAGAAGAGCGCCGCCGGAAACGGCGCGCTCCAGCGCGCCCGGCCGAGCTCGGCCATGGCCGCCTTGTCCACCAGCGAGTACGCGACGGTGGCGCCGAGGGTGAGGAAGGCGAAGCGCGCGGCGGGATGGGACAGCTCGCGCAGGGTCCAGCGGTTTGCCCCGTGCACCAGCCAGATTCCCGAGACCACGACGCCGATCCCGAGGGCACCGCCCCACGAGATGTGCTCGCCGAGCAGCGGCACGGCCAGGAACGGCAGGAAGGCCGGCGTCGAGCGCGCGATCGGGTAGACGAGCGAGAGATCGCCGTGCTCGAAGGCCCGGCACATCCAGTAGACGTAGGCGGCGTGCGCGATCGCCGTCGCGGGCAGCAGGGCCCAGACGAGTGGGGGCACCTCCGCGAGCGAGACGAATGGCCAGAGCCCCGCCAGCAGCACGACGACGAGCGGGAGCTGGAGGACGTTGAAGAGCAGCGGGTCGCCGCTCTGCTTGATCGAGGCGCTCCACACCGCGTGCAGCAGTGCCGACGCGAGAACCAGCGCGAGCTCGAAGGGCGTCAAGCGGACGCCAGAGTACCGGGACGCTTCGGCGCGCGGGGCAGCACGATGAAGCGCGCCGAAGGCGCGCGGGGCGCCGCAAGCGCCGGCGAAGACCCGGCGGCGCTCTCTCCCAACGCCGGCGCGCGCAACCAGCCGAAGGCGAGCGGAGTCACGGGCTGGTCCGCCGGGGTAGGCGTGTGGTACCCATTCGCGCGTCCGACCGGGCGCCGCGCTCTCCCGAGCGCACAGGCCAGCACCGACGCCTCGAAGGCGAGGTCCCACGGCCCCGTCGGCAATCCCCAAACGAGTCGAAGCCACGGTGCCCTCCGGCACCGCAGCAGGTGAGCGAGGTCGAGCTTTGGCGCGAGCGGCCGCAGCAGCGCTCCGGACCTACGCGGATCTCACGAAGCCGCGCCTGCTCCCCATGGTGCTCTTCACGGGGCTGCCCGTCTTCGGGCTCGCGGCCGGCGGCTGGCCGGGCACGGGCTTCGCCCTGCTGACCCTGCTCGGCATCGCGCTGGCGGCGGCGTCCGCGAACACGCTCAACGCCTACATCGAGCGCGACGTCGATGCGCGTATGGAGCGCACGCGCACGCGCCCGCTCCCGATGGGCCTCGTCTCGCCGCGCGCCGCACTGCGCTTCGGGCTGACGCTCGCCGTCGCCTCGACGGCGCTGCTCTGGCTCGTCGGTGGGCACGTCGCGGCGGCGCTCGGCGTCGCGTCCATCCTCTTCTACGTCTTCGTCTACACGGTATGGCTCAAGCCGCGCTCGGCATGGAACGCCGTGATCGGCGGGGCCGCCGGCGCCGCGGCGCCGATCATCGCCGACGCCGCCGTCAACGGCTCCGTCGGAGTCGCCGGGCTCGCGCTCTTCGCGATCGTGTTCTTCTGGCAGCCGCCGCACGTGTGGGCGATCGCGCTGTACCGCAAGCGCGACTACGAAGCCGCCGGCATCCCGATGCTGCCCTCGGTGATCGGCGACCAGCCGACCCGCTGGCGCATGCTCTGGTACACGCTCGGCCTCGTGCCGGTGACGCTCGCGCCCGTCGCGTTCGGCCTGCTCGGCAATCTGTACCTCGCCGTCGCCCTCGGCATGAACGCGTGGTTCGTGGTGTCCGTGATCCGGCTGCTCCGCGAGCAGAGCGACGGCGCGGCGCGGCGCGTGTTCCACGTCTCGCTCGCCTACCTGTTCTCGCTCTTCCTCGCCATGAACGTGGAGCTGCTGCTCACACGCTCGTGACGTCGGCGAGCAAGCCGCCGAAGGCGGCGCGCAGCGAGGCACAGCCGAGCGAAGTCCAGAGGTACGGACCCGGTTGGTGACGTCACCGAGTTCGCAGGCGGATCGCGGCAGATCCGGGCTCCCCGTCGTGCTCGGGGTCGTCGTCGTCGACTTGATCGGCTTCGGCATCGTGATGCCGATCCTGCCCTTCATGGTGCAGGAGTACGGCGCCGGCGCGAACAGCGGCGTCTGGGTCGGGTTCCTGCTCTCGGGCTACGCGGCGGCGCAGTTCGCATTCGCGCCGGTCTGGGGACGCCTCTCGGATCGCGTCGGGCGCCGGCCCGTGCTCCTCGCGACGGTCGCCGGCACCGCGCTCGCGCTGCTGCTATTCGCGTGGGCTGGCTCTCTCGGCGCGTTGCTCGCCGCGCGAATCCTGGCGGGCGTCTTCGCCGCCAATGTGAGCGTCGCGTCCGCCTACGTGGCCGACGC
>Ga0247830_10000630_pt1 | contig 13010 bp, 20 predicted proteins | sample 12C_Control_Day5_FD_207766 | JGI IMG/M metagenome (GOLD analysis project Ga0247830, IMG submission 207766) | Soil microbial communities from agricultural site in Penn Yan, New York, United States - 12C_Control_Day5 | ecosystem: Environmental > Terrestrial > Soil > Agricultural land | place...
CTGGCACATCGTTGACCGTTGACGTCTCCTTGACCAGTGGCAGCGGCACATTCAATAGCTGGAACGTCAATCTATCCGCACCACGCGGCCCGACTGGTAGCACTGGTTCGACCGGTGCCCCCGGTCTTGCCGGTTTGCGCTTCAAGTGGTCAACTAATACGGCAAACACAGATCCAACTTCCGGCTATATTAAGATCAACAATGCGAGTCCTGCTAGTGCGACTGCGTTGTATATTTCGGAAACGGATCAAAACGCCGCGAGTGTCAGTGCTCTTCTCGCCTTGTGGGATGACAGCACCGGAACGACTAAGGGCTTGCTTCAGATTGTTGATAGCGCTGATCTAACCAAGTTCCTCACGTTTGTCGTTACCGGTACAATGACGGATAATGGTGCCTGGGACACGTTCACGATCTCTGGAGGTTCTGGCACTACTCCCAATAACGATGACATCGTTGCCGTGCAATTCATTCCGTACGGCAATCAAGGAAACATGGGCGCCACTGGCGCGAGGGGTGATGCAGGCGGTGGGTTTACTCTCACATATCTGTTTTCAACTACGACCACCGATAGTGATCCGGGGAATGGCTTCCTGAGATTTGACAGCGGTACACAGAACGTCACTACGACTGTTCGCATAGATCTTCTGGAAAGCAACTCCGTAGACGTTACGGCGCTACTGAACACGATCGATGACAGTACGACGACTGCGTCGCGTGGCTATCTGCGAATCTATAAGACCGCTGATCCAACCGCGTATATCATATTCAACGTTACGGCGCTCGCCACGCCTTCCGGCTATCGCAATGTGACTGTGTCTGTCCTTGCGGCTAGCGCAACTAATCCGTTCGCTAATAATGATCCGGTCACTATTACATTTGACCGCACTGGCGATGCTGGTGGTGGATCGGCGTCAGGAATTTCATTTACTCCTGCTGGCAACATTGCTGCGACCAATGTTCAGACTGCAATAGAAGAATTGGACACGGAGAAGGTCAGTTCTAATAACTCGGTGTTGACAGGAACGACTAACGTGTCGCAGGCGATCAAGGTAGCTGGGGATATTACTCCCAGTGCGTTGACTGCGAGCGTGAACGATTACAATCCTTCTGGTTTGACTACTGCGTCAGTTATTCGTCTATCAGTGTCTAGCTCTGTTTCGTGGAACATTACTGGTCTTCAAGGAGGTGACGACGGACGCATCCTCTATTTGTACCATGCAGGGGGTACTGGCAAGATTGCGTTACTCCACGAGAGCGCAAGCTCGTCTGCTGCCAATCGTTTTTCTTTCGGAGGTGATATTACTCTTCATCCGAACAGCGGCCTTATGATCATCTACGATAGCACGGCTTCACGTTGGAAGCCGATGTTCCCTTATGGAAACGCCATTGCAGTTGATGCCAATGGTCAGTTGAAAGTCAACGCGAATACGGCTACGACCAGCACTTCTACAGGTGCCTTGGTTGTAGTCGGTGGTGTGGGTATTGGATTGGGTGCCACTGTTGGTGGTCTCATTGATGCAAGTGGTGGCTCTGCTGGTCAGATCAAGTTTCCTGCCACGCAGAACGCCTCTTCGAACGTAAATACTTTGGATGATTATGAGGAGGGGTCTTGGACACCAGTTCTTATTCATAATATCGATAACGGTACCATTGGCTACACAACGCAAACTGGGAGGTACGTCAAGATTGGAAAACTTGTTAATTTTAGTTTCACTATGATTTGTTCCGCCATCTCCGGTGCAAGCGGTGTGTCACAAGTTGCGGGGCTACCCTTTGCAAATGGAGATGTTGCAGCCGCTATCACCATGGGGTTCTTCGGTGGTTTGTTGGAAAGCGTGTGTGCCATGAGTGGTTATCTGGAGACAGGAGATACTGAGATAATTCTTTACGTTGTTACTAATACTGCCGATACTTCAAATCAGCCGTTGACTGCTGGATTGTATCTCAATGGATCAACTACGTTCCAGATTTATATGTCTGGTGCTTACATAGCAGCCGCATGATAAGCGTCCCAACCAACGTTACTCCTCAGCTAGTCGAAGAAGTAATTCGTGAGATCTCGGAAGAACTGATGGGGTATATACGTAAAGAGAGACGGCCAGATTGGACTGGACCGATGTACTTCGCCGCGATCAAGAACTATCTGTCGCAGCAGTATCCCAACATGAATTGGCGAATTCTGGTATACGTGGGCGAGCGCCGAGAAGTCAGCGTGGACTTGACGGGGAGCAGGCTGCGTGACTAAAGACCAGGTCAGTGAGCTCCAGCAAGTCAGCACGGAAGTCCAACGATGGTTGTCGCGCGGCAATCTGAACGATCCCCCGTTTGATAGTATTCGCCGTTTGGCTGCACTAGCAACCATTGCCGCAAACGTGGTAGAACACAAAATCTGGGGAAGAGAGTAACATGGCACGATGGCCAAAGGATAACCAGTCTGACCTGATCGCGTTCTATGGAACGCCTAAGACATCAGTGCTGGAGTCGCAGCTTGTAGACGTGGTTCCCCCGTTCCGCATGACGTATTCTGGGACGCCAGTCCGTGCGATCAAGTTCCATAAGAAGTGCGCTCCAGCTTTGCGTGCCGCGCTCGATGAAATATGGAATGCCTACGGTCGCGATCAAAGCAAGATCGACGCCGCACGCGTCTCCATCTACGATGGCGCCTATAATCCACGCATGATCAGGGGAAGCTCGACCAAGTGGTCTAATCATGCGTATGCTGCGGCCATCGACATAGACGCTGCGCATAATGGGTTCGGTGCCGGCAAAGGCACGATGCCGCAGATTGTGATTGATGCGTTCAAGCGACAAGGTGCGCGCTGGGGTGGTGATTACAAAGGTCGCACCGACCCGATGCATTTCGAGTTCTGCGGTGATGGTGTAGTCGCAACTCACACCGATGTTCCGATCGCCCCGAGCGTGGATCTGACTGCCAAGCGTCGCAAGATGGGCGAGATCATGGTGGACTACGAATATGGTAGTCCCCTGAAAATCGAAGTCGTTTCCGATGGTACGAAGGAGATAGCTGGGGTCAATCAGAAGTATCACCCTGAGATGTACCAGAAGCTTTCGGTCATGGTGTCCAAGGGCGATCAAGCTGGTGCGCGCAAAGCGGCGGCTGAGTACTTGGTGGATTATTCCAACGAGGCAAGCCATTGGACACGTGACCTTGCGATCGAATGGTATCTGCGACAGTCCTATGTGAACCGTGGTCCGACGGGATCAGCCAAGATCCTTCAGTATGCCGTTGGTGCAGGCGTGGATGGCATCGTTGGAAACGAAACTCTTGGCAAGATGAAGGGCAAGACAACAGATCAGCTATTGAGTATGCTGCGTCAGGGAAGCGAGAAGTACGAGCGCACGTTGGAGACCATTCCGGGTAGCGGCAAGAAGCGCGACGAGTCCTGGAACAAGTGGCAGGGCATGGTCAATCGTTGGAATAAAGCAGTCAAGGACGCACAGCAGTTCAAAGGCTTCACCGTTGACCCTGTGACGGGAGCTCTGATAGTAGCCGGTGCTGCGGCCACGGCTGGCGGTGCTGTCGTGCTTGGTACGCAGATGGCCAAGACGCCTGAGGCTACCACGACCACAACGCAACCCGCTCCCGCGCCTCAAGGCACGAACTGGGGCACCGTCATCCCGATCGGAGCGATCATCATAGGCATAGCTATCCTCGTTGTAGTACTCTTGCGAAAGAGGAAGTCATGATAAAATACGCGCTTCTGTGGTTCCTCGCGTTCTTCATTCTCTTCCTCATAGCGTGGGTCGTTCGACTGCGAGAGTGGCTGAGATGCAAACCATGGCCGTGGTCGCAGAAACTTTTCGCCGCAATCGAGCCGATCGAGATAGCACTGTGGAACAAGTCCGAGACCATCCTCTGGGCGCGGTTCAAGGTTCTTTTCGCTGTGCTGTACTCATTGTTGCAGATGATCGGCACGTTCGACATGACAGTCGTTCTGCCGTTCATCCCTGAGAAGCATCGGTGGTGGATTACGGCATTGCCGCCGCTGGCGTTGGCTGCCGATGGTGTGATACAAGAAGCCCTGCGTCGTTATACGACGAAGCCAGTGGCTCTAGTTGAAGTGCCTGACTATACGCCTGTTCCAGCAGCCGTGCGAGAGGCGGTTGCGATGAGCGATTCAACCAAGCTCGAAGCTGTTGCTGTTGTGAAGGAGGCACAGAAAGAAGGTACCGTTTGAAGTATGCCCAACATAGGCAGGAGAAAAACCGATTTTCCGGTAGTCGCACGCGGCTTATGGAAAGTGGAAATGGATGGTCAACGGCGAAGAAAACGGAAACGGACACGATCAAAAGGGTCGTAGCTGGGAAGAGCGACCACTGGATCCTGGAGAGCGTAAAACCTTCCGTCTAATGCGACGTGACTGGGAATGGTATACCACTGTTTTGCGTCTAGTTAAGTCAATGTCACTATGGGGGGTTGCCGCTGCGGGGACCGTATGGGCTTCACGCGAGGTCATTGGCAAGGTGCTAAAGGCTCTTCTCCAGTGATGTGGTATGCAATCACTAAAAGGCCACGACCGCCTGGATTCCTGAGGCAAGAAATCTGTGTTGTTTCTTTCGCATTGCTAGTGGTGGTTCCTACTACGTGGATGGCGAGTGATCGTACCCCTCCGGTCTGGCGTGTAGGTGGAGAGATGGACCCCTCTACCGTAGTCAGAGGAGGGGAAACGCGAGTTAGGTTCAAAGTATTGCGGCGCACTCGTCAAGATTGTCCAGGCACTGTACAGCAGGAAATAGTCGACTCGCAGAATACTATCTTCTCCAAGCTGGCGCGTGCTACTGGGCCTAGCCGCTACGAGCCCGACCCATGGGGTGACAAGAACTACGAGATCTTGGTAGGACAGAAAGTAACGATTCCGGAGCAGGCGGCCCCTGGTCCTGCGATCTTTAGGACGGCGACGTTCAGATATTGCAACTGGCTTCAACACTGGTTTCAGTGGCCTATCGTGCAAATCGGTCCCGACCTCAAACTGATGATACTCGACAAATGAACAATAATATACGCGGCGAGAAGGGCGACCAAGGCGACCAAGGCGACCAAGGAGTTCAGGGCGAACAGGGCAAGCAGGGCATACCTGGTCCTCCGGGCAAATCTCTGGTAGTCAATTTCTGTAGCTCGTTCTCATGTATTGTTCTTTTGATGTTGATCATGCTGTCGCCATTACTTTACTTGGCGATTCTCAACTCAGTTGGTCCATCGACCGAGTATCACAATCCAACGATAGCGACCGCGGTGCGTGGGCCTGACGGTAGGGACACGGTGTATCTTGGTGATGAGTTCTACGTTAACATCTTCGTCGTTCGTCATCGCATCAACGGCAATTGTAAATTCAAGATAAGACGGTATGCAGAACCGTTAGAGGGCGAAGAACAGGGGGACAGGTACCTGCTCAGTACAGCCGAGCTTCAGTTTGTGGGACAAAACGAGATGCGGCGTGCGCGCTGGCCGAGTCCCCCCGACAAGTACATTCTTGGCTATGCAATCAATGAGCAGGGTGATCCTCAATATGATTTTCCATTACTGCCAGAGGGCGTAGATCAACGTGAGTTCTTGTTCTATGTGGTGGGGCGATACTACTGCAACGTTTTAGATTATATCTTTCCACGGTTCATCCAAGGGGGACCTCGTGAGGACGAAACTGCGCATGTGCGCGCCGTAGTAAAGAGACACAAGCCATGATAAAGATTCTCATTGGACTGTTCATTCTGTTTGCAAGCGTTGAAGCGGCATGCTCTGGTGAGAAAAAGATCAAGAAGGAAGACCTCGTCGGTGTGTGGTCTTATGTTGAAACCTATTTGAGATTTCCCGATGGTAGACGGTTCGATCAGTTTACTGAAAATCCCGTTGGTATATTCATTCTCAATGCTGATGGGTTTTATGCTCATATCTTGTTGCGACCAGACCTGCCCAAGATCAGATCGGGGATCATGATGCGTGCAACTCCTGAAGAGGCGCGCCTCATAGCCGTGGGTTCACTTTCACACTACGGTACGTACAAGGTGGATGAAGAAAAAGGCACGTTCACAGTCACCATCGATCATTCAGATTTTCCCAACTTCGACGGGATTCAGCAGACGCGTACTATCTCACGTCTCGACGACGAGCTTCACTACATCAACGACGTAACGAATGCCGGACCTGGAGCCGTGGTGCACGCCAAGTTGAGGAGACTAAGTAATGCCGGACAGCAAACGAAAATCCAAGCAGGACCGTAAGCTAGTTTCGCGTACTCAGGCTTACGAGGTAGCCTACTTTGCAAAGCGCTATGGGTTGAGGATGCCCACGGCGAGGGAATTGATCAAGAAGCATGGGAACAGCCGCAAGAAGCTCGATGCGGTCATGCGAGCTATGGCTTCTTCAGAAGCATGAAGAAATGGCAAGCGCGCGAAACTGCCCTTGACGTTTGCGTCTGCCTGTTGTGGCTGATTCCCCTGACCTTGATCCTGATCATGTTGATCATAGGAGTTCAAATATGGACTGGAAAGATGTAGGTCGCGTCATTGCGCCGATGGCTCCGGCGCTCGGCGGCATACTCGGGGGACTCATTCCTTTCCCCGGTGCATCACTCATGGGGTCAGCCATCGGCAACATTATCGCCAAGCAGTTCGGCGTAGAACCAACTCCTGCGGCTGTCAGCGAAGCCGTGCTGAAGTCTCAGGATCAGGTTGTCATCGCCAAGCTCAACGCGGCGACTGAGGAAGCGCGCATCAAGATCAACGGTTTCGTCGAGGCGGAAAAAGCGTACTACGCCACGGTCGGAGTATCGCTGGCAGAGACCGGCAAGACCATGCGTGTTGAGCTTGAACACCAGCATTGGTTCTTCACCGGATGGCGACCGAGCGCCGGCTGGCTATTCGACATCTTCTCCGCTGCCTTCGGTGTGCAGCTTGTCATGGCCACTCTCCAGGCGGTCGGCGGCAACCCTCTGCCACTGCGCACGCTGGTAGATGCGTGGCCAGCATACCTCGCCTTGCTCGGGCCGCTGGCGCTCATGGTCGGTGTCTACGTAATTGGCCGCAGCACTGAGAAGGCGGCAGCAATCTCATCCACGACACCAACGACTACGGTCAACGTCAAGAAGTGAGGACATAATGGCTACTCCCCCTGTACGCCGTCCACCGCCTGGAACCGGGGGGCCTCCCCCGACGCCTCCAGACTTTGAAGCGTTGGCACAGGAGATCGAGAACATACTGAAGAACCCGAATGCCAATCCCAACAAGACGCGCGCTTTGTGCATGAAGCTGGCGAGGATTGTTGTAAGGATATCATGAAGATTGTCAACGAAAATCTCAAGATGGGCCAATCCTTGGTTGACAAGGTGTGGAATGATGCCATGGAGAGCGCGGCCCTGCATTGTGAGTACAACATACAGACGTATCGGGGAATGGTTGAAGAGGGGCCTGAGTTCAGGTGGGTCACTACCTGCATTCGTATGCTAGAGCGACTGGCTGATGAGTTCAGGAAGGAAAAGCGATAATGCCTCCACGACAGCAGAAGGCTTCCACTCCATCTTGGATCCCAATCGCTTGGACAGTCGGGGCAGGACTCCTTGGATTTGTATTTTCTGGTGGAGCATTTTACGCCACGACCGCAGGAACGCTCGATCGTCACAACTCGGCGATTGATCGCTTGACGAATGTCCTCAAGGAGGAGAGCCAAGCACGGGTTGCCATGGAAAAGGCTGAAGCTGCCAAGCGTGATGAACTGCGCAAGGAATACCTTGGCATGATGAAAGATCAAACATCAACCTTTTCCAACATGAGTGAGAAACTTGTCACCATCGGGACCACTGTCGCTGTGATTAACACGCGATACGAACAACTCAATGATTCCTTGAAGAAGGTGCTCGATCAAACGGCGCCTACTCATCGTGGGAGAACACCATGAAAATTCTGCTTCTATTGTTATTGCTACTCGTCGGCTGCAAGGATGACGACAAGCGTCCCCCGTATGTGCCGCCACCTATACAGCAAGGTGGATGGACTTTCAGCTTCGGCGTTGGTGCCGGAGATCTCGTCGTCAACGGGGACGACGTCTCGTTCACGTTCAACGGTGCCGAGCCACACATGCTCCTAAAGAGCACCGGGCCATTGGCTGGGACGGTGCATCTACATTGGCGCTGCGAGGACTGTCAGCTCGTGCCAGTACAGGGGACCGTGCCGACCATATCACTGATCATCGTTCGCAACGGCAATAACTGGACGGCTACTGGGCCGCAGGTCAGTTATCGATGGTACCATGCCGGAGATCAACTCTCCAACGCTGAAGGCACGATGGACGTGCCGCTCACGCTGGAGCACTGGGGCAACGTGCTGGGGGGTCGCACCGACGCTGCTGGCTTCCTGGATGCGTTGGCTAATGCCGCGTACATCGGCGTCGCATTCGGCGACACTGGTGCTGGCGCCACTGCGCACGGCATCAAGGGTACTGGGCGCCTCACATACACATTCAAGGTGAATTGACATGGTCCACTATTCACAAGTGCCCGTTCGTCCGGATGGAGTTAGAGACAACTGGAACTCCATGATGGCATGGGTCGCCTCGTTGTCATCTGCTGAGTATGCGATCTGGGCCGAGCATGGCAACTGCGACGATGGACCTTGGACGCAGTTCATTCCTGGAGTAATCCAGCAGGGCGAAAGAATGGTTGGTGCCGACGTTGTTCGCGCTATCGAAGCCGGCGACTTTGCCAACGCTCATGGTTGGACGAGCATCCAAGAACTCCATGAGTGGTGGAAGGATCGCAATCCTCATCACAACTTGGATTTCTTCGTCAACTGTCGTCCGGTGGTAAATCCAAAATACTATATCGGCAAGCCGAAGGAAGCTCCGGACTGGCGTTACGATGTAAACAGCTTCATTGTGTGGAGGGACAATCCACCTTTCTACAAGCTTGGGCCTCTCTACAAAGGCTTCAGAGCAGACAAGCCGCCAACTCCCGTTCCACTTCATTGGGTCAAACGTCCAGAAGGCGGATACGGCGGCGCCGATGATCGTGGCGCCAAGTCTCTAGAATTCAAACCGTGGTGAGAGTATGACATTTTCCCATTATGTACTTTTAGCATTCGCTATTCTATCAACGATCGTCACTATCGGTTGGTCGTTGTTGGTTCTAGGCGCCAATGCGATGAGTAGTTCTCCATCAACTCCGTTTCAAGGCGCGATGTCCTTGCTCGGTGCATGGGCGTTCGTCGTATTCATGTGGTTCGCACATTCATAGATATTTCAAATCCGAAACATAATGTGCTATTGTATTCCATTGTCCCACTGTGCGTCCGCCACTCGCTTCCGTGGGACAAGGCGAGCCCGGGACCCTCACTTCTCGGGCTCGCTCCCTCTTTCCCCAAGGAACCATCATGTGGAATGAAGAGCTAACTGAGAAAGCGACTGCGATGTGGGAGAATGGAGCAAGTGCCAAGGAGATATCAAACGAGCTAGGTTGCGGTATCACACGCAACGCAATCATAGGCAAGATGCATCGCCTGGGGGTGGAACGGATAAATCCCGAACCGGTGAAACGTATCATCAAGCCACTCCCGCCACGCGAACAAAATGATCGCAGCATTCCATATAAGGAACTACCGATTCCACCAACTGAAGACAAGTTCAAAGAGCCGGTCTTCGGTATGATACCCCTCGTCGAGCTAAGCGCGAATGGCTGCAAGTTTCCTTCAGGGGAAGGCGCCGAAATCGTTTTCTGCGGCAAGCCTCAAGTTGGGGAATTCCCCTACTGTGCTGCACACGCGCGCATCGTATATCGGCCTGTTGAACCAAGGCGGCGAGCACGATGATTCCACATCTCTTCACTCCTCCACGCAAGCAGGACAATGCCCTTGCGGGGCTCGGCCGCATTCCACAGCCAGATTCTCGCAACGAGAAGTTCCGTCTAGCTAAGCCACATCTTCCCCCCGGTGTGCGAACGCGTGCGTGGAACTTTGGCGCGGTCCTTGATCAGGGGGACACGCCGCAGTGCGTTGGCTATGCGACGAAGGGATACTTGAAGTGCGGACCAATCACCAATCCTACGCCAAGCTTGTCGCCGACTGACCTGTACCACAAGGCACAGCAGAACGACGAATGGCCGGGGGAAGACTATGATGGGTCTTCAACTCTCGGTGCGATGAAGACGCTGATGGAGCTTGGCTTGATCGGCGAATACCGATGGGCGTTTGACGTTGATACCATCTTTGCTCACGTGCTGGCCAAGGGTCCAGTCATGATGGGCACGTGGTGGACGATGGATATGTTTCCCACGACTGGCGGCTGGCTGATGCCGACAGGTGAGACAGTTGGCGGCCACGAGTGGGTCATCGTTGGCGCCAACTTGGATAAGGTGTGTCCGTACGATGACTCTGTTGGCGCGTTACGCATGGTCAATAGCTGGGGTCCCAGTTGGAACGAGAATGGCCGCGCGTGGGTTAGCCGCAAGGCTGCGAAATGGCTGCTCGAGACGGATGGTGAGGCAGTCACCCCGACAGAGATCAAGGTTATTGCCTAATCTCCTCGATCGAGTGGAGCTCGTCGCCAGCGTCGTTTACGCAAGCGCCTGTGCCGTCCGGCCGCACTACGCCATATAAGCCATAGCGGCGGCACGCGGCCATCACAGCCCGCTCCAGGCGGCTGTGCGCTGGCCATACGCTGTGCTCCAAAACATCAACATCGTCTGGTTGAGGCTGGCTCCGGTCGGGAGATTTGAACTCCCTGTTCGGCCTATCGCTGCGCAAGACCCGAGAGCGTCGCGCTTGTGGTAAGGCTCTGCTACCTGCACCGGACCAATGCAGCCGCTCCTTGCTGATGCGCCGCGCGCCGCGGTACCAGCATTTCTTCCCATCAACCTGCCTCCATGACCAATACGTATCGCCGCCTGGAGTGCGATGGCACTCCAAGGCGTTGGCAGGCTTTACCATGAACACGAACAATACGATCACCAGAATCATTACAGCAATGATCATAGCAGCCATGAAAATAATTTTATCCAGGCGCTCCTGCCGCTCCCACAGGCTTTCGATTTTCTCGTCATGCTCGCGGAGCCGTTCTTTGAAGTCAGGCATGGTCATACCCTTCCAAATGAGCCGACGGCAGAAAAGGAGGTAAACTGCCGTCGGCCCTTTCGACCGAGGAGGCACCGGCCTCGGTCAAACGGGGGGATCTTGCGGCTCCATTGAACCGGCAAGCTTGCTGAGGAACACGTCGGTATCCGCCGCGATGGGCAGTGCCGGCTTCTCCAGGACATTGTTCTCCACAACGTCCAGCTTCTCCTGCATCACGTCAACCTCGGCGCTGGCCGCGATCACAGAGGCGATCAGGTCGGCGTTGCGCTTTTTGATCTCCTCGTTTTTCTGTTTGATGGAATCCTCGAGCAGTGTCACCCGCGCCTTGACTTGCGCCAGCTTCTCGAGCGTGCTGAATGTTACCTCGTCGATCGCCTTGTTGAGAGCGTCGATCACGCGTGTCTCCATTGTCGTTGTCCTTTCCGCACCATTTGTCTTAGGCTTAGCCATCTTGGTTCTCCCTGTTGTAAGCTTCTACGATGTCCAATACCGCAAGGAACTCCATGCGGCGCCTTTCAACCGGACCCAGCGGGGTCCTTTGATTACTGGCTTGTTCTATCTTTCCACAATGAGAACTGAATTTCAAACGTGCGTTGTTGATTGCTGAACCACTAGCCAGCAATTTGAGAATGTCACCGATTTGCATTTTCTTTATCATGTCTCGCGTTATCATAATCAATCTCCAAACATCTTCAGCGTTTCCATTGCCAGTGTGCGGGGATCGTTGTGGCCGGCTGCTATCTTTTGAATAGCTTCTTTGCAGGCATCCAACGCCTTGCCCTCAGCTTCCTTGCGTGCCCATCCAGCTTCCTTCTCCGCCCACTCTTTATCCCATTTTTCTTGTCTTGCCTTTCGCTTAGCGTCAATGGCTACCGGATCATGCTGATAGCAAAAGAGATATAGCTTGCCATCAACTTCACGCTGTATCTTGGGCTTGCGCTGACATTGGTGGGACCATACTGAAGTATAAACCGACGCGCGGCATCGGTCTCTCTTAGCAGGGCTTTGGCCCCATCGTGGTTTCCAAATGAAGACCATCAGATGATCCACTCTCTGTAGTTCTCGCCGGTGATGGCCGTGGCGAGGTTGATCTTTCTACGCAACGCCACGAGTATCTTTTCGTCCACCGTATCACGCGCTACCAAGTCCACGTATGTTACGCTCCTGGTTTGCCCGACGCGGTGCGCACGGTCCTCACTCTGGCTGCGATGCTCCAAATCGTAATTGTTCCCATAGTACACCACAAGGTCGGCGACTACCCAATTGTTCCCCCGGCCTCCCGCGCCTTGCGTGGCAACCATGAAGCGGCATTGCGGGTCCGTCTTGAAGCGCTGCTCGTCATGCTCGCGCGTTGATGTATTGCCGCCGTGGAACTCAGCTACGGCACTGTCGCCGTATACACGGCGCAACTCGGCCGCCACTCTGGCGAGCACGGGACGATACGGCACCCATACTATGGCCTTGCCGTTGTGCTCCTCCAACACATCCAACAGTGCCGCGGTGCGGTTCTCGTCAACGAGATGCACGTTGCCGGTCTCGTCATCAACTATGAATCCTAACAGCACTTGATGCAGACGAAGGATCTGTGTGATGACGATGGTGGCCGTTACGTAGCTTTCACCTTCGATGCAGCTTGTCGCGTTATCGCGTAGATCATTGTAGAGACGTGCCTGCTCGGCGGTCAACTCCACGTCGCGCGACGCATAGACCTTCGGTGCGAGGTCCAGGCACTCCTCTTTTGTGACGCGGAAGCTATAGGGTGCTATCCTCTCGGTCAGCTCAGCGACGTTACGGTATCCCACCACGACATTCACATAGCGGCCGGCAGTCCACAGTTTCTGTGTCACTGCATAGCGAGCGCGGAACTGGAAGAAGTTACTGCACCCTATGATCCTATGGTCCAGGAACGCAAACTGTGCGAACAAGTCCAGGGGACT
>Ga0247830_10000631_pt1 | contig 13010 bp, 10 predicted proteins | sample 12C_Control_Day5_FD_207766 | JGI IMG/M metagenome (GOLD analysis project Ga0247830, IMG submission 207766) | Soil microbial communities from agricultural site in Penn Yan, New York, United States - 12C_Control_Day5 | ecosystem: Environmental > Terrestrial > Soil > Agricultural land | place...
TCGGCGTGACGCACACGACCGACGGCGGCAAGACGTGGTCCTCGGCGTTCGGATTCGGCGGCGACAATCACGCGCTGTGGATCGATCCGAACGACAGCGATCACATGCTGCTCGGTCACGATCACGGAATGGGTGTGACCTTCGATGCGGGACGCACGTGGCTGAGCCCCGACAACAAACCGGTCGCGCAGTTCTACGCCATCTCTTACGACATGGACCAGCCTTACAACGTGTACGGCGGCCTGCAGGACAACGGTTCCATGCGCGGACCGAGCACGATGAAAGGCGGAGGATCGATCCCGTTCGAGGCCTGGTATCGCGTCGGCGGCGGCGACGGCATGTTCAACGTCGTCGATCAGACGGATTCACGGTGGCTGTACAACGAGAGCCAGTTCGGCGCGATCCAGAGACTCGATCAGAGGACCGGCCAGTCGCGATCGATTCGCTACGCTCGCCCGCAGGGGCAGGAAGCGCTGCGGTGGAACTGGGCCGCGCCGATTCTCATCTCTCCACACAGCGCCGAAGTGGTCTATCACGCGGCGAACGTCCTGCTTCGCTCGAGCAACCGCGGCGACACGTGGACCGAGATCAGCCCTGACCTCACGAAGAATCTGCCGGAACGACGGAGCGGCTCCGGCAACATCCAGTACGCCACGATCACCACGATCGACGAGTCGCCGGTCATCAGCGGCGTGATCTGGGCGGGCACCGACGACGGCAACGTGCAGGTGACGCGAGACGGCGGGAAGAGCTGGACGAATGTCACCGGGAAGATCACGGGGCATCCCGGCTACTGGGTGAGCCGCGTGACCGCCTCACATCATGACGCCGGCACCGCCTACGTAACGGTCACCGGGTATCGCCACGACGACTCGAAGCCGTTCGTTTGGAAAACGACGGATTACGGCGCGACGTGGACGTCGGTCGCGAGCAATCTGCCGAGTGAGTCAGTGAACGTCATCCGCGAGGACCACAACAACCCGAACCTCCTGTTCGTCGGCACGGATCGCGGCGTCTACAGCTCGCTCGACGGCGGTAAGTCGTGGAACCGGATGAAAAACGGACTCACGACGATCCCTGTTCACGATCTCGCCATTCATCCGCGGGAGCGGGAGCTGATCGTCGGGACGCACGGCCGCGGCATCTATATCGCCGACATCTCGGGTCTGCAGGCGCTGACGCCTGCCGTGCTCTCGGCAGATGCCCACCTGGCGCCGGTCGTACCGGCTACGCAGTTCGTGGCGGGGCTGCGTCCAAGTACGGCGTCACTCAACTACGAGGGCCAGAGCCGTCTGCCTGGCGCGCACATCAATTACTACCTGAAGTCCGCGGCGAGCGGCGTCACCGTGCGCGTGTACGACGGCGCGCGGATGATCGCCGAGACGACCACTGCGCCAGGCAATGCCGGCCTGAACACCGTCCGCTGGACGCTGCAGTCGCAGCGTGCCATGACAGACGCCGAACAGCAGGCGGGGCGCGGCGGGCGTGGACGCGGTGGATTCGGAGGTGGTGGCTTCGGTGGGCGTGGCGGCGCCGTAGCGACCGCCACGCCTCAGTTCCCGGTCCCGTCGCAGAACACGATCGTCGCGACCGTACCTCCTGGCGAGTACCGCGTCGTTCTCAGCGTCGGCGGCAAGGAGTACTCGCAGACCGTTCTAGTCGCCGCCGAGCGAGAACGCTGACCGGACTATGAATACATGAGGGACGTCGTCCCCGACTGGCCCGGGTAATACAGCCGAAGCCGTACGACGTAGCTCCGCCCCTTGAAAAGCTTGTGAGCGATGCGTGCGTTCCGGTCCTCACCACTATCGTCGTCGCCGGCGACGAAGCGCGGCTCGCCGTCGATGGCTTCGAAGAGCACCATGAGCGTGTCAGAGGCGCCCTTGGTCTCGATCGTGTACCGGCGAGATTCGTTCGGTTTGATCGCGGCGTCGATTTGCTGGCCGGCGGCAAGGTCGAAGGCGGCCGCCTGGAACGGCTGCAGCGTGGGAATCGCCGCCGTCTGTGACGGATACCACTTCAGAGCCCATTCCTTGTCGGCGGCGGAGAGCGTCGCCGGCGGGGTCAGGCCATTGATGTCGTACTCCTCGGGCTCGTCGATGAGACCTGGCTCGAACTCATATTCCATGATCGAGTCGGGATCCCACGTCGATCCCTGCACCTGTTGAGGTGTCAGCTTCTCGAGAATGTTGTGGAACGTCGTGTCGCGGTCCCAGTTGTTGGGCGGTTGGGCCAGTGAGTCGTACACCGCCTGCTCGTGCCACTTGATGCCGGCGAAGGGGTTCTGGTGTTCGTGTTCCATGCCGAGCACGTGCCCGAGCTCGTGAAGGGCGGTGCCGCTCCCGTACGGCGTGGTGAGACTCCAGCCATATACGGTTGTGGGCTCGTTCCCGGGAATATTCAGAACGTCGCGCCCGACGGCGGACGCCGAGCTGCCGTCGGCGGTCGAGTAGCCGATTCGGACCTCCGCCTCGCTGAGCTGGGCGACCTCCTTGAATTCGAGGCCGATGCCGACCGCTTTCCACTTGCCGAACGCGGCGCGGATCGCGTCTGCCTGAATCTTCGGCACTGAAAAATGGGAGCCACCCCCGAAGAAGCAGTAATGCAGAACCGTTCCGTTCACCCACTTCGATGCGCTGTTCAGGATCGCACGTGCGCGGCGCGGATCCTCAGCCACCGACGGCGGCAGTTGCCGCACCGGTCGCGGCAGATTGCGGCAGAACGGTTTGGCCGTGCGGGCGGCGGCGGCTGCCCTGGATGTCCGAGTGCTGCGGGAACGCTTCATGTCACACGCTCCAGTTCCGTCGGCGAACGCCGAACTGTCAGTTGTCGATGCGGGCCGGGTTGCGGGTCGAACCGGACTGCACGGGCAGCCCGCATCGCGCCTGGTTGTAATAACGCTGGTGCTCGCCCGGACGAACAGATGGCGTCGGGGCGCTGACTCCATAGAATCGTCGAAATGACGCTGCGGCGGCAATTGCGAGATGTGCTCGTGACTCCCCGCACGGTATCGTCGCTCGCCCGCGAGCTCGGGTTGACGCGCGGCGACGTGGAGCAGGATCTCGAACACGCCATCCGCTCGGCTCGCGCGGCAGGCGACGACGTGCAGATCGAACCCGCACGCTGCAAGCAGTGCGGCTTTGTCTTCGAACGTGAACGACTGTCGAAACCCGGCAAGTGCCCGGCGTGCCGGGGCACGCGGATCTACGAGCCGCTTGTATCCATCGTGCGGAAGTAAGTTGCGCCCGGGAGTGGCGTCAGAGTGTTTGAATGAACGCCCTGACCCTGGGTACGAGCGTTAGTAGTAGCTGAATCCCCCTCGATAGAATCGCTGCTTTCTGCCCTTCCAGGGTGTCGTCACATCGGAGCAGCAGTGAAACTACTCGTTCAGCTTGGCCTGGTACTTATAACCATTGCTGGCACGGCCGCGCCGGCGGGCGCGCAGTCGCCACATACATCAGCAATCAACGTGATCGTGACCGACCCGTCCGGTGCGGTTGTCACCGACGCCAGGGTCTCGATCATCAACGAACAGACTGGGGCTCTTCGCGAAGCCGCATCCAGCAGCGACGGGAGCAGCACATTCCCGGCGCTCTCGTTAACGGGCACCTATACCGTCACCGTCACGAAAAACGGATTCTCCACCGAAGAGCGCCACGGCATTACGCTTCGCGCCGGCGAGACGGCCACGCTGCGCGTGCGGCTGCTCGTCGGCGGCGAGAAGTCCGAAGTCACCGTCTACGGCACGAACGAGGGAGTCCGCGCCGATCCGCAAATCGGCCAGCGGCTCGACAGCCCGGCGATCGATGAGATCCCGATCCTCGGCCGCAAGATTACGACGTTGCCGCTGTTCAATTCCGCCTTCCGTCAGGGCAAGGGGACGGGCGATCTCTTCGTCAACGCCACTTACTTCATCACCGGTTCCGGCAGCAGGCGCACGACGACGTTCATGCTGGATGGCGCGAGCAACGACGAGAGCTGGGGACGGCAGACGATGCTGGCGACCGTGCCCCTGGGAGCGGTCCAGGAAGTGTCGATCCTCTCGAACGCATTCTCGGCGGAGTACGGCTGGACGGCCGGTCCGGCGCTGAACATCGTGACCAAGTCGGGCACCAACACGCTGAAGGGTGAAGTGCTCTATCTGGGGCGTCCTGGCGACTGGCAGGCGAAGGACTTCTCGACGGACGGCTTCTGCCCGCCGTCGCTGCCGAGTTGCAATACGCCCGACACGCTTCGCGCCATCAACCCGGCTGACGTCCCCGACGAGCTGAACCAGTTCTCCGGCTCCGTCGGCGGGTCTGTCGTGAAAGACAAGACGTTCTTCTTCGCCAGCGCCGACTACACGCGTCAGGACCGTACGACATTTCTCTCGCCCGCGCTGCCGGCATTCGTCCTTCCGCCAGACGGCAGCCTTTTCTACGTCGGACATTACCGACAGGGGCTCTTCAATGGCCGCGTCGATCAGAAGCTGAGTCCGTCGCAGACGCTGATGCTGCGTTTCAACCTCGATCGGATGTACGACACGAACCCGAACGATGCCGTCGCGGGCACGAACGCGCCGACGGTGGCCCGCAGGTATGCCCGGCGCTCGTGGACGACACAGGCGAACCACACGGCCGTGCTCGGCGCGAACCTGCTGAACGAGGCGCGTGTCGCGTACCTGCACGGCGATCCCGTGACGCTCTGGGAGCCGCAATCCCTTTCGACCACGTATACCCGCGGAGGATCGGTGCCTTTCACGATCGGCGAGTCGCGCTCGTCGGACCTCTACGGATACCAGGTGCAGATCGCCGATACGCTGTCGTGGTCGCGCGGCATGCACAACCTCAGGATCGGCGGCAGTCTGATTCGTCACACGACGGGTGGCACCGGCAGCGAGCCCGGTCAGCCAGTGCTCGGCACGTTCACGTTTCTCAGCGCGACGACGGCTCCGTTCGACCAGTTGACCCTCGCTGATGTTCAGCAGTACACGGAGCCGGTCAACTACGGCGTCAGCAGCTACAAGATGAAGCAGTGGATGTCAGTGGCGTTCGTGCAGGACGGCATCCGAGTCAACGATGCGCTCACGATCGACGCCGGCCTGCGATACGACCGGCAGACGCTCACCGACGCGACGACGAACTTCGCGCCACGGCTCGGTTTCGGGTGGCATCCAAGCGGAGATTCCCGAACCGTCGTTCGCGGCGGCTATGCGATGTACTACACCCAGATCCGCGCGAATGCGCTGGCGAGTGCGCTCACCGGCGGCCTCGACGGGATCGTCACGTACACCGCCTTGCCGGGACAGACGGGGTTCCCGACCTGCCTCACGTGCGTGCCGCTGGCGATCGACCCGCGAACGCTGCCGCTCTCGCAGCAGCCGGCGCGCAACATCACGATTCGCGCCGGTGACGCCGATTTCTACCGGACCCAGTTCGCGTCGTACGGACTGAACTTCGATCTGCTGCCGAACTATCCCGACGAGTTCGTGAACCCGCGCAGCCAGGTCGTCTCGATCGGCGCGGAGCGCGAGATCATGCGCGGTCTGTTTGCCGGCGCGGACTACGTCCACCAGCACTGGACGGATCTGGATCGCACGGTGGACCTGAATGCGCCCGCGCCGTTCGACCGGACCGCTCCCGGTCAGACGCGGACCGTCGCCGCCGCCAACGCGACGCGTCCGATCGCGCCCGTGAACGGCGGCGTGCGTTCGGTCAATGTACTCATGAACCTCGGGATTGCCGACTACGATGGCCTGCAGACGCTCCTCAGCTATCGCGGCAGCCGCAAGCTGCACGCGGCCCTGAGCTACACGTTATCGAAGGCAACGAACACGACGGAGCCTGACGGCAACGGCATCGCAGCGAACGACGCCAACATCGCACGTCTCGGCGAAGAGGAGCGCGGCCCGAGCGTCGTCGATCAGCGGCACCGGGCGGTGATCACGTTCAGCTACGAGCTGCCCTACCATGTCACCGCGGGCACCGTGACGCAGCTCGCGTCCGCGCGTCCGTTCAATTCCATCACCGGCATCGACAACAATGGCGATACGGCCAACAACGATCGTCCTGTCATCGATGGCAAGGTCATCTCCAAGTCAGCATTCCGCGGCACCGGCACACAGGACGTCTCGGTGTTCGTCGAGGAGCGGCTGAACGTGCATCACGGCACACTGCTCCTCCGGCTGGAAGGCTTCAACCTGTTCAATCATGGGAACCTTCTCGGCCGCGCGCAGACGACCTATGGCAATAGCGAAACGGCGAATACGACGTTCGGTCAGCTGGTGAGCGTCGGTTCCGCGACGCATGCGATCCCGAGCCTGGCAAACATCGATCCTCCGCGGATGTTCCAGCTCCAGGCGCGATATCTGTTCTGAAGAGACAGGACGCCCGGCCGGTCTTCCATTCATCGGGATGACGTTGTAATCCGGCCTCAGCGTTATTGCGCATCTCGTTCCTCACCGGCGAACAAAGAGCAAACTCGAGCCATTAGGATTATCGTTTCCCCATGGTCTGGCGGAATCCTTCGCCGAGCGTGAGTCTTCCCGAGATACACGGCTCCATACCGGTGCCGGTGACGGGCAGCTTCTGGCGCAAGCTCGCGGCGTTCGCCGGCCCAGGGTATCTCGTTGCCGTCGGCTATATGGATCCGGGCAACTGGGCGACGGACCTCGCCGGCGGCGCGCGCTACGGCTACACGCTGCTGAGCGTGATCATGCTGTCGAATCTAATGGCGATCCTGCTCCAGGCGCTCGCCGCACGCCTTGGGATCGTGAGCGGGCGCGACCTCGCCCAGGCGTGCCGCGATCATTATTCGCGGTCGACCACGATCGCGTTGTGGGTCCTCTGCGAGGTGGCGATCGCCGCCTGCGACCTGGCAGAGGTGATCGGCTCGGCCATCGCGCTCAACCTGCTGTTCGGCCTGCCGGTGTTCTGGGGTGTATGTCTCACCTCACTCGACGTTCTGCTCGTGCTCTACATGCAGCAGTACCGGTTCCGGTACGTCGAGGCGCTCGTCGTCGTGCTGATCATCGGGATCGCCGGATGTTTCGCGGTGCAGCTCGCGCTGGCACGGCCCGCGCCGCTCGGCGTGCTGAGCGGGTTCCTGCCCTCGGCAGACATCGTGCGCGATCCGGGCATGCTGTACATCGCGGTCGGCATTCTCGGCGCGACCGTGATGCCGCACAACCTGTATCTCCATTCGTCGATCATCCAGACGCGAAAGTATGGCGATGCGGTCGCCGATCGGCGCGAAGCGGTGCGGTTTGCCACCATCGACTCCACCGTCGCCCTCATGTCGGCGCTCTTTCTCAACGGCGCGATCCTCGTCGTCGCGGCAGCGACCTTCCACGGCAGCGGACACGAGGATGTAGCCGACATCAGCGACGCGTACCTGCTGCTGGCGCCGCTGCTCGGAACGCAGCTCGCCAGCACGCTCTTCGCCGTCGCGCTCCTCTTCTCCGGACAGAACGCGACGCTGACCGGGACGCTTGCCGGACAGATCGTGATGGAGGGATTCCTGAACATCCGTCTCCGGCCGTGGCTGAGGAGGCTGATCACGCGGCTGATCGCGATCATACCGGCACTGATCACCGTGTCGTTGTACGGCGAGCGCGGCACCGGCGACCTGTTGATCCTGAGCCAGGTGATCCTCAGCCTGCAGCTGCCGTTCGCGGTGTTTCCGCTCGTGCTGTTCACGGCGGATCGAAGGAAGATGGGAGATCTCGTCGCGCCGCTCTGGATGCGGGCGCTCGCGTGGCCGGTCGCCGTCCTGATCGCGCTGCTGAACGCCTGGCTGCTCTGGCAGACCTTCACCGGATGATCGAGTCATAACGTCAGGAAAGCCCGAGATGTACCAGAAGATTCTCGTCGCGATCGAACATTCGGCTGCCGACCGCGCCGTCCTGTCGCACGTCGAAGGGCTCGCGCGGCTGACGGGCGCGCAGCTGTTGCTGGTACACGTGGCGGACGGCTGGGTGGCGCGGAACTTCGACGAGCTGCAACTTCGCGAATCGGAGGAGATGAAGCAGGACGTCGCCTATCTGGAGAAGCTCTGCGACGAGTTGACGGCGCGCGGCTTCCAGACGCATGCGCGGCTGGCCATGGGTGATCCCGCGACCGAGCTGGTCAAGGTAGCCGGCGACGAGCAGGTGGACCTGATCGCCATGTCCACGCACGGCCATCGCTTCATCAACGACATCCTGCGCGGCGCAACCGCCGATCGGCTCCGGCACCGTACCGAGGTACCGGTGCTCATGATCAGGGCGCGCTGACCGACGCCGCCGCCCGCCGGGCGCGCTGCATCAGCCGGATAGAATGAATGCGCTGATGTCGATGCGTGACACGTTGCGCTCGCGGGTGCACTTCCTCTGGCTCGTGGCGCTGGTCACACTGGCTGTCGGTCTTCGCCTCGGCTATCTGTACTGGCAGATGAATGCGCCCGGGTTCCAGTGGTCCGACCCCGACGGATATCTGCGACAGGCCGCCGCACTCACGCGGAGCGGCGACTGGCGCTGGACGTTGAAGGCGATTCAATACGACTGGGGCGGGCACACGTGGCTCCTGCCCCCCGGTTATCCGGTCTTTCTGTCGTTCTTCGTCCGTGCCGACTCGCCTGACCCGCTCGCCGCCGCCGTCGCACAGGCGGTACTCGGGGGCCTGGCCAGTGCTGCGATGTACGTGTACGGCCGGTCGCTGCACACACCTCGGACCGGATTGATTGCGGCGTTTGTGTGGGCAATCTGGTTTCCGGCGGTCGCAGGCCGCGAAACGTTCGTGCAGGAGCAACTGTACGTTCCGCTGCTGTGGGCGGCGCTCGCGGCATTGGCCTATTGCATTTCGACATCCCCGCCCTCGCGATGGCTGTTCGTCACAGGCCTGCTCCTCGGAATCTGCGCGCTGATCCGCGCGATGCCACTGTTCTTTCTCGTGATCCTGCTCCCGCTCCTCGTTTTGTTCTGGAGGAGAGAGAAGGACGGCGCACGCCGGACAGCAGCGTTCCTCGGCGGCTTCGCGCTCGTCACCGCCACCTATATCGCCTGGCTGAGCGTCACCGTCGGCCATCTCGTGCTCATCGACGATCACATGATGATCATCCAGACCGACACGGCCGACCGTCGGTCGGTGCCGAGCGCGATGGCAATCGCTCTCGGTGGATTCGTTCAGGGAGTGGGCTACAAAGCAGAATTGGTCGAGGGTCTGTTCAAGGTATATGGACCAAGTTGGCTGTACCACTATGGGGGTGCGGTTCGCGCGGAGCATGCACCCCTCATGGGACTTGTCGTGCACCTCAGTTTCGACACGCTGTTCGTCGCCGTTGCGCTCCTGGCGCCAGTTGGATTGGCTGTAGCAAGGCAGCGTCAGGTCAGCGCCCTGGCGGTCGGCTGGATCGTTTTCGGGATCGTTGCTTCAGCGGCCGCGGGGTTCACGGGATTACGCTACCGCGCACCGCTCGAAGGCCTGCTGATTTGCGGCGCGGCAGCGCTGATTGCCGGTGACGTGCGGCGGCCCTCATGGACGAGTGGAGGCATTGCTGTCGCTGTTTCTCTGGTGATGGGCGCGATCACTCTTCCCGCATACATCGACTCCTGGAGCGCTCCGGTTCCGTACGGGTTACGTGGCTGGACGGAGGGGACCGGCATCCCGCAGACGTCCGCTCGTGGAGCCGTCGGATTCTACGCACCTGCGCGGCGCGGCGCGATCGATGTGGAGATCGAGGCGATGGCCGGCACGCTCCCTGCCGACCTGCTGGTGAAAGTCGAAGGCGTCCCCATGGAGCAGTTCCAGCTTGCACCGGGCGGGCACAAATCCGTGCGCATCGCTGTCGGCAATCGCCTGATCGCCTTCGTCGAGATCGTGCCGCAGAGTGGCGAACCTGCTTACTACATACGCACGCGCCGCTGACCGCTGCCGACGACGAGCCGAACCGCATCTCCGCACTTGATCGATCCCTCGCGCACCACGTCCGCGTCCAACGCAAGTTTTCCGCCGAAGCGCCGGCCGATATCGCGCAACACGTCATGATCCCGTTCGAGCGTGTCGGGATCGACAATCGTCATCGCGCAGCGGCCGCGCAACGCATCGAGGCGGATGATCGCATCACCGACGTGCAGCTCGGCCTCCGGCCAGTTCACTTCGTCCATGCCCGCAACGCCGCCGATGAGGATGTTCGGGCGCAGGCGGCGCACATCGCGTCCGAACACCGCCACCGCGCCATCGGTGGCGACCAGCAACGGGAGAATGTCGAAACGTTCCGGTGCGTCTGACGCCTCGAGCCAGGCATCGTCTCCGGCGGCGGCCTTGACGAGCGCGAGCGCGCCGGCTCCGTCCCACGGCAGCCCGTTGATCAGCGGACGTCCGTCCACGCCCAGCGTGCCTCGCAATCCGAGAAGCCGGTAATGCCGGCGCGAGGTGCGCACGCCTTCCGGCCCATAGACCTGCACGAGGCGGTCGCCGGGGATGCCGTCCCTGCTGATCACCGCATGGGACAATGGCTCACCGGCGAGCGATTTCACCGGATATCGCCACAAACCCTTTATCCTCAGCATGGTTTTGTTGCCGCCACATCTCTTTGATGTCGAACGGAGCGACGGTGTGACACGGGTCCCGGTCGAATCAAATGTCACACGGCAACCGCTCGCGGCATCCAACCGTCAGACCCGGCGCTCCCAGCGGGCGGCGACGCAGGTGGGACGATCCGGGCGAGAGGAGCTTACGATGGCAGAACAGCAGAACCCACGGCTCAAGCGCATCGCGTGTGGCGATGTCGTGCCCGGCTGCGACTTCACAGCGAGCGCAGCAACTGAAGAGGACCTCCTGAAACAGGTCGCCGCGCACGCGGCGCAGAAACATGGCGTCACCGAGATCACGCCGGAGCTCGCCGCCAAAGTGAAAGCGGCAGTCACAACCTAGCGTCAGCGGCTCCTGGGCATGGTCGTCCCCACGGTCGAACCGAGCGATGAAGCGCTCGCGGCGCGAGCTGCGGCGGGCGACGATCGTGCCTTCGAGCAGATCGTGGAACGGTACGAAGGGCGGATCTTCCGCCTGGCATGCCGTCTCACGAGCGACACCGATGCGCCTGACGTGTTGCAGGAGACGTTTCTGCAGGTGCACCGTCATCTGTCGTCATTCCGCCACGAGTCGCAGTTCGGGACGTGGCTGTACCGCATCGCGACAAATGCCGCCCTCATGCACCGGCGCGCACGTGCGCGCCGTGCGGCGGAGCCCCTCGATGCGTTCCTTCCGCGCTTCGACGCGCAGGGCGGCCACGCTGCGACGCCGGCGGAACTGCAGCTCCCGGCCCGTGCCGACGAGCTCCTCGATCAGCAGGCGCTCGCCGCCAGGGCGCGAGAGGCTATCCAGCGGTTGCCCGAGTCGTATCGGGACCCGTTCGTGCTGCGTGATCTCGAGGAGATGTCAACGGCCGATGTCGCGCACGCGCTCAGTCTCGAACCAGCGACCGTGCGCCAGCGCGTCCACCGTGCGCGGTTGATGCTGCGCGGATACCTGAGCGACCTCGTCGGGGTGAAACCATGAGTGAGATCGCCTGTGTGTCAGGCGTCGACCTGCTGATGGACTATCTGGAAGGTGCGCTCGCCGCCGACGTGCGCGCGGCACTCGATGCGCACGTTGCCGGGTGCGAGCGGTGTGTCGCGTTCATCGAGTCCTACCGCGCCACCCCGCGCATCCTCAAGCAAGTGACCGCCGCCTCGCTACCCGCCGACGTTCAGCAATCGCTGCGAACATTCCTGCGGTCACAAGGCCTCGTGCCCCCTGGTGATTGGTGAGACACACCCCTGACTAGCGGCGCTCGAAGACCACTCTGCCGCCAACGAGCGTCATCTCGCACTTGAGGTCCTTCAATTGCGCGGTCGGCGCCGTGTACATGTTCCGGTCCCAGACGGCGATATCCGCCTGCTTTCCAGCTTCGATAGAGCCGATTTCATGCTCGAGAAACAGTTGGCGCGCGGCCCATACGGTGTACGACTTCAATGCCGCTCTGATATCGATGGATTCAGCGGAACCGAACGGGGTCTTTCCATACGTCGCCGCCTGCGTTTCGCGCGCGACAGATGCCCAGAGACCATAGCGCGCCGGGTAGGGCGTCACGCTGTAATCGGAGCCGCCGCCCCAGATGATTCCCTGTTCGACATACGACGCAAACGGCTCGAGCCGCAGGTTCCGCTGCGCGCCGAAGTTACCGGCGTAGGTGTCGCCGATCCACCAGAGGAACGGCGCCTGCGCTTCCGGGTAGCCGGCGTCGTAGGTCTTCTGAAGCGACGCCATCACCTGAAGGGCGTGAGCCGTCGGCACGTTCGCGTGGATGATCGAGTGCCTGAGCCCTCGCCTCGGGTGCGCCTTCAACGCCGCGGCGTAGGTATCGACGACGAAATCGATGCCGCGATCGCCGACGGCATGCGCGCCGATGTGGATGCCGGCTTCGGTGAGGATGTTCACCTGCTGTTTGAACACCTCGGGATATGCCTCCCCGTTCGCGGGGTATCCCTTGTTGCCCCTATCGGTACCGGTGAGATCCTTGTTCCAGTCGTCGTACATCCACGCGGTGCGTGCGCCGCCGCTGCCGTCGATGTAGAGCTTCACGCCCGCCGACACCAGCCTGCCACCACCCAGCGTTGCCGGGAGCCGAGGCGCCTTCTCGACCGACGCCATCGCCTGCCGTGCGGATTCGATCGTGCTTCCCCCGCGCCAGAGCACGGCGACGCGCACGTTCAGCTTGCCCTCGTCCAGCAGCTGCCTGTAGAGATCCCACTTCGCCTGCGCGACGTTCAGGTCCTTCGCGCCCGTCATCCCTTCCCGATTGAAGCCATCGATGATGCGGAGCACGTCCTCGCGCATGTTGCCGCGTCCACCACCACCGCCACCGCGCGCGATGAGGCTGGTCGCCCGTTCTTTCATGACGCCAGTCGGGTTGCCGTCGCCGTCTCGATCGATCGTGCCACCGGGCGGATCCTTGGTTTCGCGCGTCACACCCGACAGCTTCAGCGCGAGCGAGTTCGCCACGCCGTAGTGGCC
>Ga0247830_10000633_pt1 | contig 13007 bp, 9 predicted proteins | sample 12C_Control_Day5_FD_207766 | JGI IMG/M metagenome (GOLD analysis project Ga0247830, IMG submission 207766) | Soil microbial communities from agricultural site in Penn Yan, New York, United States - 12C_Control_Day5 | ecosystem: Environmental > Terrestrial > Soil > Agricultural land | place: USA...
AGCACCAGCATCTCGAGCACCGACTGCTGGTACCACACCGCCTGCTCGCGGTTCACGCCGTCGGGCGCGTTCTGCGCCAGCGCCTCGCGCTCGAGGATCGCCTTGGCGGTGGCGAGCCAGGCGCGCGCGCGCGGCCAGTGCGGCCAGCACAGCGCCGCGAGGAACAGGCCCGCCGCCTCGCCGATCAGGTGGTTGTTGGCCGAGGAATGCAGCGAGAACCAGCCGCGCACGAATTCCGCGTGCTGGTACACCGAGCGCAGCCAGCGCGCGGCGAACTCGGCGTGCTTCTCGAGGATCTGCACGCCGAGGAGCTGCCAGGCGACCGACCAGTTCGCCAGGCGCATCGCCGCCTCGAGGGAGCTCGCCCAGTTCGCGCCCATGCCGTACGGGCAGGCGATGAACCAGCTGTCGAGGTGCTCCTGCACGACGCGGAAGTACTTCTCCTCTCCGGTAAGGGCGAAGGCCTGCGCAAGCGTCACCAGGTGCGCGTGGCGATTGGGCTCCCACAGATACTTGATGTCGCCCACCAGGTCCGCGTCGCGGTAGTCGAGCAGCTTGCCGAACCGGAGCGGCGCCTCGATGCCGGTCTTGGGGTCGCGGTTCCAGCGCGGCGGCGAGCCCAGGTCGACGTCGCGCAGCACGAACACGTGGAGCCAGCCCTCGGCGATGCGGTTCGCGGCGGCGACGTAGGGCGCCGGGTCGATGCCCGGCGAGCAATGAATCCAGGGCTGGGGGGCGAAGTCGACATAGGCCGTGGGCACCTCGCGCACGCCGATCAGGCCGCGGCTTTCGGCGCGGGCCTGCACCAGCCGCGCGACGCGGTGACCGACCTCCAGCGGCGTCATGCAGCGCAACCGGTTCCACTGCCAGCGCAGCTTCTGCTTCAGGCGCGGCGGTAGGTCCGGTGCCAGATTTCGAGGTTCAAGAGCGTCCAAAGGGTCTTCTCGTGGTTATGCCGGCCCCGCAGGTGCTCGTCGACCAGGCGGTCGAGCACGGCGCCGTCGTAGTACTGCCGCGTGAGCGAGGCGCCCGCGCGCAGGTGGTCGAGCAGGTAGTCGCGCATCTCGCCCCGGAACCATTCGTTCACCGGCACGCGGAAGCCGACTTTCGGGCGTTTGAGGATGCGCCGCGGCAGGAGCGCCTTGCCGGCCTGGCGCAGGATCCACTTGGTACGCAGGCCGCGCACGCGCAGCTCATCGGGCAGGGCCGAGACATGCTCGGCGAGCTTGTGGTCGAGGAACGGCACGCGCGCCTCGATCGAGGCGGCCATCGTCATGCGGTCGCCGCGCTCGAGCAGGTTGTCGGGCAGCCAGCTCGTCTGGTCGAAATAGAGCATGCGCCGCAGCGTGCTGTTGCCCGGCTGGGCGTCGAAGGGGGGTACGCTCTCGAGTATGTCGCTTCCATTCATATTCAAAATGGAAAGACGCTCACGCTCGGCGTGGTCCATGGCGCCGAACCAGCGCACGTAGCGCTCGTGCCAGTCCTCGAGCTCGAGGTTCGCCACCGCGGTCTTGGCGCGGCGAAAGCCGTAAGGCAGCGCGCGCACGAGGGGTGAGAGCAAGGAACCTCTGAAAGGAAGAGCGCGCCACGCCCAGCGCATCCTTTCCATGACGTGCTTCGGATAGCCGCCGAGCAGCTCGTCGCTGCCCTCCCCGGTCAGCACCATCTTCACGCTGCGCGAGGCCTCGCGCGCGAGCAGGTAGATCGGGATGTCGGAGGGCTCGGCCACCGGCGCATCGCGGAAGGCGACCAGCTTCGGCAGCTCGGCCATCAGGTCCTTCTGCGAGACCACGATCTCGGTGTGCGCGGTGCCGAACTGCTTCGCCACCTGCGCCGCGTACGGCAGCTCGCTGTAGCGGTCCTCGCCGAAGCCGACCGAGAAGGTCTTCACCTGCGAGCTGTGGCGGCTCATCAGCGCGACGATGGTGCTCGAGTCGAGGCCGCCGGAGAGGAACGCGCCGAAAGGCACGTCGCTCACCATCTGGGTCTTTACCGCGTCATCCAAATGGTCCAGGAACGCTTCGACCGATGTGTCCCCTTTCAAAGTGCTTGAATTTCGATCAGGAGGAATCCAGTAGCGCGATTCCTTCAGGCGGCCGAACTGCCACAGGCCGTAGGTCGCGGGCGGCAGCTTGCGGATGCCGGCGAAGAGGGTCTTCGGCCCGGGCACGTAGCGGTAGGCGAGGGACTCCCACACCGCGCGCAGGTCGACCTGCGGCGCGATGCCGGGGATGGCGAGCAGCGCCTTGATCTCGGAAGCGAAATAGAGCGAGCCGTCGCGCTCGCACAGGTAAAGCGGCTTCTCGCCGAAGCGGTCGCGCGCGAGCAGCAGCTGCTCGCGCCGGCCGTCCCAGACGGCGAAGGCGAACTGGCCGCGCAGGTGCTGCACCACGTCCTTGCCCCAGTGCTGGTAGGCGCGCAGCAGCACCTCGGTGTCGGAGTCGCGCTCGAAGCGGTAGCCGCGCGCGGCGAGCTGCGCGCGCAGCTCGCGGAAGTTGTAGATCTCGCCGTTGAAGGTGAGCGCGATGCCGGCGGCGTTGTCGCACATCGGCTGCTGCGCGCCCTGCGGGTCGATGATGGCGAGGCGCCGGTGCCCGAGCACGACGCGGTGCCCGGTGCCGCGGTTGACGAAGGCGGCCGCGCCCTCGCCGTCCGGGCCGCGGTGCGCGATGGCGTCGAGGGCGGCGGCGATCGCCGCGTCCTCGGGCGCGCTACGTGGGGCTGCGACCCAGCCGGCGATTCCGCACATGGTTCTTGAGCAGTGTGGAATAAAGGGCGCGCAGGTCGTCCGCCACCCGCGCGATCGAGAACGCCGAGGCGATGCGCCTGCGGCAGGCGTCGCGCATGCGCGCGAGCGACGCGCGGTCCGCGGCGAGCGAGCCGATGGCCGCGGCGAGCGCCTGCGCGTCGGCGTGCGGCACGAACAGGCCGTGCTGGCCCTCGGTCACCACGTCGGGCATCGCGCCGACGCGCGTCACGACCGGCACCGCGCCCGCGGCCATCGCCTCGAGCAGCGCGTAGGGCAGGCCCTCGCTGTAGCTCGGCAGCAGGAGCGCGTCGCTCTGGCCGAGCAGCCGCGCCTTGCCCTTGTCGTCGAGCACGCCGACGAAGGTCACCTCGCGCCTGAGGTCGAGCTCCTGCACGCACTGGCGCAGGCTCTCCTCGTCCGGGCCGGCGCCGGCGACGAGCAGGCGCGCGGCGACGCCCGCCTCGCGCGCGAGGCGCATCGCCTCGAGGACCTCGAACACGCCCTTCTCGCGCGCCAGGCGCCCGATGAAGGCGAGCGCGAGCGGCGCCTGCGGCTCGGCCGCCGGGCGGCCGTGGCGCAGGAAGCGCTCGCAGTCGATGCCGTTCGGGACCAGCGCCACCGGCTGGCCGGGCACGAAGGCGCGATAGGCGTCGAGCTCGACGCTCGCCAGCACCACCAGCACGTCGGGCAGCCGCAGCGTGAAGCGCAGGAAGGCGCCGGCCAGCCTGCCGCCGCCGAGGAACTTCTGCGGCAGCTCGCCGCCGTGCACCTGGTAGAGCACGCGCGCGCCGACGAGCTTCGCCACCGCGACGTAGGCGAGGTCGCGCCAGTAGGCGCGCGCGTTGAGCGAGGTGTTGATGTGCACGACGCCGGCGTCGTGGCGCAGGATGGCGGCGGCGAGGCGCAACGGGTCCGCCGCGAGGCGCAGCCAGCGGCGCAGCGGGCCTTCGCTGCGCCCTTCGGTGCCGACCTGGAAATGCGCGAGGTCGAACTCGCGCGCCAGCGCCGCCGAGGGCAGCAGCAGGTTCAAGTGCGTGCTCACGCCGCTGAGCGCTTCGCGGCTGGGGCCGAGCAGCAGGACGACCGGGCGGGCCTTCACGCCGCTTTTCTGAGGTCGAGGACCGGGCCCGCGGCCTCGCCGAGCGCGCACAGGCCGACCGAGGCGTAGATCGCCTCCAGGCGCGGCAGCGTGCGCTCGGGCGCGAAGCGCAGCCGCGCCGACTCGCGCCCGGCGGCGCCGATGCGCTCGCCGAGCGGCCGGTCGAGGAGGAGCTTGCGCAGCAGCCGCTCCAGCGTCGCGGTGTCCCCGGGCGCGGCGAGATAGCCGCTCACGCCGTCGACCACCACTTCCGGGATGCCGCCGACCGGCGAGGCGATGACCGGCACGCCGGCGCTCATCGCTTCGAGCAGGCTGACGGGCATCGCCTCGTCGTACGAAGGCAGCGCGAAGACCGCCGCCGCCTCGAGCAGGGCGCGCTTTCCGGAGGGCCCGACCCAGCCGGTGAAGCGCACCGCGTCGGCCATGCCGAGCCGCTCGGCGTAGCGCGCCACGGCGATGCGCTCGCCGTCGCCCGCGCACACCAGCCGCACGTCGGGTACCGCGGCGCGCAGCGCCGACACCGCCTCGAGCAGGTCGAAAATGCCCTTCTTCGCCTCGAGCCGGCCGAGGAACAGCACCAGGTTCGGCCTCGCCGCGGCGGCGGGAAGCGGCTCGATGCAGACGGGGCTCGCCACGCAAAGCGCATGCGCGTTGCGCGCCACGCTGCGCACCCAGGCGCGCATCGACTCGCAGGGCACGATCACGCAGGCGGCGCTGTCGAGGAAGCCGCGCGCCGCCCAGCTTCCGGAAAGGCGCTCGAAGCCGCCGCCGTGCAGCTGCAGCACCAGCGGGCAGCGCGCGGCGAGCGCCGCGGACATGAACACCGTGTCGCGCAGGAACGCGCGCGCGCTCGTGTGCAGGTGCACGACCAGCCGGCGGTGGCGGGCGAGGAGCACGCCGAAGTCCTTCAGGGACCTGAGCGCGAGGCCGGCATTCCTCGCCAGGCCCCCGTCGCCGTGGGTGGGCACGTAGTCGATCGGCCAGCGCTTGAACAGGCCGTGCGCGCGGTAGGCGTCGATGACGGCGGCGATGCCCGAGCGCGTCTCGGGGGCGGCGCCGAGCATGGCCAGGCGCGAATAGGCGGGGTTTTGCATGGCTTAGATTCTCCGGCGGCGGGTGAACGCGTCTACCACGGTCAAGTGGCCCGCTCGGTTCAAGGTGTGCAGGCCGAGCAGGCCGCCGGCGCCCGGCAGCACGCGCTCGACCTGCCGTTCCGCGTACTCCTGCGGCGTCAGGCGCAGCACGCGGTGCACCGCGAGCCCGGCGCCGTAGCGCGGCACGCAGACCTGCGCCGGGCGGTGCAGCGCGCCGTTGCGCCAGAAGAGGCTTCCCGCCGGCCGTGCGCAGCGCGCGTCCGAGCGCACCGGGTTGCGGCGGTGCGGCTGCCAGTCGCCGAAGAGCGACGGCGCGTGGAAGAGATGCAGCTCGTCGTCGAACACGCGGCTCTCGCCCGGGGCGGCGTTGGCGAACAGCCACCAGCGGTCGGGGCCGCGGTGCAGCGTCGGGTCGACCAGGCGCACGCCGTCGAGCAGCACCCGCTCGAGCCGCCAGCGGCGCGGGAAGTCGGTGCAGCGGTAGAGCTCCACCGTGCCGTTCGCCGCCGTCTCCGGCACCATGTACAGCGCCCCGTCGTGCTCGAGCAGGAACGGGTACGAGAGGTGGTAGTCGCGCTCGAGCACGCGCACCGGCGCCGACGCGCGGCCCTCGGCGTCGATCTCGAGCATGGCGATATGCGCCTTGCCAGCCGCACGCGGCAGCTCCTCGAAGAAGACGTAGTAGCGGCCGCTCTTCTCGATGACGAAGGGATCGGCCCAGTCGCGGTCGCGCGGCGGCAGCAGGCGGGTGAAGCCCTCGAGCGCGGGGTCGAGCGCGCCGTTGCCGCCCAGCCGATAGGCGAGGAACCACTGGTCCACCGTGAGGGCCTTCTCGAGGCCGCGCTGCAGGATGCGGCTGCCGATCCTGAGCAGCGACGATGCCGGCGACGCCGGGCCCGGCGATGCGGGCGCCTTGTAAGGCCGGCACTGCTCGAGCCAGCTGCGGCCGGAGCGGTGGGCCTCGCGCAGCGCGCGCGCGGCGAACTCGGCGGTCTTGTGCAGGAGCTCGCCGCGATTGCGCGCCACCGAGAGCGGGTAGGTGCGCGACCAGGACTCGTAGGCGATGCGCGGCGCGGCGCCCGCGGACAGGCGCGCGAGCAGGCGCGAGCCGGTGAGCGGCTTGCCCTCGGCGACCTCGCGGAAGCCGTCGAAGGCGTAGCGCCACACGCCGCAGGCGGCGACGCCGTCGAGCACCGTGTCGTCGAACTCGCCCAGCGCCAGCGCCACGTCCAGGCCGAGCGGCGCGAAGTCCGGCGCCGACCAGTGCGCGCCGTGGGTCAGCAGGCCGTGCGGCACGGCCTGCGCCAGGTCGACGGGCTGGCAGGGCTCGGCGCCGAAGGCCCACTGGTCGAGCTTTGCGTAGGCGTCGAGCAGGCGCGGCGCCGGCGCGCGCCGCGACCCGGCGGTGGCGATGACGACGATCTCGGCGAAGTCCGAGCGCGCGACGCGCCCCAGGCCTTCGGCCAGCCAGCGCGGCTGCAGCCGCGTGTCGGCGAACAGGCCCACGCGCAGCCGGCGCGGCTGCGCCGAGGTCGCCAGCGCGAGGGCGCCCTGGCCCATGGCTACAGGCGCCACACCCGCAGCCCTTCGCGGCGCAGCGCCGCGGCGTCGAGCACCGACTTCACGTCGATGACGCAGCCGTTGCGGACGATTTTCTGCGTCAGGTCTGCCTGGCTCTTTTCGAGAAATTCCTTGTGACCCACTGCGAGGATCAGCGCATCCGCCGCGGGCAGGTCCTCCCATGCGCACAGGCGCACGCCGTACTCGTGCAGCGCGTCCTCGGGGCTGGCGAGCGGGTCGTGCACGCGCACCTCGACGCCGAACTCGGCGAGCTCGCGCAGGATGTCGGCGACCTTCGAGTTGCGGATGTCGGGGCAGTCCTCCTTGAAGGTGAGGCCGAGCACGTTGACGCGCGCGCCCTTGATGTTGCGCCCGGCGTGGATCATCTGCTGCACGGCCTTTCTCGCGATGTGCGCGCCCATGCCGTCGTTGATGCGCCGCCCGGCGAGGATGACCTCGGGGTGGTAGCCGGCGAGCTCCGCCTTGTGCGTGAGGTAGTAGGGATCGACGCCGATGCAGTGCCCGCCGACCAGGCCCGGCCGGAACGGCAGGAAGTTCCATTTCGTGCCAGCGGCCTTGAGCACCTCGCCGGTGTCGATGCCGAGCTTCTCGAAGATGATGGCGAGCTCGTTGACGAAGGCGATGTTCAGGTCGCGCTGCGTGTTCTCGATCACCTTCGCCGCCTCGGCGACCTTGATCGAGGGCGCGCGGTACACGCCCGCCTTCACCACCGAGCCGTAGAGCGCGGCGACCTTCTCCAGCGTCGCCTCGTCGTCGCCGGAAACGACCTTGACGATCTTCGTGAAGGTCCTTTCCTTGTCCCCGGGATTGATCCTCTCCGGCGAGTAGCCGACGTGGAAATCCTGGCGCCAGCGCATGCCGGAGTGCTTCTCGAGAAGCGGCACGCACACTTCCTCGGTGGCGCCCGGGTAGACGGTCGACTCGAAGATCACGGTGGCGCCGGGCTTCATGTAGCGGCCCACCGTCTCGCTCGCCGACTCGAGCGGCGAGAGGTCGGGCTGGCGCGCGGCGTTGATCGGCGTCGGCACCGCGACGATGATGAAGTCGGCCTGCTCGAGCTCCGCGGGATAGGCGGTGGCGCGCAGGTGGGGCGCCTCGCGCAGCGCCGCGCTCGACACCTCGCCGGTGACGTCGACGTGGTGGCGCAGGCTCTCGATGCGCTTGCGCGAGAGGTCGTAGCCGATGGTCAGGCGCTCGCGCGCGAAGGCCACCGCCACGGGCAGCCCGACGTAGCCCAGACCGACGACGGCGACCGCGGGCAGGGCGGACTGCTTCCCCGGGGAAATCTCTTTCTGCTCGACGACCTCAGGCAGCATTGAGCGTCTCCAGGAGGTGGTCGGCATACCAGTCGATGGTCCTCTGCAGGCCCTGCATGATGCGCACCTGCGGGCGGTAGCCGAGCAGCCGCTGCGCCTTGGCGATGTCGGCGCGCGAGAGCGCGACGTCGCCGGAGCGGGGCTCGCGGTGCACCGGGCGCACCGTGCGCAGGTGCGGCAGGCGCGGCGCCAGCCCGGCGCGGATCATCGCGAAGAGCTCGTTGAGCGAGGTCTGCTCGCCCAGCGCCACGTTGTAGGCCTGGTCGAGCGCCTCGGGATCCTCGACGGTGGCGGCGAGCAGGTTCGCCTGCACCACGTTGTCGATGTAGCAGAAGTCGCGCGCGGCGCGACCGTCGCCGTTCACGTACGCGGTCTGGTTCCTGAGCAGCGCGCCGACCCAGGCCGGCACCACCGCGGCGTAGACGCTCTCCGGGTCCTGGCGCGGCCCGAAGACGTTGAAGTAGCGCAGCCCGATGGCGGAGAAGCCGTAGCAGCGCGCGAACACCCCGGCATAGAGCTCGTCGATGTACTTGGACAGGCCGTAGGGGGAGACCGCGGCGCCGATGCGCTCCTCGAGCTTGGGCAGGACCGGGTGGTCGCCGTACACCGCGCTCGAGCTGGCGTAGACGAAGCGCGCCACCCCGGCGTCGCGCGCCGCGAGCAGCATGTTGAGGAAGCCGGTGACGTTGGTGGCGTGCGTGCTGAGCGGGTCCTCGATGGAGCGCGGCACGCTGCCCAGCGCCGCCTGGTGCAGGATCACCTCGACGCCGGCGCAGGCGGCGCGGCAAGCGTCCAGGGAGCGGATGTCGCCCTCGATGAAGCGGAAGCTGCGCATGCGCGCCTCGCCCGCAGCCCGGGCGAGCAGCTCGAGGTTCTCGCGCTTGCCGGTGGCGAAGTTGTCGAGGCCGACCACCGGCTGGCCGAGCCTGAGCAGCGCTTCGGCGAGGTGCGAGCCGATGAACCCGGCCGCGCCGGTCACGAGCCAGGTGCGCGGCCTGGCCTTAATACGCTGCTGCGCGTCTTCGTAGGTCTTCACGTCTGCTCCTCTGCGATTCGAGTTCCAGTAGGGTCGCCTCGTAGCGATCGACCATGGCGCGCTCCGAGAAGCGGGTCTCGACCGCCTCGCGTGCCGCCGCGCCCAGGCGCTCGCGTTCGCTGCGCCCGGAGAGCGCTGCCAGCCGCTCGACGAGCGCTGCGGTATCGCCGACCGGGAACAGCCAGCCGTCGCGCCCGGGGCGGATCATCTCCGCAGCGCCGCCCAACCGGGCGTGCACCACGGGCCGCGCCAGCGCCATCGCCTCGAGCGCCGCCAGCGAGAAAGTTTCGACCGCCGTGCTGCACAGCGCCATCGCGTCGCATGCGCCGATGAGCGGACGCACATCCTGCTGGTAGCCGGTGATCTGCACCTCGGGCCCGATGCCGAGGGCGCGCGCGCGCGCCTCGATGCGTGCGCGCTCCGGCCCGTCGCCCACGAGCAGCGCCCGCGCCGGGATGCCGAGCGCGCGCAGCCGGGCCACGGCGTTGACCAGCTGCAGGTGATTCTTCTCGGGGCGCAGCACCGCGCACATGCCGACGACGACGTCGCCCTCCTCCATCCCCAAGACGCGCCGGATCATGGCGCGCTCGGCGGCCGGACGCGGCTGCCAGTGCTCGAGGTCGACGCCGTTGTAGATCACCTCGTCGCGGCGCGAGCCGAGCTGCCGCGCGTTCCAGTAGCGGCGCTGCGCCTCGCAGACGAACACCAAGCTGTCGGCGCTCCAGAAGAACGGCCGGTAATAGAGCATCTGCAGCCATTCCTTGGCGCTGGCCGGTACCGTAGTGTGGTAGGTCACCATGAGCGCGGCGCTCGGAGCGGCGTGTCTGCGCGCCAGGGCGGCGTAGAGCAGCGCATAGGGGTTGACCGCCACGATGACCGCCGGGCGTATTTCCGCCATCGAGCCGACCAGCTTTCCCAGCGCCTTGAAATCCAGATACTTCCGCGCCTCCAGACAGCGGACGCTGGCCGCTCCCGTGAGCCGCGCGAGCTGGCTCGGGTCGTTCTTGATGTAGGCGACGTGGCATTCGTGGCCGCGCTCGGCGAGGCGGTTGGCGAGCGTGATCGTGTGCCGCTCGGCGCCGCCGTGCACGAGCGAGCCGGTGACGAACAGCATTCTCATTTGCGCCGCACCCACCAGGCGGGCACCCCGTACACCAGCGCGACGACGGCGCTCCCCAGCAGCAGGCGCGGGAAGGCCTGCTGCTCGTCGAGCTGCCCGGCGGCCGTCCACGCCGCGCCGGCCGCCGCGGCGGCGAGCACGAGCGAGCCAGAGAGCCAGCCCCATTCCTGCATGCGGCGCACCGACAACCCGGTCATGCGGGAGATGCGGCGCAGCATCACCACGCGATCGAGGTAGACGGCGAGCACGCTGCCCGCTGCCGCCCCGGCGAGCCCGACATGGCTCGCGCCGAGCCAGCTCACCGCAACCGAGACGACGAGGCACAGCGCGCCCAGGCGCATTGCGAACGCGCCCTGACGCAGCAGCAGCACGACGCTGCCCACCTCCACCACCAGCGCCGCCATGCCGGCGATGTACACGCGCATCGCCGCGGCGCCCTCGACGTACGCTTCGGTGTAGACGAAGGCAATGAGGTCCTCGGCGAAGGCGAAGGCGAAGGCAAGCACCGGGAACAGCGCCGAGGCGACCATCACATTGGCGCGTGCGTTCATCTCGAGCATGCCGCGCAGGTCGCCGCCGGCCTGCATGCGGCTCATGCTGGGCAGGAACGCCTCCAGCACCGCGTGCCGGAACACCGTCACCACCTGGCCGACGATCGCCGCGATCGAGAACGCGGCGAAGCTCGACAGCGCGAAGAGCGAAGCCACCACCCACTGGTCGGCCTGCGAGCGCAGCGTGTAGAGCGCGCTCGACACCCCGAAGGGCGCGGCGTGGCGGAAGTGCTCGGAGAACGCCCTGCGCTCGAGCCACGGGCGTCGCAGGCCGTGGCGCTGCCCCATGTAGACGAGGAGCAGCGCCAGCTTGGCGACCACCGCGACGATCAGCAGCCACAGCAGCACCGCCAGGTCGCCGGTGAGCCACGCCCCCGCCGCCACGAGCACGGTGCGAAGCAGCGACATGCTGAGCGTGGCGCCGGCCTGCCAGCCGATCTGCTCCTCGACGGTCGGCAGGTGGTCGAGCAGCGCGGCGAGCACCCAGAGGCCGACGAAGGCCGGCACCAGCGCGCCGTACTCGGCAAGCGGCGCCGCCGCCTCCGGCAGGAGCGGATTGCCCGGCACGAGCGCGAGGCCGCAGGCGAGCCCCGAGAGCGCGAGGAAGAGGAACGTGTGGTGCACGTAGAGCCGCTGGCGGCGCGGCTCCGAGCGCGGCATGAAGAAGTACAGCGACCCCGGCATGTTGAGCGTGGCGAAGGCCATCAACGTGCCGACCGAGAGCCACAGCAGCCGGTATTCGCCGAAGGTGGCGGCGTCGAGACAGCGCACCAGCACCACCGGGAGCAGGAACTGCAGCGCATGGTCGAACGCCTTCACCGCGCCGAGCGACAGCGCGCGCTTCTTCAGGCCGTGGTCGGCGATGGCTCTTGCTGCCGCGGTCATGCGGTGATCTCACGGAACAGGCGCCCGTAGCGCTCGAGCACCCCCGCGGGGGAATGGTTCTTCGCGAAGTAGTCCTTGACCGTCCGGGAGGCCGCGCGCCACGCGGAGCCGTCGAACAGCCGTTCGACGCCGGCTTGCATCTCCTCGAGGTCCTTCACATGGCGATTCGGGCCGACGTCCACCGTGGCGACGGTCGGCACGCCACGCGCCCAGGCCTGCAGGAAGACGTTCGGCATGCCCTCGTAGATCGAGGTGCTGACGAGCACGCGCGCGCGGTCGAAGCGGCGCTCCACCTCGGCGAGCGGCAGGAAGCCGGTGAACTCCACGTTGGCGAGTCCCGCTGCCCTGACCTTCGCCGCCTCGTACCAGGTTCGCCCGCCGGGACTCGGGCCGCCGATCATGACGAAGCGCCGGTGCGGCAGGCGTGCCGCCAGATCGAGCAGCATCTGCGGCCGCTTGTTGTCGTGCATCGTCCCGACCCAAAGCACTTCGTCGCCTCTTTCCGGAAAAGCGTCTTCAGGAAGCACGTAGCAGCTCGGGATCACCAGCGCCTCGCGGCCGAAGTGCTCGCGCACTTGCGCCCGCTGCACCTCGTTCTGCGCGACGATCGCATCTGCCCGCTCGATGCCGCGGCGGAAAAGCCACCGGTCGCGTGCGTAGCGGATCTGCCCGCCGTGGTCGGGCACGAAGTCGCGGTCGGAAGCGCCGGCGTACACCGCGTGGCGGCCGTGGCGGGCGCAGAACTCGGCGATCACGCCGATCCACATCGAGGTGGAGCGGTAGTAGTAGATATCGGCGTCGGCGACGCGCAGCGCGCGCCACATCGAGGTGAGGCGCGGGTGCGCGAAGCGCACCACGGGCAGCCCCGCGTCGGGGCGGAATGCCCGGTGCACGGTGACGCCGTCGACCACGCTCGGGTCGGGCTGGCCGTGGTCGAGGCAGATCATCGACACGCGGTAGCCGCTGGCCGCGAACAGCCGCGCGAGGATCGCCTGCTGCACCTCCGCGCCGCCGATCTCGCGCCGCCGCGCATCCCCCGAGACCGCGCCCCAGGCATGCGGCGCCACGAAGCAGATCGACAATGACCTCTCCCGGCGGCCTGGGAGGGCAGCCGCCTCTCGCAACCCGCTGTCGACGAACATCAGCCCGCCGGCTTCCGCGCCATCATTCCGTACATCAGGCCGATGGCCAGCCACAAATAGATGAAGTCCGGGTCCGGCCGCATGCTGCTGCCCGCCATGCCGGTGACGAGGAAGCACACCAGCGCCGCCGCCGCGCCCTGGAAGATGCCGCGCATCTCCGGCGAGAGCCACGGGTTGCTGCCGAGCGTGCGCAGGCCGCGCCAGACGTGCCAGAAATAGGCGAGCATCAGGCCCAGGCCGATCACGCCCATGTCGAGCAGCGCCTCGATGTAGGCGTTGTGCGGATGGGTCACCTCCAGCATGGCGCCGGTCTGCATCGGCGTCAGCCACATCACCGAGCCCAGGCCGTTCCCCCAGAGCGGGCTGCGGTAGAGCTCGTGCACGAGCGGCAGCCAGATGCCCTCGACGCGGCCGGCGGTCATGTCGTTCGCCGC
>Ga0247830_10000634_pt1 | contig 13005 bp, 17 predicted proteins | sample 12C_Control_Day5_FD_207766 | JGI IMG/M metagenome (GOLD analysis project Ga0247830, IMG submission 207766) | Soil microbial communities from agricultural site in Penn Yan, New York, United States - 12C_Control_Day5 | ecosystem: Environmental > Terrestrial > Soil > Agricultural land | place...
ACCGTCGCCTCGTAGGGCAGCTCGTCGTGCAGGCGCTCGTAGATCTTCTCGCGCGTGATCTCGGCCGCCATCACGCGCAGCGGCGCATCCGAGATCTCGTCCTCCGGGTAGTGCCAGGGCCCGGGCGGCGCCGACTTGGCCAGATGCGCCTTGAGGTCGGCGACGCCGTCGCCCTCGAGCGCGGAGATCATGAAGGTGGCGGCGAAGGCGGCGCGCGCGTTGAGCGAGGCCGCCAGCTCCAGCAGGCGCTCCTTCTTGACGCGATCGACCTTGTTGAGGACCAGGACCGGCGGCGTCTCGAGGCTGGCGATCTTCCTCAGGATGCGCTCGACGTCCTCGTCGACGCCCTTGGTGGCATCGACCATCAGCGCCACGAGATCGGCATCGCCCGCTCCGCCCCAGGCGGCGTCCACCATGGCGCGGTCGAGCCGGCGCCGCGGCGCGAAGATGCCGGGGGTGTCGATGAAGACGAGCTGGCTCGTCCCCACGGTGGCGATGCCGCGCACCGGCATGCGCGTCGTCTGCACCTTGCGGCTGACAATGGACACCTTGGCGCCGACCAGCGCATTGACGAGCGTCGACTTGCCGGAGTTGGGCGCGCCGATGACGGCGATGAAGCCGCAGCGCGTCTCGGGCGCGGGCGTGGGAGGGGGCGCGGGGTCACTCATCGGGCCGGCTCCACGCCCTCGCGCGCGAGCAGCGCCGTGGCGGCGGCCTGCTCGGCGGCGCGCTTGCTGGCACCCTCGCCGCGCGCGGGCTTCTTGCCCTTGATGCGCACCTCGGCCGTGAAGCGCGGCGCGTGGTCGGGGCCCTCGCGCGCCACCTCCTCGTACTGCGGCAGATCGAGGCCCTGGCCCTGCGCCCACTCCTGCAGGGCGGACTTGGCGTCGGCGGACTCTCCCGGAGACCCTTCGAGCCTGGCGCCCCAATGCTTGCGCACGATCTCGCGCGCCTTGTCGTAGCCGGCCTCCAGGAAGATGGCGCCGAGCAGGGCTTCGCAGGCGTCCGCCAGGATCGTCTCCTTGTCGCGGCCGCCGCTGCTCGCCTCCGACTCGCTCAGCACCAGCGAGGGGCCGAGGTCGAGCGAGCGCGCCACCTCCGCGCAGGTGCCGCCGCGCACGAGGCGATTGTAGACGCGGGCGAGCTGGCCCTCGTTGGCGGCGGGGTAGAGCTCGCTCAGGAGCTCGGCGACGGCGAGGCCCAGCACGCGGTCGCCCAGGAACTCGAGGCGCTCGTTGTCGCGGCGCTTGGCGGAGGCCTGGCGCACGCTGGCATGGGTGAGCGCCTTCTTGAGGAGGGCGCGATCCTCGAAGGCGTAGCCGAGGCGGCCCTCCAGCTCCTTGAGCTTTCGGACCGCGGCCACGACGACGCCTAGCGAACGAGGCTGAAGATCCGGCCCCAGCGGATGTCGAAGGGCCAGGTCCACGGGCTCGTCAGCCGGAACGCGTTGGGGTCGTCGACGGCCGCCGAGAAGAAGATGATCTCGGCGCGGCCGACGAGGTTCTCGTAAGGCACGTAGCCGACGCCGTAGCGGGGCGACTGCTCGCGGCTGTCGGTGGAGTTGTCGCGGTTGTCGCCCATCATGAAATAGTGGCCGGCCGGGACCTTGAAGGGGCCCGAGTTGTCGAAGGTTCCGTTCGGCACGGAATCGAGCACGAAGTACTTGACGCCGTTGGGCAGCGTCTCCTCGAAGCGCGGGATCGGCCGGTCCTCCTCGGGCGAGACGAAGTCGCCCTTGCGCACCTTGGGCACCGCCTGGCCGTTGATGTAGAGGATGCCGCCGCGCACCTCGATGGTGTCGTTCGGCAGGCCGATGACGCGCTTGATGAAGTCGGTCGAGTTGTCGCGCGGCAGCTTGAATACGGCCACGTCGCCGCGCTTGGGCTCGTCGCCGAAGACGCGGCCCTTGAAGGGGATGATGCCCCAGGGGAAGGAATAGCGGCTGTAGCCGTAAGCCATCTTCGAGACGAACAGGTAATCGCCTACCAGCAGGGTGGACTTCATCGACCCGGAGGGGATGTTGAAGGGCTGGTAGAAGAAGACGCGCACGATCATCGCCAGGATGAGCGCATGGATGACGATTTTTATCGTCTCACGCCAACCGCTTTCCCCCGCTTTGTTGGCGTTGGTGGTCAAGCTCATGCTCTCTCGTTTGCGCTGCATCCGGCCGCTGGAAGCAACTCTTTCTTCTGTTCCCAGCGTTCCCGTATAGCGGGTTAACGGGGGTGCCGCAATTCACCGCGCCGACGCAGGCGGCGGCTCTGCCGGACTGCCTCCGGCCGGTATCCCGGAGATCACGACGATAGCCTGCGCCAGCGGAAAATCGTCGGTCAGAGAGACATCGACGCGGGCCTCCAAGCCGGCAGGCGTGATGCGCTGCAGCTGCGCTGCGGCGCCGCCCGTCAGCACCATCGTGGGCCGGCCGGAGCGCAGGTTGACCACGCCCATGTCGCGCCAGAAAACGCCCCTCCTGAACCCCGTTCCGAGCGCCTTGGCGCAAGCCTCCTTGGCCGCAAAGCGCTTGGCGTAGGACGCGGCCCGGCCGACGCGACCTTCCGATTTCTTGCGCTCCGTGTCGGTGAAGACACGCGTCAAAAAGCGGTCGCCGTAGCGCTCGATGGTCTTCTCGATGCGGCGGATATCGATGATGTCGTTGCCGAGGCCGAGAATCACGATGCCGCCACTCCGGCGCGCTGGGCACCGGAGGCGGCCGAGCGGGCCTCGTCCATGAGCGCGCGCATGTGCGCGACGGCCGCGCCGAGCCCGCCGAAGATCGCCTCGCCGACGAGGAAGTGGCCGATGTTGAGCTCGACGATCTCGGGGATGCGGGCGACGGCGGCCACCGTGTTGAACGTCAGGCCGTGGCCGGCATGCACCTCGATGCCGGCCGCCGCGGCGAGCTCCGCCGCGCGGGCGAGCCGGTCGAGCTCTCGCGCCTGGCCCGCGGCGTCGTCCTCCAGCGCGCGCTCGCAGTAGGCGCCCGTGTGCAGTTCCACCACCTGGGCACCGAGCCGCGACGCGGCCTCGACGGCCTTCGCATCGGGCTCGATGAAGAGCGACACGCGGATGCCTGCGCTCTTGAGGTCGTCGACGTAGCGGCGCAGATGGTTCTCGCCGCGCACGACATCGAGCCCGCCCTCGGTGGTCTTCTCCTCGCGCTTTTCAGGCACCAAACAGCAGGCGTGCGGAATGTGGCGCAGAGCGATGGCGAGCATCTCGTCGGTGGCGGCCATCTCGAAATTGAGCGGCCGGGTCAGCTCGCGCTTGAGGCGGGCGATGTCGGTATCGGAGATGTGGCGGCGATCCTCGCGCAGGTGCGCGGTGATGCCGTCGGCGCCGGCCGCGACCGCCTGATGCGCGGCGCGCAGAGGATCGGGATGGCGACCGCCGCGGGCATTGCGGATGGTCGCCACGTGGTCGATGTTGACGCCGAGGCGCAGATGCCCCGGCCCGCGCTTGGCCGATTTGGACCGCCCGGACAAGTGCGAAACCCCTTCAGGCCGTCATCTTCGCGCGATCGTAGGCGACGCCCTTCTCCTCGAGAAGCTGCTGCAGCTCGCCCTGCTGGAACATCTCGCGGACGATGTCGCAGCCGCCGACGAACTCGCCCTTGACGTAGACCTGCGGGATGGTGGGCCACTGCGAGAAGCTCTTGATGCCCTCGCGGATGCCCATGTCCTCGAGCACGTTGATGTCCTGATATTCGACCCCCATGTGGGCGAGGATCTGAGCGACCTGGGCCGAGAAGCCGCACTGGGGGAAGGACTTGGTTCCCTTCATGAACACCACCACGTCGTGGTTGGCGACCGCCTTGCGGATCCAGTCGTGGACGGCTTGCTCGCTCATGGAGCTTCCTTTCGTCTGTTGAGGCATCTGCCGGCGTCCGCCCGGTCGGGGCTGCTGCCGATACTCTTTTGCGCGTCTGTTGGAGATGTGGTCAAGGCCCCGCAAAGTCAATCTTTGGGGGCGGCGGTGGTCAGTGCCAGCGCGTGCAGCACGTCGCCCATGCGGCCCTGCAGGGCCTCGTAGACCATCTTGTGCTGCTGCACCCGGGTCTTGCCCACGAACTCCTTGGCGACGACGTGGGCGGCGTAGTGGTCTCCGTCGCCGGCCAGGTCCTTGATGGCGATCTCCGCATCGGGGAAGCGGGCCTTGATCAGGCGCTCGATCTCACTGGCATCCATGGGCATGGGGGCAGGGCCTTCCAGGCGAGGCATTCGCTCATGAGCATCATAAGCGAAGGCCGATGCCCGGCGCCACAGGCGGGTCAGCTGTCGGTAAGCTCCAACCGACGCTCCACACGCTCTAGTCGCCTCTTGATCTGGTCGATCTCGGCGTTCTGATTGATCTCAGAGATATGCGTGCCGCCCTGGTGGCGCTCTATCGCGCCAAGCCTCAGGATGACTTGGCGCATGTCGTCGCTCAGTCCGTCGATCCGACCGCGAATGTGCCGGAGATGCTCGAGGACGATATTGGACGTCTCTTCGGTCATGACGCGAAAACCCAATCTGCGTGCACTTGGTGAAGGCTACACAACTCGATTGCGGCAGTCAAGAACATATAGCGAACATTCTACGCCTAGCCGCCGCCCATGTAGCCCGGAAGCCAGCTCTCATGCGTGCCGCGCAGCTCGGCGAGGGGCAGCTCGGATTCGCCGCGGAGCGTGATTCCCTGGCCGCCGACGCGGGCGACGACGCGGGCGGGCAGCGCGAGCAGGCGGGCGCGCTCGATGACCTCCTCGGCGAGCTCGGGCGAGGCCTCCACGACGTAGCGGGCCTGATCCTCGCCGAACCAGGCGGCGTGCGCGGGAAGCTTGCCCTCGTAGGGGAAGAGCTGGACGCCGATACGGCCGGCCAGCGCCATCTCGGCGAGCGCGACCAGCAGGCCGCCGTCGCTGACGTCGTGCACGGCCTCGACCTTGCCCTCGCGGATCAGGGAACGGACGAGGTTGCCGGCCTTGATCTCGTCGGCGAGGTCGACGGGGGGCGGGGCGCCCTCGAGCTTGCCGGTGACGGCCTGCTGGTAGAGCGACTGGCCGAGGTGTCCCGCCTCGCGGCCGATCGAGACCAGCAGGTTGCCGTCGGTGCGGAGCGCCAGGCTCGCCGTGCGGGCGAGATCGGGGATGAGGCCGACGCCGCCGATGGCGGGCGTCGGCGGGATGGCTGCGCCGTTGGTCTCGTTGTAGAGCGAGACGTTGCCGGAGACGACCGGGTACTTGAGGACCTCGCAGGCTTCCTTCATGCCCTGGATGGCGCCGACGAACTGGCCCATGATCTCGGGACGCTCGGGGTTGCCGAAGTTCATGTTGTCGGTGATGGCGAGGGGATCGGCGCCGACGGCAATGAGGTTGCGCCAGGACTCCGCCACCGCCTGCTTGGCGCCCATGACGGGATCGGCGGCGACGTAGCGAGGGGTGACGTCGCAGGTGAGCGCGAGCGCCTTGCTGGTGCCGTGCACGCGCACGACGGCGGCATCGCCGCCGGGGCGCTGGATGGTGTCGCCCATCACGGTGTTGTCGTACTGCTCCCAGATCCAGCGGCGCGAGCACAGGTGCGGACCACCCATCATGCTCTTGAGCGTGCCGAGGACGGTGTTGGGCGCCGGCACCCATTCGGGCAGGATCGCCTTGGGCGGGACGGTTGCGACCCACGGGCGCTCGTAGAGCGGGGCGGAGTTGGCGAGCTTGTCGACAGGGAGGTCGGCTTCGATGCGGCCCTTATGGGTGACGATCATGCGGCCGGTGTCGGTGGTCCTACCGATCACGGCGAAGTCGAGGCCCCATTTGCGGAAGATCGCCTCGGCCTCGGCCTCGCGGCCGGGCTTCAGGATCATCAGCATGCGCTCCTGGGACTCGGAGAGCATCATCTCGTAGGCGGTCATGCCGGATTCGCGCTGCGGCACCTGGTCGAGGGTGAGCTCGATGCCGACGCCGCCCTTGTCGGCCATCTCCGAGGTGGAGGAGGTGAGGCCCGCCGCGCCCATGTCCTGGATGGCGACGATCATGTCGGTTGCCATCAACTCGAGGCACGCCTCGATCAGCAGCTTCTCGGTGAAGGGGTCGCCGACCTGGACGGTGGGGCGCTTCTCGGCGGAGGCATCGTCGAACTCGGCCGATGCCATGGTGGCGCCGTGGATGCCGTCGCGCCCGGTCTTGGAGCCGACGTAGACGACGGGCAGGCCGACGCCCTTCGCCGCCGAGTAGAAGATCTTGTCCTTCCTGGCGAGGCCGACGCACATGGCGTTGACCAGGATGTTGCCGTTGTAGCCGGGATCGAAGTTGGTCTCGCCGCCGACGGTGGGCACGCCCGTGCAGTTGCCGTAGCCGCCGATGCCGGCGACGACGCCAGCGACGAGGTGGCGCGTCCTGGGGTGGGAGGGATCGCCGAAGCGCAGCGCATTGAGGTTGGCGACGGGGCGCGCGCCCATGGTGAAGACGTCGCGCATGATGCCGCCGACGCCGGTTGCGGCGCCCTGGTAGGGCTCGATGTAGGAGGGGTGGTTGTGGCTCTCCATCTTGAAGACGACGGCGTCGCCGTCGCCGATGTCGACCACGCCGGCGTTCTCGCCGGGGCCCTGGATCACCTGCGGGCCCTTGGTGGGCAGCGTCTTGAGCCAGACGCGGGAGGACTTATAGGAGCAGTGCTCGCTCCACATCACCGAGAAGATGCCGAGCTCGGTCAGCGAGGGCTCGCGTCCCAGGATGCCGAGCAGTCGCTGGTACTCGGCCGGGCTGAGGCCGTGCTCGGCGACGATCTGCGGCGTGATCGCGGGATTGACCTTGGCATCCATCGGCAAGGGCTCTGGAATCGGCTGGCGTTGGCCCGAGCTTATAGCTGCCGGGTCCGCGATTGTCGCGCCGTCGCAAGGAGTTGTGGACGCCTATTCCAGCCCATTCGAGCGCGAAACTGCGCGAATTGCCTATCGGCAGGGCACGGCGAAATCGACGTGGTAGTGCTCGTCGTGCCGCACCCAGGAGCGCTGCCTCTGGAAGGGGAGACGGGCCAGGGCCTGGGCGCCGCCGGGGGAGGCGGCAAGCTTCGAGTGCAGGGCTGGGTCGAAGATCACCCGCTGGATGCGGGTGCCGTTGGCGCGCGCCGCCTTGTCGAGGGCCAGGAGGTGCAGGCCCATGGCCTCGAAGTCGATCAGGAGCGAGCCCGCGCGGCCGGCGCCGTCGAACTCCACCGAATAGCCGAACTTGTTGAAGGGCGAGGTGGGGAGCTCGGAGACCTGGCCGTCCGTCCGCGTCGGCACGTGGAAATCGACCGAGGTGCCGTTGGCATGCGTCTTGTGCGGGGCGAAGTTGCCGCCCCAGGGCCAGCTCGTCTCGGCGTAGAGGAATCGCAGGTCCGGGTGCGACCTGGCGAGATCGGCGTAGGCATCGCGCATGGCGTTGCGCACCTTGTCGTGTACGAAGGTGCGCCCCAGCAGGTAGCCGAGCAGGCTGTAGGCGCGGTAGTTCTCGCCCGAGTAGGGCAGACGGCGACCGCCTTCGAGGCTGCCGTTGGCGATGCTGCCGCGGCATGTGCTGGGCGCGCCGAAGTCCAGGCCGAGCCATGCCACATACAAGGCGAAGACGGCCGCGACGGACGCCGGCAGGAGGCAGACCCAGAGCAGGATGCGGCGCAGTCTCATACTGGCCAGTGTATGCACAGAGCTGCCGATATTGCCCGATCGCCGTCATGCCGGCGCAGGCCGGCACCCAGGACACGGCGCGGTGATGTGCGGACAGGTGCATGGGTCCCGGCCTTCGCCGGGGTGACGGCACAGGTCCGGCGATGCAGGTCAGACCTTGCCGACGCCAGTATCATGTGGCGCTCAGCGTCCCTGCGTGGTGAGGATGCGCACGGCGAAGGCGCTGAACACGCCGGCGAACAGCCAGTCGATGGCGCGCAGCACGCGCGGGCGCGACTTGAGGGCGCCCACCACGCGCTCGGCGCCGAGGATCATCAGCACGCCCAGCGGGAAGGTCGCGACCACGAAATAGATGCCGAGGAACAACAGCTTGGCCGCCGCGTGCGGATCGCTGGCATCGACGAACTGCGGCAGGAACGTCACGAAGAACAGGACCACCTTGGGGTTGGTGAGATTGACGGTCAGCCCCAGCGCCAGCGTCGGCCAGAAGGACACGCGCCGGCTGGGCTCGGCGCGCACGTTGAGCGAGGAGCCGTTGCGCACGGCGTCGACGGCGAGCCAGAGGAGATAGAGCGCGCCGACGACCTTGAGCATGAGGAAGGCGGTGGGCGAGGCGGCGATCAGCGCGGAAAGGCCGAAGGCCGCGAGCAGCGAATGCACGACGCAACCGAGCGAGGCGCCAGTGAAGGCGGCAATGCCGGCCGCGCGACCGCCGGCGACGGTGCGCGCCAGGAACAGGCTCATGTCGGGGCCCGGCGTGACGAACAGCACCAGGCACGCCAGCGAAAAGGCGAGCAGAACGGACGCGTCGGGCAGGAACGGCATGGGCGCCAGCGCTCAGTGCAGCGTGGCGAGGACGCTCTCGAACAGGCGGCGGCCGTCGCTGCCGCCGAGCAGCGGCTCGAACAGGCGCTCGGGATGCGGCATCATGCCGAGGATGCGCCGGGTGGGGTCGCAGATGCCGGCGATGTTGCGCTGGGCGCCGTTGGGGTTGGCCGCGGGCGTGGCGTTGCCGGCCTCGTCGACATAGCGGAAGACGACGTGGCCCTCGGCCTCGAGCCGGTCGAGCGTGGCGGGATCGGCGAAGTAGTTGCCGTCGCCGTGGGCGATGGGGATGCGGACGACCTCGCCCTTGCGGTAGTGGCTGGTGAAGAGGGTGTCGGGCTGCTCGACCCTGAGGTGGACGTCGCGGCAGACGAACTTGAGCGAGGCGTTGCGCATCAGCACGCCCGGCAGCAGGCCGGTCTCGGTCAGCACCTGGAAGCCGTTGCAGATGCCGAGCACCGGCGTGCCGGCCTTGGCCCTCGCCACCACGTCGCGCATGACGGGCGAGTGCGCGGCCATGGCCCCGCAGCGTAGGTAGTCGCCGTAGGCGAAGCCGCCGGGCAGGACGATCAGGTCGGCGGGCGGCACCGCGGCGTCGCCGTGCCAGACCATGGCGACGGGCCCGCCCGTCACCTTCTCCAGGGCCACCGCAACGTCACGGTCGCAGTTGGAGCCAGGAAACACCACGACCGCGGATCGCATTGGAGTTGCCTCCTAGGGCAGGATGCGGAAGCTCGCGAAGAACGCGTCGACCACTTCCTTGCGCTTGTCGAAGTCGTCCTTGAGCGCCCGCGCCATCACGCGATAGCGCATCCCCGGCGTGATCGTGAAGCGCACCTGGGCGCGGCGCTCGCCGAGACCGAGAAACTTGATCTCGGGGCATGTCACGGCCGCTGTGTACACGACTCGCGTGTCTTCGAGAACCTGCTTGGGGCTGTCGATCTTGACCTTCGCGCGGTCGGCCTCGCCGCACACGGCCTCCGCCAGCTCCTCCTTGAAGTGCGTCTCGCCGTAGCGCTGCGCGAGGTCGGCGGCTGCCGCTCCGCCATCGGCCGGGACGGTCTCGGCGCCGACCTCCAGCACCAGGGCGCTGGCGGCGCTCGCCTGCGCGCTCTTCTCGGGGTCGAGATCGCTCGAGCACACCGCATCGAGCGTGCCTGGGCCCTCCTCGTGACGGCAGCCGGCAGGGAGCGCCACGCCGTAGCGCAGAGTCGGGTACTCGAAGGTCTTGCTGTCCGCCGCCGCGTACGCCACGCCGGCGCAGAGAGCCAGGATCACGCCGAGCGCGGCAATGCCTGCCGGCAGCCCTGCGCAGGGGCAACGCATCACGGTAGCAACTCGTAGCTGTAGTTCTCGATCACGGTGTTGGCGAGAAGCTCCTTGCATATGCGCTCCACCTGCTCGCGCGCCTTGGCCTCGCCGGTCTCGGCCAGGTCGACCTCGATGTACTTGCCCTGCCGGACGTCGTTGACGCCGGAGAAGCCGAGGCTCGAGAGCGCGTTCTGGATCGCCTTGCCCTGCGGGTCGAGCACGCCGGACTTCAGCGTGACCTTGATGCGTGCCTTCATGCTTCCCCCGTGAGATGGTCAGTGGTCAGTGGTGAGTGGCAAGGTGGTGAGTGGCGACATGGGCGCGTGCCCCACTAGCTCAACCTACCACTCACCATCTCACCACTCACGATCTCACGCTTCTTCAATGCGGCTTGGAACTCACCAGGACAGGGCCGCTGCCCTTGGGGCGCGGGCTCTCGGTCAGCACGCCGAGCCGGCGCGCTACCTCCTGGTAGGCTTCCAGCACACCGCCGAGGTCGCGCCGGAAGCGGTCCTTGTCGAGCTTGTCGGAGGTGGCGGCATCCCAGAGGCGGCAGCAGTCCGGGCTGATCTCGTCGGCCAAGACGATGCGCATCTGCTCGTTCTCCCACAGCCGGCCGAACTCGACCTTGAAGTCGACGAGGCGGATGCCGATGCCGCAGAACAGGCCCACGAGGAAGTCGTTGATGCGGAGCGCCAGCGCCATGATCTCGTCGATCTCGGGCGGAGCGGCCCAGCCGAACGCGGTGATGTGCTCCTCGCACACCATCGGGTCTCCGAGCGCGTCGTTCTTGTAGTAGAATTCGATGATGGAGCGCGGCAGCGGCTTGCCTTCCTCCATGCCCAGCCGCTGCGACAGCGAGCCGGCGGCGACGTTGCGCACGACGACCTCGAGCGGGATGATCTCGACCTCGCGGATCAGCTGCTCGCGCATGTTGAGGCGGCGCACGAAATGGGTGGGCACGCCGATCTCGCCGAGCTTGGTGAAGATGTGCTCGGAGATGCGGTTGTTGAGTACGCCCTTGCCCTCGATCAGCGCGTGCTTCTTGTTGTTGAAGGCCGTGGCGTCGTCCTTGAAATGCTGGATGAGGGTGCCGGGCTCCGGTCCCTCGTAGAGCACCTTGGCCTTGCCTTCGTAGATGCGGCGCCGCCTGTTCATTTTGTTACGATCCTCGTGCCCGCGTTCATCTCGGCTGGATCGGCGCTCCGGACCTTGGTGGTGCCATTGAAATCGCAGCGTGTTTTTCGCATGCTGCAGCGCACGATGAGGGGTCCGGAGGCGCTGCCCGCCCGAGTCCGGACACTAGCCGATGGTGGGGTAGGAAACAATCGAGACGCCTCAGGGTGCACAAGGCTCTGTTGGACCAGCCCAAGCCCCGCGATTTGGCCTTCGGCGGGGCTTGATTGCGAACCTGCGATACCTCAGGTTAGCTCCAACTCTGGCGTTCGGCGCCGGGACGCACGCCCAGCGGTAGCATGCTGGCGGCGCACAACCTCTGATGGAGCGGAGATTGCGCATGACCACGTTCAATGAGCGCGAGAAGTCCTTCGAGAAGAAGTACGCGATGGACGAGGAGGCGCGCTTCAAGGCCGACGCGCGGCGCAACAGGCTGCTCGCGCACTGGGTCGCGGGCAAGCTCGGGCTCACGGGGACGGAGGTCGACGACTACGTCAAGGCCGTGCGCAAGGCGGATCTGGCCTCCAAGGGGGACGAGGACGTGTTCGTCAAGATCAAGAAGGATTTCGAGGAGAAGGGCGTCGCCATCGCCGACAAGGAGCTGCGCAAGGCCATGGACGACTTCCTGGCCCAGGCAATGCGGGACATCCAGGCCGAGAGCAAGGCCAAGGGCTGAGATCGCGAGTTGGGCGAAGGCGGAAGGCCGAGCGACGCCGACGTCCATCGAGGCCGGTCCGCTCAGCCTCCCGAGGCCCAGATTGACTTGGCGCGTGCGCCCAATTACCTGCTTGCAATTGAACGCATCGAGGCCGCCGCTGGGGGCGACGGGGGCCCAAGGAGACACCCCATGCCTACCAAGTCGCGCACGGCCCAGCGGGCCAACATCGCTGCCGTCGACCCGATCTGGGAGGAGCTACGCCGCGAGGCCGAGGAGGCCGTGCGCAGCGAGCCTGGGCTCGGCGGCTTCATCTATGCCACGATCCTGAGCAAGGACCGCCTCGAGGAGGCCGTGTGCCATCGCCTGGCCCAGCGGCTCAATCACTCCGACGTCGACGCCGGGCTGATCGCCGAGACGTTCGCGCAGGTGCTGGCCGACCGCCCCGAGCTCGGCCGCGCCTTCCGCGCCGATCTCGCCGCCGTCTACGACCGCGATCCCGCCTGCTCGCGCTACATCGAGCCGCTGCTCTACTTCAAGGGCTTCCACGCGCTCGTCACGCATCGCTTCGCGCATGAGCTCTACAAGCAGGGCCGGCGCGACTTTGCGCTCTACCTGCAGAGCCAGAGCTCGCGCATCTTCGCCGTCGACATCAATCCGGCCGCCAAGATCGGCATCGGCATCATGCTCGACCACGGCACCGGCATCGTCATCGGCGAGACGGCGGCGATCGGCGACAACTGCTCGCTGCTGCAGGGTGTCACGCTCGGCGGCACCGGTAAGGAGACGGGCGACCGCCATCCCAAGATCGGCGCCAACGTCATGATCGGCGCGGGCGCCAAGGTGCTCGGCAACATCCATGTCGGCAACTGCAGCCGCGTCGCCTCGGGCAGCGTGGTGCTGAAGGATGTGCCGCCGGAGACGACGGTTGCCGGCGTGCCGGCCAAGGTGGTGGGGCCCGCCGGCTGCCCCGAGCCTGCCCGCACGATGGATCAGCGGCTGCTGCCCGACGACTGCGGCTGCGGCGGCTGAGAGGAGGCTGATTTGAGTCCGCAAGACATGGTGCGCGTGCAGGCCTACCTGCGCAAGGTGTTCGGCGCCAAGACGCTGTCGGTGCGTGCGCGCCCGAAGATCAAGGACTCGGCTGAGGTCTACGTCGGCGAGGACTTCGTCGGCACGCTCACGCTCGACGACGAGGACGGCGAGGTCTGCTACCAGTTCCAGATGGCGATCCTGGAGCTCGACCTCGAGGACGTGTGAGGCCTCTCGCGGACGCGTGCCGCCCAAATCAACGGCTGCGCACACTGACCAGCGGGGCGGTGGAGTTGCTGCCCTCGGCCGGGTCCAGCGACATCCAGATCTGCACGTTGAGATAGGACTGGCGCATCACGTAGTCGTAGCGCGTG
>Ga0247830_10000635_pt1 | contig 13002 bp, 13 predicted proteins | sample 12C_Control_Day5_FD_207766 | JGI IMG/M metagenome (GOLD analysis project Ga0247830, IMG submission 207766) | Soil microbial communities from agricultural site in Penn Yan, New York, United States - 12C_Control_Day5 | ecosystem: Environmental > Terrestrial > Soil > Agricultural land | place...
GTGCGGTCGCGTCGCCCCGGACGACGGTCACGCGCCCCTGCAGACGGACGAGCCGGCTCAGCCGCGCCATGCCCAGCGCACGGCCCGCGTTGAGCTCCACGCCGATCACGCGGCAGCCGCGGCGGCGGGCCAGGAACCGGGCCGGACCTCCCAGACCGGCACAGATGTCAAGGACGCGCGAGGTGTGGTCGATCCCTGCCCGCCGCGCCAGGGCGTCGACGGCGGCGAGGCCGCCGTAGTGGTCCTGATCGAACGCGAACAGGTCGTCGGCCTCGAGGGGGCCGGCGCCGCGCGTGCGGCGCACGGCGTCGAGTACCTGCTGCTCGCTGATCGGATGTCGGTCGTAGAAATCGATCACACGCATGGGCGGTTGTTGAAGCGTCCGGGCTCCTATGATACAAACCACTCGGCTCGAATCATCCTTCCGAGGGAGACCACGCGCATGAGCACGCTCAACAAGGCCGGCCTCGAGGACGTGGTTGTCTCGACGTCGGACATCTGCTTCATCGACGGGCGCGAGGGGCGTCTGGTCTACCGCGGCTACGACGTCGACGATCTGGCCGCCCAGTCGACGTTCGAGGAAGTCGTGTACCTGCTCTGGTTCGGCGCGCTGCCGACGAGGAAGGAGTACGACGCGTTCTACAAGACGATGTCGGCGACGGCCACGCGGAAGCTGCCGCCCAAGCTCGTCGACCTGCTGCGCGGCCTCCCGAAGAGGGCGACGCCCATGGAGGTGCTGCGCACCGGCGTCTCCGCGCTGTCGGCGTTCGATCCCGACGCCGCCGACAACTCGCGCGAGGCCAGCATCCGCAAGGCGACGCGCCTGACCGCGCAGATGCCGACGCTGGTGGCGGCCTGGGAGCGGATCCGTCGAGGCAAGCCGCTGGTGGCGCCGGATCCGAAGCTGAACCTCGCCGCCAACTTCCTCTACATGATGTCCGGCAAGAAGCCGACCCCGCTCGCCACCAAGACCTTCGACGTCGCCCTCATCCTGCACGCCGACCACGAGTTCAACGCCTCCACCTTCGCGGCGCGCGTGACCGCGGCCACCATGTCGGACATGCACTCGGCCATCACCTCCGCCATCGGCGCCCTCAAGGGGCCGCTGCACGGCGGCGCCAACGAGCAGGTGATGCTCATGGTCGAGAAGATCAAGGATCCGGCCAAGGCGGAGGCGTGGATCCGCAAGGCCATCGCCGACAAGGCGCGCATCATGGGCTTCGGCCACCGCGTGTACCGCGTCGAGGATCCGCGCGCCAAGCACCTGCGACGGCTCGCCAGCGAGCTGGGCCGCCAGATCGGCGACGAGAGCAAGGTGCAGATCCTCAACACCGTGGCGCGGGTCGTCACCGAGGAGAAGAAGATCTACCCGAACGTCGACCTCTTCTCCGGCGCCGGCTACGCGGCCATGGGCATCTCGACCGACGAGTTCACGCCGATCTTTGCCATGAGCCGCGTGGCGGGCTGGGCGGCGCACGTGCTGGAGCAGCACGGCAACAACCGGCTGATCCGGCCACGGGCCGAGTACACCGGCGCCACCCGCGCCACCTACGTTCCCATCGCTCAGCGTTAGTTCTCCGTTGATGAGCCTTCGGCGCGTGCCGGGCGGGTCCTGGCGCCGGGGCGGCCCGGCCCGGCGGGGCTCCGTCACCCACTCGACCCACTCGCACGTCTTCGACGTGCGAGGGTACGCGGGGGGCCCACTCCGCCCCGCCGGGCCGGGCCGCCCCGGCGCCACCCGCCCCATTGCCGTGGCGACGTCCACAGCCGACGCGCGATAGGGCACGGTGCCGCCGGTCGGCGTCGGGATCGTCGGGGCTCGGTTCGCGGCGGATCTGCATGCGGTGAACTACCGGCCGCTGATCCCGTCGCGCGTGCGGCTGGCGGCGGTATGCTCGCGGACGCGCGCGGACGCGGAGACGTTCGCCAAGCATCACGACATTCCCCGGGTCTTCAGCGACGTGCGAGCGCTGGTCGAGTGCGCCGACGTCGACGTCGTCGACATCTGCTCGACCACCGACAGCCATCACGAGATCGCGATGGCGGCGGCGCGGGCGGGCAAGCACGTCATCGTCGAGAAGCCGCTGACCGGGTTCTTCGGGCCGGCCACCGTCGATCGGGCGACCATGCTGGAGACCGCCCTTCGCAACTCGGACGCCGTCCTCGAGGCGGTGGCCCGGGCCGGGGTCATCCTCTGCTACGCGGAGGACTTCGTGTACGCGCCGCCGGTGGCGAAGCTCCGGCGCCTCCTCGACGCGAGCGGCGGCACCATCATGGAGCTGCGGGCGGAGGAGAGCCACTCCGGCTCGCACGCGGCCTACGCGCGGCGCTGGCAGACGGCGGGCGGCGGTGCGCTGCTGCGCATGGGCTCGCACCCGGTGGGCGTGGTCATCCACCTGAAGCATTACGAGGGCGAGCGGCGGCACGGCCGTCCAATCCGCGCCCGCTCGGTGACGGCCGACGTTGCCCAGCTCACGAAGCTGCCGGCCGTGACCGGCCGCACGCCGCACCATCGCACCGCGGTGGAGGACGTCGAGGACTGGTCGGTGGCGATCATCACCTTCGACGACGGCACCAAGGCCACCGTCCACTCGAACGACATCACGCTCGGCGGCGTCCGCAACGTGGTGACAGCCTATCTCACGAACGCCGTGGTGCAGGCGAACATCACGCCCAACACGACGGTGACGGCGTACACTCCCGACGCCGCCGTGTGGGGCGACGAGTACATCAGCGAGAAGGTCGAAACGAAGGCAGGCTGGCAGTTCCCGAGCCCGGAGGAAGATTGGATGCGGGGCTACCCTCAGGAGCTCGCCGATTTCGTCGACGCCATCCGCGAGCGCCGCCCCCCACTGTCCGGCGGCGCGCTGGCGCGCGAGGTCGTGGAGGTGATCTACGCCGGCTATCTGTCCGCGGCCACGGGCCGGCGCGTGGATCTGGCGCGGGCATGATCCCGTTCGCCAAGGGCCACGGGCTCGGGAACGACTACATCGTCATGGACCAGGCCACGCTGCCGGGAGCGCTGTCGGAACGAGCCATCGTTCGGGTGTGCGACCGCAACTGGGGCGTCGGCTCCGACGGAATCTTGCTCCTGGTGCCCACCACCCGCGCGGACTTCGGACTGCGCATCTTCAATCCCGACGGCAGCGAGGCCGAGAAGTCCGGGAACGGGCTGCGCATCTTCGCCAAGTACCTGTGGGATCACGGGCACGCCCACGGCCGGAAGACGTTCACCGTCGACACCAGGGGCGGCGTCGTGGAGTGCACGTGCCACGAGCGCGACGGCCGCGTGAACTTCGTCACCGTGGAGATGGGCAGGGCCACGTTCCGCGCGCTGGACATCCCGATGAATGGTCCCGACCGCGAGGTCGTCTCGGTGCCGCTGCAACTCGCCGACGGCCGCACGCTCACGGCCACTGCCGTGTCGGTCGGCAATCCCCACTGCGTGGTCTTCGTCGACCGCCTGGACGAGGCCGACGTCCGCGCGCTCGGCCCCCAGCTCGAGCGTCATCCCGCGTTTCCGCAGCGCACCAACGTCCAGTTCGCGCGGGTGGCCGGCCGCGACGCCGTCGACATCCTGATCTGGGAGCGCGGGGCGGGCTACACCCTGGCGTCCGGCTCGTCGTCGTGCGGTGCCGCCGCGGCCGCCGTCCGGAATGGACTCTGCGATCACGGGCGCGTCACCGTGCGGATGCCGGGCGGCACGCTCGTCATCGAGGTGCGCGCCGACTGGTCGCTGCGACTGGAGGGCCCCGTGGAAGAGGTCTACACCGGTACGCTGAGCGAGGAGTTCGCCCGGGCCTGGCTCGCGCCGGGACCATGAAGCGTCTCTGCGTCTTCGCCGGCTCCGCCGTCGGCAGCCGCCCGGAGTACGCGGATGCCGCACGCGAGCTCGCCGGGGAGCTGCAGCGCCGAGGGCTCGGCCTCGTCTACGGCGGCGGCTCCATCGGTCTCATGGGCGTCCTGGCCGACACCGCGCTCGCCGCGGGGGTCGAGGTGATCGGCGTGATCCCGCGTCCGATCGCGTCGAAGGAGCTGGCCCACGCCGGTCTCACCGAGCTACGACTGGTGGCCACCATGCACGAGCGCAAGGCCACCATGGCCTCGCTGGCGGAGGGCTTCATCGCCCTGCCGGGCGGGCTCGGCACGTTCGAGGAGACGCTCGAGATGCTCACGTGGTCGCAGCTCGGCGTCCACGCCAAGCCGGTGGGCGTCCTGAACTCGGCCGGATACTACGACGGGCTGTTGCGCTGGCTGTCGCACGCGGTCGGCGAGGGGTTCGTGCGGCGTGACAATCTCGGGCTGCTGCTCTTCGGCGACTCGGCGGCGGAGCTCCTCGACCGGCTGGCGAGCTGGCGGCCGCCGCCGGGGCCGCGCGCCTGGCTCGCGCCGTCCCAGACGTGAGCCTGACCCTCACGTTCCTCGGCTCGGGCGACGCCTTCGGCAGCGACGGCCGCTTCCAGACCTGTCTCGCGCTGCGTGGCGGTCCGGCCACCGTGCTGCTGGACTGCGGGGCGTCGTCCCTCATCGCGATGAAGCGCTTCGGGATGGCGCCCAACGACGTGGCCGCCGTCGTGCTGAGTCATCTGCACGGCGATCACTTCGGCGGCGTGCCCTTTCTCGTTCTCGACGGTCAGTTCACGCGGCGGACCTCGCCGCTGGTGGTGGCCGGCCCGCCCGGGCTGCGCGAGCGCATCGAGCGGGCGATGGAAGTGCTCTTCCCGGGCTCGTCGCGCGTGGAGCGCCGCTTCGCCGTCGACTACGTCGAGCTCGCAGAGCGCGTGCCGGCGACGGTGGCGGGGGTGCGGGTCACCGCGTTCGCCGTCGAGCACGCCAGCGGCGCGCCCGCCTATGCGCTGCGCGCGGAGTACGGCGGCCGCACGGTGACGTACTCGGGGGATACGGAGTGGACCGAGAGCCTGGTGGACGCAGCGCGCGGTGCCGACTGCTTCGTGTGCGAGGCCTACACGTTCGATCGCAAGCTGCGCTTCCATCTGGACTACGCGACCGTCCGCACCCACGCCGCGCGTCTCGGCGCCCGGCGCCTCGTGCTCACGCACATGGGGTCCTCGATGCTGGAGCGCCGCGGCGAGGCCGACTTCGAGTGCGCGAGCGACGGCCTGGTGCTGGCGCTCGACTGAGGCGCGCGGCGCGCTCAGAAGCGCGGTTCGCGCGGAGGCGGAGGCCAGGAGAGGGCGCCCGGCGCGCAGTCGAGGTGATACATCTCGCCGCCGAAGAAGACGACGGTCTCACCATCCTCGATCCGGTCGCCGCACGCGGGGCAGGTCCGCTCCGTCCCCTCCATAACTGAAGTCTAACGCCGCCGTGAAGCGAGAGGGTGGGCGTCTACGCGCGACGCGTCCAGGCCAGCAGCTCCGCGAGCGACCGCGTGTTCAGCACCTGGTCGGGGCCAATCCAGGCCCGACGGGCGACCGCGCAGCCGAGGTCGGTCCAGTCGAGATTCGACAGGTAGTGCGTGTCCGTGTTGATGGCGATGGGAATGCCCAGCTCCGCCGCGCGACGCGCGTGAACGTCGCTCATGTCGAGCCGGTCGGGGGAGGCGTTGATCTCGATCGCCTTGCCGTGCGCTCTGGCCGCCGCGAACACCGCTTCCATGTCCACGTCGTACGGCTCGCGCGAGCCGATCTTGCGCCCCGTCGGATGGGCCAGGACGTCGACATGCGGGTTGGCCAGGGCCCGCACGATCCGCGCCGTCATCTCCTCGCGGCTCTGCTTGAAGCGTGAGTGCACGGCGCCCAGGACCACGTCCAGCTCGGCCAGGATCTCGTCGGGGTAGTCCATCGTGCCGTCCTCGAGGATGTCGCACTCGCTTCCGGCGAGGATCCGGATCCGGTGCCGCGCCTGCAGCTCGCGGATCCGCGCTCGCTGCGCGCGGAGCTCGTCCAGTGACAGCCCGCCCGCGATCGTCAACGAGCGCGAGTGATCCGACACGATGACGTACTCGTAGCCGCGCGCCTCGGCCGCCTCGACCAGCTTCTCGAGCGGGTGGTGGCCGTCCGACCAGTCCGTGTGCGCGTGCAGGTCGCCCCGGAGGTCGCGGGGCTGCACGAGACGGGGCAGGCGCCCTTCGCGCGCGGCGTCGAGCTCACCGGCGTCTTCACGCAGCTCCGGCGGAATCCAGGGGAGCCCGACCGCCGCGTAGACGTCTTCTTCCGTCTCGCCGGCCACACGGCTGCCCGTCGCCTCGTCGAACACGCCGTACTCGCTGATCTTGAGCCCGCGCTGGATGGCGAGCTGGCGCAGACGGACGTTGTGGTCGCGGCTGCCGGTGAAGTACTGCAGCGCGGCGCCGAACGCGGCCGGCTCGACCACTCGCAGGTCGACGGCCAGCCCGTCCTGGTGGCGGACGGAGGCCTTCGTGTCACCCCGGCCCGTGATCTCGCTCACCGACGGCAGGCTCACCAGGGTTTCGATCACCCGTGACGGCTCCCTGGAGGTGACGAGGATGTCGACGTCCTTGACGCTCTCGCGCATGCGGCGGAGAGAGCCGGCGATCTCCAGCCGCTCGACACCGCCGTGCGACCGCAGCGCCTGCGCCACCTGGGCGGCGATCGCGTGGGCCGTCGGCAGCAGCACGCGCGCGCGGCCGGCCTTCCACTCGGCGATGCCCTTGAGAATGTTCTCGCAGGTCCGCTCGCGCACGCCGGCCACGCCGATGATGCGCCGGGTGCGGCACGCCTCCTCGAGCTGCTCGATCGACGCGATGCCGAGCTGCTCGAAGAGCGTGCGCGCCGTCCTGGGGCCGAGGCCGCGAATCTCGAGCAGCGCCAGGAATGTCGGCGGGAGCCCTTCGCGGAGCGACTCGAGGCGCGCGACGCGGCCCGTGGTCAGGTACTCCTGGATCTTGGCGGCGAGATCCTTGCCGATTCCGGGCAGGCTCTGCAGCGTCCCCCGCGCGGCGAGGACGGTCACGTCCTCCGACAGCGTCTCGAGCGTCTGGGCGCCGCGCTGGTAGGCGCGGATGCGGAACACGGACTCGCCGCGCACCTCCAGGAGACTCGCCATCTCGTAGAAGAGGCGGGCGATCTCGAAGTTCCTCACACGTCCATGGTACACTCCGCCCGCCTGTGATCGCCGCGTGGTGCTGGGATCTCGTCGAGCCGTACCTCCGACGCAACCTCCTCAATCGCGGCGTGGAGCGTCCGTCGCGGAAGCAGATTCTGGAGGAGTTCGGACGCGTCTGGCCGGAGTTCACGGCCACGCTCGGCGTTCAGGAGCCGTTCGCCGGCACCATCCGCTTCAAGTGGCTGACGCGCCTGCCGTCGGCGGAGATGGGTCCGTTCCTCGAGGATCCTGCCGGCTGGATCGCCGCGCGCTTCGGTGGCGGCAAGTTCAAGATGAACCTGCACCACGGCCTGCACTTCGTGAACACCAAGAATTTCAAGCCCGAGGGCGACCCGAAATGGCGTGAGGCGCCGGCGCTCGAGGACGGGTAGGGGGGCGGCCATGCCGTCGGACGAGACACGGAGGCTGTTGAAGGTGTTCGGCGTCGCGGTGACGAGCCTCGAGGACGCCATCGATCGCAAGGCGCCCTTCGACGAGATCATGAAGTGGGATGCGGAGCTTGCCGACTGCACGCGCGACGTCATCGGGCTGGTCGAGCGTCTCCGCAGCCGCCGCATCGGCTGACGTGCGCGCCCGCCGCATCGTCTCGCTGGTGCCCAGCACCACCGAGCTGCTGTGCACCCTCGGCCTCGCCGAGGCCCTGGTGGGCGTCACCGTGTACTGCCTCGAGCCCCGCGACGTCGTCCGCACCAAGACGCGCGTCGGCGGGGAGAAGGACCCCGATCTCGACGCCATCCGCGCGCTCGCGCCCGACCTCGTCGTCGCCAACATCGAGGAGAACGTGCGCGAGCACATCGAGGCGCTCCGGGCGGCCGGCATCCGCGTGTGGCTCGGCTATCCGCGCTCCGTGAGCGAGAGCCTCGACATGATCCGCGAGCTGGGCGAGGTGACCGGCGCCGTCGACGCCGCCCGCGCGCTGCTGGCCGACCTCCAGCCCCTCTACGCCCAGGTGCGCGCCCGGCTGGCCGGCTGCCGGGCCACGCCCGTGTTCTATCCGATCTGGCGCGACCCGTGGATGACCATCGGCGGCGACACGTACATCCACGACGTGCTGGCGACCTGCGGCGGCGCCAACGTCTTCGGCGATCGCGCGCGGTATCCGTCGATCACGCTCGCCGACGTGGCCGCCCGCGCGCCGGAGGTCGTGCTGCTGCCGGACGAGCCCTTCCGCTTCCGCCGGGCGCATCTCCGTGACTTCGACGAGTATCCCGGGATGCCGGCCGTCCGCGACGGGCGCCTGCACCTGGTGGACGGCAAGCGGTTTTCGTGGCACGGCCCGCGCCTGGCCGAGGCGCTCCGCACCGTCCCCGCGCTCCTCGGGCACTCACGGTAACGATAGTTCTCAGGTTCTCGCCGGGCCGCGTGGCAGACTGTCGGAAGCCGTGATGTGCGACCGTCCCGGGAGGACGTAATGGCGGACACCTGTCCGAAGTGCGGCTTCGCCGAGGTCGGCAACGACCGGTGCCCTCAGTGTGGGGTCGTGGTCGCGCTCTACAACGCCTCCCTCGAGAAGCTCCGGCGCGGGCCGCACGCGCCGCCGCTCACGGCCAAGGCCGTCGCGCCATCAACGTTCACGCCCACGCCGCCGGCGCCGCCCACGGGTCCCGTCGCCTCACCGAGGCCGGTGCCGCCCGCTCCGAGCGACGGCTCGCGCCGGGCCCGGTTCATGGGCTCGGGGGCCACGCTGTTCGGCATCCACGTCGTCAACGTCCTGCTGACGCTGGCGACGCTCGGGATCTACGCCTTCTGGGCGAAGGTCCGGGTGCGCGCGTACCTGCTGTCCGAGACGGAGTTCGAAGGCGATCGCTTCGCCTACCACGGCACGGGACGGGAGATGCTGCGCGGCTTCCTGAAGGCCCTGGTCTTCTTCTTCATTCCCATCTCCGCGCTCAACCTCGTCCCCGAGCTCCTCGGCGCGCCGCTCGCCGTCGTGGCCGCCACGAGAGCCCTCGTGTACGTCGTCGCCTCCGTCTTCGTGCCGGTGGCGATGATCGGCGCCCGCCGCTATCGCCTCAGCCGCACATCGTGGCGCGGCATCCGCCTGTCGCTCCGCGCGCACACGTGGGACTTCGTCCGCCTGTGGACGTGGTGCACCTTCCTCACCGCGGTGACGCTGGGCCTGTTCTATCCGATCTACGTCGTGCGGCGGCAGGACTTCATGACACGGCACATGTGGTTTGGCTCCCAGCGCTTCGGCTTCGACGGGCGGGGTCGCGATCTCTTCTGGCCGTTCGTCGGGATGGTGCTCCTGCTGCCGGTCACGCTGGGCCTCTCGTGGTTCTGGTTCTCGGCGCGGAAGCTGCGGTACTTCGCGGCGCACACCAGCTTCGGAGGCGCGCGGTTCGCGTCCAGCGTCCGCGCGCTGCCCCTCGCGTGGCTGACGCTCTCCAGCCTCGTCGTGCTGATCCTGACCCTGGGGCTGGCGTGGCCGTGGATGTCGGTGCGCGCGCTCCGGTTCGCGTACGCGAACCTGAGCATCGAAGGCCCGCTGGCGCTCGACTCGGTCACGCAGCAGGCGCAGGCCGCCTCGGCCACGGGCGAGGGCCTGGCCGGCTTCCTCGACGCGGATCTCGGCCTGACCTAGGTGCGTCTCGACTGGGAGGCGGCCTACCTCGACGGACGGAGCGCTGCCCGTCGGCGGGCCACGGTGCGCATCGGACGCGCGGCCCTCGAGATCACGCTGGCGGACACCGGCACCTCCCTGCTGTGGCCCTACGGCGAGATCCGCCAGACCCAGGGCCTCTATTCCGGCGAGCACGTGCGTCTCGAGCGCGGCGGCGACCTCTCGGAGGCGCTGCTCGTGTCCGACGTTGCGTTCTTGTCGGCCCTGAAAGCGACGGCGCCGGACACCCACTTCCACGATCCCGCGCGGCGGCGCTCCCGCCTCGGCCTCACGCTCGTGGCCGGACTGGCCGCCGTCGGTATCGCGCTCGGCCTCTACTTCTTCGCGCTGCCGGCCGTCGCGGCCGTCGCCGCTGCCCGCGTCCCGGTGGCGTGGGAGACCAAGCTCGGCGACACGATCGTCGAGCACTTCGCGCCGTCGAGCGAGCGCTGCGTGGACGCCGACCGGCAGGCGCGCATCGACGCGCTCGCGGCCGCCGTGCTGAAGCCGGCCCAGCCGACGCCCTACACCTTCAAGATCACGGTCGTGAACAGCGCGCTCGTCAACGCGGTGGCCGCGCCCGGCGGCGCCATCGTCGTCTTCCGCGGGCTCCTCGACCGCACGGACAGCGCCGAGGAGCTGGCCGGCGTGCTGGCCCACGAGTTCCAGCACGTCTTGCACCGGCACGCCACCCGCGCGATCTTCCAGCACGCTTCCGCGGGCATCCTCATGGCGGCCGTGATCGGCGACGTGAGCGCGGTGGTCGCGTTCGGACTCGAGGGCGCGCGCATGCTGGGCGATCTCAGCATGAGCCGGCAGGCGGAGGCCGAGGCGGACGGCGACGGCATGCGGATGCTGCAGGCGGCGGGGATCGACGGCGCCGGCATGGTCACGTTCTTCGAGAAGCTGGCCGCGCTGCACGGCGATCCCGGACGAGGCAAGTATCTGATGTCGCACCCGGCGCCGCAGGAGAGGCTGGCGAGCATGCGTGCGCTGTCGGCGCAGGGGCGGCGTCCGGCGGCGCGGCTGATGGCCGACTACGACTGGAGCGACATCAAGACGATGTGCGGGTCCGAGACGCCACCGCAATCGCCTCCACGATGAAGTGATATCCCGTGCAGCGGCACAGGTTGCCGCCGATCGCCTCGCGGATCTCGGTCTCGGTCGGTCTCGGGTTCTGATCGAGCAGCGCCTTCGCCGTCAGGAGGATCCCGGGCGTGCAGAAGCCGCATTGCAGTCCGTGCGTCGCCCAGAACGCCTCCTGGATGGGGTGCAGCCGCTCGCCGTCGGCGAGCCCCTCGACGGTCGTCAGCGACGCGCCGTCCATCTGGATCGCGAACAGCAGACAGGAGCGGACAGGCTCGCCGTCCCAGAGCACGGTGCAGGCGCCGCAGACGCCGTGCTCGCAGCCGACGTGGGTGCCCGTCAGCCCGAGGTCTTCGCGCAGCGCGTCGGCCAGCGTGCGCCGCGGCTCGACGGTGAGGGTGTGCGAGACGCCGTTGACGTGCAGGCGAACCGTGCGCGCCGTCACGCGGCGTCCTTGGCGCGCGCCGCCGCGTCGGTGAGCGCGCGCGCGGTCAGGGTGCGCGTGACGCTCGCGCGGTAGGCGGCGGGGGCGTGGATGTCCGACACCGCCTCGAGCCCGGCCGTCGCCAGCCGGGCCGCCTCGGCGAGGGTCGCCTCGCTGGCCGCGTGGCCCGTGAGCGCGCGCTCGGCGTCCCGCGCGCGCAGGGGCGTGCTGGCGGCGCCGAAGACGGCGATGCGCGCGTCCACGACGCGTCCCCGTGCGACGCTCAGCACCGCCGATACGCCGACCAGCGCGAAGTCGCCCTGGCGCCGCGCCATCTCGTGGAAGCCCCAGCCCGCGTGCGGCGGCGGCAGCGTCCAGCGCGTTTCCGTCACCAGCTCGTCGGGGGCGAGCGCCGTCATCAGCGGCCCCTGGAAGAACTCGCCGGCGGCGATCGTGCGCGTGCCGCGCCGGCTCCGCGCCACCACGGCGCCGTCCAGGCACAGGAGGAGGGCCGGGAGCTCGGAGGCGGGGTCGGCGTGCACGACGGAGCCGGCCACGGTGCCGCGCGTCCGGATCGGCGCGTGACCGACGTGGCGCAGGGCCGTCGTCAGCAGCGGCGCGCGCTCGGCGGCCCAGCGCTCGAGCGTCTGCTGGCGCACCAGCGCGCCGACGGAGAGCGCGGTTCCGTTCTGGCGCACGCCGTCGAGACCGGTCACGCGGTTGACGTCGATCACCACCGAGGGCCGCGCCAGCCGGAGCGCGAGCATGGGCACCAGGCTCTGGCCGCCCGCCAGCACCTTCGCCTCGTCGCCATGCGATTCCAGAAGGATGATCGCCTCGTCGACCGTGCGCGGGTCGAAGTACTCGAAGGGAGCCGGCTTCACGCGCGCGCCTGCTCGATCAGGGCGAGCACGCGGGCCGGGCTGGCCGGCGTCTCGGTGAGGCGCACACCGAGCGACGCCAGCGCGTCGTCGATGGCGTTGGCGATGGCGGCCGGCGGCGAGATGGCCCCCCCTTCGCCGAGCCCCTTCATGCCGAGCGGGTTTCGCGGCGATGGATATTCGAGATGGACGGTGTCGATGGCCGGCAGATCGGTCGCCGAGGGAACGAGATAGTCCATGAGGGTGCCGGTGAGCAGCTGGCCTTCCTCGTCGTAGGCCATCTCCTCGAACAGGGCGCCGCCCACGCCCTGCGCGACGCCGCCATGCACCTGGCCTTCCACGATGGTCGGGTTGATGACCGTGCCGCAATCGTGCGCGACGACGTACTTGAGCAGCCTCACGTAGCCGGTGCCGGGATCCACCTCGACCTGGGCGACGTGGACGGCGCTCGCGTAGGTGACGGTCGGCACGTGGTGGTAGGCGCTCGCCTCGAAATCCGGCGTGGCCACACCCGGCCGCGCGAAGGTCGGGATCGAGGCCTGGACGACCTTGCCGAGCTCCACGGCGGAGGCCGGCGCGCCCCGCACGAAGGCCTTGCCGTCCTCGATGTCGACGTCGTCCGGGGCGGCCTCGAGCAGCACGGCGGCGGCCGCGATCAGCTTGGCGCGCACCTGCCGCGCCGCATCCGCGATCGAGTTCCCGGCGGTGACGCCGCTCCGGCTGGCGAACGTCCCGACGCCGAACGGCACCGCCGCCGTGTCGCCGCCGACGACCGTCACCCAGTCGAGCGGCACGCCGAGCGCGTCGGCCGCGACCTGGGCGAACGCCGTCTCGTGTCCCTGGCCCGAGCTCACGGCGCCGGTGGCGACGTGGACGCGGCCGGCGAGGTCGAGCTTGAGGTGCGCGCCATCGGCCCCTTCGAG
>Ga0247830_10000636_pt1 | contig 13000 bp, 11 predicted proteins | sample 12C_Control_Day5_FD_207766 | JGI IMG/M metagenome (GOLD analysis project Ga0247830, IMG submission 207766) | Soil microbial communities from agricultural site in Penn Yan, New York, United States - 12C_Control_Day5 | ecosystem: Environmental > Terrestrial > Soil > Agricultural land | place...
GTGATGGTGTACCCGTGGGTAGCACAGCCGAGCGCCATCAGTACCCCTTTCCGAGCACGCTGATCCGGACCACGGCGTCCGCCGCCGGGGGCGAGTCGCTGTCCGTCTCGATGCACACGCAGTACGTGGCACACGTCAGGTCCGTGACACTGACCGGTCCGCCGTTCTGGTTCCCGTACGCCGTGGACGCGGTCCGGCAGCCTTGTCCCCCTGCCGTCACCACGGCGCGCCCGATAGCGCCGTCCAGCGTCAGGGTGCCGCGCGGCGGCACGTAGGTGACTGTGAAGTCCTGGACGAAGTTGCACAAGTTGCTGTCCGCCAGGTCCCCGCAGGTGCCGGTGAACCCTTCCGGCTTCTCGTACCAGGTGACGCGGATGTTGCGCAGCTCGTACGCACCGGCGTAGATCTCAACCAGCGGCGCGTCACTGGCCCACTGGGGCCGGGCGGACAGGTCGATGTCATAGCAGGCGCGCTCGGGGACGAGAGGGGCGCAGAAGCTGCCTGCCGGCACGGTCGGCTGCGGCGGCAGCGGGACCACGGTGCGCGGGTCCGCGTACGGGTCACCCGGGGTGACACACGACTGGAACAGGCACGTGGACGGGTCGCAGTCGTGATCCGGGTCGGTGCCACCGGGAAGGCACCAGTCCACGCACTCGTCCTGGTCCGCGATCGGCGGGGTCACTTCCAGCACCGGAATCGGGTCGGTCCATGCCCACGGGGACGCGGCCACCAGAACGAATTCCACCTCGATCAGTTCCGCCCCGGCCGCGCACGACGAACGGGCACAGTCACCCGTGGCGTGCCGGCCGGTCTCTGTGGGCCCGTCCACCAAGGACGTGCGGCGGAAGGTGCGGCGGTGCGCGGCGTTGAACTGGACCGGCGTCATCCCGTCATCGGGGCAGCAGTTGTACATGGCGAAGCAGTCGCCGTCACATGAGTCGCCGGTACACCCGCTCAGCAGTTCGGACAGGAACTGCATCCCGTACTGAGCGCCGCAGCAAGTGGCGCCGATCAGTACCCCGGTGACCACGATGTTGCGCGGCTGCTCGCGCGTCGGCCCGAAGACACCGCCACCGCCTACGGCTGTGCTCACCGTACGGCGACGTGGGTTGTCGTCCGTGCCCGAGACGGTCAGCGGCATGAAGCCGAGGAATTCGGCGGACTCGGGGACAGCAGGGTCGTACCAGGGCGCGGGTTCCACCACGGCGTCCGGGGTCGTGTACGGGCCTTCAGCCCCGAGGACTTCGGCGGTGAGGCTCGGGCAGTGGCAGATGTCCGGGCCCCCGTCGAAGGGGCTGCCCACGTTCCGCAGGTACGCCTGAAGCCGGGTCGTGTTCCAGGCCTCGGTACCGTTGGCACTGGCGTAGTCGGTCAGCACGCCTCGTCGCCCCTCTCACGGCCCCGCAGCAGGATGACGTTGTCCGGGACCCGCTGGACCGTGCGGGCCCCGTACGTGCCCGTCTGCGGCTTCAGGTTGCAGCACGCCAGGCGGCACCCCGCAACCTGCCGGTTCCACGGGCAGCAGTCCCCGGTGCAGTCGGGTGCGTCATAGAACCGGTGCTTGCCCGTGGCGTTCAGGGCCCACCGGGGTGGCAGCGGGTAAGCGCCGCTCGGGCTGACCACGCCCAACAGCCTGAACAGTCCGTACTTCAGACGGGTTGTGACACGCATCGGGGCCCCTTCGTCGGTTGCTGTGCTCAGCTTACCCGCGACCAGAAACGGCTGACGCGGCGTCACCAGTCGTGGCAGAGCGCGACCGTGGCAGAAGTGGGCAGAAACGGCCGTCACATCATCGCAGGTCAGAGACTTATGGCAGCCAATACCAACCTTTGCGTATAGAGACACTTGTGGTGTGGCAGGTGTGTCACCTTCCGTACGCGGGCCCGCGCGCAACGTAGTGCCACCCATGCCTGACCACATACCCGCTTAATACGAAAGGTTTAGTTCCAGCTGCCACAAGTCTCTGACCTGCGGTTTCTCTCGGCTCGTTTCTGCCCACTTCTGCCACGCGGTACGCAGCGTCACCCCGCGTCACGCAACGCGTTCGTCAGGAAGGGGTCACCCCGGTAACCGGGGTGGTTCACCACCTTCGCGAAGACGATTCGGCCGCCTACCTGGAACCGCAGGTAGCCCGCAGGGTTCCTCGGCCTGATCTGGTGCCGCCTCGTCCCGTCGTGCACGAACTGCGTGGCGGGGTGCGTGCTGATCACCTCTATCCGCTTGTCCGCGTACGGGCCGACAATGATTCCGTCCGCCATGCTGCCGTGCGGCGTCGCGTACCGGCGCGCGAGCGCGGCCACCCGTTCGGCCTTCCGCCGCAGCAGCCGTTCACCGGGACCACCCACGGCGGACAGCAGCCGCTGGAAGCGGGACGGGTCGATCGTTACCCGGGCCGGCACTACGGCTTGCCCAGCGAAAGCGGCTGTACGCCCGCGAGAGGGGCGGCGGGGACCGGCGCGGCCAGTCCGTCCAGTGCGACCGTGACAGACGTCTGGAAGCCCACACAGCCACCTTGCGGGCCGAGCGCCGTAGACGGGCCGAGCGAGTACCGGCGCCCCTTCCGCCGCGTCGAATCCGTGGACGGGTAGCAGCACGTTACCGCCTGAGTGACCGCCATCATGTCCACATGCTGCTGAATCGCCGTGGCTTCCAGGTCCGCCATGGACGGCGGGCACCCCTCGTCGGTCGGACCCGGCGAGCAACGCCACAAGGTGACCATCAGGTCCACCACGGTCAGTGCGTTGGGCCCGCAGTTTGTGCCGTCCAGACGGACCGCCTGAAGGTTTGTGTACGCGGGCAGCTCTGCCACGTAGGTACGCACCGTGTGCACGGTCAGCTGGCCCGGATACTTGCCGGGTCCGGCCGAACAGTCACCGTCGCATCCGTCAGCGGCCGGGACGCCCGCCACCACGCCCGTGCGGCACGGGCACCCGTCCAGCCCTGTCATCTGCTCGGGGATGCGGTCCAGTGCCTCACACACGCACGTCAGCAGATCTTGCGCGGCCTGATGTACCGCGAGCATGGACAGCGCCATCACGACCCCGTTCCCGAGTACCAGATACGCGGCGGCTTCGGTGCGTCCGGGGACAACACCCGCATGGCGCGCGGCAGCCCGCCCGGGTTCACCGCGTGAATGAACTGGTCCACCAGCGGCAGCCCGGTGCGCCCGTCCGTCAGGACCTGCTGAGCGTCCACGAACTGAAGGTCCACGCCCTGCCGGGACAGCCGGGACAGGTTCTTCTGCGCCGTGGCGCCGCAACCGCAGCCGGCACAGCCTCGGATGTAGTGCGCGGCCAGCTCGGACAGCGCGGCACGCCCCATCGCGGGCAGCGGGATTCCGGTCCGGTACGTCACCGTGAACGTGTTCTCACTGCCGGTCGGCAGGGACATGTCCTGGCAGCCGGGCCAGCAGGTCCCACCGGTCGCGTCCTCGGGGGTGGCGCTGCTGCGTACCAGGAAGCGTCCGTCCAGGATCCCGTACGTGGCCGGGGACACCGTCTCGCCGTCAATGTCCACGCTGACCACGTCGTAGACGGGACCGGGCAGGAAGACTTCACAGAGTTCCGGCCCGCACTGGCAGCCGCCCGAACAGCCGCACAACGACGCGTTGTACATCTGGCCACCGCGCATGTACGGCACGAACGGGCCCGTGGACATGACCGGCTGACCCTGGAACAGGAACGAGCGGAAGCCGTCGAAACAGCTCTTCAGGCACGGCCGGACCACGACCGGGCACGAGGGGCCGAAGCGGTTGCCGGTCAGCGCGAACAGCAGCTCGGCCGCCACCTGCCGCCACTTCTCGATCGTCGCAGGGTCGGTCCCGTCCGGGATGTTCATGCAGTCGGGGTCCAGTTCCCAACCGTCCAGGCTGCATAGCCCCGAGGACAGCGGCATGGTGTTCCTTCCTTCGGCAGTTCGCGGTTGCTGCGGGTGGTGCAACGGGGCGCAACACCGAAGCGTTGCGCCCCGTTGCGCCGCTGCTACGCGCCGAGCGCGGGCACCGTGACGAAGTCACACGCGGGGTCCGGCACCGGCGGGGCGATGGTGACGACCTGAATCCGGCGGTGACAGGTGTCCCCGAGCGGCGTCAGCATCGGGCCCGCGACCGGGGGTGCCGGTGCGATCGCGGTGTCAACCACGTCGTACGGCCCCACGCCCCAACGGCCGCCTGCCTTCGAGTTGCCCACCAGCTGGAAGGTCACAGCCTCGTTGCCGATGGACAGGTCCGACAGGTACGCGTTGCTGACCCACGGCAGCAGGACGTACAGGTACCGCTGCGCGCCTGTGTCGGTGCAGTTCTGGCCCACCAGCTCTGCCCAGAATTCGAGCGCGAAGCCACCCGCGCACTGAATCGCGCAGTCGTCGAAGCCCACCAGTTCGCCGTTGGCATCCAGGACCTCGGGCTGATTGGTCAGCACGGACGTCATTTGCGGCGAGACCTGGAAGAAGTTGAATTCCAGGTCGTAGCCCAGCAGCGTCGGGCAGCCGCGCTTCACGCCGCACAGCGTGCCGTTGGCCGCGCGGTAGATCACGTCATCCGACACGTCCACGTTGGGGTTCATGGCGACGGACGCCACGCACTCGGATACGAACGCGTTCTCGCCCGCGATGGGCAGTCCGCAGTTATCGACGCGGGTCACACGGACCACGTCCAGGTTGGCAATAAGGTCGCAGCTCACGACCGGATCCCTTCTGTCTGGTGGACCCGGCCTAACGCCAGCGGCTGCGCACCCAGTGTATCCGGGTACGCAGCCGCCACGGTGCTACTCGCTCGCGCTGTCCGCGCTGCTCGAACCGTCCGCCGTTGCTGCGACGTCGGGACCGGCCTCGTCCGCGAGCTGTTCGGCCGTCAGCTTCGATGTGGCCGCCTTCCGAGGCTTGCGGGCCGCCCTCTTGCGCGGCTTCCTTGCGGGGCCGCTGCTGGCCGCATGTGACGTTCTCGCGGCCGTGGTGGGCCCGGGGGCCGGTGTCGTTCCCGCGTCCGGCTGCGGGGCCGCTGAACCGCCGTAGCGGTACCCGTCCACGAACGCGCCTTCCAGCAGTTCCACTGGCACGTCCGGGTACAGGTCCACCGGCACGTCCGTTCCCGTGCTGCTGGACGTCTGCAACTTCGGCGTCTGCGAGAGGGCCCACCGCGCGAACGCGCGCCGCTGATCGTCCGCCGGCTCGATGTGTACGAAGTCGGTCATGCCGCCACCGGGCCGCAGAAGCAGGGGTCCAGGGACACGCGGACGGCCGCCGCGATGCAGCAGGACACTTCCGCGACGAACGTGGACTCGGCCACCGCGCGCCGGTCGTTGATCACGGTGTTGACCCCCTGCCACTCTGCGTCCAGCGCAAGGCTCGGTGCGTCGCGGCGGATCCGCAGGGGCGGGGTGACGTACAGCCACGCTTCACCGGCCGGGGCTGCTGTACCCGGTGTCTGGGGCGCCGTGTACGGTCCGACGCTGGCCGAGTAGCCCGCACCGAGGACGACCCCGTTGCCGGCCAGAGTGCTCGGGCAGTTTTCGTCCGAGGCGAACGGGACCAGGTAGTTGGTAGACAACAGCGATGCCGCGCCCACCGGGACGTGCAGCAGACCGCTGCCGCTGAAGTTCCGGGCCAGCCAGTCTTCCAGCAGCCCGATGGCACTGACGACGTGAACCGCACCGCCAGCCGGCGTCAGGTCGTTGCCGAGCGCCATCTTTGCCAGGCCGCGCTGCATGAAGAACGCTTCCAGCGTGAACTGTTCGCCCATGCGCAACTGTTCCATGGCGCGCGACTGCGCCTCGGGGAAGCTGATGCCGAACGTCGAGCACTCGACACCCGCGTAGGCCGTCAGCGGCTCGAACGAGCACGCCTCGGGCCGGTCGAACAGCTTCTCGGCGGGGTTGACCCACGGCGTCAGGATGTTGTCCGGGTCGGGTGCCGGGCAGTCCTGCCACGGGTTCGACTTGGCGCACGACATGCTGATCATGTCGGTGCCGTTCAGCTCGTGCATGTCCGTGGTGGTGACGACGTCCACGCAACCGCCCAGCAGGCCGTTGGGCAGCGGATCGGACGCGATCGGCGGGACGAGTGCGCGCATCCCTGCGTTGGGCATGGTGGCCCCTTCCTGTTTGGGTGGCGCTGCCAGTCTAGCGGGGCAAAGGGAACGGCCCCTGCCGCGAAGACAGGGGCCGTTCCGGTCCGGCGGACCGCTGCTACGGGGTCACGGCGCAGATGTCCACCGTGTTGCGGGCACCCACCTCACCGTTCGGGCAGACGTCCACGGTGACGAGACGCGCCAGGCCGAGGCGGTCGATGAGCATGACAGCCTCTTCGCTGAAGATCTTCTCATCGTTGGTGGCCACGGTGACCGAGTCGATGATCACCCCGATGTTGACCTCGGGGCCGCGTCCCAGCTGGTAGTTCCCCGCCGGGTAGATCATGAACTCAACCGCGTCCGGCCACGTGGTGGCCAGCGTGGTGCCGCCGATGTCCGTGGGCACCGCCGGGGCGAGGCCACGGGCCCACTGCACGTTCACCCCGAGCCGGGCGAACGCGGCGGTCAGGCGCGACTCGTCCAGGTCTTCCAGGGCCACGCCGTCCTGCCGGGCCAGGTCCGCCAGGAACAGGTTCTTGGACCACCAGGGGAAGACGGCTTCGAGCTGCGTGCTGTCGCACAGGTTGTAGCGCTCGATCATGTCGGCCGCCTGAAGGGCCACCGCCTCGTACACGGCCGAGAACGCGGCGAACGAAGCCCGGACCGTCACGGCGCGGGTCGGCGTCGCAGCGATGATCGCGGCGCGCGCGGTGTCGTACGCCTCGGACTTGATCCGGATTTCGTGCGCCACCATCGAGTTGCGGACGTACCAGTCGATGAGCTCGGGAAAGAACCGCTGCGTGAGGATGCCGGCCGACAGGCAGACACCCTGAGCCTGTGCACGAACGTCGATCGGCGCCGGGCAGGGGATCTCGAAGCAGGGCTTCGTGTTCCCCGCAATGTCGTCCTGTTCCGTGTGGACGAAGGTGAGCGCCGCGACGTCCAGCGCGGGGGTGCGGAAGAACCGCAGACCGCCACGGTTGATCTGGACTTCGGGCAGGTCCCACAGCATGTCCGGGCAGGCGATGTCCGTGATGTCGTAGACCGTCTCGGACGGGGCACACCAGCCGCCGGACGCCACCAGGTCCCCGCCGTTCAGCCGCCGCTGGTCCGCCGCGTGCATGAGCGCCTTGGACCCCTCGGGGGCCGAGGACGAGTCCTTCACGACCAGTTCGTCCGGGAACGGCAGCTTGTACGAGGCCACCAGGCCGGTGCCACCGCCCGCCGTCTTCAGCCCGGTGGCGCGCCGCATGACGCCGTCCGTGATGTCCGACAGCTCGACCACCTCACCGGGGCGGAAGCCGGGGACGTCCACGGACGCCATGATCTCGATGCCTTCCGGGACCTCGGGGGCGAGGTAGCGGGACAGGCCGCTACCGCTGCCGGCCTGCTTCGCGCGGACGGCCGCCAGGTTGAGCGACGTGCGACGGACGCCCGAGGCGGTGACCACGGCGGTCGGCTCGATCACCTCGGACTCAGCCGGGGCCACCTCGGTGACGGCCGCCGCGTCCACATCCTCGGTGGTGGTGTCGGCCTCGGCGGACGCGGTGACGTCCTCGGCCACCTCGTCGCCGAACACGTCAGCGGTGAGAGCGTCGATCTCGGCGGCAGCGGCCTCGGCCGCAGCGGTGCGGGACGCACGCTCGTCCTTCAGGGCCTGGATCGATGCCTTCAGGGTCCGCAGGTTCGGCAGGGTCTGCGGGGTGACCACGGTCGTCTTCGACACGGTCTGGAAGGACCGGACCGCGTCCGCCAGGTTCCCGTCAAGGGCTTCGTCCGTCAGCGCGGTGACGTCGTCGGGCAGTTCGTACATGTCGGCCATCGTGGCAGTCTCTTTCTCGGATGAAAGGGACCCGGCCTAACGCCAGCAGCTACCGCACATGATAGCTGCTGGCGTGGACAGGTCCGGGCGGGTTGCTTAGACAGTCTCGCCGGGGGCGAGAACGGTAGCCGAAGCGAAGCGCGCGGCCACTACATCAGCCTTGTCCGCCTCACTGCTCTCGAACACCTGACGGCCGCTCACCATGACGCGGTAGGTGCCCGAGGGGGCGGGCGTTCCGGTGCCCGTGGTACGGGCCCGGTTCTTTGAACAGGCGCAAGGCATAGCGTCAGTTCCCTTCTGTTCCGGTGTCAAGGTCCATCGTACGGGCCTCGGCCAGCAGCGCTTCCAGCTCGTCCGCCTCGTCCCGCTTCCGCTGCTCACGCCGGTCCAGTGCCGCTTCCACGGCTGCCGCCACCAGGTCCGCCAGACCGTCCCCGAGTTCCGGGGTCACGTCCACCGTGGCGCTGGCCGTCTGCTGGTCCTCGGCTTCCTGACGGGCCGCCACGGACGCCAGCGCGTCTTCCACCGTGGCCACCGTGGCGGACGCGGTCAGCGCAAGCTGGGACCGCTCGACAACCGCCGACGCCAGCAGCGGGGACGAGTGACCCGGCACCGGCACCGCGAGGACCGCGCGAAGCTGCCAGGTGCCGGACGGGCTCTTGCGCATGTGGTAGCTAGGCTGCGTGGCCATGAACACCGTGCGGTCCCACTCGGACAGCCACGGCGCGGCAGCACCGCTGAACCACATGCCACGCTCGTTCATGCCGACCGTGACCACGCCGGCAACGGTCCGGGTGTCGTCGAACTGGCACGCGGCCGTCTCGCACTCGGCACCGTCCCGGTGGTGCCCGGCGTTCATGGTGAAGGTGCCCGTTTTCACGGTGGACCCGTCGTCCAGGGTGAAGCGCTGCCGAAGGAAGTGGCTCGTGTCGATGCGGCCGAGACCGTCGATCGTCACCTTCTTGGCGAAGCCCGCGTGAGCCTCACCGGCCTGTGCGACCCACCCGAAAATGCGCCCGCCCGAGTAGTTGACCCCGGGGCCGCCGGGCGGCAACTCGTCCACGGTCGGTTCGGTGAACCACGCGGCCGGCATCGGCGGCAGGTCGCGCATGGCGTTCCAGGCGCTGGCGGTCAGGTCTTCCATGTCGTCGTCCTCGTTCTCTTCGATCACGTGGGTGCGGACAGCTTCCAGCCGGTCCCGGACCGCACCGCGCTGGTCCTCGGGCAGGTCCACCCCGCCACGGGCCCCGTTCAGCGCACCGAGCGCTGCGGCCACCCCGGCAGGCACGATGGTCAGCACGTCGTCCATGACGTCCGCGTAACCCAGCTTGTAGGCACCCTTCGAGAGCGGGTCCGCCGCGTCGTCCCGGTACGCGAACGCGTCGCCGATCATGCCCGGGTCCTCGCCGGCCCACTCGAAGACGCGGGTTGCTGCCGCGTCCCCGTCCCACTCGGTGTCCATGTCGGCAACCGGCAGGTCCACCGCGCCGGTGACTGCGGCCACCATGCGATCGTCCCCGTCCGCAAGACGGTCATCGGTCATGACGTGGTCGGCCCGGACCGATGTGGTGCGGTCCGTGTACAGACCGCGCGCCAGCCGGACCACCTCACCACGCTGCGCCGCGCGGGCCAGATGCCGGTGCACTGCCGTCAACGGCACCTTCAGGAACTGTGCAACGCGCGCGGCACCAACCGGGGTGTTGCTGCGACGCACGTGGCGAAGCACCCGGTCGTAGTCGCTGGACTGCGACGCGGCGGCCGCCATGTCCTCGGGGACCTCGGCCGAAGCGAACAGCTCGGGGTTGTCCAGCACGATGCGCGCGTTGGCATACGCAGGGATGGTGACTAGCGTTGCGCCCCGCACCCGGCCGCGCGTGATACGTACCAGGTAGTCCCCGCTGCGCTGCTCGTCCACCACCACGCCGTCCGCCGCGTCCGGCTGCCCGGCCGCTGCGGTGAGCACCGAGGCGGGCACCGTTCCGTCTGCTGCAACGAGCATCGCAACGCGCTGTGACGCGAGCACGGTGGACGACTTCCCGGACGCGGTCAGAACCGGCTGTGTCTCGCCGTCCACGGCCCACCCGCCGTCCGGCAGGCGCATCACGGACGCGGTGATCAGGCGCGTGGTGAACGACTCGCCGCCGGTGGCGTCCACCATCTGAAGGTCTACGTCGTCCAGGTCCACACTGACACCGAGCGGGGCGCCTTGTGCGAGCAGCAGCGCGGCTTCGGCCCCGGCCTGCTGTGTCAGGTACAGGACGCCGTCACCGGGGATGCGGTCACCGTCACGGCCGATGGTGTGAATGGCGCCGGCCAGCTCTGCACCGTCGTGGCCGCCGCGCATCTCGTCCGCGTACTGAAGCGGCCACGGTCCCGCACCGTCCCAGAAGAGTGCGCCCGGCGTGAACAGGCGGCCGTCACCGGTCTGCTGGTTCTCGAACGCCAGCGCGGTGTCACCGGGGGTGGACCAGGTGACCAGCGCCGGAACCGAGTCCAGGGCGGCTTCCGGGACCGGCTCTTCCGCGAAGTCGTCCGGCACGTCGGCCAGCGTCAGCGGAAAGTCGGTCGCGTCACCGGCGAACACGATACGAACCCGGTCGAAGCGGACGGGCCCGGTGCCGTTGTCCAGGTCCGCCTGATCGGCCGCGCCGTACGTCGCGGTGACGTGCGGGGCCCACGGGGTGAAGTTCACGGGCAGCTCGTACCCGAGGTCCGCCACCTGGTAGTTGACTTCGTGGTGCACGTCGGACAGCCGGGTTGAGTCCGCCTCGCTGTCGTCCCCGATGTTCCACACCCACACCGGTTCGGGTCCGCTGCTGTTCCAGCGGGCCACCCCGAACGCGCGTGCCTGGACCGGGGACAGCCACGAAGCCGCGCGGCCCACGGCGTTGATCAGGTTGACCCGTTGTGCGTCGGTCCAGTCCACCGCGTCCCCGAGGTAGGCCAGCGTCACGTGAAGCTGGTCCGCTGCCTCACCGCCGTCGAACGCCATGCGTTCGGCATCCGCCGCACTCGGAATCAGCGCGATCATCGCGCCCGTATGCACGTCAGCGGCTGCTGACAGGTCGTCGTCCTGGTCCATGCTGGCGGTCCTTTCGTCGGTGGGGACGGCCGGGGCTGCCGCCCGCATGATGCAACGGCACTGTACCGTCAGGTCCGCCGGGGCTGACGGGTCACCGGGGTACATCATCGGCGTACCACCCACGTCGAACGGCTCGTCCAGAAGCTGAAGCTGGCCGTTCGCATCCCGGTGCGCCTGCCGTACCCGCTCGTCGTTGCGGGTCAGCCACTGCTTCACCAACGGGCGGTCCGGACCGGTGAGCACCTGGGCAGCAGCCAGCGCGCCCGCGTTCCACGCGCGGGTTGACTCGGTCTGCGCGATCCGCTGTGCACGGACGGGCCCGAGCTGCGCCCCCGCGTCGTTGAACACCGCGATCATCCGGGCCTTCAGTTCGGCCAACGTGTCCCCGGCACCGACCCCAGTGGCCAGTGCCTGTGTCGCGTCGGTCGCCAGCCTGTCCCCCACCGCGTCCAGCAGCAGTGTGGTGGCTTCCAGGTACGTGGCCAGCTGCTGGTTCAGTTCCTCGGGCGCGGGGGCCGTCTCGTCCAGTTCCTCGGCCGTCTCAAGCGCGGAACGTCCCGCGAGCGAGCGAAGCCGCCGGACCAGTCCCGGCACGCGCCGAGTCCACATGTCCTTGATCCGGGACACACTGAACGCGGCGGCCACCAGCTCTGTCGATGCGGCCACCGCGTCGGCGAACTCGGACGCGGTGAGCGTCAGAGCGGCCTGAACGTCCTCGCGGAAGCCTGCTTCCAGCTCTTCCAGCAGTGCTTCCAGTTCCTCGTCAGTCATGCCGTCACAGCCTCGGGTGTATGCGTCGTTCCGTGGAATACGTCGGAATGTCCACGGGGGCAGGTCACCGGATTATCGCCCTGATCGACATGGCCGAGGTGGCATTCGTGATCACCTTCGTGTGCGTCCGCCAGGTCGCACCCGTGGGACCCCCAGAAGTAGGGGCACATCCGCTCGGCGCCAGTCATGCCGTCACCGCCGTACGGTCGGCCACCTTCAGCTGCGCGAGCAGCCGGGGCACGTTGTCGAAGTCGTGGGCCGCGCCGGTCACCAGCAGCGCACTGACATATTCGTCCAACGCGGCGGACAGGGCCAGCGGGTCCTGTCCGTACCGGGCCGCGACGTCCGGAACCCGGACCCACGCGCCTTCCAGCAGCCGATGCGCCGTGATGTTCTCGCGCGGCACCGGGTGACGGGTGTGCACGGTGGCCGTGGGAAGCAGTTCCCGCGCCGCTGTACGGGCCGGACGCGGCACGGCAGGTGTCAGAAGCAACTTCCTTCCCGCCACCCCGAGAGCGGCCCACACGAGACCGTCTACGGCTTCCGCGAGTGCGGCGCTGGTGTCCGCCGTGAAGCTGTCCAGCACCGCGTTGCCGGTCGGATTCAGCAGGGACAGGCTCGTTGCCGTGTCGATCGCGGCGGACAGTTCGGGGCCCGTCGCGGACGGTTCGGCCGGCGGTGCCTGAGTCTCATTCACGGGCAGGTTCCCTTCGTCGGTGGTGCGGTTGTCACGGGCGCGGCGTGCCTCGGCTGCCCCCGGTGCGTCCTTCTCGGTGAAGCCGAGTTCACGGCGGGCCGCCTTGTCGCTGATCAGCCCTTCCTTGAACGCTTCCAGCGCGCTCGCGCTCTTGTTGCTGGATGAACGCAGCCCGGACGTGTCGTACCAGACCAGCCACTCATCAGCGTCCGGCTGGCCTTCCAGCAGCGGCTGAAGCCACTCGGTGGTCAGCGCCTGGCAGACCAGGGCCAGCTTCGGTTCCGCGCCCATCCGCAGCGCCTCGGCCGTCAGTGCCCACGCACCCCAGTGGGACGCGTCCCCGAGCCCCAGCAGCACTTCCGCCGGGACGTCAGCCCCGGTGGCGAAGCGGCGGATCGCCTCGTCCCGAAGCTGAATCGCCATCGCGTCGAACTCGGACGTGAACTGAAGCCACTTGACGCCACTGATCAGGTCACCGGGGACTTCGAGCACGATGGGAACGGTGGCCGCCGCCGACTCAGGCTCGCGGATCGCCGTGGAAGCCACTTCAATGAAGGTTTCCAG
>Ga0247830_10000639_pt1 | contig 12979 bp, 9 predicted proteins | sample 12C_Control_Day5_FD_207766 | JGI IMG/M metagenome (GOLD analysis project Ga0247830, IMG submission 207766) | Soil microbial communities from agricultural site in Penn Yan, New York, United States - 12C_Control_Day5 | ecosystem: Environmental > Terrestrial > Soil > Agricultural land | place: USA...
GGGCGTGCGCATGGTGGCCACGGTATCAGGCGGTATGCCGCTGACTGGCAGCTGGAGCCGCTCGAGCGTGGAGATTCCAGGGCGCGGCGAGCTCAAAGGCGATGAGTTCTCACTCGATCGCCGAACCGTGTCACCCGAGTACCTCCCGCTCATGCGAATCCCGCTGCTGCGTGGCCGCTACATCGAGGCTACGGACACGGATCACTCTGAGGCGGTGATCGTCATCAACGACGCCGCCGCGCGGCTGTACTGGCCTGGCGAAGAGGCGATCGGAAAGCGGCTGAAGATCAGCAGCAAGGAGCGCGTGGTCGTCGGGGTGGTCGGAAACATCCGGCATCTCGGGCCGGAGAAGCCGTTTCGGCAGGAGGGCTACATCCCCTTCCTTCAGGACCAGACGATCGGCTCGACACTCGTGATGAAGACGGACGGGGATCCGATGAAGGTCGTCCAAACAGTGAAAGCGGCGATCTGGTCCGTCAACCGCGAACAGCGCCTGACCGGCGACACCATCACCCTCGAGGGCTACATGGAGCGGCTGATCATGCAACGCCGATTCAACATGGCTCTCCTGGCGTCGTTCGGCGTCATCGGCCTCGTCATCGCAGCCGTGGGCATCTACGGCGTCATGGCCTACATCGTCGCGCAGCGCACCAACGAAATCGGCGTCCGCATGGCGCTGGGCGCGACGCGCGGTGACGTAGTGTCGATGGTCCTCAAGCGCGCGAGCGTCATGATGCTGCTGGGTCTCGCGATCGGCGGCGCCGCCGCCTGGGCCCTCAGCGCGAACATCAAGACGTTCCTGTTCGAAACGGAACCCGGCGATCCGCGCATCTTCGCCGCGGCCCTGGTGACCCTCACGTTCGCCGGGCTCGCCGCAAGCGCGATTCCCGCCCGGAGGGCTGCGTCGGTTGATCCGCTCAATGCGCTTAGACATGAATAGCGCACTTCACACGTGCGACGTGCGAGGTGCGACGTGCGAGGTGCGACGTGCGACGTGCGACGTGCCACATGCTACGTGCGTCACTCCTTCACTCCGCGCACCCTATTTGCATCCATCGCCCAGATGCCGCGGCCATACGTCGAGATGACGATGACGTTCTCGCGTGCGTGGACGGCGAGGTCGGACACCTGCGTCGACGGGAGATTTCCGCCGAGCACCTGCCAATGCGTCCCCCCATCGGTCGTGATGAACACGCCGAAGTCGGTGCCGACGTAGAGAATGTTGGGATTGGTCGGGTCCTCGCGAATCACGTTCACCGGACCCGCAGGGATATTCGCGACGATGCTCGTGAACGTCCTGCCGCCATCCGTGCTCTTGTAGATGTAGGGCGCGAAATCATCGTCTTCGCGGCCACGCTGCGTGACATACAGCGTGTTGTCCGAGTGCTGCGACGGGACGACGCGGGAGTACCACTTCCGGGTCGGCACGTGCGACGTCAGTTCCGTCCATGCTTTGCCCGCGTCAGTCGTGACGTGCAGCTTTCCATCGTCGGTGCCCGCGTAGATCAGTCCCTTCACCCGTGGTGATTCCTCGAGCGCAACGATCGTCTGATACGGGATCTCGCTCGAGCTGCGCGGCAGCATCTGCTGAGGGTCGTTGCTGGTGAGATCCGGGCTGATCCTCTCCCAGGTGTCGCCACGATTGGTCGAGCGATAGACATACTGATAACCGAGGTACACGGTGTTCGGATCGTGCGGCGAGAGGACGATGGGCGCCATCCACTGCGCGCGAAGTCCTTCGTCTTTGGGTCTGATGTTGGTGACGCGCTGCGCTCCGGCGGGTTGCGCAGGCTGCGGCGCCTGGGATGCGCCTTGCCCGCCGCCGCGGCGCCCCCGTTGAGGGGGAACGCTGAGGTCCGTTCGCTCGAACCTTCCGTAGAAGGAATGCGAGTAGACAATGTTCGGGTTCTTCGGGTCGACGGCCTGGTGCGATCCTTCACCCCCGGGTGCGTCTTCGAATTCGACCGCCTGGATCTCGCGGCTCTGGTTGAGAAGCAGCCGTCCGCGGCGGCTGCCGATGTCCTGGATGGAGCCGTACACCCACGGCGGCGTGCTCGGGTCGACGACGATGTTGTAGAACTGCGAACCGCCGGCGGCCAACGCAAACTTCCAGTTCTGGCCGTTGTCGGTGGTCGAATAGAAGCCACCGTCGTTGACGTCGTAGATCACTCTCGAATCCTTCGGATCGATCCAAAGCCCGTGATGGTCGCCGTGAACGCGGCGCGAGTTCGGGAACGTCGCGAACGTCTTGCCGCCGTCGCTGGAGATGTTCAATCCAAGGCCGAGAGTGAAGACGCGGTTCTCGTCGGCGGGATCCACGCGGATCTGCGCGAACACCCAGCCGTACGTTCCGGAGTGGCTGGTCATGAATTCATTCGACGCGCTCACCTTCACCCAGCTCGCGCCTTCGTCTTCGCTGCGGTAGACCTCAGCCGCCTTGATCCGGGCTTCATTGACCGGACGTCCGTATGCATCTTCTTCGTTGGGGAGGGGCGGCCGGCCAGGCTCGTAATTGTCGACCAGTGCATACAGCACCTTCGGATTGGAACGCGCGACGTCGATGCCGATCCTTCCGCGGTACTGCGGCGCGGGCAGGCCGGCACTTGCGTCGGACCACGTCCTGCCGCCATCGATCGTCTTGTAGATGCCGGCCTCGCTGTAACCGGGCTCGACACGCGGATCGCTCCACTTCCGGCGAATGCGCTGCCACATCGACGCGTAGAGCACCTCCGGGTTCGACGGATCCATGACGAGATCCCATGCGCCAGTGCGTGGGCTCTTATAGAACACTTTCGTCCAGCTCTTTCCGCCGTCGGTCGTCTTGAACACCCCGCGCATTTCGTTGTCGGTCCAGGCGTGCCCCGAGGCGGCGACGTACACGATGTCTGGATTGGTCGGGTGTACGACGATCCGGCCGATCGTCTGCGAGTCGCCGAGCCCCGTGTAGGTGAACGTCTTGCCGGCGTCGGTCGATTTGAAGATGCCCACGCCGGCCATCGACGCGCGGAAGAGATTCGCCTCCCCTGTGCCGACCCAGACGTGATCCGGGTTCGATGGAGCAACGGCGACATCGCCGATGCTGGTGGACGGCTGGTCCTGAAAGATCGCCTGCCACGTGGTGCCGCGGTCGCCGGACTTCCACACGCCGCTCGTGGCGTAGCCGACGTAGATCGTGCGCAGACCCCCGCGGTCAGCCACCGCGATGTCTGTTGCCCGCCCGCTGATATTCGTCGGCCCCGCGTATTGCCACGAGATCTGCCCGTAGGGCGACGCCGTTCGCATCGACGTATAGGTGTCGTACGCCTTGCGCAGGTATTCAGCATCCGCAGGCGTCTGCACCTGTGCGCGAAGCGCCATCGCCATTCCAGCAGCAGCAATCGCAATGACGAGATGGCGGCCAACGTGCGTACGTCTCATTCACCTTTCTCCTGTCGAACCCGATGTTGGTACTCCCTCTGAAATACTCTTCAACAAGTGATCCAGCTCATTGTCTTCGATCTCGATGGGACGCTCGTGGACTCGCGCCGCGACCTGGCGAACGCGGCCAATGCGCTGATCACTGAGCTCGGCGGAGCAAAGCTGGCGGAGGCTACCGTTGCCGCGATGGTCGGCGAGGGGGCGGCCGTTCTCGTGCGCCGCGCACTGAGCGCGTCAGGGCTCGACGTCGACACGCCCGGCGCACTGCCACGATTCCTCGATCTCTACGACGAGCGGCTGCTCGAGCACACCCGTCCATACGACGGTATCGTGGAGGCGCTTCAGTCGCTGCGCGCGCGGGTTCCGCTTGCGGTGCTCACCAACAAACCCCAGGCCGCTACTGCAAAACTGCTGTCAGGACTCCGGCTCGAGGCGTACTTCGGCGATGTGATCGGCGGCGACACTCCGCTGGGACGAAAACCAGGCGCTGCGGGACTCGTCGAGCTGGCGCGGCGCGCTCGCACCCAACCAGCATCGACCGTCCTCGTTGGCGATTCACCGATCGATCTGGAGACCGCCCGCGCGGCCGGGAGCCGGGCCGTCCTGGTTCGCTATGGCTTCGGATTTCGAGAGGTTCCGCTGCTGGAAAGCGAGCGGGTTATCGACGGGCCCGCGGAGTTGACCGAGCTTTAACGTGCGACGGGCCACGTGCGGCGCATGTGACTGAGCCCACTCGCCCCGCGTTTTCGCATTGCGGGATGGAGGCACACCGTGCGCTGCGCATTCGTCATTCCCGCCGTTTTGACTACTCTGCTTTCCTTTTCATCGCAAAGCTCCGCGCAATCCGCGGAACGGCCGTCATGGACGTTCGGCGCGACGGCCGGCGGCGGGCAGACCTGGGACGACGAGGGATCCATCGGCAAGGGCTGGCTGCTCGGTGGCTACGTGGACCGGAAGATCAGCAGGCACGTCGACATGGAATTCTCTGCTGACCTGCTGCGACACGAACGCAATACCGGGCCGTTCTCATTTCAGGCAGAGGGTCACACGACGTATTTGAATGCGGCGCTGGTGCGTCGGTTTGGTCCGCCGGGCACCAACTTCTTCCTCCTCGGCGGCGGTACCGTCGGGATCCACAATGGCAAGGCGGGATCCGGCGGCATGCCCGCTTTGAACGACGCGGACAGTACCAACGTTGGTTTCATCTTCGGCGCCGGCACCTCGTTCCTGACGACCGCGAACATCGAGATCGCGCCGCTCGTCCGCCTGACATGGATGGAGGTCTCGGATGACTCCGATCCGTTCTCCTCGATCATGGCCGGCGTGCGCGTGGGGTTTGGACGGTGACACGCGCTCAACGTTCGTACGACTCACGCCGCGCCGACGCGGACTGCTTGATCAGGAGCCTGTCAGGCGTCTCCCAGAACGTGCGGCGCATGCCCGCCAGGCTGTCAGCGCCGCTGTAGCTGATCGACGAGCACAGGTGCTTGATCATGTCGCGGACGATCGTTCGAGCCGAGCCGCGCGCCGGAACGCTGATCTCCATCCCTTCGGATCCGATCGCCTCCAGCTCTACGCGGTCCGCGTCCTCGACGTCGAGCCGATCGCGAATCGCCTCGAGTGACGCCATTCCCCGCAGGACCTTGAATGGCACCTTCACGCTCTTCTGCGACTCCGCAATCAGCACCGACTTGTGCACCACCTCGCCGGGCGCTTCTTCGGTGCCGGCGAACGCGCTGCCGAGCATCGCGCAATCGCCGCCAAACAGCAGCGCCTGCGCGAGCGCACCGTGCCGCTTGATCCCGCCGTCGGCGATGACGCCGACGCCTGAGTCACCGACCGCGGTGCGGCATTCGACGAGCGCCTGCACCTGCGGGACACCGAAGCTCGTGGTGATCCGCGTCGTGCACCCGCCGCCCGGGCCGATCCCCACCTTGATGCCGTCGGCGCCAAGATCGATGAGAAAGCGCGCCCCTTCCGCCGTCGCGACGTTCCCGACGATGACCTCGAAGTCACCGATGCGCTTACGGAACTCCTTCAACGCGCGCTCCATCACGACGGAGTGGCCGTGCGCAATGTCGACGACGAGAACGTCCACGCCGGCGCGAATCAGCTCCGCCGCGCGCTCGAGATAGTCGCCCGTCGCGCCGATCGCGGCACCGACCATGAGGCGGCCCTGCGCGTCGCGTGTCGCGAACGGCAACTGCTGCTGCCGGGCGATGTCGCGGGCGGTGATGAGGCCCGTAAGCTGCCCTTCCGCGTCGACGAGCGGCAGCTTCTTGATCTTGCGCTCCACCATCACCCGCGCCGCCTCGTCCATCGACAGCGGCCCGCGATGAACGACGAGGCGATCGATTTGCGTCATCCTGTCGCTCACGCGAGGCGCGGAAGCCCTGTCGACGAAGCGGATATCACGGTGCGTGAGCAATCCGCGCAGCTTACGGGATGAGTCGACGACGACGAGGGTTCCGACGCGCGAGCGGTTCATGATGGCCGCCGCTTCGTCGAGCGACGCGTCTGGCGTGACGGAATACGGATCCCGAATGACGCCGTGCTGCGCGCGCTTGACCTTTTCCACCTCGCGCACCTGCGGACCGATCTCGCCGGGCCGGAATCCGCGGTCGATGATGCCGATCCCACCCTCTTCCGCCTGGACGATCGCCATCGGTGCGCGCGTGACCGTGTCCATGTTGGCCGAGACGATCGGGCGATTGAGCGTGATCCGTCGCGACAGCCGGCACGACAGATCGATCACCGACGGGTCGCGCCGAACGACGGTGCTCCGCTGCGGCGCGAGGATGAAGTCGTCGAACGTGCAGCCGTGCGTGAGCTCGAGCAGGCGGCGCGCGGTCTTGTCGGTGATTGTCGGGAAGGCAGCGGTCGTCATGAGGAGAGAATATGGTACGTCGATGCCGTTGAAGGACCTGGAACGCTCGCTGCGCGTCAAACTGGCTGAAACGCTGCCCGGTGTCGAAGCGCAGATGCGGTTCGCGCCGATCGTGCCGCGGTCCGGCTGGCGGCCGGGGCATTACCCGGAAGACGCGCGCGTTGCCGCCGCATTGATGCTCATCTATCCCGGGGAGCGCGGTCCCTCGCTTCCACTCACGGTTCGCGCAAGCGGCCTTGCGCGACATGCGGGCCAGATCAGCCTTCCTGGCGGCGCGGCCGACCTCGGGGAGACGCTCGCCGAGACAGCGGTGCGAGAGGCGCAGGAAGAAATCGGGATCGACCCGGCGAGCGTGGACGTGCTCGGCGAGCTCACGCCGGTATGGGTCCTTGTCAGCGGCTTCACGCTGCATCCGGTCGTGGCCGTCACACACGAACGCCCGGCGTTCGTGCCGGCGACGGGAGAGGTGGCGGAGATCCTTGAAGTCTCACTCGAGGATCTGCGCGATGCGTCGCGGATCCGCCGCGGCACACGCGTGCGGGAAGGCGTCGCGGTCGAATATCCCTACTTCGACCTGCTCGGCCACCAGGTCTGGGGAGCCACGGCGATGATCCTCGGGGAATTCATCTGCCTGATCTAGCGGCCCGCGGAAGCCTTGGCGGAGGCGGGGCCCCGGACTGCAAACAAATGCTCCGCGCCCCGGATATAGATCGTGTCGTGGGCGAAGGCGAGTGATGCCCACACCGGTTCGCCGACAGAATTCGAGCGGAGCACTTCGTGCTTCGGTCCGGCACGGACGACGAACGTGTCGCCGTCTTCGCTGGTCTCGAGGATCCTCTCGCCGAACGCCGCCAGCGATGATCGGAACGTTGCCGCAATGGGAGGACGGCCTCCTTCGTACACCACCGCTCCGGTTTTCGCGTCGAGGCAGGTGATGATTCCGCCGTCGCTCATCAGATATAAATAGTCGCCGTACAGAACGGGCGACGCGGTATATGCCGTCCCCTTCTGATATCGCCACACGACCTTATCGGTCTCGCTGATATCGCCCGTTCCGCCTGGCCGTATGGCGATCGCGCGCTTCGCGCCGCTGCCTGCTGTAAGGAACACGAGGCCGTGGCCGGCGACGGCGCTCGGGATGGGGTGACTCTGGACGCCGGGCGCGCGCCACAGCTCCTTCCCCGTCTTGGGGTCGTAGCCCGCGACCATCTCCGCGCCCGACGCGATCAGTTCGGAATGTCCGTCCACCTGGACGATGATCGGCGTCGCCCAGCTTCGCCTCGTTGTCCGCTCCGCGCGCCAGACTTCCTTACCCGTGAATCGATCCAGCGCAACGATCGCGGAGTTGGCACCCATCTCCTGATCGCACTGCAGGATGAGCAGGTTCTCCCAGATGATCGGCGACGTGCCGGGCCCCAGGCCCGCCTTGGCGATGTTGCCGACCGATGCCTTCCAGGCCAGCTTTCCTTTGAAGTCGTACGCGTAGACGCCCGCTGCCTCGAAGAACGCGTAGAGGAGCTTGCCGTCGGTGACGATCGTTGGCGAGGCGTAGGTATTGCTCTTGTGGCGATTGTCGTACATCAGACCGTCGTACGCGGTCTGTTCCCACAGGGGCTTGCCCGTCGTCGCGTCGTAGGCGAGCACCTTCAGCGTGTGCTTGTAATCGACTGCCTCGCTGTCGGGATGCAGATACCCGGGTTTGAGATCGAACCCGAGGTGGTCGGGAGCTGTGCGTCCGGGAACCTGTTCACCTTTGAGCGACGTCGTGAGAAACAGGGAATTGCCCCAGATAACAGGCGACGAGTGTCCTCGTCCTTCAACCGGCGTCTTCCACGCGATGTTCTTCTCAGGCCCCCACTCGTCGACGTACGCGGTTCCGTTTGCCACGCCGCGTCCGTCGGGTCCGCGCCATTGAGGCCAGTTGTCGTCGCCGGCCGCGCCGGGCGAGTACGACGTGAGAACGACGAGTGCGGCAATCGCCGCGAGGGTGTGAAAGGCGTGTCGGAACGTGATCATGGCTCGCCGTAGCATACCGTGCCCCCGGCTATAAGATTAGTGGATGAATCCGCGAGTTCTCGAAGCCATCAACAAACAGATCAATTCGGAGCTGAGCGCCTCGTACGCGTACCTGGCGATGTCGGCGTATTGCGAGTGCCAGAAGTTCACCGGCGCCGCACGCTGGCTGCGGCTTCAGAGCCAGGAAGAGAACATGCACGCGATGAAGCTCTTCGACTTCGTGCTGGCGCGTGACCGAAGCGTCGAGCTGCTGGCGATCGATCGTCCAACGGCCGACTTCGATTCAGTGGCGCAGGTCTTCGAGCGTGCGCTCGAGCAGGAGCAGGAGGTCAGCCGCCAGATCGACGCGCTCTATGAGACGGCCTTTTCCGAGAAGGCCTTTTCAGCGGTCGCCGAGCTCCAGTGGTTCCTCACCGAGCAGGTGGAAGAGGAAAAGACGGCGCGTGAGATCGTCGCGAAATTCAAGATGGTCGGAAACGATCCCGCGTCGCTCCTCGATCTCGATCGCGAGCTCGGTGCGCGCACGACGGTCAAAGCCGGAAAGAAGGAGTAACGAACGAATGCTCACGAGACAAAAGATTTTCCCGTTTGCGCTGTGCGTGCTCGCCGCCGCCTGCAGCGGCACAGACGACAGCAAGCCGGCGTCATCGGCGCAGACCACCGCCGCGAAGGCCCAGCCGAATGTCACCATCGACCAGAACGCCATCCTCGACCGGATCAAAGTGCTCGGCTCAGACGAGTACGAAGGGCGGCTCCCTGGAACGAAGGGCGAACAATTGACGGTCCGGTATCTGGAGGACGAGTCGAAAAAGTTGGGACTTCAACCGGGCAACCCCGACGGCACCTACGTGCAGAAAGTGCCGCTCGTCGGGATCACGGGGGCGCAGGCGCAGCCCTTCACGGTCACGAAGGGTGGCCAGAAGCGCACGTTCAAGTGGTCCGACGACGTGGTCGCGTTCACCAAACGGGTGGCAGACACGTCGTCGATTGCCAACTCCGACATGATCTTCGTCGGCTACGGCGTGACCGCGCCCGAATACAACTGGGACGATTTCAAAGGGGTCGACGTCAAGGGAAAGACGATCGTCGTGCTCGTCAACGATCCGCAGGTGCCCGATGCGTCCGACGCGGCGAAGCTCGATCCGAAGGTGTTCAACGGTCAGGCCATGACCTACTACGGCCGCTGGACCTACAAATACGAAAAGGCCGCCGAGCTCGGCGCCGCCGCCGTGTTCATCGTCCATGAGACCGCTACTGCGGGGTACCCGTACCCCGTCGTGCAGGGGTTCCTTGGCGAGCGGTTCAGTCTTGTGGCCGACGACAAGAACATGGGACGTGCGAACCTGGAAGGGTGGTTGTCGCTCGACACGGCGAAGGCAATCTTCAAGATGGCCGGTCAGGACTTCGACGCGCTCAAGAAGCAGGCGTTCAGCCGTGATTTCAAGCCCGTGCCGCTTGGCCTCAAGGCGTCGATGACCGTCCGCAACACCTTGCGGACGATCGATTCGCAGAACGTGCTCGCGAAGCTCGAGGGAACGGATTCGAAGATGAAGGACGAGTACGTCGTCTACTCGTCGCACTGGGATCACCTCGGCATCGGCGAGCCGGTGAACGGCGACAAGATCTACAACGGCGCGCTCGACAACGCCTCAGGCACGGCCACGCTGCTGGAGATCGCGCGCGCGTTCACGCAGGCGCAGCCGAAACCGAAACGATCGATCCTCTTCCTGTTCGTCACGGCAGAGGAGCAGGGTTTGCTCGGGTCGGAGTACTACGCCACACACCCGCTGTACCCGCTCGAGAAGACGGTCGCCAACATCAACATGGACGGCGTGAATCAGTGGGGCCGGACCTCTGATATCACCGTCGTCGGAATGGGCGCGTCGGATCTCGATGATTACCTGCGCGAGGCAGCCGCCGCGCAGAACCGCACCCTGGTGCCGGACCCGGAATCGGAGAAGGGCTTCTACTATCGATCCGACCACTTCAACTTCGCGAAGGTCGGCGTGCCGGCGCTCTACACCGACAGCGGCGTGACGTTCATCGGCAAAGACGCGAACTACAGCAAGACGAAGCGGGACGAATACACGAACAACGACTATCACAAGCCGTCGGACCAGATTAAGCCTGACTGGGACTTGAGCGGCGCGGTAGACGACGCGCGCCTGCTCTTCACCGTGGGCTACAACGTCGCCAACGCCGACAAGTTCCCCGAATGGAAACCAGGGAATGAGTTCAAGGCCCGGCGGGATGAGATGATGAAGAGATAGCGTCCGATTGCGGACTGCGGATTGGGGAGTGCGGATCGACGGATTGGTGATTGCGGATTGGGCTTGGGGATTGCGGATTTGGGATTCAGTGCGGATTGCTGAATCCGCAATCGACATTCACCAATCAATCAACAATCGTCACTCAGCAATCCACAACAAAATCCGCAAGCCACAACCTCAATCCGCAATCACCAATCCGTCGATCCGCACTCCCCAATCCGCACTCCGCAATCGACTAACGCTCTCTCGGCTCCTCGAGGTAGGTATACCCATGGAGACCGTCTTCGTAGAACTCGAGAAGGCGGCCTGATTCTTCGAACGTGATCCTGCCCTCGCGGACGGCGTGCTCGACGTCGTGCCGCAGCTTGCGCACCAGCATCTCCGCGTCGAACTCCACGTAGTCCAGTACCTCTTTGACCGTGTCGCCCTTGATGACGTGGTCGAGGACGACGTTGCCGCGTTCGTCGAGGCTGACGTGAACGGCGTGCGTATCGCCGAACAGGTTATGGAGGTCGCCGAGGATCTCCTGGTAAGCGCCGACGAGGAAGACTCCGAGATAGTACGGATCGCCGTTGACCGTGTGCAGCGGAAGTGTGCGCTTCACGTCACGGCGGTCGATGAACTGGTCGATCTTCCCGTCTGAATCGCACGTGATGTCGCCGAGCACCGCGTGGTGCGTGGGAGGTGTGTTCAGGCGGTGGATCGGCATCACCGGAAACAGCTGTTTGATCGCCCAGCTGTCAGGGCACGATTGAAACAGCGAGAAGTTGCAGAAGTACGTGTCCGCCATTGCATCGTCGAGGCCCTGCAGATCCTCGGGGATCTCGTCCATCGACGCGGCGATCTTCTTCAGCTTCACCAGGATGGCCCAGTACAGGTTCTCGGCCTGGCAGCGCTGGTCGAGCGGGAGGTAGCCGCCGCTGAAGAGACTCAGCGCCATGTCGAGCGCCTGCTGCGCATCGTGGTAGCTCTCGAGCGCGTTCCTCGGGCTGAGATTGTGGTACGTCTCGAGCAGGTCGACGAGCGGCTGCTCCGCTTCCTCCGGCTTGATCGACTCGGGGATCTTTTCCTCGCCGAAGGCCGACACACCCAGTACGTTGAAGATCAGGACGCTGTGGTAGGCGACGATCGCGCGGCCGCTCTCCGACACGATCGTCGGGTGCTTCACGCCTTCGTCGTTGCACACCGTCTGAATGTGATAGACGACGTCGTTGGCGTATTCCTCCAGCGTGTAGTTGACGCTGGATTCGAAGTTGGTCTGTGAGCCGTCGTAGTCGATGCCGAGACCGCCGCCGACGTCGAGATACTCGAGGCCGGCGCCGCTCTTCACCAGCTCCGTGTAGACGCGAGCGGCTTCGTTGAGTGCACCCTTGACGATGCGGATGTTCGGGATCTGGCTGCCGAGATGGAAGTGCAGCAGCTTGAAGCAATCGGCCATGCCGGCCGCGCGCAGCTCTTCGAGCCCGCGGAGCACTTCGGCGACGGTGAGCCCGAACTTCGAACGGTAGCCGCCCGACCCCTGCCAGCGTCCGCCACCCCGGGCGGCGAGCTTCACGCGCATCCCGATCTGCGGTCGCACCCCGACACGCTGCGCATATTTGAGGATGAGACCCAGCTCGGTGTATTTCTCGACGACGGGAATGACGGTGCGCCCGATCTTCTGGGCGAGCATGGCCATCTCGATGAACTCGGCGTCCTTGAACCCGTTGCAGATGATCGGCGTGTCGTTGTACGCCTGGGCAGCGACGGCGAGCAGCTCGGGCTTGGAACCGGCCTCCAGGCCGAAGCCGTACTCCCGTCCGAAATCGAGCACCTCTTCGACCACCTGCCTCTGCTGGTTGACCTTGATCGGATAGACGCAGATGTACCGCCCGTCGTAGCCGTGCTGCGCAATGGCGGTCTTGAACGCGTTGTGGATGTCGCCGACTCGGTGGCGAAGAATGTCTTTGAACCGGATCAGCACGGGCAAACCAATGCCGCGCAGCTGAAGGTGATCCGTAAGCTGCTTGAGATCGATGGACCGTTCCGGGTCCTTCGTCGGGTGCACCACGACGTGGCCGGCCGGGGAGATCGAGAAATAGCCCTTGCCCCAGCGCTCGACCTCATAGAGCTCGGAGGCGTCTGTGACGGTAAACACCTCTCCTGTCCGCCAGTTGCGGTGCGCTCGGGTCGTGGGGCTGGTCACAAATCAAATGATGCCATGTGAACTTCAAAGTCCAAAGATCAAATGCGGCTTGCGGCTTGCGGCTTGCGGGCTTAAGCTCCGCGGATTTGCCTGATGCCTTCCGCAGACCTGCGTCCCAACTCACTTGCCTGCGCTATGCCGCCGCAAGTCTGAGACCCACCGCCGCGAGCCGCGAGCCGTCCGCCGCAAGCCTCAAGCCGCAAG
>Ga0247830_10000640_pt1 | contig 12978 bp, 24 predicted proteins | sample 12C_Control_Day5_FD_207766 | JGI IMG/M metagenome (GOLD analysis project Ga0247830, IMG submission 207766) | Soil microbial communities from agricultural site in Penn Yan, New York, United States - 12C_Control_Day5 | ecosystem: Environmental > Terrestrial > Soil > Agricultural land | place...
AGCGAGATCGTCGAGCCTGGGCCGGACGGGTGCCTCGCGCCCGAGTGCCGCGGCGGCGGCAACGGCTTCGGCGCTGAGTGAGGCTCGCGCCTGAGCGCGTCTGGTGGCACGCGATGTGCAACGCCGAGGTCGCGGCTGACGTCCCGCCGGACGGATGCCGCAAGTGCGGAGACGACTCCGCCGTGTGGTCCGACCTCGGGTGGCGCGTCGGGTTCAACGGACCGACGTACTCGTACTACGCGTCTCGCCAGTCGGCAGACCGTGATCCCCGCCTGAGGAGGAAGTGATGAAGGGACAGGTCACCGGCGTCTTCTTCTGGCTGTTCCTGTTCAGCCTGCTCGCCAACGCGTACCTGGTCGGCCGGTGCTGAGCGACTTCACCGTCTGCGTCGAGAACGACGAGATCCGTGTGCAGTTCGTCTCGCGCGCGGACCTCGGGTCGCTCGGGTCCGGCCACGTCGTCGGCGGCGACTACGAAGCGCTGATCATCCGCGTCCGCGCGTCGGACTCCCGGCGGACACAGCGTGCCGTGCTGATGCACGAGCTCGGCCACTACCTCGTCGACCGCGACGAGCTCAACACCCGCGGGTGGAAGCGGACCCTGCCGAACGACGTCACCGAGGAAGACGTGTGCGACCTGTTCACGTGGCTGCCGCAGATCCTTCGCGATTCGCGCAACGGCGAGCTCCGCGCGTTCCTCGGCCTGGATCTGATCGACGACTGAGGAGGCCCATGGCGAAGAGCAAGAAGGCGAAGATCCACGAGCACTGCGGCACGCGACTCCGCGGCCGAGACCGGTGCCCACGCGGACCCGGATGCATCAAGGACGAAGAGGCGCACAACGCGCTGAGCGAGCGAGTGAAGGAGGCGACGCGTGATCGGAACCGATGACCTCGTGTCGCACTTCCTGCTCGCCAACCGCGACCATCGCGACGCCAATCACAAGTCGAGCGGCCTGTGGAAGGCGTCCATGCTCGGCGGGTGCATGCGGGCACAGACGTACAACCGGCTCAAGGTCCCGAGCTACCGGTCGTTCGACGCCGGGACGCTGAAGACCTTCTCGTACGGCGACACGCTGCACAACTGGCTGAAGCGGTTCTACCGCACGAGCGGCGTGCTCCTCGCGGAGGAGGGCAAGCTCGAAGCGCCGGGCCTGGATCTCGTCGGGTACTTCGACGTGCTGCTGACGAGCTCCGTCCAGGACATCACCGAGGAGCAGCGCGAACGCTGGTCGCCGTGGTGGCTGGAGTTCGTCGAGAAGCTGCGCGAGTCCGCACGCGCGACGTTCCCCGACGACGGCGAGGTCGTGATCGGTGAGATCAAGTCCATCTCGCCGTACGGCTTCAAGTACGTCCGCAAGGAGCCGAAGGCCGACCACCAGCTCCAGATCGGCGCGTACATGCTGATGGCTCGGCTCGACCCGGATCTGCTCCCGGCGGAGCCGACGGGCGGCCGCGTGATCTACATCAGCAAGGACTCGAAGGAGCCGATCCTCGAGCACGACTTCGAGGAGCAGTGGGCGGAGGACGCCGCCGAGATCATCGACGAGCTCTGCGCGTACTGGGCGAAGGACGAGCTCCCGCCCTGCACGTGCGAAGGGTGGCAGCTGTCGTACTGCGACTACCTCCACCCCGACGCTCGGACCGGCGCCGGCAAGGCCAGCAAGCTCGCCGTCGCCGGCAAGCACTGCTGCTCGCCGGATCTGCACGAGCCAGCACTGGAAGCGTACAAGTCCGCGAAGGCGGAGGAAGGAGACGAGGCCGAGTGAGCTTCGAGTTCAAGGAGCCGGCCAAGGTCGCCGGTGAGTGGGTGACCATGAAGGAGCTCGCCAAGATGGGCGAGGCCATCACGGTCGTCGACGGGTTCCTCACCGAGGACCCGAGCAACCGGTACCAGGGTGATCCGCTGCCGCGGTTCATCATCGCGGGCAAGGTCGCGTCGAGCGGCGACGAGGTCAAGGTGTCGTGCCCGAACGGGTACAGCCGCGACGACAAGTTCCGCCAGCTCGAGGAGTACCTGTCGGAGAACCCGAAGGAGTCCGTCGACATCAAGTTCGAGCGGGCCGCCGGGTCGCAGTACATCGACGTCACGACCGCCTGACCATTCGGTGATCGTGAGCGCGCCTGAGCGGCGCGCACAGCGCGAAGCACGCCCCGACGAAGCGACCCAGTAGTTGCGGCCATACCTGAGCCGTGTGGGTGAGGGGTTCAGTGGGTGCCGAGCGGGATTACTCCAGACCGCATCGCGCTGTGCACACCGCTCAGACCACCACCTTCCGACCGAAGGAGTCTGCCCTGTCCGAGATCCTGACCGCCGCCTTGCGCTACGCCGAGAACGGGTGGCCCGTGTTCCCGGTCGGTCGCGACAAGCGGCCGCTGACGAAGCACGGCCAGCACGACGCGACCTGCGACGCGGACCAGATCCAGGCGTGGTGGGCCGGGCACCCGGAGGCCAACGTCGCCTTCGCGATCCCGCCAGGCCTCGTCGTGATCGACATCGACCCGCGCAACGGTGGATCGCTCGACGCGTACGACTTCCCGCGGACGAGGACGGCGACGACTCCCGGCGGCGGGTGGCACCTGTACTACCGCGTCGCCGAGGACGTCCGCCTGCGCGGCAAGCTCGGCACCGGCATCGACGTCAAGCGTCGCGGGTACGTGCTGCTCGCGCCAAGCGTGAACGCCGACGGCGCCGCGTACGAGTGGACCGGCACGCCGCTGATCGCGCCGCTGCCAGACGAGCTCCTCAGCGTTCTGGATCGCGACGCTGAAGGTCCCGCCCCGACCGACGACTTCACGTTCGAGTCGCGGTACGGGCAGACGGCGCTGGAGTCCGAGATCGGCCGGCTGCTCACCGCGCCGGAAGGCGAGCGCAACGACTCGCTCAACAAGGCCGCGTTCGCGATGGGCCAGCTCATCGCGGCCGACGTGCTGCGCGAGGAGATCGTCGTCGAGCGGCTGACGCTCGCGGCGGAGCGCATCGGCCTCGAGCCGGAGGAGATCGAGCTGACGCTCCGCTCTGGCCTGGAGGCCGGCCAGCTCGAGCCGCGCGAGATCCAGAAGCGCGACGCTGCGCCGGCGTTCGAGTTCGACGACGAGGACGACGAGCCGTTCTGGCTCGACTGGCAGGCCGACGACGAGGAGGTCGCATGGCTGATGCACCCGTACCTCCCAGCCGAGGCCTTCGTCCTGATCTTCGGCCCGACGCAGGCGAGCAAGAGCATGGTCGCGAGGTGGATGGCGGCGACGCTGAGCAACGAAGGCAGGCGCGTCAGCTACTACTCGCTCGAGAACCCGGCCAACGTCGATCGGCGTGACCTCAAGCGGCTCGGCCCGAGCACGGACCCGGAGCACTTCCGGATCTCGAACCGGCTGCTCGACCTCGCAGATCCGCAGCAGGTCGAGGCGATGGTAGCTCGAGAGCGCGGCCGGGACCTCATCATCCTCGACACGTACGTGCACGCGTTCTCGCCGCGTGGGATGGACGGCGACGAGAACGCCATGGCGGTCGCGTTCGCGCGGGTGGTCCGACGGATCATCAAGCGGACCGGCGCGACGGTCGTCGTGATCGACCACACCGGCTTCGAGCGGCGTGACGAGCCTCGCGGTGCGAGCGCGAAGCGCCAGCAGGTCGACGTCGCGATCACGATGGAGTCGTCGCCGTGGCTCGGGCCGGGACACGACGCGCAGTTCACGATGCGCAACGTCAAGTCGGCCCGGTTCGCGAACCCGTTCACCGTGACCGGTGTGATCCGCGACACGGCCGACGGGAACCTCGCCATCCGCATCAGCGGCATCGAGGACCTGCCGCGTGAGGAGTCCGCCGACTTCCAGGCGCGACGCATGCGCGCACGCGCGCTGCTCGCCGAGGAGGATCTGTGAATGCGGCGGAGCGAGCACGCGACCGCCGGCTCCGCAGCACCTACAACATCAGCGCGGACGAGTACGACCTGATCCTCGCCGCGCAGGACGGCCTCTGCGCGATCTGCCGCCGGCCACCGCCTGAGAGCGGCACGCGGTTCGCGGTGGATCACGACCACAAGACCGGCCTGGTCCGCGGGTTGCTCTGCTACCCGTGCAACCGGTTCCTCGTCGGCCGGCACACGCAGCCGGGACTCCTCCAGGCCGCCGCCGACTACCTGTCCCACCCGCCTGCCATCTACGCCTTGCGCGGTCCGCGCTTCGGCGTGATCGGCCCAGCTCGCAAGCGAAGGAGGCGACGACGCTGAGCTACGGAGTGCTCGACATCGAGTGGGACCCGGCCGACGACGACGCGCTGCTCGCGCTCGGCTGGCGCGGTGAAGCGTACGTCGACCCGGTGCCGCAGGCGGTGCTCGACGAGCTCGCCGACGAGCGGATCACGAAGGTGACGTTCACGAAGGCCGACCACCGGTGGTGCCGGCTGCACGGCATCGAGGTGAACGGCCCTCACCACGACGTCCAGGTCATGGCGTGGATGCTCGGCGAGGCGCAGGACCTCGACCTCGACTCGGTCGCGCTCCGGTTCGCCGGCATCCGCATGGACAAGCGGCTCCGCCGCGTCGGTGGCCGCGTCCTGTTCCGCTGCGACGACGGTACCGAGGTCCCGATCGGCCACGCGCCGCTCGACCAGCTCATCGCGTACAACCTCCGCGACGTCCAGGCGACGAAGGACCTGTACCGCACGCTCGTGCAGGAGCTCGCCGACGCGGATCTCCTCGACCTCTTCCTCGAGGAGCACGTGCCGTTCACCGACGTGCTCGGGCGGATGGAGGCGCGCGGTGTCCCGGTCGACGTGCCGGCGACGATCCGGCTGCGCGACGAGATCCAGGGCGAGATCGACAAGCTCGTCGTGGAGCTCCGCGCCGACGCGGATCTGCCGGAGGCGTTCAACCTCGGCAGCAACCTCCAGCTCGCGGACTACCTCTACAAGAAGAGGTTCAAGCTCAAGGGCCGCGTCCCGGTCGACGAGATCCCCGACGGGTTCGACGTCGCGAAGCTCGGACGTGTGTGGGCGCACGGGCACTACGAGCTGGCCGGCCGCGGGTTCAAGGTCCGCGCGCGCACCGACAAGGGAGCGCCGTCGGTCGCCGGCCCGAAGCTCCGTGTGCACTACGGCGAGGACCCGTGGGTCCAGAAGCTCCTCGAGCTGAAGCAGCGCGAGACGATCGTGTCGACGTTCCTCAACGTCTTCCCGGAGGTCGCGGTCGGCGGCCGACTGTACGGCCGGTTCAATCAGACGGGCACCGTCACCGGCCGGCTGTCGTCGTCCGGGCCGAACATGCAGAACATCCCGGCGCGGTCGGATCTCGGCCGCAAGGTCCGCGAGCTCTTCACGCTGCCGGCCGGCGAGGGCCACCTGATCCACGCCGACTACTCGCAGCTCGAGCCGCGGCTGTCGGCGCACTGGTCGCAGGACCCGGTGATGCTCGACCTGTTCCGCAACGACGAGGACATCTACCTCGTGACCGCCCGCGCCGTGTACGGGCGGATGGTCGAGAGGGACGACGTCGAGCGCGCACACGCGAAGACGTTCGTGCTCGGCATGAGCTACCTGGCCGGCGCGAAGACGCTCGCCATCATGCTCACGGAGAACGGCTTCCCGACGACGACGGATCGCGCGGAGGAGATCCTGCGCGAGCTGAAGCGGCTGTACCGGGTGTTCTTCGCGTACGCCGACCACGTCGTCAAGCAGTCCGAGTCCATGGGGTTCGTGCCGACGCTCATGCGCGAGCGACGGATCATCCCGGCGACGCGCGGCGGCCACTGGAAGGAGAGCTCGCTCTCACCGACGCAGGCCATCAACGCTCAGATCCAGGGGAGCGCGGCCGACGTCGTGCAGCGCGTGATGGTCCGCGCGCACCAGCAGTTCCCGCAGCTCCGCCTGCTCGCGCAGGTGCATGACGAGCTGCTGTGGGAGGCGGACGAGGCACCGCCACCCTTCACGCTCCACCGGCTCCAGAAGCTCGCGGAGCGAGGGCACGGGTTCCGACTCACCGTGCCGCTGAAGTTCGAGCCGAAGATCGTCGGCTCGTGGGCGGAGGGCAAGTAGGCCGGCGTCCAGCCGGAGAAGGGAACACCTTGCGCACCCTGTACCTCGACATCGAGACGTCGCCACACACCGCGTTCGTGTGGCGGCTGTTCAAGGAGAACGTCGGCCTGTCGCAGCTGATCGAGCCGTCGCGCATGCTCTGCGTCGCCTACGGGTTCGACGGCGAGCCGGTCCAGTTCGCATCCGAGTGGATGCGCGGTGGCCGCAAGGCGATGGTCCGAGCGATCCACAAGGCGCTCGACGAAGCCGACGCCATCGTCCACTACAACGGGACGTCGTTCGACGAGAAGCACCTCAACCGCGAGATGCTCGAAGCCGGCCTGACGCCGCCGAGCCCGTTCCACAGCATCGACCTGTACCGGACCATCAAGCAGCGGTTCCGGTTCGCGAGCTCGAAGCTCGAGCAGGTCGCGCGCGAGCTCGAGATCCGCGACGGCAAGCTCAAGACGGACTTCAACCTGTGGCGCGACGTCATGGCCGGTGACACCGACGCGCGTGCACGGATGGAGGCGTACAACGTCGAGGACGTCGAGCTCCTCATCCCGCTGCACCGCGAGCTCCTGCCGTGGATCAACCGCCACCCGAACGTCGCGCTGATCGAAGGCAAGGACCAGGCGTGCACGCGGTGCGGATCTGAGGCCGTTCAGAAGCGCGGCTTCAAGACGACGAGCGCCGGCCGGTTCCAGCGGTACCAGTGCCAGGACTGCGGCGGCTGGATGCGCGACGCCAAGCGCCTCGCGACGACGAGCCTGAGGGAGACCGTCTGATGCACATCGCGGTGGACCTGGACGGCGTCGCGCTCGACTTCGTCGGGGGGATCTGCGACTCGCTCCGCAAGGAGTACGGCGCCGAGATCCGGCCGGAGGACATCACCGAGTACGACCTCGGGCCGGTGCTGAATCCCATCATCGGCCGGAGCTGGTGGTCGTGGCTCGAGCAGCGCGACTGGCTGTGGGCGCTGTTCCCGGCGATCGACGGAGCCGTCGGCTCGGTGGACCAGCTCCGCCGAGCCGGCCACCACCTCGAGCTCGTGACGGCGAAGCCGCCGTGGGCCGAGTTCGCCGTGTGGAAGTGGATGGGCCGGTGGCGGCTCCCGGTCCACGCGGTGACGATCGTCCCGGTCCAGGCGAACAAGGCGAAGGCGACGACCGCCGACGTGCTGATCGACGACCACGCCCGCAACTGCGACGAGTTCACCCGCGACGGCCGGCGCGCCGTGCTGTTCAGCCAGCCGTACAACGCACGCGAGCTCCTGCCGCCGCGGACCCACCGCGCCAACGGGTGGTCACACGTCCTGGATCTCATCCCCGTGATCGAAGAGGAGGCCGCGTGAACGACGACGAGCTGACCGGCGTGAAGTTCGACGGCGGCAAGGCGCGGATGGATCTCGTGCCGTGGGACGGGCTCGACGAGATCGCGCACGTCCTGACCTTCGGCGCGGACAAGTACGCCGACCGCAACTACCGCGGGCTCCACTGGTCGCGGATCTTCGCGGCGTGCATGCGGCACCTGACCGCGTGGTGGCTGCGGCGCGGTTCAGATCCGGAGACAGGCAGGAGCCATCTCGCTCACGCCGGCGCGTGCGTGCTGATGCTCCTCGACAACGAGCTCGGCGACTACGGAGAGGACGACCGGCCATGAGCGCGATCGTCGACGACTGCGGCGCGTGCGGCGTCGACGTCGTGGAGGGCGTGGACCACGACTGCCCGGTGCTCGGGTCCGTCGTGCAGATCCGTCGCGACGTCGCGGAGTGCCACACGATCCTCGACGACCTCTTCCCTGAGGACGCGCGCAAGCCGGCGAGCCGGCCGGCGACATGCAGCACATGCGGCTGGCCGGTGATCCGGACGCAGCCGAGCTGCCCGGACGCGGGGAGGCACGGGTGACGAAGATGAGAGTCACGTGCCCACTCGACGGCGACGTCATCATCACGGCCGCCGTCGCGGTGATCGACGACGAAGAGCACGTCTACCGGTTCACGTGCTCCGGTCCGTGCGGAGGCGGCGTCGAGAAGGCGATGGACTACGAGATCCGCCGGCTCCTCCGCGACGCCGGCGTCCCGACCGTCGACGAAGTCGTCGCGTCCGCGCGCCTGGTCCTGCACGACGACGACGCGCTGCACGACGTGCTCGACTCGTTCGACTGATCCGACGGCTCCCGGCTCCAGGCCGGGGGCCGTTCTTCTGTCCGAAACTCCCGCCCGAAACAACTGGGCAGGATTCCTGCCGCACAGTAGATTGACCTCGTTGGCGGACGAAAGGACCGAAGGATGCAGACGACCTGGAACAGCGACAGCGAGCTCCTCGGCCGTTGCCGCGTGTGCCGTGAGTGGAAGCGGATCGCCGGTGTCGGCGGCTCGCAGCACGCCCGCAACGAGATCGGCGACCAGTCCTGGTACTGGGACAACAGCCGCGGCGAGTACAAGTCCATGTGCAAGACGTGCGAGCGCGAGTACAAGCGCGCGCGTCGTGCGGAGCTCGCCGGCCAGGGCACCGGCCGCGCGTTCGGCGTCGAGCTCGAGCTCACCGGTCCGTCGGACGAGCTCGTGATCCAGGCGCTCGTCGCGCACGGCGTCCCCATGGCGCAGCGGAACCTCACCACCATGTCGGCGACGTCCTACCGCGCGACCAACACGACCGGTCGTCAGTGGGAGCTCAAGCGCGACTCGTCCGTCGCCGGCCACGGGCTCGAGCTCGTGTCGCCGCTGCTCCGCGGACAGGCCGGCTACGACATGATCGAGAAGGTCGCCGCCGCTCTCCGCGAGTGCGGCGCCACCGTGAACCGGACCTGCGGCCTGCACGTCCACCACGACTTCCGGAACCTCTCACTCGACGAGGCTCGCCGGCAGGTGCTCGCCTTCGTGGAGCGCGAGAACCTGATCCTGCAGCTCGTCGCCCCGAGCCGCCGGACCAACTCGTACTGCTCGGCCTGGCAGCCGTTCCAGATCGACTCGCTGCGTCAGGTCAGCAACCTCGGCCAGCTCGGGTACGTCGGACCTCGCGGCTCCATCAACTGCCACGCGTACGCGCGTCACGGCTCCGTCGAGATCCGCGCGCACGGCGGCACCACCAACGCCCGCAAGATCTTGGCGTGGGTGCGGTTCGGCCAGGCACTGTTCGCCGCCGCCGACGCCGGCGCGACCATCGCGTCGGACTCGGCCGAGCGGATGCTCGCCGACCTCATGGACCACGGCCTCACCGCCGCTGACGCCGCGACGCTCCTGCGGTTCCAGCGCGTCGGCGAGACCCGGTCCGAGATCGAGGCGACGATCCGTGAGGCGAACGAGCTGCTCGAGGAGGTGGCGTCCTGATGGCGGCCGTCATCTTCCCGGACGGCGCCCGGTACTCCGCGCCTACGTGGCGGCGGCTCGAAGCCGCGCTCATGGAGGACCCATGGAACGCCGCGCTGCAGGACATCTTCCGCGAGGAGCTCGCCCACCGGGCGAAGGTCTGGAGCGGGACGCGGATCACGACGGAAGGCACGAGCCGCCGGTTCTTCAAGGAGCTCGAGCGTGCCGGCCTACTGAGGATCGAGGAGGAGGAGTCATGGTGAAGGCGAAGAACGAGCGACCCCGCGTCCTGGTCCTCGGAACGGCCGGCGCGCCGATCCGCATGGCCGGCGGCGATCCGGCGTTGCTGCGGGTCGCCGACGATCGCGCGCTCGAGGCGGTCGAGCACGACAACGTCCATGGCCTGCTGCTGACCGGCGGCGGCGACGTCGACCCGATCCAGTACGGCGAGGAGCCGCACAAGAAGGTCTACGGCGTGAGCCCGGCTCGCGACACCGTCGAGCTCCTCGCCGTCGAGGCGGCGGAGCAGCGCGGCATCCCGGTGATGGGGATCTGCCGCGGTGCGCAGATCATGAACGTCGCCTTCGGTGGGACGCTGCACCAGCACATCCCGGATCTGGAAGGCACGCACGCCTTCCACGGTGGCGGGCACGAGCACCGCGTCCGCACGGCCAAGGGCTCGCGGCTGCACGCCGCGTGGAAGGGCCGCGAGGAGTACGTCGTGTCGATCCACCACCAGGCGGTCGCCGACGTCGCTCCGGGATTCGTCGCGACGGGCTGGGGACTCGACGGAACGATCGAGGCGATCGAGTCGGTCGAGGGCTGGATGCTCGGCGTGCAGTTCCACCCGGAGCTCGCGACGGAGCGTGCCGCCCAGCGGCGGATCTTCGAGCGGTTCGTCACCGCGTGCGCGAAGGCTGCCGGCCTACCGAAGCCGACGGTCCTACGGCCGGCCGCGCCGGCGAAGCCGAAGGCGAAGGTGGTCGCGCGGTACCACAAGCCGGCGAAGGCCCGCAACGACGGCGTGATCACCAGGTGGCGCTGCTTCCGCTGCCGCGACCTCGACTTCGACCTGCGGGAGGACTACCTCGACCACATGTTCTACCTGCACCACGTGACGTTCGAGCACGAGGCGGTGAAGGCGTGAACCTCGACGCCGAGATCCGCGCCGCACGCGGCCGCGCGCTGGGGGAGGCGGTCTGGGTCCGCCGGTGCCAGAAGGACGGCACCGATCCGAAGGACCCGGATCGCCAGGCCGAGCGCGACGACGTCGTCGAGACGGTCGCCGCGGCGAGCCAGATCCTGGAGGAGGCTGGCTTCGACGGCCTGTCCGACTGGCTCGACATGGAGCGAAAGTGGGCGTGAAACTTCTAGCCCAAAGGACTGGGCAAGACTTCCGCCGTCTGTTCTAATGGTCTCGTTGGCGGACGAAGGAGGAGACCATGAAGGTGCGGGCAAGCGGTAGCAAGTACAGCTTCCGGGCGGAAGTCGGCCCCGTGAAGGACGACGGCCAGTTCGTGTTCGGCCACACGGCCGAGGTCCACGTTGGCGCGTCGTACGGCAGCGACGTCCCGGTCGCTGAGGTCAGCTTCGCGGCCATCGGGTCGCACAGCCCCGAGGTCGCTCGCGACCGGGTGGCGGCGTACACAGCGGCCATCAGCATCGCCGAGCGGATCAACGAAGCAGATCGCCGACGGGTTCACGGATCTCGAGGCGCTGGCGCAGGACCTGGACGGGAGGGACGCCTGATGCCGGCCAAGGACATCGCAGTCGGCGACGTCGTCGTCACGCCGGGCCGCACGGTCGGCGAGGTCACCTGGATCGAGCAGCGCGACGACCGGATCTACTTCGGGTACCGGCCGACGCACCGTGCTCGCCAGGCCGCGAAGGCGCACGGGTACGACGTGTGGAGCACGGCGTACGGGTTCGGCGCGAGCTACACGGACAGCGTCGACCGCGTGCTGGCGAGGGCCGCCTGATGGCGGCCTTCGCTGTCAACCCGCCGGGGACCGCCGGCCCGCCGACGAAGGTGTCGCTGACGGTGCTCCGCGATCGCGCCCGCCGGCTGCCGGCCGACCAGATCCACCGCGTGCTCGCGGATCTCGAGGCCGCTGGTCTCGAGCGCGACGCGCAGGTGGTCCGCGACGAGATCCAGAGGAGGAACGGCTGATGGATGTGCAGGAGATCCTGAAGGGCGAGGCTCGGATGGTGGGCCGGCCGGTCGGATACGTCAACGCGTGGGAGTCGAAGCAGCGCGGCGTCGACGGCGTGGAGCACGAGGTCGGTGTCGTCCTGTACGAGACGACGCCGGTGCAGGTCGGCGGGTTCCACACGGCCGAGTCGCGGTACGCGCTCGTCGTCGACGGCCGTGTCGTCACGAGCGGCGGGTGGGGCTCGGCGATCGAGCCAGTGGGGGAGGAGTCATGAACATCGCGATCCTGGTGGTGATGGCCGTCGCGCTCGTCGTGTGCGTCGTGGCCGTCATGACCGACGGCCGGCGGCGGTACGAGCGGTCGCAGCGGCAGGTCCGTGAGCACGCCGTCCGGTACGGACACTCGGACCACGGATGCGGCGCCGTCAGCGGCCCCACCGTCACCGTCGAGCCGAGCGAAACTTCCGCCCGAAAGGACTGGGCAGAACGCCCGGCCGTCTGAGACGATCTCCTCGTTGGCGGACGAAAGGGAGACGGACATGCAGGTGCAGCCAGTAGTGAAGGACCAGGGCGAGATCCAGAACCGCGAAGGCTACGAGCGCGACATCGCGATCGTCGCCGAGGACGCACTCGTCACCGGCCACAAGGTCGACCCGGTCGTCTTCCGCCAGCTGGCGCAGGACTACGGCACGTCGGTCAGCACGGTCGTCGCGGACTTCCTCCGCGAGGTCGAGATCCAGAAGGAGCTCGACCAGTGAGCGCGGCTGCACTGATGGACACGCTGCGCGAGGCGTCGGAGGACGCCCGCCAGCGGTTCATCGTCGAGCTCGCGCCGGAGGACACCGACGAGGTCGTCCGCCTGCTGGCCGGCTCCTTCAAGGTCCGCGACCGGTTCATCGCCGGCGAGGGCTGGATCACGATCATCGAAGGAGCCAACCGTCGCGAGGCCGTGTGGGCGGAGGATCGCCGCGGTCACGTCCGCGGGAGCATCAAGGTGTATGAGCCGAGGATCAGGAGCGTGGGAGCATGACGCACGACTGGCGAGTCAACCCCGTCGACTGCCCGGCGCGACCGGATGGCGCCGACACCTGCGACACGGCCGAGCACGCACGCGCGATCCCCGAGCGGTACGCGCGGCTCGCCGGCCAACCCATCGCGACGGTTGAGCGGCGCGAAGGACGCGCGTAGACTTGAGATCCGGTCCGCCTTCGGGCGGTCCGCCAACCGGCAGGGCCCTCGACTTCGGTCGGGGGCCTTCGCCGTTGTAAGGTCCGGCTCACACCTTGGCCGCCGATCTGAAAGGTGGAGCTGACATGGGCAAGAAGACGGACTGGCTGCTCGGCCGGACGCCGGAGCAGAAGGAGAAGGTCCGCAAGGCGCGGGAGGATCTGCGCGCGACGCCGAAGCCGTGGAACGGGCTCGTCACGCAGCAGACGCCGAAGAAGGATCGCAAGGACGGCTGAAACTTCCTGCCGGAAAGACTGGGCAACCGTCCGCAGGTCTGAGAG
>Ga0247830_10000643_pt1 | contig 12975 bp, 10 predicted proteins | sample 12C_Control_Day5_FD_207766 | JGI IMG/M metagenome (GOLD analysis project Ga0247830, IMG submission 207766) | Soil microbial communities from agricultural site in Penn Yan, New York, United States - 12C_Control_Day5 | ecosystem: Environmental > Terrestrial > Soil > Agricultural land | place...
CTTCATCGTAATGGAGCTCGTCGAAGGGGAACCGCTGGACCGCCGAATCGCCGGCAGCGGTCTCTCGCTTCCTGCTGTCCTTCGCATCGGCGCGCAAATCGCGGACGGGCTTGCGCATGCGCATGCTCGCGGGATCATCCATCGGGATCTCAAGAGCGCGAACGTGGCGATCACTTCGGATGGCCGTCCGAAGATCCTCGACTTCGGGATTGCGAGACGGCTCGCCACCAGCCATCTCGCGGAGGCCACGCAATCGATCGCAACGCTGACGGCCGACAACGAGATCGCCGGAACGCTCCCTTACATGGCCCCGGAACTGCTCGAGGGACGGTCCGCCGATCCACGCTCTGATCTCTGGGCGCTCGGCGTGATGCTCGTGGAAATGGCGACGGGGGCGCGGCCATTCCGCGGTGAAACGGGCCTCGCACTCTCCACGGCGATCCTGCGCGACCCGCCGCAGCTTCCCGACTCGACCCCGGAAGCGTTGGCGCCGATCGTCCGCAAGCTGCTTGCGAAGAACCCAGCAGACCGTTACGCGTCGGCCGTCGATGTGGCGGCGGACCTTGGACGCCTCGCAGAAGCCGACAAGATGCCTGCCGAGAAGCCGGTGAAAGGGGGCGCCGCGTTTCGTTGGATGCTTGCGGCGGCGCTCGTCGCGGTCCTCTCGTTGGGCACAGCCTGGTGGTCGCTGCCCTCACGTCGCAGCAATGGCGCGCTGGCGCGGGCATCGATCAATTCGATAGCGGTGCTGCCCCTCGACAATCTATCGGGCAACGCCGATCAACAATACTTCGCCGATGGCATGACCGAGGCGCTGATCTCTCACCTGTCGGCCATCGACGACTTGCGTGTCATCTCGCGTACCTCGGTCATGCAGTTCAAGAACACGACACAGCCGCTGGGCGCGATCGCCGCGGCGCTGAAGGTGGACGCGGTGGTCGAGGGGGCGGTGATGCGTACGGCGGATCACGTGCGCATCACCGCGCGCCTGATCGACGCAAGAACGGAGCGACCCGTGTGGCGCGGCGAATACGAGAAGCCGCTCAGCGATGCCATCGGTCTGCAGCGCGAGGTCGCTTCGATGATCGGACGCGAGATCCGTGGAGAGCTGACGACGGCCGACACCGCACGGCTGGCGCGGCACACCGATGTGGACCCGCAGGCCTACCAGCTCTATCTGCAGGGACGCTTCAACTGGAACCTGCGCGGCAAGTCGGATCTCACCCGGGCCGCCGCGCTGTTCGAGCATGCGATCCATCGCGACCCAGACTTTGCGCCAGCGCACGCGGGACTCGCGGACGTGTACGTGCTGCTCGGAGACTTTCGCGACATGCTTCCCGCGGAGGCCTACGCCCGCGCCCGCGAGGCGGTGGACACCGCGCTGCGGCTCGATCCGACGCTCGCCGAGGCGCATACGACACGCGCGTGGCTGTCGTTTGCGGTCGATCGCGACTGGGCAGCTGCCGAGCAGAGCTTCGGGAAGGCCCTGCAGCTCAACCCCGGGTATGCGACGGCGCATCAGTGGCGCGGAGAATTTCTCGCCGCACTGGGACGCTTCGAAGAGGCGTTCTCTTCGTTCAAGCGCGCCGAAGAACTCGATCCTCTCGCGCCCATGCCGCAGGCCATCCACGGCTGGACGGCGTACATCGCCGGCCGCTACGAGGAGGCGATCAACCTGTGCGAAGGCGTGCTCGCGCGCGATCCGGGCTTTCGTCCGGCACGCATGTACCGAGCCTGGACGCGCATGGAACAGAACCGTCTCGACGAAGCGGAGCGCGAAGTGACGTCCATCCTGCAGGCGTCCTCGAGTCCAGGCGTGCCGGTCGCAACGCTTGGCAGGATCGAGGCGCGCCGCGGCAACCGCATCGCCGCGCACAACGCAATCGAACGATTGCGCGCGCTCCCCTATCAGCCGTCATTCGACATCGCGAAGGTGCACGCTGAACTTCGCGAACGGGAGGAAGCACTGAGATGGCTCGAGAAGGCCGAAACCGAGCAGAACAGCGCCGTCCTCTACATCAAGGTCGATCGAAGCTTCAGCTGGCTGCGCGGTGACCCGCGATTCGATGCGCTGTTGAAGAAGCTCAGACTCCTCTAGCGGACCTCGACGCTATTGGTGGCATATGCTCGTCGCGATGGACGTCACGCTCGTCTTCTACGACGGACTCTGCGGCCTGTGCGATCGTTTCGTCCAATTTCTGCTGCCACGTGACCAGCGCGGCGTGCTTCGCTTCGCGCAGCTTCAGGGTGAGCTCGCCCGGCGCGAGCTGCCGCCGCAGGGGTTCGACCCCCTGGACCTCGACACGGTCTTCGTGATTGCCGACTGGCACTCGGAGCGCCCGCGACTCCTCACGAGATCGCGCGCCGTGCTTCACGCGGTGAGTCGACTCGGCGGAACGTGGGGTGCGCTGGCCAGGGTCGCGACAGTGGTACCGGCGGCGATTGCAGATCCCATCTACGGGTTTGTCGCGCGCCGGCGGTATCGGGTATTCGGCAGGTTCGAAGCGTGTCCGCTGCCGCGCCCGGAATGGCGCGAGCGGTTTCTGGACTAGTCCCGGCTCGAACTCAGATGATGGGCGACTTCAACTACACGATCCTCGACGAAACGGCGCACCGCCCCTGGCCCATGCCGGATTCACCCTGGGTGATGACGCAGACGTGGCACGACCTGCTGTTCGCGCATTGGCCAATGGACGCAAACCTCCTGCGCGCTCGCGTGCCTTCTTCATTCGAGATCGATCTGTTCGAGGACGAGGCGTGGCTGGCCATCGTGCCGTTCCGGATGGCCAACGTCGCGCCGCGCGCCGTGCCGGCCTTGCCGTGGATCTCCGCATTTCCGGAACTGAACGTGCGGACGTACGTCCGCGCGGGCGGCCGCGCTGGCGTGTACTTCTTCAGTCTCGACGCGACGAACCCGGTCGCGGTCGGCGTCGCGAGGGTGATGGCCCACCTTCCCTATTTCGTTGCCTCGATGGAATGTGTCGAGCGCGATGGATGGATCCAGTATCGAAGCGAACGATCGACAGGCGCTGCGCCCGCGCGGCTCGTCGGACAGTATCGCCCGCACGGCGCTGCGCGTCCGCCCGTGCCCGGAACGCTCGAGTATTTTCTGACCGAGCGTTACTGCCTGTTCACGCTGGACGGCAGCGGTCGCCCGTACACGCTGGACATTCACCATCCGCCATGGCCCCTGCAGGCGGCAGAAGCACATTTCGAAGTGAACAGCATGGCCGACGCGAACGGGTTCGAGTTGCCAGCAACCCCACCGTTGCTGCACTTCGCCAAACGGCAGGACATGGTGGCGTGGCCACTCAGGAGGCTCTGAGCGTCAACGCGCGGTGTCGGCGTTCTTCTCTGTCTGGGCCGCATCGAATCGGGCGGCGAGGGCAGCGAATTGTTCCGTAGGGCCTTTCCACTCGAGCTCATCGACCGAATCGAACACCGGGATATCCGTCCGCAGCGTGGCGAGGTCTCTAAAAAGGAACGCGAGCTCGCGATCGCGGCGCAGGGTCGCCGCCAGCGACACGGCATTTGCGGCGTTCACGTGCCACTCCCGCGGGTCCTCGGGAATCCGCTCGAGCTTTTCGAATCTGGCGAGAACCGCCGCCGTGGACTTCGCGCCCCACCCGGGCAGCCCCGGATATCCATCCGACGAATCTCCTACCAGCGCGAGGTAATCGGGTATGGACGCAGGACGCACACCGAATTTCCGGACGATCGCCTCCTCGTCGAGCTCGACGTTCGTCCGTCGGATCAACTGGACGATTCGGCTGCCGCGGACCGCTTGACCGAGATCCTTGTCGGGCGTGCAGATGAGGACCTTCTCTACCCGGGCGTCCTCCGCAGCGCGCTCGGCCGCCGCTGCAAGCGCGTCGTCGGCCTCGAACTCGATCATCGGCCAGACCCGCACACCAAGCGCGGCAACGGCATCTTCGAGAAGTTGAAATTGCAGGAGCAGGTCATCTGGAACCCCGGCGCTGGTTTTGTAGGAGCGCCACATGCGATTCCGGAACGACTCGATCACATGATCGGTCGCAACTCCGACATGAGTTGCGCCGCCTCGATTGATGAGAGAAAGGATGGAGGCGACGACGCCGCGCACTGCCGCGACCTCCTGTCCTTCGGCGTCTCTGGCCTTTGGAACTGCGTGATAATGGCGAAAGAGCTCGTACGTGCCGTCGATCAGGTGAATCCTCACGGGTACGGCTCAGTGTACGTCGCCTCCCGGATCACGAGTGGCAGAGCCTCACGACCTCGCGGTGCGCCATTTCGATGTCGATCCTGCGCGGCGGTCCGGTGATCTCGTGCTCCGCCATAGCCGGCGCACATGGCGGATCAAGGCGTCGCGTCCGCGCCCGCGTCCACAGCCATCGCACTGCGCAGGAACAATCGCGCCGCCGCGAGGAACGTGTCCAGCTGACAGGGTTTCGTGAGCACCGCGTCGGCAACACATCCTTCCGTGCGCAGCGCTTCGGGCACCGCCGTCACCGCAAGCACCGGCACCGGCTCCGTTTCTGGATCGTCACGCAACCGGCGGCACACCTCAGCACCGCTGATGTCCGGCAGCCGATGATCGATGACAATGAGATCCGGGGCGAGCGCCTTCGCCAGACGCAGGCCCTCGAGGCCGCGCGTGACCGCCAGCGCACGAATGCCGACGGACTTCAGCGCTTCGGCAAACGCATCGCCGTTGTCCTCGTCGTCGTCGACGATCAACGCGAACGGCTTCAACGCGGAGGCTGGCGAGGGAAGACTGTCGGACTCGAGCAGCAGCCGCAGATACTCCCCTTCATTGCAGGCAGCTTCGGTGGTCGACGCGGCCTTTCGCAGAAACGCAACCCCCGCGGAATTCCTCAGCTGAACGTCGTAGCCGGGCGTGGCGGGAACGACAACGCACACGATGCCACCCTGCTGCCACAGCGGGTGCGGCGAGTCCGACGCCACCATGAAGCCCCTCGTCTCTGCGCTGACGCGCGAATGCAGCTTCTGTAGCTGACTGATACGCAAAAGCGGATTTGCGGCCTTCGCGGCTCACGCTCGCAAACCCAATGCCCCGTGATTCGGATAGGATGGTCGCTTTCCGGAACCCACTTGGCCAACTCGGCAGAAACCAACGCGACGGACGCACAACGAATTCAGCGGGAAGCCCGGCGATACGAGGCGCTGATATCCGCGGAAGGCAGCATCGTGTGGGTGCTCGACCCCGAGTTGCGGCCGACTGGACGGAATCAGCCGTGGGAGCTGTACACGGGCCAGACAACCGAGGAATACGCTCAGCTCGGCTGGCTGAGCGTTGTGCATCCGGACGACCGTGACGCAATTCGCGCCGAGGCCGTACGCGCGATGGCCGCAGGCAGCAGCCTGACGACCGAGTTCCGCGTGCGCCGCGCGGATGGCGAGTACCGACGCACGTTCATCCGCGCGATCCCCATACGAGACGACGGGCGGATCGTCGAGTGGATCGGCACCGCGAACGATGTCGAGGATGCGCGGCGGGCCGCCGACGAACAGCGGGATCTTCGCGCTCGGCTGCTCGCGCTCACCGAGGCAGCTGATGCGACCTTGTCAGTGCGAACTGAAGAGGCGGCACGCGCGGGCGTTGTCGCCCTGGCGCAACGGGTCCTTCCCGGAGATGCATACGCGATCTGGGCGCTCGACCAGGGCTCGCAGGACTGGCGTATCGTGCACTCCTGCGGATTGAGCGAGCACTACAGGAGGGTGCGGTTGCCCGGTGGAGTCATCGAGTTTGCTCAGACACTGGGCGTCGCCGATGCCTCATCGTTCGGAATGCTCGGAGCGCGGCGCGAGGCATACCATGACGAAGGCATCGCCTCGCTGCTGATCGTACCGTTGCCGATCGGCGGCGTCCGCCGCGCCGCGATCGTCATCTACTACCGGACGCGGCACGAAGCGATCGACACCGAGCTCCGCGTCGGCACGGCACTGGGCCAGATCGCGGCCGCCGCGCTGTGGAACGCGGAGGCGTATGAAGCGCTCCAGCACTCGCAAAAGGTGGCTGAAGCCCACACCGAGCGAGTGGCGTTCCTCGCCGACGCCTCCGCGTTGCTCGGGTCGCTCGATTACGAGGCCACGCTGCGCGATCTGGCGCAGCTCGCGGTGCCACGGATCGCCGACTGGTGTGCGGTGGACGTCCGGCAAGCAGACGGAGCAGTCGCGCGGATCACCACGGCTCACGTGGATCCAGCGAAGATCGACCTCTCGCGCGTGCTCGAAAAGCGCTACCACGAGGACCCCGTCGCCGGCGTGCCGAACGTCCTGCGCAGCGGCATTGCCGAGCTGTATCCGGAAGTCACCGACGAGATGCTCGTCAGCGGTGCGCGCGATGACGAGCACCTCCGGATTCTGCGCGATCTCGGGATCCGGTCGGTGCTGATCGCGCCGTTGACGGCGCGCGGCAGCACACTGGGCGTCATCACGTTCGTTCGCAGCAGCGCGGAGCGGCCGTTCTCGAAAGACGACGTCACGGTGCTGACAGAAGTCGCCCGGCGCGCCGGCCTGGCCGTCGACAACGCGCGACTCTATCGCGATGCCGAGCTGGCCAACCGGGCGAAAGACGAATTCCTGGCAATTCTGTCGCACGAGCTGCGCACGCCGCTGAACGCGATCATGGGCTGGAGCCACATGCTGCGTGACGGTCTTCCCGAGGATATGGCGCGTCACGCGATCGAGGTCATCGGACGAAACGCGCGCGCGCAGAAGCAGCTCGTCGAGGACCTGCTCGATGTCGCACGCATCGCGGGAGGACGGCTCGAGCTCCTCTGCGTACCGCTCGATCTTCGCGACGTGGGAAGCACCGCGGTGGATTCGGCGCTGCCGGCGGCGCGCGCGAAGGACATTACGCTGTCGCTGGAAATGCCGCCAGTGACGATCCCCGTGAGTGGCGATGCCAACCGGCTGCAGCAGGTGTTCGCCAACCTGCTCTCCAATGCGCTGAAGTTCACCGAAACGGGTGGGCGCGTCACGGTCCGCGTCCATGCGCGCGGAAACGTTGCGGAAGTGGCCGTGACCGACACCGGGATCGGCATCTCTCCAGAATTCCTGCCGAGCGCCTTCGACCGGTTCCGACAGGCGGATGCCTCGCTCACGCGTGCGTACCCCGGGCTCGGTCTCGGTCTGTGGGTCGTGAAGCAGATCGTCGAAGCGCATCGCGGCAGTGTCGGCGCGCACAGTGCGGGCCACGGCCAGGGCACGACCGTCACCGTCACCCTGCCACTCATCTAGCGGCGACTACCAGGTGCGGCGGAGCGGGTGCGCCTCCGTGTTGAAGGTGACGCCGTCGAAATCGAGCGCGTCGGGCTTGAACAGCAGGTAGAAGTACTTCAGCGTCTCCGCGAGCAGAAAACTGTGCTGCAGGTTTCCCTTCTGCTTCGTGACCACGCTCTCGAGAACGGTGTAACCGGCGTCGGTGCGGCAGTGCTTCACGAGATCCGCGAACATCCGGCGGCCTGCGTCGAGATACTTCGGATCCTTCGTGTAGTGCGACAGGATGTACGTGGACTCCACGATTTCCGGACGGAGCTGATATCCCGCCCGCGTCACGGTCATTTTCTTGTAGTCGAGCGCCTCCGGCTCGATGCCGTGCAGGGTCCACATGCGCACGGCCGAATCCTGAAGGCGCCGCGCGCGATCGAGGTCCCCTCCCATCGCGAGCACACCAGGAAGAAACGCGTGGAGCGAGCCGAACGTGGTTCCGGTCCGCTGACCCGTCGACATGTCGACGCGTCCGTACCACAGACCGCCATCCACTTCATCAGCGACGTGTTTGTTGACCGAACTGATGCTGGCGCGGTACATCTCGCCGCATTCGCGGTCATCGAACAGCCGCTCGCACTTCAGCAGATATTCGTAGTACGAGTCGATCGCCCCGCCGATGTGGCTCGCCTTGTTCGTCCACTGACCGGTCTCCACGTTGATTTCCTGCCCGACGAGTCCGGTGCTGCGATCGCGATGTGCGTACAGCGCCCGCAGCGCACCTTTGGCGGCATCGAGATAAATCGGCCTTTTCGTCAGCTTCGAGAGCGTGCCCCACTCGAGAACGAGCGTGCCGATCTCCGCCGGATTGGACACGGCGCCGTCAACCGCACCCGTCTTGAGATTGACGAACCGGTATGGCATTCCCGTTTTGGATTTGAAGACCGGCAGCAGCCGCGTGGCGAGATCGTCGGCGAGTGCCAGCAGGCGGGCATCCCCCGTCGTCTGATGCGCGCTCAACAGGCCGCCGAGGATCCGGATCGTGATCTCGAAATTGGAAACGGAAATGTCCTTGTCGAACGAGAGATTCCCTGCGATGTAATCGACGGTCTTTTTCAACTCGTCATCGAGACGCATGACCGCCAGCGTCGACAGGGAGTCCACGGCGGTCATCAGCAGCGTTTCCTTGCCGTACCAGTCGCGCCACGTCTTCGAGACCGGCAGAAGATCGTCGTGCCCCCACGCATACTGCTTGTAGCCGTCCCACGCGTGCAGGAGCTCCGCCTTGACCTGCTCAGCCATCGCCGGATCCGACGGCTGTGCGGCCCTGGATGCGGGGCCGGGAACCAGCAGCAGCGTGAGGAGCATCACGAACATCAGTCGCATGATGGTTGGCTCCCGGATGAGATCACGTCGCGCACGACCGACTGCGGACGCTGGTTCACGGTGAGAAACATTCGCCCCAGGTATTCGCCGATCAGTCCCAGGATGACGAGCTGCGTGCCGGAGAAGATCAGCAGCGATGCCATCACCCAGCCCCACCCATACGCGGGTCCTCTACCCTGCAACCAGAGCATGACGACGCCGCCGAGCGCAACCAGGCCGAGCACGGCAGTCGCCAGCCCGAGCAGCGTCGCCGCGCGCAGCGGCAGGATGGAAAAATTCAGCCAGGCACTGAGCCAGAGACGAATCAGTCTGCGCAGGGTGTAACCGCTCACGCCTGCCGTACGCGCCGCGTGGCGCACGGTGATGGATCCGATTTTCTGAGTGACCTGGAGAAGAAGGCCGTCGATGTACGGATAGGGTCCGCTGTACTCGACGACGCGTTTTGCGATGAAGCCGCTCACACAGCGGAAGCTCGAAAGATAGAAACCGTGCGGCTTGTCGAGGGCCCAGTCGGTCATCGTGTTCGTGAGCCGGCTGCCGAAATTGCGAAAGGGCGAATGCTGCTTCACCTCGTAGTGCCCGAACACGATGTCCAGCCCGGTCGCCTTCGCGTGCTGCCACAGCCGGACCGCTTCCGCCGGCGGGTTCTGGCCGTCGTCATCCAGGTTCACGACATGCGCGCCGCGCGAGTGCCGCCATCCCGTGAGGACCGCGTTGTGTTCGCCGAAGTTGCGCGCGTGCTCGACGTAGGTGATCGGCACGCGAGCGTCGGCGACCAGCCGCCGGCAGACCTCCGCTGTGGAATCGGAGCTGCCATCGTTGACGAGCACGATTTCATGGCCGCCCTCGACCGAAAGGCTTTCGATGTCACGGACTAACGGGCCGATGGTTTCGGCGCTGTTATAGAGGGGGATGACGAAACTGAGCGCTGGCACTGGCAGAAGTTTATACGCGACCGGCTATTCCCAGAGCCACGCGGCTCCGCGAACACCGCTGCTGTCGCCGAACCGGGCCTTTCGGATCGCCGTTCGCAAAGGATCGTCGCCGAACGGACGGAGCAGCGGCGGAACGTTGATATACAGGCGATCGATGTTCGAGAGCCCGCCGCCGAGCACGATCACGTCGGGGTCGAGAAGATTGACCACCGTGGTGAGCGCCCGCGCGAACCGAGCTTCGTAGCGCTCCATCGCGGCCAGGGCGATCGCCTCGCCGTCGCCGGCACGTCTGGCGACCTCCATGGCGTCCACCCGCTCGCCGCCGTTACTCGCGTAATCGCACGCGAGGCCGGGGCCCGAGAGGAACGTCTCGATGCAGCCGCTGCGACCGCAGTAGCATGCGGGCCCCGGGCGTTCGTCATCGGTCGGCGCCGGCAGCGGATTGTGCCCCCACTCGCCCGCAAGGGCATTGGGGCCGGTCAGCACCTGGCGGCGGACGACGATGCCACCGCCGCAGCCGGTGCCGAGGATCACACCGAACACAACGTCGGAGCCTGCAGCCGCACCATCGATCGCTTCAGACAACGCAAAGCAGTTCGCGTCGTTAGCCAGCCGCACCGGACGCCCGAGCACCTGTTCCACGTCCTGCTGGAGCGCCCGCCGGTTCAGCCACGTAGAGTTCGCATTCTTTATGCGTCCGTTGGCAGGCGAGACCGCGCCGGGAATACCGAGACCGACCGAGCCGCTCCTGCCCGTCTCGCGTTCGAGCGCTGCGACAACGGACACGATCGCCGCGATCGTGCCCGAATAGTCGTCGCGCGGTGTCGGCACGCGCAGGCGACACAACTGCTCGCTGCCATCCTCGAGCGCGATCCCCTCGATCTTCGTGCCGCCAACGTCAATCCCGATGCGCATTCGCTTATGATCCTACCGGATGCGTCATCACCTCTCGATTGTGGCTCTTTTCATCCTGTGTCTCACTGCCTGCGGAGGCGACCGCACACCCGCGGGCGGCGGCAAACCGGTCATCGGTGTGTCGCTCCTCACGCAGACGCATGCGTTCTTCAAGGAGCTCGAGGAAGGCCTTCGCGACGGCGCGAAGGAGAACGGCTTCGAGCTCGTGATCGTCGCCTGTGAGATGGACCCGGCAAAGCAGGCGGCGCAGATCGAGGATTTCGTCGCACAGCGGGTTTCCGCAATTCTGCTCGCGCCGTGCGACTCGAACGCGGTGGGACCGCACCTCGCCGGCCCTGAGCGGGCCGGTATCCCGGTATTCACCGCGGACATCTCCGCGAGTGGCGGAAAGGTCGTCTCACACGTCGCCAGCGACAACGTGCAGGGGGGACGGCTCGCGGCGCAGGCGCTCGCGGAGTACGTCGGTGACGCCGGCGACGTGCTCGTCATCGACCACCCAGTCGTCGCATCGGTTCAGGACAGAGTTCGCGGCTTCGAAGAGGAAATGAAAAAGCATCCAGGCATCCACATCGTCGGCAAGCCGTCCAGTGACGGACAGCGTGCGCGAGCGATGGCGGTCATGGAAGACATGCTGCAGGCGCACCCCAACTTGAAGGGCGTCTTCGGCATCAATGACGACTCGGCGCTTGGGGCGACGGCCGTGCTCGATGCCGCGGGGCGAAAGGACGTTGCAGTAATCGGCTACGACGCGACCGAAGAGGCGCAGAACGCGATCACGCGCGGAGGCCCGCTGAAGGCAGATGTCGTCCAATACCCCAAACGCATCGGGAAGACCGCCATCGAGATGATCGCCAAGCATCTTCGTGGGGAACAGGTCCCTGCGCTGGTGCCGATCGAGGTTGGCCTCTGGAGGAAAGGCTCCTGACCCGGTGCTGACGGCGGAAGGTGTGAGCAAGGCGTTCGGTGGCGTCCGGGCGCTGAGCGATGTCGATTTCCGCGTGGCACCAGGCGAGATCCACGCGCTCGTCGGCGAGAACGGCGCCGGCAAGTCCACGCTGATCAGGATTCTGAGTGGCGCCACGGCGCCGGATACGGGCAGCGTGCACCTCGACTCGGTCGCCATCCCGGCAGGAAATCCCGCTGCGACGCGGAGGCTCGGCGTGAGCTCGGTGCACCAGGAGTTCACGCTGGTGCCCGCGCTCTCCGTTGCCGACAACATTTTTCTCGGACGCGAGCGCGGCTGGCTGCTGCGTCGCCGTGAGATGAACGCGCGGGTGCGGGAGGTGCTGGCTGAGCTCGGGCTGCAGATCTCGACCGCATCGCTGGTGCAGGACCTCAGCGTTGCGCAGCAGCAGCTCGTCGAAATTGCGCGGGCGCTGGTCGACGACGCGCGCGTGCTGATTCTGGATGAGCCGACGGCGGCTCTGGCGGATCCGGAAATCGAGCGGCTGTTCATCGTGCTGCGGCGGCTGAGCGCGCAGGGGCTCGCGATCGTCTACATCTCCCATCGCCTCGAGGAGATCTTCAGCATCGCCAACCGGATCACGATCCTGCGGGATGGACGCACGGTGGGATCATGGCCCGCGAACGCTGTGACGCGGGCCGATCTGATCCGCCACATGGTGGGGCGTACGTTGTCGGAGGAGTACCCGCCGCGCACGACCGCGCCGGGACGCACCATTCTCGAGCTCGATCGGGTCGGTGCCCCTCCACGCTTCATGGACGCGTCGCTGCGCGTGGGCGCGGGAGAGATCGTCGGACTCGCAGGGCTCGTCGGCGCGGGACGCACCTCACTCGGCCTTGCCATTGTCGGAGCGCTGCGATCGTCTGGAACCGTCCGGCTGAACGGTGTCCCCGTCAGGTTCGATTCGCCCTCCGCGGCCATTCGCGCCGGTCTCGCGTATGTCACGGAGGATCGCAAGCGGCTGGGGCTGTTTGCGCAAATGGACACGGCGGCGAACATCACGGTCACGTTTCTGCGCGCGTTCGCGCGGCACGGCTGGCTCTTGTCGTCGATGGAGCGTCTCGCGGCTGAGGCCGCGGTGCACGACTACGACGTCCGCGGCGCGGGCCTTCACCAGCCGGCGGCCAATCTTTCAGGCGGCAACCAGCAGAAATTGATACTGGCGCGCTACCTCCTGAAGCCCCGCTCTGTCATCGTGCTCGACGAGCCGACTCGCGGGGTAGACGTCGGCGCGCGCGCCGAGATCTACCGGATCATCAATCGCCTCACCGACGAAGGCCTCGGCGTATTGATGATCTCGTCGGACCTCAACGAGATTCTCGGCATGTCGGATCGCGTCGTCGTCATGCGCAACGGGCGAACCGTGGGTGAGCTCCCGCGCTGCGACGCGTCGGCGGAGCGGGTGATGACGCTGGCGACAGGAACGGCGGCATGAAGCGGGCGCCCGGTCTCGGGTACGCGATCTTCGTCGCGCTGCTCCTCGAGTGCGTCCTCCTCTCACTGGCGACGGACGCGTTCTTCACATCCGCAAACCTCGGCAACGTGATCCGGCAGAACGCCTTC
>Ga0247830_10000644_pt1 | contig 12970 bp, 10 predicted proteins | sample 12C_Control_Day5_FD_207766 | JGI IMG/M metagenome (GOLD analysis project Ga0247830, IMG submission 207766) | Soil microbial communities from agricultural site in Penn Yan, New York, United States - 12C_Control_Day5 | ecosystem: Environmental > Terrestrial > Soil > Agricultural land | place...
TCGACGGCGTCGGCCGGCAGCTCGAGGTAGACGGTGACGAAGATGCCGCGCGACAGCGGCGCCGACACCGGCGTGAACCGCAGCTCGAGGTTGCGGGCGCCGGCCGCGCCCAGGGTCTCGAGGATCTCCGGCGTGTGCTGGTGGACCAGCGGCTTGTAGGTCTTGAGGTTGACCGCGCGCACGGGGTGGTGGGTGCCCTCCTGCGGCGCCGCGCCCGAGCCCGACGACCCGGTGATGCCGACGACGTGGGCGGTGACGTCGTGGAGCAGGCCGGCCTTGGCCAGCGGCAGCACCGCCAGCTCGATCGTGGTGGCGAAGCAGCCCGGCGACGCCACGTACTTCGACGCCTGGATCGCGGCGCGGTTGAGCTCGGGCAGGCCGTAGACGAACGAGCCGAGCAGCTCGGGCACCGGGTGGACGTTGCCGTAGTACTTGGCGTACGCGGCGGCGTCCTTGAGCCGGAAGTCGCCGGACATGTCGACGATCTTCACGCCCAGCTCGACCAGCTCGGGCACCTTGGCCGCGGTGACCTTGTGCGGCAGCGCCAGCAGCGCGACGTCGCAGCCCCTGGCCGCCTCGCGCGGCGGGATGTCCTCGAACGTGAGCTTGGTCAGCCCGGTCAGGTGCGGGTGGGCGTGCCAGACCGGCTTGCCGACGTGATCGATCGACGCGACGCGGACGACCTCGACCTCGGGATGGATCAGCAACCGCCGCAGCATCTCGCCGGCGCCGTAGCCGCTGCCGCCGATGATCGCTGCCTTGTACCTGCGTCCACTCATGGAAACCTCGGCTCCCGGAGGAAGTGATGGGGTAGGGTTCGCGCGTGGAGTCACTCGTCGAACCTGCGCTCGCCGCAGCCGATCGCCGCAGCGCCGAGCTTTTACCAATCCTGCGTCGCTGGGTCGAGGTCAACTCGTACACCGGCAACGTCGACGGCTGTAACCGCGTCGCCGACCTGATGCTCGAGGACTTCACCCTGCCTGGCCTGACCAGCGAGCGCATCGCCGGGCGCGGCGTCGGCGATCACCTGGTCTGGCGCACCGCGGCGTGGACGGCGCGGCCCGATCGCCGCCTGGTGCTGATCGGCCACCACGACACCGTGTTCCCGCCCGGCACGTTCGAGACCTGGGAGCTCGGCGGCGAGCGCCTGCGCGGCCCGGGCGTGCTCGACATGAAGGGCGGGCTGGCCACCATCCGCACCGCGCTGGCCGCGCTGGCCGACGTCGGCGCGCTCGCCGACCTGCCGCTGGCGGTGGTCTCGGTCGCCGACGAGGAGACCGGCTCGTCCGACTCCCGGACACACCTCGAGGTGGTGGCCGCCGGCGCGCGCGCCGCGCTGGTGTTCGAGTCGGGCCGCACCACCGACGCCCTGGTCACCCGCCGCAAGGGCACCGGCAAGGTCACGATCCAGGTCACCGGCAAGGCCGCCCACGCCGGCAACGCCCTCAAGGACGGCGTCAACGCGATCTGGGCCCTGGCCCGCTTCGTCGACGGCGCCCAGCGGCTGACCGACTGGGATCGCGGCGTCACCGTCAACGTCGGCCTGATCGAGGGCGGCACCAGCGCCAACACCGTCCCCGAGCGCGCCCGCGCCGTGCTCGACTTCCGCTACGTCCACGGCGCCGATGGCGTCGCGCTGATGGCGGCGTTCGAGCGGCTCGCCCAGACGATCGCCGCCGACCTCGGCGCCCGCATCGCGCTCGAGGGCGGCATCCGCCGCGCGCCGCTCGAGCGCACCGACGCGTCGCTGGCCCTGCTCCACCGCTACGAGGCGTGCGCGCTGGCCGAGGGCCTGGCCGGCGGCGAGGCGCCGCTGCAGGGCGGCGGCTCCGACGCCAACACGGTCAGCGCCATCGGCGTCCCGGCGATCGATGCCCTCGGCCCGCGCGGCAAGGGCTTCCACACCCACGACGAGTACATCGAGCTCCCCACGCTGGCCCAGCGCACCCGCGCGCTGGTCCGCTTCCTGTGCGGCTGGCTGACCGCGTAGCCTGGGACGTCCCGGCGGTTCAGCCCCAGCCGCGAGCCAGCGCGCGCTCGACGTCGGCGACGCCGACCGGATCCTCGCCGGGCGAGAGCACGATGCGCTCGATCACGTTGCGCAGCTCGCGGACGTTGCCCGGCCACGGGTGCTGCGACAGCCGGGTCGCCGCCTCGGGACCGAAGCCGTTGCGGCGCTGGCCGGCCTCGGCGGCGAGCTGGTACAGGAAGCGCTCGGCCAGGCCGATCACGTCGCCGCCACGCTCGCGCAGCGGCGGCACCAGCACGACCTGCGACGCCAGCCGCCGGTACAGATCCTCGCGCATGGCGCCGATCGTGACCATGCCGGCGACGTCGTGGCACGACGACGCGATGATGCGGACGTCGAGCGGGACCCGGCCGCCGGCCGCCTTCTCGAGGAAGCCGAGGTCGAGCGCGCGGGCCAGCCGCTTCTGGCAGCGCGGCGGCAGGGCGGCCAGCTCGTCGAGGAACAGGGTGCCGCCGCGGGCCGCCTCGAGCTTGCCGGGCCGGCGCGGCGTGCCCGGGGTCTCGTGGCCGAACAGCTCGCTCTCGAGCCAGGTCTCCGACAGCGCGGCGCAGCGGACCGCCACGAACGGGCCGACCGAGCGCGGGCTGCGCCCGTGGATCGCCGCCGCGGTGCGCTCCTTGCCCACGCCGGGCTCGCCGACCAGCAGGACCGGCTCGGGCCGGTGGGCCAGCCACGCCACCCACTCGCGCAGGCGCGCCGACACCGCGCTGTCGCCGTCGACGTCGACGACCTCGGACATGCGCTCGCGCGCCACCTGATCGCGGCGGACGTGGGCATCGATCGCGGCGCCGATGACCCGACCGGCGGCGGCGACGAGCTGGAGCGCGGCCAGGTCCCACGGCGGACCGGTGCGATCGGCGATCAGCAATGACGGCACCCCCTCGATCTGCAGCGGGGCCAGGACCGCGACCCGCGGGCCGTCGAACGCGATCAGCGCCCGGCCGGCCTCGGCGACCTTGACCAGCAGCGCGCGATCGACCTGGACGACCCCGGCCGGCTGGTCGTCCTCGGTGGTCACCGCCGCGACCACCGCATAGCCCTGGCCGCGATCGCCGTCGCAGTCGCGCAGGAGCTGGACCCGCGCGGCCTCGAGCACCTGGCCGACCAGGGCGACGCCCAACTCGGCGGCGGCGGCGGCGGTCACGGTCGCCGGCAGGCCCTCGGCCAGCGCCGCCATGGTCGCGAGCGCGCGGCCGAGGAAGCCGGCGTCGGTCGCGGCCTGGCCGACCGCGCGCGCCGCCTGCTCGGCGTCGAGATCGACGACGATGTCGGTGCCGGTGCCGGTGCAGACCACCTCGCCGTCGCCGACGACCTCGAGGATCGAGTGGCCGACCTCGATGCGATCGCCGGTCGACAGCGCCCGCAGCTCGACCGGCTCGCCGTTGACCCGGGTCCGGTTGGTGCTGCCGAGGTCGATGACCAGCGGCCGGCCGTCGCGGACGCCGATGCGGAAGTGCTCGCGGCTGACCGAGGCGTCGCCGAGCCGCATCGCGCAGGTGTCGCCGCGGCCGACCAGCCCCCCCTCGGGCGGGATCGGCAAGACGCGTCCACGATCGGGCCCCTCGATGACGACCAGCCGCGCGGGCATCGGGCCTCGATGCTACCGCGGCGGCGCACCGGCCGGTTGCTTGACGGCCGGCCTTCGCGCACGCTCGCGCCATGGCCACCGCCTCCGGCTCGACCACCGCCAGCCTCGCCGGCCGAACCTACCTCGTCACCGGCGCCAACACCGGCATCGGCAAGGAGACCGCCCGCGCCCTCGCCGCCGGGGGCGGCACCGTGATCCTCGCCTGCCGGTCGCTCGACAAGACCCAGCCGGTCGTCGACGAGCTGCGGCGCGACACCGGCAACGACCGCGTCGAGGCGATCGGGCTCGACCTCGCCGACCTGGCCTCGGTACGCCGGTGCGCCGAGGAGCTCCTGGCCACCGATCGGCCGATCCACGTCCTGGTCAACAACGCCGGCCTGGCCGGGGTCCGCGGGCAGACCAAGGACGGCTTCGAGCTGGCGTTCGGCACCAATCACGTCGGGCACTACCTCCTGACCCGGCTCCTGCTCGACCGCCTGCGCCGCAGCGCCGGCCCGGGCGCGCCCGCTCGCATCGTCAACGTGTCGAGCGAGTCGCACTACGCCGCCAAGGGCATCGACTGGGGCGACGTCCGCCGGCCGACCCGCACCGTGCTCGGCCTCCACGAGTACGAGGTCTCGAAGCTGGCCAACGTGCTGTTCACCGCCGAGCTGGCCCGCCGCCTGCCCGCCGCCGAGGTCACCACCTACGCGCTGCACCCCGGCGTGATCGGCAGCGACATCTGGCAGCGCCGCGCGCCGCGCCCGCTGGCGTGGGTGGCCAAGAAGCTCATGAAGTCGACCACCGACGGCGCGCGCACGTCGATCTGGTGCGCCACCGCGCCCGAGCTGAGCGGCGAGACCGGGCACTACTACGACAACCAGCGCGAGAAGCGCCCGAGCCGGGTGTCCCAGGACGAGGCGCTGGCCCGCACGCTGTGGGACAAGAGCGCCGAGTGGACCGGGCTGCCGGCCTGATGGCGCCGCGCGTCGCCCTGATCGCCGGCCTGCGCACGCCGTTCGCCCGGCGCGGCGGTGCGTTCCGCGATCGCGGCGCGCTCGACCTCGGCGTCGCCTGCGTGACCGAGCTGCTGGCCCGCACCGGGCTGGCCGGCGAGATCGAGCGGGTCGTCTACGGCCAGGTGGTGCCGTCGTTGACCGCCCCCAACATCGCCCGCGAGCTGGCGCTCGACGCCGGCCTGCCCACCGTCGACGCCTACAGCGTCACCCGCGCGTGCACCACCAGCTACCAGGCGGCGATCGATCTCACCCACGCCATCGTCGCCGGCGACGTCGACGCCGGCGTGTGCGGCGGCGCCGACTCGGTGTCCGACGTGCCGGTGGCGGTGCCGCGCCGCCTGGGCGCCGCGCTGATCGAGATCTCGTCGCGCGGCCGGCCGCGCCTGCGCACCCTGGCCGAGCTGCGGCCGCGCGACCTGGTCCCCGAGCCGCCGGCGCTGACCGAGCGCACCACCGGGCTCACCATGGGCGAGCACGCCGAGCAGATGGCGGCGGCCAACCGCATCGGCCGCGCCGCCCAGGACGAGCTGGCCGCGCGCAGCCACGCCCGGGCCGCCGCGGCGTGGGCCGACGGCCGCTTCGCCGAGGAGGTCATGGCGCTGCCCGGGATCGACCGCGACGCCACCGTGCGCGCCGAGACCAGCGTGGCCGCGCTCGCCCGCCTGCGTCCGGTGTTCGGACAGGACGGCACGATCACCGCCGGCAACGCGAGCCCGCTGTCCGACGGCGCGTCGGCGGCGATCCTGATGCGCGAGGACAAGGCGCGCGCGCTCGGGCTGGCGCCGCTGGCGTTCGTGCGGGCGACCGCGACCACCGCCGTCGACCCGCGCGGGCAGATGTTGCTCGGCCCGGCCTACGCCATCCCGCGCGCGCTCGAGCGGGCCGGCGCCACCCTGGCCGATCTGACCCTGCTCGACCTGCACGAGGCGTTCGCCGCCCAGGTCCTGTCGGTGACCCAGGCGCTCGCGTCGCCGGCGTGGGCGGCCGAGCACCTCGGTCGCGCCGCCGCGGTCGGCGAGGTCGACTGGGATCGCACCAACGTGTGCGGCGGCTCGATCGCGATCGGCCACCCGTTCGCCGCCACCGGCACCCGCCAGCTGGTCCAGGTCGCCCGCGAGCTGCGCCGGCGCGGCGGCGGGCTCGGCCTGCTGTCGGCGTGCGCCGCCGGCGGGCTGGCCGCGGCGATCGTCCTCGAGTCGGCGCCTTAGCCGGCCTTAGCCGCGGCGCGCCGCCAGGTACGGCGCCAGCTCGGGCCGATCGGCGCCGAAGCCGCGGGCCAGCGCGCCCAGGAAGACGCGCGGGTGGAACTCCCACCCGCCGCTCGCCAGGCCGGGCGCGGCCAGCACCCGGGCGATCCACGCCGGCGGCAGGCCGTCGACGCCGGCGAACGCGCCCCACAGCGCGCCGGTGATCGCCGCGTTGGTGTCGGCGTCGCCGCCGCGGTTGGCGGCGTCGATCACCGCGGCCGCGTAGTCGGGCGCGTGCAGCAGCTCCCAGTAGGCCAGGCGGAACGCGACCCGCACGAAGCCGGCGGCGCGGTGGAGGTGGAGCTCGTCGCCGTACAGGTCGGGATCGTCGTCGCGCGCCGCGGCCAGATCGGCGCGCAGCGCGGCCTCGGCGCCGTCGATCTCGGCGCGCAGGTCGGGGTGGCGCCCGCGCAGGTCGGCGGCGGCCGCCGGCAGCTCGTCGGCGGCGGCGCGGACCATGCTCGCCGGCGACGGCCGGCCGGTCAGGGCGTGGGCGATCGACGCGTTGAACGCCGCGCACGCGAGCTGGCAGCGGGGATCGAAGTGGGTGACGGCGCCGTCGAGGAACGTCGCGTGCCGCAGGTCGGGGTGGCCGGCCAGCATCACGCCGATCACCGCGGTCCGCATCAGCGAGCCGTTGCCGGCGGGATGGCGCTGCTTCTCGTCCCACAGGCGGCGGCCCTCACCGGTGGCGTCGCCACCGGCCTCGATGCGCTGCAGCACCTGGCTGATCTGCACCCCGATGTCGAACGCGACCTCGCGCCAGGCCAGGTAGCGGGCGGCGATCGCCGCGGCGTCGAGCCGGCCCTCGCGGGCGAACACGTCGGCCAGGCCGGCCGCCATCTGGGTGTCGTCGGTGACCTCGCCCGGCGCCAGGCGGAACGGCCCCTCGCCGACGATGTCGATCAGCGGCCCGGTCGCCAGCGTCGGGAACGGCGGCGCGGTCAGCGCCTTGAACTCGTGGGTCGTGCCCAGGGCGTCGCCGGCGGCGAGGCCGAGCAGGCTGCCGAGCGCGCGCGGCAGCGACGCGCCGGCCAGCGTCGTCCGCAGGTCGGACAGGTCGACGGCGGCGAGGGTGAGGGTGGTCATGGCGCGAACCGATCCTAGTCGAGTTGCCGGACGGGCGTGGCGTCGGGGCCACGTGCTATGAGCACGGGATGCGCGCCGCCGCCGTGGTCACCGCGATCGCCCTCGCCTTCGTCGCCTGCAAGAAGAGCCCGCCGGCGAGCTCCGGCACCGGCACCGCCGGCGCGGCCGATCCGTGGGCGGGCAGCGCCGGCAGCGCCGCCCCGGCGCCGTCGGCCATCGACAAGCCGTTCCTGTACGCGGTCACCCATCCGCAGAGCCCCGGGGTCACCAGCTACCTGCTCGGCACCATGCACATCGGGGTCGACGCCGAGAGGCAGCTGCCGCCGTGGGTGTGGGCCAGGCTCGACGGCGCCAAGGCGTTCGCGATGGAGGCCGACGTCAGCAACCCGGCGCTGATGACCGCGCTGCAGCGCACCGACGGCAGCACGCTGCAGGCCGAGCTCGGGCCCGATCACTGGACGAAGCTGAAGGCGGTGATCGGCGACCGGCTGGCCGAGGGCATGAACGGCATGAAGCCGTTCGCGGCGATGACCGTGCTGGCGACCAAGGACCTGCCGCTGACGCCGCCGATGGATCAGGTGATGCACGCCAAGGCCAAGGACGCCGGCAAGGAGATCGTGTTCCTCGAGAGCGCGCTGCGCCAGCTCGAGATCATCGATCCGTTCATGACCGCCGCCGACGTCAAGGCCTACCTCGACAACCTCGACTACGCGAAGGGTCAGAGCCAGACGATGATCGAGGCGTACCGCAGCGGCGACGAGGCGGCGCTGCGCCGCATGTTCGAGGACCAGACCCTGTGGAAGGCGGCCGGCCGTGACCCCGCGACCTATCAGGCCTACCTCGACGCGATCCTCGGCCAGCGCAACGCGGCGTGGATCGAGCCGATCGAGAAGCTCCACGCCGGCGGCGGCGGCTTCATCGCGGTCGGCGCCGGCCACCTGGTCGGCCCGCGCAGCGTCGTCGAGCTGTTGACCCAGAAGGGCTACGCGGTCTCGCGCGTGACCGGGCCCTGACCGCCGCGCGCGGTCAGCTCCCGATCAGGTGCATGCCGAACGGATCGTCGTCGGCGAACGGATCCAGGAGGGCGTCGCTCGGGCGCCCCGCGATCGTCGCGCGGGTGTCGGAGACGTCGTCGACCGCGTCCATGCCGCCCGGCGTCGCGCGCGCCGCGGCGCCGGCGGCGTCGCGACGGCCGCGGCTGGCCTCGAAGGCGGCGTCGCGCGCCGCGCTCGCGCCGGTCGCCGCCACGGTCTTCGGTCCGGCGACGCCGTCGACCGCGACGCCGACCTGGGCCTGACGCTCGGCGACGCCGTGGGCGAAGTCGGCGCTGTCGAGCGCGGCGCCGCCGAACGTCCCGGGGTCGAAGTGCAGCCGCTCGTGCCAGCGCGGGTTGGCCGCCCGGGCGCGGCGGAGCTGGCGAGCGGTCAGGCGCGGCGCGCCACCGGCGGCGGCCGGGTCCTCGATGGTGGCGCGAGTGTCGGAGATGGTGTCGACCTCGTCGAACGAGGCCACCGCGCGCTCGCGGCCGGCCAGGGACGGCGGCAGGGACTGGGTCAGGGTTCGCTTGCCGGGCGCGATCGCCCCGCCGCCGGGGCGGGCGTCGTCGCTGCGGTCGGGATCACGGACGTCATAGCCGGACATCGTCGCTCCTCCAGGAAGTCGACGAGGGCTATCGACGGTGCCGGCCCGCGGTTGCGTGCGACCGCAAGCCGTTGAATCGTCAGGTTTTTGCGCCGAAGACGTCGGCGAGGAAGTCGCCGGCGAGGGCGAGCACCGGCGGCGGGATCTCGTGGCCGCCGGGGAACGGGACGAACCCGACCGCGGCGCCGGCGCCGGCGAGGAAGTCGCGCAGGCGCTCGCCGCCCTCGTAGGACAGCAGCGGATCGCGGGTGCCGTGGGTCTGCAGGATGCGCCGGCCGGCCAGCGCGGCCGCGCGCGGCTGCCACTCGGCCTCGGCGACCAGCGTGCCCGACAGCGCGATCAGGCCGGCGAACGGACGCGCGGTCGCCAGCGCGACGTCGATGGTCAACATCGCGCCCTGCGAGAACCCGCCGAGCACGGTCGCCTGATCGCGGCGGCCGTGGTCGCGCTCGAGGGCGACCAGCAGCTCGCCGACCACCGCGCGCGCGGCGGCCAGGCCCTCGGGCACCTCGGCCGCGCGATCGGCGCCGCGCCCGGCGGCCAGCTCGCGCTCGATCCGATCGAGGTCGATCATCCACCACGCCCGCGCGTCGCCGTACAGCCCGGCCAGGGCCAGCGGCCCGGCCGGGAACACCCAGCGGGTGCCGGCCGGCGCGTCGATCCACTCGGCGAGCGCGACCAGATCGTCGCCGCCGGCGCCGAAGCCATGGAGCAGGATCACCATGGGTCCGTCGCCGCCGCCGGCGCCATCGTCGCCACCGGCCAGGACGCAGTCGAGGCCGGCGATGCGTGCGGTCTTCATGACATCCTTCTACCGCGGCGAGCCGAAGACCTGGGTCCAGCCCCAGCGACCGAAGGGAGCGGTCAACAATGACTCTGGTGCGCGAGGTCTCGCGCCATGTGCGGGGGCAGTCTTCATCTTCATCGCGGGGCCCCTAAGACCTGGGTCCACAAGGCCCCGTCCACGACGTGGCCGACGCCGATATGCACGTAGTCGCCGTTCATGATGTTGCCGCAGTGGCCGGCGCTGTCCATCCACTGAGCCATCGTCGCCGCCGCGGTGGCGTTGCCCACGGCGATGTTCTCCCCGGCCGCGCGCCACGCGTAGCCGGCGCGCTCCATGCGGTCCGACGGCGACTCGCCGTCCGGGTTCGTGTGGTCGAGGAAGTTGCGGTCGTGCATGTCGAGGGAGTGCACGCGCGCCGCGCACCGCAGCGCCGGGTGCATGGTCAGCGGGCCCACCGGCGGCTTGGCCTCGCCGTCGCAGGTCGCCCCGGCGGCGCGGTGCTGGTTGACGAGGGCGAGGATCTCGTCCTCGAGCGCGCCCGTGGTGAAGCCGGCGACCGGATCGCAGTACGCGCCGGGCGGGACACCGTCGCCATCCCCGGCCCCGTCGTCGTCGCCACCACACGCCGCCAGCGGCAGGGTGAGCAGGAGCCACGACCGCGTCCGCATGGCACGGATCCTACACGGGTTGCACACCGCCCGGGCGCGCGCCAGGATGCGCCGTGCGCAATCTCCTCGTGCTCGCTCCGGTCGGGCTGGCCATCCTGGCCGGCTGTTCATCGTCCCGCTCGAACACGCCGCTCGCGCCGCTGCCGCCCGACCCGCCAAAGCCCGGCACCGGCGACGGCAGCGCCGGCGCGGCGGAGACCAAGCGCGACGGCGGCCGCCTGATCATCACCCAGGGCGGCGCGCCGGCCGGCGCCGAGGCGTTCGAGATCCGCCAGCGGGGCGACGAGCTCGTGATCGAGACGCACGCCGAGATGACCGTGATGGGCCAGCAGCTGCGGGGCCGCGGTCAGGTCATCACCGACATGTCCTACCGCCCGCTGCGCGGTGAATCGAGCCACGACGTCGACGGCGTGAAGGTCGAGGCCACGCTGTCCGGTGGACCGGACGCGCTGCAGCTGGCGATCCGCGCCGGCGGTCAGCCGGCGCGCGCGGAGAAGGCCGCCGGCGCGGTCGACGTCTACGCCGACAACACCAGCTTCGCCCAGCTCGCGCCGCTGTGCGCGCGCGGCGGCGACGGCGGCACCGCGCTGGTCATGTTCCCCGGCACCAAGCTGACCATCGGCCCGGCGCGCAGCCACGACCGCGCGCGCGTGCTGCCGGTCGACATCGGCGGCTCGCTCACCATCGACGTGTTCTGCGACGGCGATCGCCTGCTCGGCCTCGACATCCCGCTCGCCGGCCTGACCGCGACCCGCGAGGGCGCCGACGAGGCGGTGGCGGCGCTGCGGCGCAAGCCGCGCACCAAGCCGGAGCTGCCCGCCGGCCTGGTCGAGCTCGACCGCACCGTCGAGGTCAAGGCCAAGGGCGTCGAGCCGGCCACCCTCGCCTGCTCGCTGCTGGTGCCGGCGTCGCACGCCGAGGTCAAGGCGCGGGCCAAGAAGGGGCCGACCGCGGCCCTGCCGGCGGTGGCGTTCATCACCGGCTCGGGCAGCCAGGACCGCGACGAGGACAGCTACGGCCCCGGCGGGCTCAAGCTCGCCATCTTCAAGGTGATGGCGATCGAGCTGGGCAAGGCCGGCATCGCCTCGCTGCGCTGCGACGATCGCGGCTCGGGCAAGTCGACCGGCAGCTTCGAGAAGGCGGTGCTCGAGACGTTCACCGCCGACACCGCGGCGACGGTGGCGGCGCTGCGCGCCGAGCCGGCGATCGATCCGGCCCGGGTCGGCCTGATCGGCCACTCCGAGGGCGGCATCGTCGCCCCGCTGGTCGCCAGCCGCGATCCCAAGGTGCGCGCGCTGGTGCTGATGGCCGGCACCGGCCGGCCGCTCGACGTCATCCTGCTCGAGCAGCTCCGCCGCGGCCTCGAGCGCAGCGGCCGCCCGGCCGACGAGGTCGAGCAGGAGATGGCGCGCTCGACCGCCATCCTCGCCGCGATCGCCGCCGGCAAGCCGCTGCCCGACGACATCGACGAGCGCGAGAAGAAGCAGTGGGAGGACAGCCGGGCGTGGATGGCGTCGCACATCAAGCACGATCCGGCCAAGATCGCGGCCAAGCTGAGCAAGGTGTCGGTGCTGATCGCCCAGGGCGACACCGACCGCCAGGTCGCGGTCGCCGACGCCGATGCGCTGGCCGCCGCGTTCGCCAAGGCCCGGAACAAGCAGGCGCAGAAGAAGATCTACGCCGGCCTCAACCACCTGTTCGCGCGCTCGACCACCGGCGACATCTCGGAGTACGCGGACCCCGACGCTCGCGTCGACGAGGGCTTCCTCACCGACGTGGTCGGGTTCCTGCGCCGGTCGTTGTAGTGCGCGACCGCGACGCGCTGATCGCCGCGCTCGGCCAGGCCGGCTACACCCCCGGGCGCAAGGACGTGCCCCCGCTGGTCGCGCTGCTCGCCGGCGACGACGCGCACGCGACCGCGGTGCGGCGGGCGCTGGCCCGCGCCGACGCCGCGGTGGTCACGGGCGCGCTCGCGCCGGCGCTGGCCGCCGCCGACGACGGCGGCGCGGCCCGGTTGATCGGCGCGCTCGGCGACGCCGCCGGCCGGCACCCGCCGGCGCAGGCGGCGCTGATCGCCGCGCTCGACGACGCCCGCCCGCGGGTCCGCCGCGCCGCGGTCGGCGCGCTCGGCAAGCTCGGCGGCGACGACGCCCGTGCCGCGCTGTGCGCCTACTGGGACCGCGACCTGCCCGCCGATCACCGCCGCGCCACCGCCGAGGCGCTCGGCAAGGTCGGCGGCGACGAGGCCCGGCGCCGGCTGGCCGCGGCCGATACCGGCGACGACGCGCTCTTGGCCCAGCGCCGCGCCCGCGGCCTGCTGATCGCCGCCCGCGACGACGAGGCCGCGCCGTCGGAGGTGGCGCTCGACGTGGCGCCGCCGGGGCCGGTCGCCCTGGTGGCGCGCTGCCGCGCCGGCCTCGAGACCGTGCTCGCCGGCGAGCTGGCCGACCTCGGCCTCGCCCCCGAGCGCCTCGGCCCCGGCCGCGTGCTGGTCGAGCTGACCGGGCCGCTGACCCAGGCCTACGCGGCGCGCACGATGCTCGGCGCCGGCGCGCTGATCGCGCTGCCCACCGACGAGCGCGAGCCGGCGGCGGCGATCGCGCGCGCCCTCGCCTCGCCCGCCGCCGCGGCCTTGCTGGCGGCGTGGACCCGCGGCCCGATCCGCTGGCGGCTCGACTTCGAGCGCGGCGGCCACCGGCGCGCGCTGGTGTGGGACGTCGCCGCGCGGGTCCAGGCCCTGGCGCCGGCGCTGCTCAACCAGCCGCGGGCGACGACGTGGGACGTCGTGGTCACCGACGACGAGCGCCACCTCGAGCTGCGGCCGCGCCGGTTCACCGACGAGCGCTTCGGCTGGCGCGTGGCCGACGTGCCGGCGGCGTCGCACCCGACGATCGCGGCGGCGCTCGCCCGCGTCGCCGGCGCC
>Ga0247830_10000645_pt1 | contig 12969 bp, 10 predicted proteins | sample 12C_Control_Day5_FD_207766 | JGI IMG/M metagenome (GOLD analysis project Ga0247830, IMG submission 207766) | Soil microbial communities from agricultural site in Penn Yan, New York, United States - 12C_Control_Day5 | ecosystem: Environmental > Terrestrial > Soil > Agricultural land | place...
CGCCTGCAGCTTCAACTGCCACTACTGCCCGATGCGCCGGGACCGCGAGTTGCCGCGCACGCTGCTCAAGCCCGAGGAGGTCGTGCGCATCTTCCTCGACGCGCGCGCACGCGGCTGGGCGGACGGTCTATTCCTCACCACCGGCATCCCCGGCCGGCCGACCAAGGTGATGGACGACATCATCGAGGTGCTCGACCTGCTGCGCGGCAAGCATGGGTACCGCGGCTACATCCACGTGAAGATCGTGCCCGGCGCCGACGATGCGCAGGTGGACCGCATCACGGCGCTGGCCAACCGCGTCTCGATCAACCTGGAGACGGCGTGCGGGGAGACCCTCACGACGATCGCTCCCGAGAAGAAGTTCGAGACCACGCTGGTGGCGCTGCAGCGCGCGCAGCGGCGCGTGGTCGACGCGCGCAACGACGAGCGCGCCGGCAAGCCCACCGACGCGCTGCGCCCGGGCGGGACGGCGGGGATCACGACGCAATTCGTCGTCGGCGCGTCCAAGGACTCCGACCGCACGATCATGGCCAAGTCGGCGGAGTTGTACGGCAGCGGCGGCATGCACCACATCCACTTCAGCGCCTTCCGCCCGATCCGCGATACGCCACTCGAGCATGCGCCGGGGGCGCCGCCGCTGCGCGAGCACCGCCTCTACCAGGCCGACCACCTCGTCCGCCAATACCGCTTCTCGCACGACGAACTCGTCTTCGACGGCGCCGGCAATCTCACGCTGGAGCACGATCCCAAGGTCGCGTGGGCGATCGCGCATCCGGAGCGTTTCCCGGTGGAGTTGCGCACGGCGTCGCGGGAGGAACTGCTGCGCGTGCCCGGGATCGGTCCGCTCGCGGCGCGACGGATCGTGGAGAGGCGGCGCGCCACGGCGATTCGCGGCCTCGCGGACCTGCGCGCCCTTGGCGTCGTCACCAAGTGGGCGCAGGGGTTCCTGACGATCGCTGGCCGGCGGCTCGCGGCGGAGCGGTGGAAGGAGCAGCTCTCGCTCTGGAAGCCGGAGGAGGAGGCCGGCGTGCGACGCGAGTTGTTCGAGTTCAGCCCGGGGACGTTCCGCTGAACGTCAGCAGCACCGAGAGCCAGGCTTCTCATACCGCGCACTCATCCGCTCGGCGACGAACTCCCGTTCGCCGAGCGGTTCGAGCCCCGGATGATGCGAGCGCACGTGCTTGACGTACGCGGCATAATCCGGCGCGCCGATGATACGGCGCACGACGGCTGCGCAGCGAGTGAGAACCCCAGGGATTCTCTCGCGCAACGCCGCCGTCGTCACCGGATTGCCGCTCACTGCTTCGCCTTGCTCCCGTTGGGACCAATCGTGCTCTCGAACAGATCGAGGATACGCCGGTACTCGTCCGTCCACGACGTCGGCCGCACGAATCCGTGGTTCTCCACTGGATACACCGCCATCTCCCAGTTCTCCTTGCCGAGCTCGATCAGGCGCTGGGAGAGCTGCACGACGTCATGGAACTGCACGTTCGTGTCGACCATGCCGTGCGCGATCAGCAGCGGGTCGCTCAGGCCTTCCGCGAAGAAGATCGGCGACGACTTGCGGTACGACTCCTTGTCGTCCTGCGGCAGGTTGAGGATGCGGCCGGTGTAGCCGTGGTTGTAGTGCGCCCAGTCGGTCACTGAGCGGAGCGCGGCGCCGGCGCCGAAGTACTCGCTCTTGTTGAACAGCGCCATGAGCGTGATGAAGCCGCCGTAGCTGCCGCCGTAGAGGCCGATGCGCTCGGGCTGGATGCCGAACTGCGCCGTGAGGTACTTGGAACCGCTCACATGGTCATCGAGGTCCTTGCCGCCCATCCAGCGGTAGATGGCGGTGCGCCAGTCGCGGCCGTAGCCCGCCGAGCCGCGGTAGTCGATGTCGAGCACCGTGTAGCCCTTCGTCGCCATCAGGTGGTTGAACATGTACTCGCGCGAGTACGACGACCACCAGTTGTGGACGTTGTGCAGGTAGCCGGCGCCGTGCACGAAGAGCACGCCCGCGCCATTGGGCTGCGCGCCATGGTCCTGCGGACGGTAGATGCGCGCCGGCACCGGCGTGCCATCTTCGCCAGGGATCATCACGATCGGCGGCACCTTCCACTCATACGAGAGGAACTCGGCGCTCGGCGATGTCGTGAGGCGGTTCATCTGCGTCGAGCCGACGCGCGCGAGGTAGAGCTCGGGCGGCGTGTTGGCGGTCGAGTAGACGGTCGCGTAGGTGCGGCCGTCGGGCGCCATCTCCACCGCGTGGCCGCCGTCGCCGGAAGTGATGCGCGTGCGCGTGCCGCCGGTGAGCGCCATGCGGTATGCCTGCCGCGTGAACGGCGAGGGCTCGCTCGTGCTGAGTTCGAAGGAGCGCCTGTCGTCGGAGAGCGAGACGCCGAGCACTTCCCAGTTGCCGCTGGTGAGCGCCTGGCGGTTGGAGCCGTCGGCGTTGGCGGCGTAGAGGTGCGCGTAGCCGCTGGCCTCGGAGACGAACCAGGCGCGACCGTCGGGCGTCCAGCCGTTGCAGTTGAAGCAGGGGCCGTTGACCCACGCCTCGTCGCGGAGCGCGTCGACGGTGGTCATGGCGCCGCCGGCGGAGGCGACGGCGTAGATGTAGCGATTCTTGAAGTCAGCCGTGGAGACAAAAACGAGGGCGAAGCGGCCGTCGTCACTCCAGTCGCCGACCTGCGCACCGCCGGCGGGCTTCTTGTCCGGCGTGAGCTCGAGCCAGGTGACCTTGCCCGAGGCGAGGTCCACGTGACCGACCTTCTGCGTGCCCTGCGCATCGCCGACCATCGTGCGGCCGTTGATCATGCGCGGGTAGCCGTCGTTGGTGATCCACTCGGGCACATCGGAGCCCTTCATGCCGCTGGCGGGCGTGAAGGTGGTGATGATGCCGCTCTTGCCGTCCGGCGAGACGCTGACGCCGCCGATGCGCTCCGCCTGCGGGATCCAGACGGTCGGCAGGCGGCGTGCGGCGGCCTCGCGCTGCTCGGCGCGCTGCACGGAATCCTCGGCCAGGCGCTCGCGGACGATCTCATGCAGTTCACGCTGCTGCTCGGCGACCGCGCCCTTCTGGCCCTTGGGCGCCTCGGGATCCTTGGGCGCGGTTCCGTTGCGGAGGTCGGTGAGCTGGCGCGTGAGGCCGCTCGAGAGGTCGAACGCGAAGGCGTTGCCGTCACGAACGAAGAACACCTCGCGACCGTCGAGCGAGAACTTCGGAGCGGACTCCACGGCGAGCGTCTGCGTGAGACGGCGCAGCGTGACGCGGCTCCCCGCGAACTGCTGCAGCCAGAGGTCACCGCCCGCAGTGACGACCCGCGAGCGGCCGTCGCGCGAGCGAGGGCCCGTCGCGAGCATCGGCGCGACTGTGTCCATGTGCGCGACGCTCACCTCCTCGGGCTTGGCGCCGGCGCGTGCGGCGACGCGGTACGGCTTGAGTTCCTCGTTCCACTTGGCGCCAGGCTCGTTCCAGCGGAAGTAGATCCACTGGCCGTCGGCGGTGAAGCGCACCTGCGATGGTTCGCGGCCGTACAGCTCCGGTCCCCGCATGATGTTCTTGACCGAGAGATCGAAGGCGGCTGCCTGCTGTGCGCCGAGGTTCGCTTCGGCGGCGAGCAGCGCCGCGGGAATCACGAGGATGCGCGCGAGTCTTCTCATGGGGATGCGAAAGGAGAGTTTTTGAGGCTGACGGTGCTTGGAGAAAGTACGCCGTGGGAGTACGAGACGCTGGCGGGTGCCTTCTCCTGGGGCCGGCCGCGCCTCAGAGGTGCCGCAGGTAACGTTCGGGCGAGGCGAGGAAATCGCGCGTCACCCTGACATGCTCGAGTTCGTCGTACGGCACCGCCCGAGGCGGCTGCTCGTCGAACGACCAGATGACCGCGCCCGGAAACGCGAGCAGGATCGGCGAGTGCGTGGCGATGATGAACTGGCCGCCGCGGCCGACCATCTCCTGCAGCATCGAGAGCAGCGCGAGCTGTGAAGTGGGCGAGAGCGGCGCCTCCGGTTCGTCCAGCAGGTAGAGTCCATCCGGCGCGAAGCGGGCCTGGAAGAGCTTCAGGAAGCTCTCGCCATGCGAGTGCGCGTCGAGGTCCTCGCCGTAGCTCCGCTGCAGCGCGTCAAGCGAACCGCGCACGGGCCCCATGGCGAGTTGCTTGGCGTAGTCGCTGCGGTCCTCGTACTCCTTCTCGATCTCGGCGAGGCGCTCCTTGAACCCCGCACGCTCGATCGCCAGACGACGCGTGAAGCCGAAGAAATCCTCGGCGCGCAGGAAGAATCCCCGCTGCGCGCGATGCTCCCAGCTGAGCTTCATGGAGTCCGCCAGCCGCCGCGCGTGGCGGAGCGTGGCGTCGGTGGCGACGTCGTCGCTTCCAACGGTGGGCAGCCGGCACTTCACCGCGAGCGATTCCAGCAAGGTGGATTTGCCGGAGCCATTCTCGCCGACGAAGAACGTCACGCTCGCGGTGAATGCGAGAGTGCGGGAAGCGAGCACCGCCGGGACGTTGAACGGATACTCGTCCGAGGGATGCGGGGTCAGCCGCAGGGAGCGGAGATGGATCACTTCACTACGATGCCGGGTGGGGCCCCCCGAACCCCACCGCGCATCGCCTTTCAAGCCTTGGCGGCAAACGGCACCTCAGTCGACGTCATCGCCTTCCGCCCGGCCAGCACCGCTCTCCACTCCCGCATCGAATCCAGCAGGATCACGATCACCGAGATCATGAAGAACCCCGCAACCGCCGCGTCCAGCCGGTCATTGAAGATCAGCCTCGCAGCGCCGGCGGCATCGCTCACGCCCGCGGGAAGCTGGCCCGACGCGACGCGCTCGGAGACCCATCGGGCGTGGGCGAGGAATCCGATCTTCGGGTCAGCGGAGAAGATCTTCATCCACCCTGCCGTCATCGTCACGATCACCAGCCAGACCATCGGGATCACCGTCATGTAGGCGTACCGAGCCTTGCCCATCTTGATGATGACCGTCGTGCCGACGCAGAGCGCGATCGTGGCCAGCAGCTGGTTGGCGATGCCGAACAGCGGCCAGAGCGAGTTGATGCCGCCGAGCGGGTCGGTGACGCCCTGGTAGAGGAAGAATCCCCACATCGCGACGAAGATGAAGCTCGAGATCACCACCGCCGGATACCAGGAGATCCTCCCCAGCGGCGCGTAGACGTGGCGGAGCATGTCCTGCAGCATGAAGCGGCCGACGCGCGTGCCGGCGTCGACGGTGGTCAGGATGAAGAGCGCCTCGAACATCAGGGCGAAGTGGTACCAGAGGGCCATCGCGCCGTCGCCGCCCAGGACGTCGGAGAAGATCTTGGCCATGCCCACCGCGAGCGAGGGCGCGCCTCCGGTGCGCGAGAGCAGCGACGACTCCTGCACCTGGGCGGCGAGCGCCGTGAGGTCGTCCGGGTTGAGCACGAACCCCCAGGTGGCATCATCGTCGCCGCGCTCTCCGCGGTGGTGCCGATGATGCCCGCCGGCGCATTGATGGCGAAGTAGATGCCCGGCGTCAGCACGCAGGCCGCGATGAGCGCCATGATCGCCACCAGCGACTCCGTGAGCATGGCGCCGTAGCCGATGAAGCGCGCGTCCTTCTCGTTCTCCAGCAGCTTGGGCGTGGTGCCGCTGGCGATCAGCGCGTGGAAACCGCTGATGGCGCCGCAGGCGATGGTGATGAACACGAACGGGAAGACCTTGCCCGCGAACACCGGCCCGGTGCCGTCGATGAACGGCGTCACCGCCGGCATCTGGATGGGCGGCAGCACGAGGATGATGCCCGCGGCGAGCGCCACGACGACGCCGATCTTCACGAACGCGCTCAGGTAGTCGCGCGGCGCGAGCAGCAGCCAGACGGGGATCACCGACGCCGCGAAGCCGTAGATCATCACGCTGAAGGCGAGCGTCGTGCCGTCGAGCGTGAAGAGGGGGCCGAGGATGGCATGCTGCGCGGCCCAGCGGCCGGCGTAGAGCGAGAGGATCAGCAGCACGATGCCGATGGCGCTGACCTCGAGCACGCGGCCCGGGCGCAGGTACTTGAGGTAGAGTCCCATCAACATCGCGATCGGCACCGTGAGGCCGATCGTGACGGTGCCCCACGGACTCTGCCGCAGCGCGTTCACCACCACCAGCGCGAGCACGGCGATGAGGATGATCATGATGCCCATCACCGCCACGAGCGCGGTGTAGCCGGCCACCGGCCCGATCTCGTCCTTGGCCATCTGGCCCAGCGACTTGCCGTCGCGCCGCACCGACGCGCACAGGATCACCATGTCCTGCACCGCGCCGCCGATCACCACGCCGATGATGATCCAGAGCGCACCGGGCAGGTAGCCGAACTGCGCCGCGAGCGTGGGGCCGACCAGCGGCCCGGGACCCGCGATGGCCGCGAAGTGATGCCCGAACACGATCCACCGATTGGTCGGCACGAAGTCGCGCCCGTCGGCGAGTCGCTCGGCCGGCGTCGCGCGGTGCGAGTCGAGAGCGAAGATCTTCGCCGCGATGATCTTGCTGTAGAACCGGTAGCCGACGACATACGTGCAGACGGCGGCCACGAGGATCCACGCCGCGCTGATCGGCTCGCCGCGCTTGAGACCGAGGAAGGCGAAGGCGCCGGCGCCGACGAGCGAGATGGCGGCCCAGATGAGGGCGGAGAGCCAACGAGGCATCAGGAAGTCCGTTAGGGGAGACAGCGGTGCGATTCTACCGCCTGCAGCGTCATCTCGGGAGGGGCGACCATTCAGGAGGGCCCGCCCGTCGTTTACCTTTCACGTTCACCCGGGACGAAAACCGACGATGATCAAAGCCATCCGAACCGTTCGCGCCATACGGCCTGCGATGACCATCGTCGCGGCGGCCTTGGGTCTCCTCGGTGGCGCGCGGGGCGCGCTCGCGCAGGAGGCGGCGATGGTCGCCTCCCCGCCGCTCGCGACCTTCGCGGCGATGCGCGTGGCGATCGTGCCGGTGCAGCTCTGGCGCGCCGACACCACCGCGTGGGGCAAGGGCGTCGAGTGGGCGTCCATGCGCCTCGCCGTCGATGCGGCGATCGGGGCCGAGCTTCAGGCGCGCGGCCTCGGCAAGCGCTGGGCGTACGCCGAGGATATCGTGCGCAGCGCCAAGCGGAATCCCACGTATGCGACGGATCCCTACGCGCTCGGCGTCAGCCGGTGGCGCGGTGCGCCGCCCAAGCCGGATGACCAGGTGCCGCAGGTGTTCGCCGACAACATCCGCCCGCTCACGGCGCTCGGCGACACGCGCTACGCGCTGATCCCCGTCGAGCTCCGTGCCGATGGCGACCGTGTCGTGCTGCGCCTCGTCCTCGCGGACACGCGCGCGCGCCGGGTCGTCTGGGCGGGGGACCTCGCGTCCCCCTCGGGCGCGGCGATGCCGGACTCGCTGGCCGTTCGCGTGGCGAACCTCGTGCTGGAACCGTAGGTCCCGACCTTTACTCCTTCAATTACCGCGTGCTCATGAGCAAGAAGCGTGAAGTGACCTTGATCCTTGGTGATGGCATCGGACCGTCCATCACCGAAGCGGCCGTCCGTCTTCTCGAGGCGGCTGGCGCGGAATTCAGCTGGGACCGCCAGATGGCCGGCATGGGCGCCGTGGCGGCCCTCGGCGACCCGCTGCCCGAGGCCACCGTCGACTCCATCAAGCGCACGAAGCTCGCGCTCAAGGGCCCGCTCGAGACGCCGGTGGGGAAGGGATTCCGCTCGATCAACGTCGCGCTGCGCAAGGAGTTCGACCTTTACGCGAACCTGCGCCCGGCGCGCACGATGCTGAACGGCGGGCGCTACGACGACATCGACATCGTGCTGGTCCGCGAGAACACCGAGGGCCTCTACGTCGGCATCGAGAACTACGTGAAGGTCGGCGATGATCCGCACGCGGTCGCCCAGTCGATGGCGATCATCTCGCGGCACGGCGCCGAGCGCATCGCCCGCTATGCCTTCGAGTACGCGGTCAAGAACGGCCGCAAGAAGGTCACGATCGTCCATAAGGCCAACATCCTGAAGTACTCGCAGGGACTCTTCCTCGATGTCGGCCGCGAGGTCGCGAAGGAGTACCAGGGTCGGGTGCTTTGCGATGACCGCATCGTCGACGCCTGCGCGATGGACCTCGTGATGCGTCCGGAGAAGTTCGACGTGATCGTGACGACGAACCTGTTCGGGGACATCCTCTCCGACATCACCTCGGGCCTGGTCGGCGGGCTCGGCCTCACGCCGGGCGCGAACATCGGCTACGACGTCGGCATCTTCGAGGCCGTGCACGGCACGGCGCCGGACATCGCCGGCAAGGGCATCGCCAACCCGACGGCGGTGATGCTCGCCGGCTGCCAGCTCCTCGACCACGTCGGCGATGGCGCGCGCGCCAACCGCATCCGCGCGGCGATCGAGGCGACGCTGCGCGAGCACAAGACCGTGACGGGCGACGTCGGCGGCTCGGCCACCACGGACGAGTACACGGACGCGATCATCGCGCGGCTCTGACGGGCGAAGAAAGGGACACGGACCGCGACGCCTTGCGCATCCTCCAGATCTCTGACGTCCACTTCGGGCGGCACGCGATCGCCGAGTACCTGACGGCGATCGCGCGGCGCATCGAGTCCGGCCGCTATGACGTCGTCGCGGTCGCCGGAGACCTCACGCAGCGCAACTTCCGCAGTCAGTTCCGGTCGGCGCATGCCTTTCTCGACACGACGCGGCGGTTCGCGTCGGTCGTCGTCGTGCCCGGCAACCATGACGTGGCGTGGTGGTGGAAGCCGGTCGGACTCGGATTCTCCTGGCCGATGTATCGCGGATACAGAAAGTGGGTCAGCGACGACCTCGAGCCCGTGTTGCGCCTGCCCGGCGTGACGTTCGTCGGACTCAACTCCTGTCATGGCGTCAGGCCGTACACGATGACGACGCGCCCTCGAGACCTCTCGGTGGTGGGGGCCGTGCGGCCGGAGCAGTGGGAGCAGGCGCGCCGCGCGTTCGCGGCCAGCCCTGCCGGTGACCTCAAGGTGCTGGTCTTCCATCACAACCTCCTGCGCGGCGATCTCTCCAACCGCTGGGGGCTCGTGAACAAGGCGGCGGGCATCGACGAGGCCGCCGCCACCGGTGCAGACGTCGTGCTCAACGGGCACGATCACCAGACGCGCATCGAGCAGGTGCAGGCCGGTGGGCGCTCGATGGTCGTCTCGCACAGCACGACGCTCTGCGAGCGCACACGCGGCGGACTGCCCTCGGCGTTCCAGGAGATCGAGGTGTCGCCCGCGGAGATCCGCATGCGCGCCTGCGTCTGGACGACCGCGGCCAACGACTTCACTCCGCGCGAGGACCGATGCTTCGCGCGCTGATGGGGAGCAAGGCGGTGCAGCTCGGCTTCGGTCTCTTCTTCGAGGAGCCCGACGCTTTCACGGAGCAGGCACCGGAGACTCCGGACGCCGATCCGCAGGAGGAGCGCGCCTCCGACGCCGCGCGGCTGGCGGGAAGGCTCCGCGCGCTCGGGCTGCAGCACATCAAGGACGTCGTGCTCACGCGGAACCGCTCCGTGCTCGTGAGCGTGCGCGGCTTCGAGCTGCGCGTGCACGAGGGCTTCGTGGACGCACCGACCGAGATGCACCTGCAGATCGTCCGCTTCGTGACGGCCAAGCGAAAGTGGGAGCGGCAGGCGGCGCGCGACGCCATCGTCTCTTATCCGTTGCCCAAGGGTGGAAAGCCTGCGCGCGCGCCCGAGCGCACGCATCCCGACGACGAGCCGATGGTCGAGCGGCTGGCCGAGTGGCACACGCGCTTCAACGGCGAGCGGTTCGGCGCGTCGCTCAAGCCGGTGCCGATCCGCGTCTCGCGCCGGATGCAGCGGCGGCTCGGTCACTACTCGCCGGGCGGCGACGGCGCTGAACGGGAGATCGCGATCTCGGCGCGGCACCTGCGGCGGGATGGGTTCGCTTCCGCACTGGAGACGCTGCTGCACGAGATGGTGCACCAGTGGCAGCACGAGACCGGGCTGCCGTTGGACCATGGGGCGGAGTTCCGACGGAAGTGCCGCGAGGTGGGGGCGGCGCCCAGTGCCAAGCGGGCGGTCTGCTGACGAGACCGCCCGCTGGCGGACTCGGTCACCTCCCGGTTGTCACCGCGATCACGGCTTCTTGGCGGGCGGAGTGTAGGGGCGCTTGGCCGAGTCAGGCTTCACTTCCTTCTTCACGGCTTTCGCCGCCTTCTCGGTCTCGCGCATGGCGTCGTCCTTGGCCCTCTCGGCGGCGTGCATCGCCGCCGACTCGTGCTCGACCTTCAGCACCGTGCCCATCATGGCATCGACTTCGACTTCCTCGTATCCGGACTTGCCCGGCACCTTGATGTCGAACGTGTAGACCAGCTTGCCGTCTTCTTCCTCCAAATCGGCGTTCTGCACGTGGCCGTTGGGGACACGCGCGAGCGCGACCTTGGTCGCTTCCTCGCCGGAGACCTTGGCGCGCGCGGCCAAGCCGGGGGTCTCCTCGTGGATTTTCACCTGCGGCTTGGTCTCCGCCTTGCCTTGCTGGGACGGACGGGGCGCGTCCTGCGCGCCGACTGAGGGTGCGGCGGCCAGCGCGATGATCGCGGTGGCGACGAGTAGACGATGTGAGGATTGCTGCATGGTTTCCCTCCTGCGTCGGATGTGGTGTGCATTATCCTCGCATCCAGTGTTTACCCCGCGCCCAAAGAATGGCCGACTCCGGCGGCGGGTGACCATCGCGGCAGGTCAGGGGTCTGGTGGATGATGCGTCTCACATCCCTCGCAGCCCTGCTGGCCCTCGCCTCAAGTGCGCCCATGGATGTTCGCGCGCAGATATTCGGCGGGACGGTCATGCAGGCCGACTCCACCACGCCGGCGCGCGGCGTGCTGATGGAGATCCGCTTGCGCTCCCAGCCACAGCCGATGCGCGTGCTGACCTCCGCGCGAGGCACGTTCCACCTGCGGCTCGCCGCGCCGGACACCGTGAACGTCCGCGTGCTGCGCCCGGGTTTTCGCCCCGTGCATGCTCCCCCCGTGTTCGTCGGGGTCGGTGCGACGCGCGACATCCGCATCGTGCTCGAGGACCAGCCGTTGACGCTCGCCGCAGTGACGGTCCGCGAATCACGCGTCTGCGGGGAGCGTGCCGACGCGGCGGCGTGGCAACTCTGGGAGCAGGCGCGCACCGCGCTCCAGGCGACCGCACTCACCGAGCGCGACTCGTCGCTCACGGTACGCACGCTCGAGTTCCAGGGGCCCGCCACACCCGGCGGCGGGACGATCGTGCAGGACTCGACGATACGGTTCGTGCCGGTCGACGCCGAGTTCCCGCGCGCACACTACGATTCGCTCTTCGAACACGGCTACATCCGCCGCAACTCCGACTCGATCACGACGTACTACGCGCCGAACGCGCATGTCCTGCTCGACGAGCGATTCGTCATGACGCACTGTTTCCGCGTCGCCGAGCGTGACTCGACACCGAATGGGATGATCGGCGTGCGGTTCGAGCCGATGCGGTCGCCGCGCGTCACCGGGATCGTCGGTACCTTCTGGCTCGACTCGACGACGTATCTGCTGCGGCAGATCGAGTTCGGCTACCTGAACCCGCCCGTGCGGCATCGCGTACTGGGCACCGGTGGCTACGTGCTCTTCGAGCGGCTCGGCACGGGGCACTGGATCATGAGCCAGTGGTCGATCCGCATGGCAACCTTCATCAAGGACCACCACCTCTGGTCGCGCAGCCAGATGATCGTGACCGTGCGCCTGGGTGACCAGCTGCTCTTTCACAAGCCGGCCGGAGATTCCCTGGCGCTGCGCCTCATCCCCAGGGGCGACTCCACACAGCCCTGACTGTTAGATTCCCGGTGTCCCCCTCAGCCGCAAAAACCCGGGAAAAGTCCGCATGACCTCCATCGACACCGCCTCATTCCTCGCCTCCCCGCAGCTCCGCGCGCGCGACGGCGACCTGTTCAACATCGACGCCGGCCTCACGGAAGAGGAGCGCGCCGTCCGCGACTCCGTGCGCGCCTTCGTGGACGATAAGGTCTTCCCGATCATCGGCGACTGCTACGTCGAGGGCCGGTTCCCCGCGGAACTCATCAGCGAGATGGGCGCCAGCGGCTACTTCGGCGCGAACCTGCCCGAGGAGTACGGCTGCGCCGGCCTCAACAACGTGATGTACGGGCTCATCATGCAGGAGCTCGAGCGCGGCGACTCCGGCATCCGCTCGTTCGCGTCGGTGCAGGGCGCGCTGGTGATGTATCCCGTCTACGCCTTCGGCTCCGAGGAGCAGAAGCGGCACTGGCTGCCGAAGATGGCGACCGGCGAGGTCATCGGCTGCTTCGGGCTCACCGAGCCTGATTACGGCTCGAACCCTGCGGGCATGATCACCCGCGCGCGCAAGCAGAAGGATGGCAGCTGGATCCTGAACGGCGCCAAGATGTGGATCACGAGCGGGACGACGGCGCACGCCGCGATCGTCTGGGCGAAGACCGAGGACGGCGACGAGGACGGCAAGTCCATCCGCGGCTTCATCGTGCCCACGGACGCCAAGGGCTTCACGGCGAAGGACGTGAAGGGCAAGCTCTCGCTCCGCGCCTCGGTCACGAGCGAGCTGCTCTTCGAGGACGTGCACCTCGCGGCTGACGCGATCCTGCCCAAGAGCGGCGGCCTCAAGAGCCCGCTGATGTGCCTCACGCAGGCGCGCTACGGCATCTCCTGGGGCGCGCTCGGCGCCGCGATCGCCTGCTACGAGGAGGCGCTCAGCTACTCGAAGGAGCGCGTGATGTTCGGCCGGCCGATCGGCGGCTTCCAGATCCAGCAGGTGCGCCTGGCCGACATGATCACGGAGATCGTGAAGGGCCAGCTCCTCTCGCTGCACCTCGGTCGCATGAAGGACGCCGGTACCTTCACGCCGCAGCAGGTCTCGCTCGCCAAGCGCAACAACGTGAACATCGCCACCGACATCGCGCGCGAGGCGCGGCGCCTGCTCGGCGGCAACGGCATCCT
>Ga0247830_10000646_pt1 | contig 12951 bp, 17 predicted proteins | sample 12C_Control_Day5_FD_207766 | JGI IMG/M metagenome (GOLD analysis project Ga0247830, IMG submission 207766) | Soil microbial communities from agricultural site in Penn Yan, New York, United States - 12C_Control_Day5 | ecosystem: Environmental > Terrestrial > Soil > Agricultural land | place...
GGCATCAATCTCGCCGTCGCGAACGAGCTCGGCAAACGCCGTCGAGAAGGCGGCGAAGTCGCTCATGTTTGGCGTCGGGTTAGACGGCCCCAATTTCTGTGTTGAAACGTGTACGGAATAAAGAGAGAACGGCGGGCAATCTTGTTGTGAAGAGCCATCTTTTTCATGGGCGTTTACGCGAAAAGGATGTGAAGCTTCTGCGGGTGTTGTGAAGAGCCATCTTTTTCATGGGCGTTTACGCGAAAAGGATGTGAAACTTCTGCTGAGGTCCCTCTCCTCCCCGATACATTCTCTTCGACCACTCCCCTAATGGAACGAGCACTGATGCGATCTTTGGGCGCCTTGCCCGCCCCTGGTCTTTCCCTGGACGTGCTGGCCAATCCTACGCCAGAGGAACTCGCGCGCTATACTGAAGACCGGGCCTATCCCCGCGTTCTGCGCCATCAGGCCACCGTCCCCTGGCGATACAAGAACGTGCTGGCCAAGGTCAAGACGACGCTGGAGCCGTACAGCGAAAACTACCACATCAATTATCTCATGTGGCACGGCCTCGTCGTCGTGGAGCACACAAAGGGGGCGAAGACCTGCACGGTGTCCGTGTATGGCGCCCGCTTTGTGGGTTAGGTTGCGTTTTACTGGACTTTCCGCGTAAAAGAGTGTTTAAAATGCCAGTGCCAGGATGGCTCTTCGCGAGGGTCTCTGCGTCGTCATGTTCATTCTTTTATTGAGATGAACCATACCCCTCCTAGTGCAGTCCTTTTCTGGTCTAAGATCATTCGTGATGCCATGTCCGATCATCAAGCCGCGGGGGGCAACGCTATCCTCAATCTTCTGCATCAGGGCAAATCAGCCGTGTCTTTGACGATGGCAGAGATTCACGCCATGCAGACCAGTGAACTTGCGGCGACCTTAACTGAAGAAGGAATCCGCCGTTTCGAACTCTCTCTAAAAGAGCGAATTGACACCCAATTTGCGAAATGGCCTGAACACCCAGTTTGTGTTTCCGTCGACTACCATCCGGACGAGATTTTATCCCATGCGCTGCAAGCGGGCGGAATGACGGATTCTCGGTGGGACTATTTCTTTCCCTTTAAGACGACTGTGCGCATTCAGCCTGACTGGTCATTTGAGGTGATGCGCATATAACTTTCGGACAGTTTTGAAGACTTTGTTTTCCCCTTGCTAATGAGTTGCTATCTTGAGAGTCGGGTGTATACAACCTGGCTGTGAGAGAGACGTAGCAAAGTGAGAACGGCAGGCAATCGTGTTGTGAAGAGCCATCTTTTTCATGGGCGTTTACGCGAAAAGGATGTGAAACTTCCGTGGGTCTTGTGAAGAGCCATCTTTTTCATGGGCGTTTACGCGAAAAGGATGTGAAACTTCCGTGGGTCTTGTGAAGAGCCATCTTTTTCATGGGCGTTTACGCGAAAAGGATGTGAAACTTCCGCGGGTCTTGTGAAGAGCCATCTTTTTCATGGGCGTTTACGCGAAAAGGATGTCTGCATAGTCATTCTCTTCTTAAAGATGGCCCAAACACGCGACATTCTCAACAATGCGTGTGCGAAAGTGACGTATACACCGAATATCATTGGGCGCGAGAAGGGCAGCACCTACCTGCGCCGCCTGTTGAAAGAAGTCCCCTGGCAGCCTGAGGTCGCCCGAGGTCGGAAGGTGGGCCGCAAAGTGTGCGCCTTTGGCGATACGGGTCTTTCGTACCGTTACGCAAAAGGGGTGAAGAAAGGCCTCCCCTGGACCCCGCTCATCGAGGAGCTCAAAGCCCTTGTGGAGGACGCGACAAACGAGAAATTCAACTTCGTTCTCCTCAACTTGTACGAGACGGGCAAGGACGGCATTGGCTACCACCCCGACGACACGCGCGACTCTGGGCCCAACACGACGGTCGCCTCCTTCACCTTGGGCGCTGAGCGCGACTTCTTGCTCAAACCGTATAGCGCAGAGGCGGCACAGAAGGGGTACAAGGAAACGAAGAAAGTGCGCTTGGCCCATTGCTCTCTCCTCTGCATGAAGGGCAACACGCAACAACATTACGTGCACTGCCTTCCGCCGCGGCCCAAGGAGATGGAGGCGAGGGTGAATTTGACATTTAGGCAGTTATTGAAGTCAAAGTAATCCGTATTGGAGTCATGAATCTCCTGCCCCTCCTCCAAGTACGCACCCAGCGTCGCGGGAGGCCCAAGTGTTCCTTTCCCCAGTGTCAGCGTTTAGCGAATTTAAAGGTCCATCCCCCCTGAGTACTATCGTGTCGTCACCCACGCAGTTGCTATGTGAAGGGCGCTTTCGGCGATGGACCAAGTAGTCCTAGACTGTCTTTTATTGTTGTCAAATCCAAACAAATGGGACTTGGTGTCGTTCTCCGATGGCAGTGACACGACGAATCTCCTCCAAGAACCCGGCTATGTTGCGGACGAACACAAATGTATATTCAGCGAGTTCCAATTCAGACGAAAAGTCCGCCCACTTCGAATAGAAGATGCCTCCCTCTGGGGATTCTGCAGCGTGTCGTCGCATTTTGTCCAGGAGAGGGGTTGGGTCGTACTGTCGAATCAGAGGATCGGAATGGTTCGCAATGAGGCCGATGAGAACGTCCACTTGTTCTCTGGAAGTGGCCAGACCAATGCCTCGGTGTCGGCCACTGGCGATTTCCTGGAGTTCCTCGGGATGGCGCAGCCTAAGGAGAACCCGGTCGTCGCTGCTGTATCTAAACTCATAGCACGCGCGCACGGAATAATCAAAGGGGTCCACTTCTTCTAATTCCCATCCTTCCGGTGTATCGTAAGGAAGACCATCCAATCTGAGCTCCGTGCCGTACTCTTCGCGCACGCGCACGCAAGTTCCTCGAAAGTGTGAAACGCCGCCGGTGTAGCGACCAAGCCAATGCAGCGAAGGAATATGTTGAGCATGAGAGACATCAAACTCGAGATCGTCGACCAATCGAGCATCAAGCGTCGCCTGGACTCGCTTGTGCCAGACCTTGTTGATTCTGGCGAGACTAGCGAGGACGGGTGGCGTGCACCAAGATATAATCTCGCCGCACATGTCCAGGGGAAGGCCGGGATCAAACAAGATAGTTCCGTGGTCTTCCGCTTCCATGACTGAGAAAATGACGGCATACTGACTGAGGCGCAATGGTCGTTCCCTTTCATTTACATCATGAAACAAATTATCGTGGGTGTTACGGTGGCAGTGAAGCGCACCTTTAGATCTCTTAAGAGACTTTGTTTTCCCCTTGCTAATGAGTTGCTGTCTTGAGAGTCTTGCCCAGTGTGATCACACTGCTGCTTTGATGTCAAAGCGACCGTTCGAAGGAAACGAGGAAGAGCGCCGCGTGCGGGCGCGTGTCGAACTCGAGACAGCGATTGCAGACCTGCCCTACGAGATGCAGCAGCTGATTCTCGAGGACGTCGGCGTTCGCCCGCTGATGCGCTTTGCCCGCGCAAGCAAACAGAGCGAGGAAGTCGCCGCGAGGGTCTTCGCTGCTGTCTTCAGGCGCGATATTCTCTGGGCAGCGAAAGGACATCCCCATATACAGACGGGTGTGCGAGGTGCATTTTCAGAGCACGACTTCTGGCAGCTGATTCGGAGGGGAGTGCCGCCCCGCGACGATGATACCACGTGGGTGGAATATAAGTGGTGGCTTGCAAAGATCTACCATGTCCTTGTTGATGACCTCGCCGCGAACATGTACTTGGCTCTGGCCAAAGATCTCGGCAGGACCGGCGACGAAATCGAAGTTCAGCTTTTCAATGAGAAACAGCACGTACTCTCCATTTTTAGGCGCGTTGTGGCGACCAAGGATAGCGAAACGTTTTGCCGGATTGTTGTGCACGTCATGGATGAGCAGGTCGACGCGGCGCTCGCCCGTTTCGAAACTGGTGTTGAAGGAAGATACGGCGGATTTACCGCTGTAATCGCATGGTCCAACCGGCCGAACCCCTTCAGAACGCTTTTCGCGAACCTCTTGCTCGGCTATTCTCCGCGCCTGGAACTGCGCGTGCCAAAGAGTGTTTACCTCGGGGGCTCCTTCATTTCCCTAGAGACCCACGAATAAAGGTCTTGAAACAGAGGTTGCAATTGTTACCATGTTTAATTAAGTACATCCAGCCTTAACAATGAGAGATCTCTCCGCGTATCCGCCGCGCGAGTTGCATGTCCTTGGGCATGAGCGTGACACGCTTGGCATGCAGCGTGCACAGGTAAGAATCTTCGAATAAGCTGACCAAGTACGCTTCCGCTGCCATTTGCAGGGCATTGAGGGCAGCAGCTTGCAAGCGGTAGGTCTCGCCCGTCCGGGATTGAGCTTCAACAATCTCGCGCACCAAGCGTTGGAAAGGGAGCTTTCGGATAAGCAGTTCATCTGACTTTTGATAACGGCGAATTTCCCGCAACGCTTTGGTGCCCGGGCGGAAACGGCGCTTCTTCTGGACACCACCGCCGGCGATGGGGCGCGGCATTGGAGGCGCAGTAAAGTTTTTGCCGCCCGCACGTGGGGCACGGCCAAGGGAGACGGTTTGGCGAATGCGAGCCATGTTTTCGCTGCGGTAAGGGAAGAGAATGATGGAACAGTGCTCCATTGGCGCATTTGAAGGGCGTCTGACGCCCATTTCACGCCTTTTTACGCGAACAGTGGGCTTTCACCGTGTTTTCGCGTAAAACCCACGCTTTACGGGAAAAGGATGGCTCTTCCCCCCCCTGCTTCTGTCCCAAACGGCGGTCATTCTTCTACCATGGCCACCGCCTTTCGCTGTGTCATCGCCGAAATGGTGAAAGCCCAAGATGGAGTCGTCATATATGTGGTTACAGGCGCCAAGCCCGGGTTGGCGCCCTTCAAAGCGCTCCTCATCGAAGCAGAGAGCCTGTCAGAGGAGTACTCCGTGGGCCTGAGCGCCGCCCTCTTGGACGTGGTGGAAACGAAAACGCCCCTGCCCCGCATCGCCGACTTGGGCGCTTCCCGATTTGCCCCAAAGCGCAGTGCCGCCTTTGGCGCAGCGGCAGAGGCCCTGCAGCAACGTCTCCTGCACCTGATGGAGGTGTGTGGCCTGACGTGCATCTCGCACACCGAACATGAAGACAAGGCCCTGGACTGGATCGATGCCGTGGACTCTTTCCTGTTGATTGAGGGTGTGTATTAACGAATCTCATTCACAAAATAAAACCCATCATACGTCAAAAACTCCCACGCCTTGCGCAGCGGCCACGTGAGTTGCATAAACCAGGCTGGTTGCTTTCCGAGCAGCATGGCCATGATGCCTATACATTCCCAGGTGCAGCGCGCGGCGAGCACGTACACCAAGGGCCACGCCCACCACGGAATCTGGAATCGGGAAAGAACGTGTCCCAAGAGGACACATAGCAGCAGCGGCACGAAGACGGCCACGAGACCAATGCTAAAGACAGTGTACACGAGCTCCGACACGTGAAACATGGAAAAGCAGATTTAATAACTGACCAACAACATCCAGCCCCGCCGGGGGTACTTGGATTTAGAGAGTAAAGACTCGCTTAGCACTTCGCCATCATCATAGTGCACCACGTGCCGGCCAACTTCGTCCATGCTCGTCACGGTGCCATTGAACCACTGGCCCTCTTTGCCCCACCAGATGGCCACGCGCTTGTTGATCAGGTCTTCGGGCGGCATGCCCGGATCCGGCTGTTGGCGGTGCTCTTCGGTGGGGTTCTCAACGACAACAACAGGCGGTGGCGCGATGACCGGCGAATGCGAGACGCTCAGGTGCCGCCTCAGCCACCTCATCTGCTTATATTCAGCGGCGCAGTGCGGGCAATAGTAGATGTCGGCCCGCGCGGACTTTGCCTGTGGTGGCGGGGGCGCCTTTTCCACCACAGAGGACTCCTCCTCCTCCTCGACCGTGACGACGATTTCAACGAGGCCCTTGGCCTTCTCCGCGGCCAGCTCTTTCTCAAGTTTTCGAACAGTGGCGCGCGCCGCTGCCAGCTCTTTCACGAGGTGTCGCACGTGGGCCATGGTCTCCCTGTGGCGCAGGTCGGCCTGGAGTGCGTTCTTACTCACTTGGACAAGCTGCCCGAGCGCAGACCAGTCGGCCATGAAATTTGTAAACAGTGACTGGGACTGTGTTACCGTGCGGTGTGACGGCCCGCCCGCGAAGAGCCATCTTTTTCACGCTCTTTTACGGTAAAGAACCGATAAATCACTCTCCTTCCCGTCCTCACATGGAACATCGATGCCGTGCAGCACGTGCGCAACTACCACGGATGCTGCTTGCTGCGCGATCTCAGTGGCAGCCGGTGACCATGCATGATGACACGTTCGCCAAACAGGGCGCGAGGCTGGAGCTCATTGCGGAGACAGTGGAGAAGCACTTGTATGGATGGCAAGGGGACTCTGTTGTGCTCGACTTTTCGTATTGAGTGTGAAGAGCCATCTTTTTCACGCTCTTTTACGGAGCAGTAACTCACTCTCCAATGGCAGCAGCAGAAGCAAAGAAAATCCTTGTTCACGGCGATGGCTACGATATCACCGATATCACCGATATCACCGAAGAGCAGACCGGCCTCGTGGCGCTTCGCGTAGAGTGGCACAACGACGTGACTATATCCGAGCGTCACATTGCCAACTTCCTCGCGGAATTGAGAGCCCATGCGCCTCCCCTCGTGGCGCGCTTCTCGCGACATGATGAACATTTGGAAAAGTATGCAAAAATCTACGTGGCAATTGCGGATTGGCTTGTCTTTAGCGAGCGCGAGCGCCGCGAGAGAGAAAAAAGACGTGCGGCAGAGACCCTCGTAGCGCTTCTCACATGCATCCGAGAGATGCGATTGTATCATTTCATCCACCTCGATATCGGCAATGTTCACGAGATCGACGTCGACATTACGGCCTTCCGAATTGAATCAATCGATCAGAGGGATGGAACGGTCCGCTTCATCCTCGAAACGCCCCTCGGCTCGGTTGCCGCGGTGGCGGAGCAGAGGTTCTGTAACGATGACCCCTACACGACCTACATGATTTCCTACAGTCCGAGCAGACTCCTCATCAAAGTGCCAAAGGTAGGGCAAGGCGATACACTGCGGGCTCTGGCCGTGCGCCAAGTCGCCGCCAACGTGATCGCGGATGCCGGGTGCCGGGACAAGATCTTCAAGCGCATGTTCGGTGCCTTCTACCGCGCCCACGACGAAGAGTGGATCACGCCCGTGCTTGAAAAGAAGCGCAAGCGCGCCGAAGGGGCCGACGGCGAGGATGAAGAACGAGAGATGAAGAAGGGCAGGAGGGATGCTATTTAATGTAATTATTAGAATACAGTTCCTCTGTCGAGCCATCTTTTTCACGGTGTTTTACGGCAAATCACTCTCCTTTCCCGTTGCCACATGGAACATCAAACCCGCTATTTTACGTATCAGTGGACCAACATCGATGCCGTGCAGCACGTGCGCAACTACCACGGATGCTGCTTGCTGCGCGATCTCCCCTACGACGTGGTCGCTGCCCAGTGGCAGCCGGTGACCATGCACGACGACGCGCTCGCGAAGCAAGGGGCAAGACTGCAGCTCATTTCAGAGACGGTGGAGAAGCACTTGTATGGATGGCAAGGGGACTCTATTGTGCTCGATTTTTTGTATTGAAGCTAGAGTTCTTCATCCTCCTCCTCCTCCTCCTCCTCCCCGTCCTCCGTCACCAACCCCCCAAACGCCGGGCGTCGTGCAGTCACCCGCTGCGTCTCGACAGCCGTGTTGGTCGCAGTGGCACCACCAATCCCGAGGCCTTCACTGTCCTTCCTAAACGCCTCGATCGGCCGGGTGTCGGCGAAGGACATGAGTTTTTGCGCGTCCATCACGAAGGGTCCGTCAGGAATGCCTCGGGCCTCGCGCAGCCGGGCCATGTCTTTGGTAATGGTATAAAATTGCTGGTTGGCCATGAGCACCATGCGCCCGTTCTTCTCGTTCGCCTTTCCCTCTGAGACCAGCTGGCTCTTGAACGCCTGCACCAGGTCGCGGGCCGTGTCAAGCGCCTCCTTGGTGAGAGACACTTGATCGTAGTTGAAGTCCAGAATATGACGGACGTACTCCTCTAGCCTGGGCTCTGGCAGGTGTGTCGGCTTCTGTCCACCGAGGGCTCGCACGGCCTTGTCGTAGACGTGCAGCTTGTAAATGTCCATAATGCCTCTGGCCTTTTTGACGACAGACCAATTGGGGTTCTCGTGAACAAGCTTGATGGCGAGTTCGTAGGCGTACGAGCCATCGAGAAGGACTTCTCTTTGCCCGCCAACGCGTTTCTTCTCCTGGTCGTACCGCTTCACAAAGTCGCAGAAGAAGCACGTATGCTCATCTTCCTCTTCTGCAATCAGCCTCTTGATGAGGGCGCGCCGGGCCCGCTTGCTCGCTTGGTCCAGCGGGACGAAGAAGTTGTCGTCAGCCCCACCACCACCACCACCGGCCACGTCCTCGCGTCTCTGTTGGTGGGGGCCCCGTTGTTGGTCTTCCCCTTCCTCGTCGGCCACGGAAGCAACCGAGGAATCGAGGGCCAGGCCAAGGCCAGGGGGCAAGCCGCCGCGGCCGCCGCCCCCGTCGTTGTTGAGGCGGGCCCGTTTGGCCGGCCGGCCGGCGTCCGAAGACGAGGATGGCTCTTCGCCCGAGGCGTGGGTCCGCTTCCGCACGACCGTGCGCGAGGTGGCCAGACTGGCCAAGAGCACGTCCCCAAAATTCATCTGTCCAGATGGGGGGTGGGGGACACAAGAGGGGGGGGGGGCTGCACAGACAAACCAAGAGCCATCTCGGTACAAACGCACGTGCGCGACACGTCACTCTCTTCTTTGCACACACACACACCGAACCCATGAATCCCCGCACGATTCCCTACCTGCATTCTCTCTTAGAAAAAGAGGCCAGCATCCCCGATAATGCAAAATACGTCAGCATCTTGTTCGACGCTGTGGCGAAGACCGGCACCCTGCAGGACCTGCAGGCGAGGATCGACGCCGCCGTCGCCTTTGTCGACGGCGGTCTCACACATAAAAGGGCTGTCATCAAGACGACGCTCGCGTTTGACCTCATCGGCGTCTGCGCCGTCCAGGTCGCCCCTGCGACCAAGACCCTGAGTGACGCGGCGCACGGCCTGCGGACCCAGCTCCTGCACGCGCCCTTCACGCTCGCCTCGGCCGCCGACTTGGACGCGCTCGACATGCCGAGCGCCTGCACCTGCCCGCTCCTCCAGTGGCAGTGGCTCAATCGGGCCTCAGAAGCGCTGGGCGTGTCTCCCGGCGCAACGTCGATGCGCATCGATTTCTGTCCGCAGGGTCTGCCTCAGAGAACATACAGGCAATCGCTGGAAAACAACGTGATTCCCTTGGTCCAACTGTCCCTGCCGACCTCCGCAGACCGGGCCCTCTGTCCGTTGCTTGCGCACCACTTGGTGGCACAGCAGTTTGCGCAGACAAGCGTCGCTCGTTCGCTGCCCTACAAGCCCCAAGGAACGCCGGAGACTATCGACTGGAGAGAGCTCCGGATGAAGAAGGCGACCTTCGCCGGCGAGGCCCTCGTCCGACTGACTCGGGAGATCATTCCAGGGGTGAGCCCCTATTACGCGGCCAATGGTCTGGTGGCGTCCACCACCTCTGAGCGCCGCCCCTCTGTGCAAGTCCTGGTCTCGGAGCGCGAAGGGGCCCTCGTGCAGGTGCTCGCCGCCTTGGTGGAAAAATACAAAGGGGAGAGCCGGCCCTTGTTGCTCGGCCGCGCCTTCATGTGGCTTCCGGGCGGTGGACACCTGTTCGATCTCGGCGCGGTTTTTAATGCGCTCGTGAAGCGCCTCGGCTCCGCCACCGCCGTGATGCCGTGCCTCCTGGCTATGGTAGTGACGGCAAATCAAGGGCACGCGCTGCTCGAGGGGTTGGCAGAGAGCAAGGAGCGCTTAATATCGCCGGACGGCTTTATCGAGGACAAGGAGGAGGAGGTGGCCGCGCGCTGGTATGTCAGCGGCTACATTAGGACCCTGGCGCCCCGTGACGCCGACAAGGTCAGTGCCCCGGAATTGGCGCAGCGCGCCTATCGACAGGGGTTGCGCGATCTCCCCCGCTTCTCGACTGTCTACTCGCTGGTGGCGGCGGCCCATCGCCGCTTATTTCCACCCCTTGGAGCGCGCGGGAAAGAGGGCGTCATCAAGGGCGCCGAGCTGCTCACTCTTCTCCGGACGGGCGGCGGCGAGCGCCGGTTTCTCTTTGACTTATCCCACGGGACATTCACGTGTGTTGTTTCTGAGTCCACATGACGACGACGACGACGATCCTGCCCGTCTCGCCCAGCGAACTCAAGTATGCCGCCCAGGAACTGGCCAAATTGCGCCAGGTGGCGGGCCCGCAGCGTTTTGATCTCACCGTGCATCCTCGCCTCCGGGCCCTGGTGGCCGCCGAACGGAGACGAGGTGTGCGGGCCCTCATCATCAGCCGCCTCCCACCGGGCCTGGCATCGGCAACAGCAGCAGCAGCAGCAGAGGGAGAAGAGGCCGCAGTGACTGCCGCCGAGTTGAAGCAGGCGGGTCTGACGCTCGCTGCCATCACGGCCAGCGACGCCACGCTGAACGGACAAGCGTTGATCATGGCGGGCGTCATCAGCACGCACGCGCACATGCTCGAGCTCGGCGTGGCCACCTTCGACGACATGCTGCGCCTGTTGGGCCCGCCTCGCGAGCTGGCCATCTGCCTCTGGAAAGCGACGCTGAGCAAGCAGGCGTGGGAGGAGGACTTTCGGCCCAATCTCAAGTTTGATTTTCGCGCCTGGCTCGGAACGCGCAATCGCCTCACGCCCGTCGATCTGCAAGCGCTGAATTTCTGCCTCGGCGCCCAGCTGGACATTGACCCCCAGGGCACGTGGGCCCTGGCAAAGACCGACGTGAAGGAGTGGCTGGGAAAGGCCCCGCGCGACCTCTGGATTTCGGCCGGGCAGTTGCGCCCGGACCAGTATGACCGCTTGATTGCTCAGTAAAACACTCGCCTCTTTGACTGTCCCGACCATGGGGAACGCCGCGGGTGCAAACTATGCTCCCGTCGCCACTGCTGACGCCGACGGACCAGCGCCCGCCCCCACCCTCACTCAGCGCTGGTTCGGGACGGCCCGACCGGCCAAAAAGGCCCCTCTGCCGGCGGAGAGGAAGACCGAGCTGGAGGCCCGGATTGGCACCTTGCTCAACTCGCTGCACGTCCACTTGCGCGAGATGGACCACAAGGCCAAGCGCTACAGGATCCTCGGCAGGGCGCAACGCGACGCGGGGGACAAGGAACTGGCCCTGGACACGGCCAAAATTGTCGCCAAGTGCATTGCCATGTGCCGCACGATCACGGGCCGCATCGGGCAGCTCGAAGAACTCGGCATGCACCTCGTGTTCAACAACGTGACCCTCGAGAGCGTCAGGGTGATGCGCGCGATCACAGGCGAGCTCCGCCACGAGCTGACCGACCTGGGCGGCATTGAGGGCATGGGGGCTGCGCTGGATGAATGGGGTGTCATTATGGAATCGATCCAGGATCAAGTGGAGCATATTGAGACTGTCATGGAGGCGAACGACCCGACGGGCAGCATGCCCATGTCGAACGCAGCCCTCAACGCCCTATTGGATGACATTCCGCCGACACCACAGGTGCCTGTGGCTGTGGCCTCCCCTACCTCTGTAAGCACAAAGACGCCCATCGTCAGCCGGCCTGCCCGGGTCATCGTGCCTAGTCAGTGACTTTTGTTGTTTTTTATTTTTTTTTTGTATGCGACTTCTACTCCTCCTTTTATTGTGCTGGTCGGTCGGCACAAGCCGGGCAGGCTACCTGTACACCAACCCCAGCAACAAGGGTGCCCCCAGCAGGCCAGAAGGGGGAACGGCCGTGAGCGCCGTGGTCCAAGGCCCGAGTGTCGTCCAACGTGTCATGGCCGCCGGGGCCGTCCTGGCAGAGAAGGCGGCCGACGTGGCCGTCCTGGCCCAAGGCGTCGCAAAGACGGCCACCGACCCGGATTTGTTGAACGCCATGTGGAAGGACTCGGTCACCTACCCGAGGCCCTGGGCCGACACGCTGATTAAACTGGGCCTGACGGGCCTGGCCGCCTGGGCGTTTGCCCGGGCGTTTAGCGCATGGCGCAAGACACGACAGCGGGTGACTTTATGATGATGATGCTGTTATATTCCCTCCTCGTGGTCCCTAATACACCTCACGCATTCGAGTACGTGGTCATCGGGACCGCGTTCGTCCCGAGGTTCATGAGCGGCGAGGCGGCGGGGCCCTTGACGCGCGCGTTGAGGTTCATCAAGAATTCGGGGGTCGCGCGAATGACGCCGCCGCTGCTCTCGTAGACAACGTCGTAGTGCAGCTTCGAGACGGCCACGTCCATGGCCGGGAAGCGCGAGAGGAAGAAGGCGACCATGAACACAATGCCCTTGATGAGGACGAACAAGTGGATGTAGCTGCGGTAGGCCGTATTCTCCACGAGGCGGGCGGTGAAGGTGCTGCCCCATTGGCTGCTCGTCAAGGGGTAGTTGACCGTGGCAATGGGGCTGGTGGCCGTCGCGTCGAGCGCCGTCTTGGTCGCCCAGGCATTGCCAACGGTGCCCCAGGTGTAGGACGAGACCAGGGCGACCTCCCACAAGTTGAAGCTCAAGAGGACGAGGCACATGGTCAAGTCCATGTTGATGTTGGCACGCGAGCGGCGGGCGCGCAGGGCAGAAATCGTGCTGACCGAGTCCGCGTCGGTCCGGGCCAGCTGCTTGATGACGTAAACGTCCATGTCGGCGTAGTAAGCGTACACGGCAGCGGCAACGAGGAAGATCAAGATGAGGCCGAGCTCGATGAACATCATGATCACGTTGACCAGGATCTGCCATTGCACGACGTAGGTGAAGAGAAGGAAGTTGAGGAGCACGCTCCAGACGAGGTTCCACAGGATGAAGAGGACAGTGGCGACGCCGCCGAGGTAGACCGAGTCCCA
>Ga0247830_10000650_pt1 | contig 12935 bp, 11 predicted proteins | sample 12C_Control_Day5_FD_207766 | JGI IMG/M metagenome (GOLD analysis project Ga0247830, IMG submission 207766) | Soil microbial communities from agricultural site in Penn Yan, New York, United States - 12C_Control_Day5 | ecosystem: Environmental > Terrestrial > Soil > Agricultural land | place...
GGCGGGCCAGGAGCAGTGCACGCCGGTATCGCCACTTCGGCTCGTTGTCGTCGAGCCCGAGCGCCACGGTGTAGGCGTCGGACGCGGACACCAGCAACCCATTGGCTTCGTACGCCATGCCAAGCCGTCCCCAGCGGGCCGGGTCAGACCGGCTGGCGTTGACGGCAGCCGTGTGCTCGACGATGAGGGCCTTGACCTCCGGATCGACGTCCTCGAGCGCGGCGGGGTCAGGCGGTGAGGGCGTGCGGTCACACGCCTGAGCGAAAAGGAGAGCGACGACGAGGAGGACGACGGACCGCGTGCGAGAGCGGGGGTGGACCGTCGGCGCGCCGGGCATCAGCCAGCATTCTAAGCGCGTGTGCACAGCGCGCGGATCGGCCCGCCTTTCAACACGTCTGTCTCTTGCTCTTCGCTTCTATTGAGCGATCAAGGGCCGGCCCATGACCGCCAGCCACAGTACCAGCGCCGCGACGCCGGCCCACGCAAGCGCTCCAAGCGAGACGACGCGGGCGCGCAGCGCCGGCCCGGCGGCCCAGACGCGATCGAGCAGGAACCCCGCGAGGGGCAGGAGCTGCAGGGCGTGCAGCGCCAGGAAATGCGCGATGCGCAGGTCGCCGCCAGTGGTGGACCAGTTCACGAACGGCAGCCCCGGGCCTCCATCCGGCCGCGGCACACTGTGCGCCAGGTTCGCAATCATCACGAACCCCTCGAGGCTGCCGATGACGAAGATCAGCAGGCCGAGACGAAGGCCGCGCAGGTAGCCCGCGCGTCCGGCCGGCTGCTCCCTCCGGAGGCTGCGCTGGAACATGGCCACCGCGAGCGTGTTGGCCAGGATCATGCCGCCCATCGCCTGAAAGACGATGGCGTTGAACGTGGTCGAGACGTTGAAATGCGAGGTCGTCCCGCGCGCCGACTGCAGCGAGATCAGCACGATCTCACCGACCATCGTGAGTGCGATCGTCCATCGGATCCGGTGGAGCCGCCGCACGTGCCGTGGATCCGCCTCCGGCATGAACCACGCCATCGTCCACAGAAAGATCGCGATCGACGAGAAGAACTTCATGGGCTTGATCCACGGGTTGATGCCGAGGATCGCCCGCGTGTCGAGCGCCGCGAGCGCCGCCGCTCCGGCGAGCCCGCCGATCATCAGCCAGCCGACTGTGGTGAGCAGCGGATCGCGGCGCCGCAGCTCCGCGACAATCGTGCCCGGTGTCATATTGCGTCTGGCACGATGCTTCGTGCCCGCCAGGCACGAAGGAGCAGGTACCCCAGCAGCCCAATCGGCCCGAGCAAGAAGGTCATGATGAGGCACGGCACCACGAGCAGGTGGGGAAGGCGATGCCGCAACGCGTCCCGGACTTCCCAGCTGCCGATGAAGAGGTCGAAGGCCAGGTAGTGCACCCAGCCCGCGAGCAGCAGGCCCGGTGTGTTGAAGAGCGCCGCCACGTCCGCGAGGGACCCGAAGCCGCCGCTCGAGCCAGGCATGTAGCGGACGATGAGCGACAGGTAGACCACCGCGATGGTAATGGGGATGGCCGCGCTCGACACGGCCTGGGTCCACCGCCAGCGCGGCGCGAGGATCAGCAGCAGCCAGCCGATGGTCGCGAGCGCGCTGCAGACGCTGAAGACCTGTTCCACCCGCCGATTCTACGCGCGGGAGCGATCAGCGGCCAGGATTCTCGAGCGTGAGCTGACGTATCCAGACACCCTTGGCGGTCTCCGCAGCGTCAGTCAGGGGCTCGGCAAAATCCTGCGAGAGCGGCGCGTCGGTCCTGGTCGGCGGCGCCTTCGTCAGTCCACCGACGCCGCGGAGAGCACCGACCAGCTCGCTCGAGAGCGGGCTGGAGACAATCGGGGCGCCCAGGGTCGGGCGGGGCAGTCCGGCGAACATTCGCTCGAACGCGGCGTTCGGCGCGTTCGGCGTCACGAATACCAGGAAATGCTCCCTGCCGCCCGCGGTGTCCACCACCCAGCGCAGCACCTCGCCGTTCACCTCGCCGGGAATCTCGTGCCGCACATCCGGCGGCAGCGGATTGGTGAGCGCTTGATTGGGGAGAGGGAAGAGCAGGAACGAATTCCCGCGCTCGTCCTCGTTCACCACGTAGGCATAGATCGGCACCGAGCTCTGAATGCGCAGCGAGAGGTCGTCGCCCGGGGTGATGCGGGCGCCCGAGCTCAGACGAACGTCGCGGCCGCCTTCGTGACGGTAGAATGCCGCTTCCACCTCATAGGCTCCAGCCGCCGCAGGGGCTTCGGGTGAGGGGATCGGTGCGGAAATGACCTCGCTCACCGCGATCGGGGCTGATGTCTCGGGGTTCGTCGTCCACGTCCGGTAGCCCAGGCCAAGAACCGTCATGGCGACCGCGGCGGCCATCGCCAGCGGCCAGCGCCAGGTGTCGGGCACTGGCGGCGCCTTGGGTTCCTCATTGCGCAGCGCCCGAGCCAGCGCCGCCTCGAGCTCGCCGGCCGTCGCGTAGCGACCCTCAGGTCGATCCGCGGTCGCGCGTTCGACGATGTGGATGAACGATTCCGGCAGGTCGGGACGCACGTCGCGGAGCAGGCGGCGCGGCGCGCGAGTCTGGTGGTGCTGCTCGACTTCGGTGCGCGTCTGGCCGTCGACGGGATAGCTGCCGGTGGCCAGGTAGAAGAGGAGGACGCCGATGCTGTAGATGTCGGAGGCGACCGTGGGTGGTTGACCGGCGAGGACTTCAGGCGCGAGGTAGATCGGCGTGCCCGCCGTTCTTGTGGACGAGCCGCGCGGCGCCGATTTCAGGTCGTGTCCCGCTCCGAAATCCATCAGCACGATGCGGCCGCCCTGGGCCCGCATTACATTGTTCGCCTTGATGTCCCCATGGAGCAGGCGCGCGCCGTGGACGGTCGCCACCGCCCGGCACAGGTCCCCGCCGATGAGCATCGTCTCGTTGGCGTTGAAGGGCCCCTGCGCCCGCACCAGCCGGTGCAGTGTCTGTCCATGCACCAGCTCCATCGCAATGCCGACGTCCGCGCCCACGCGCTCGGCGTTGAAGACCCGGACGACGTTCGGATGGGTGATCTGCGCGAGGAGCCGCGCTTCCTGGAGGGCTTGCATGGCGGCCGGCTGATCGCGGGGATCGATGGGCCGGATCACCTTCAGCGCGATGTCGAGGCCGAGATCCTCGTCGACGGCACGGTAGACGGTGCCGTAGGAGCCATGTCCCAGCTCGCCGGTGACGCGATAGGGTCCCCAGGCGTCCGGGATCGGATGGCCGACGCGACACAGGTCCTCGAGCGACTTGAGCTCGCCGAGGATGGTGGTGGTCTCTGGATCGTCGCCCGTGGGCACCGAGGCCCAGTCTACGGGGTCGCCCTTTGCGATGCTGGCCGCAACCGAGAGCAGCCCCGAGTCCTCAGTGCGCGTGCTTGCGGTCATGAGCCATCTCCTCGGCAAGACTTACAAGGGCACGGCTGACGGCCATGTGCGCGGCGGCGGCGCTGGGCTTGCCCAGGGCCTCGGCCACCTCCGCGTGCGAGAGCCCGAGCTCGATCCGCGCCACGATGGCTTCGCGCTCCTCGGGGCGCAAGCGTTCCATCGCGGCCTCGTATCGGTCCAGCGTCTCGCGGCCGACGGCCTGCTGCAGCGGCGACGGGTCGTCACCAGCCAGATCCATGTCGAGCGGCCCGACCGGGCCGCGCCGCTTCGACGAGCGGGCGATGTCGCGGACGGCGTTCCACAGCGTCGTCCAGACGTAGTCGCGGAAGGCGCCCGGGTGGCGGGGTTCGAAGCTGTGGAGGCGCTTGAAGACACGGGTCAACGTGTCCTGGACCAGATCCTGGGTGTCGAGCGCTCCCCGGGCGGCGGCGGGAAGTCGGCCGTGGGCCCAGCGCCGGAGGCGGACCTCGTAGCGGGCGAACAGCGCGTCCATCGCCTCCTGGTCGCCGCCCTTTGCCTTTTGAACGAGCTCGACCGTTGCCACCGGATCGGACGAGGTGGCTCGGTCAGCGACCGGGGGGCGATGCGCGCCGGCTTCTTCCATAAATGGGAGGCGGCCCAGCGTGAGTGTGACGGTGCTCATCATACGCCTACCGATAAGAAACGCCGGGGCGGTCCGGGTCGAACGGGCCCAGGGCCCTGTTCAGGTACCCTGCCTCTGGCGTTAATCCGGGTGTGATGGGTCGTTTGGGCTTTTGCCGAATAGGCCGGCTGGGCTAGACTGCCCTTCCTCATCTCGCTTCGTCTTCATCCTGGAGGTCGGCAGCGTTCGCACGTTGCCGCGTTCGGCCAAGTGTCTCAGTCTGCACGGGGGTGAGACTGTGTCTGATTACAGAGATCCCAAACCCGAGGGCGGTTCAGCGTCAGTCGACACGCCCAGGAATCCCAACGATCCGAAGTGGACGGTGATGGTCTTCATGGGCGCCTCCACATTCGAGGGCAATGTCCCGCTCGGTCCGGCTGCTGACGCAGACATCGCCGAAATGGGGGCCATTGGCTCGAAAGACGGCTGGCTCAACATCTTCGTCGAACGGCATGACGACCGAAGTGTGCAGCGTCATCACATCGGAGGACCGCAAGGAAGCTCGTTCATCCGGCCAGTGAGCCAAACACGCACGTTGGACGGTCAAGACCTGAGGCGGTTCGTCCAGGATGCCCTCCGTGCGGGCGGACATCGCCCGCAGGACCACGCGATGCTGGTCTTGTGGGGCCACGCGTTCGACTTTGCGTTTGGTCGCAGGCGGGAACGCGACGGCACCGTCGACGCGCTCGATTTTGCGGAGTTGAAGGACCGGCTCGGTGAGATTCAGGAAGACATGTTCGAGTCTATCGAGGGCCGGAAGCCCGAATCCGGCTCGGAGCTTCCCACGCTGGACATCATCGGCTTCGACTCCTGTGAGCTGTCGACCGTGGAGATGGCCTACCAGCTTTACCCGTATGCCCAGTACTTGCTCGGCTCGGAAATCGGCATCCCGATCCCGGGTTGGCCTTATGACCGGATTCTCGACCGACTCCGTGAGCCCAAGGGTCGGATGATGGGCCCGGTGGAGTTCGGTTCGTACATCGTCCGTCGTTACTGCGAATCCTATGAGGCCGATGAGGATGCCGTCTCGCTGACGCTACTCGACCTGGCCCACTCGGCCGAACTCGCAGACCTCGCCGGTTGGCTGGCACGGACATTGGCCATCGCGATAGGGAACCGTGACAATCTGAACCGCATTGCCGACGTGTTCGTCCGGTCTCAGACCGACGAGGGGCGACCCTACGTCGATGTCGCCGACCTGTGCCTGAACCTCATGCGTGAAAGCAGCGACGCCGCGATCGTCGACGCGGCAATGGCGCTGGGGAACTTCCTGATCAGCCCGGGGTATCGGTTGGCGGGTCGGAGCGAGGCAGGGGAAGGACGGCCGCTCGTCGCCGAACATGGCCGCAATGCCGGCAGGCTGGCGAGACTCAATGGCATCAGCCTTTACGCACCGCATGTCGTCCCAGGCCGTAATGTGGACGCGGCGGAGCGTTTGTACGACAACTTCACCTTTGCCCACGAGAACGATTGGGGGGCCCTCGTCCATCTGCTCGCGCGAAGCTGATCCGGCGGAACACTTGGAGGGGAGCATGGTTTACGACAAAACTTCAGCGAAGCGATTTGAGGGCCTTCGGCACGGCGAGCGGGAACGACAACAGGCAACGCGCGGCGAAGAGCCGAAGCGCGGTGAAGAGCCGAAGCGCGGTGAAGAGCCCAAGCGCGGCGAAGAGCCCAAGCGTGGGTCGGGCCGCGTGGCTCAGGACATCTTCGCGAGCGCGACCGAGCTCGGCGGGTTCCTCGTTGTCGCCTTCGTCGCGTCCGTTGGGGCGTCCGGTCGTCAGTCGGAGCCAGTGGCCGATGCCAGGCCTTCGGCGGCGGAACTGCTGTCAGCCAAGGCCCTGCGTGAGACCGCGTTGCTGGGTGGAATGCCAGCCATGGAGCAGAAGCGCCCTGCCAAACGGCGGACCCGACAGCTGACAGGCACGTATAAGGAGTAGCCACTTGATCCACTTCGCCACGGTCCGGGTCGCCGCGACACTGGTGGCGGTTTCGGTCGGGCTGTCGGCCGTGCAGGAGGGCACTCGCGTCGTTCCCGCCGATGCTCGCGCGCTGGCTGACGCGGGCCTATATGAGGAAGCGGAGGCGGCGGCACGTGGTGCCGTTGAGGCCCGGAGAGTGTTGCATGGGGACGCTGCGCTGGAGGTGGCGACATCCTCGGACGTCCTCGTGCAGGTGCTGGTCTTGAATGGGCGGGCCGCAGACGGTGGCACGCTGGCGCTCGCGCAGCGCACTCTCGGGATCAAGGAAGCCCAGCTCGGAGCCAGTCACCCCGCGCTCGTCTCGTCCCAGCTCAATCTCGCCGACGTGCTAGTGGCCGCGGCCGAATTCGAGAGGGCCATCGCTGTCACGCAGTTGGCCCTGGCGTCATGCCAGCGAAGCGCCGGACCCGACAGCCTCGAGGTAGCGGAGGCGCTCGACCATTTCGGTAATTCCCTGGCCGCGGCAGAGCGGTACTCTGAGGCCGTCAGGGCTCTCGAGCGGGGGCTCCGCCTGAAAGAGAAAGCGCTCGACGGTTCCGATGTGTCCATCGCGCGGACGCTCGAGAGTCTTGGATTGGTGCTCCAGAACAGCGGCGACTACGACCGGGCGGGCTCGGCGGTTCGGCGTGCCGCCGCGATACAAGAGCTGTCGGACAGCAATCATCCCGCCTACGTCGGCACGCTCAACCTCGTCGCCCAACAACTGTGGTTCGAGGGCCGCCTGCTCGAGTCGAGAGCTGCGTCGGAGCGGGCCGTCGCCCTGGCCGAGCGCACGCTGCGCCCCGATCACCCCACCTTGGCACTTTCGCTTCGATTTCTTGCCAGTACACTCGGCGACCTTGGGGATTCGAGTCGGTCTCTCGAGCTAAAGAGGCGGGCTCTCGCGATTGCCGAGCGCAACTTCGGCCCAGACCACCATGTCACGGCCGCCTATGTCCACAGCCTTGGGCTCGCCGAACTCAATCAGGGGGACTATTCTGCGGCCCGACGACATTTTCAGCAGGCGCTCAGCAGCTACCAGGCCCGTTACGGTCAGTGGCACGAATTCGTTGCGACCGCCCACTCAGTACTGGCTCTCTCCGATGCCAGGCTTGGCGACTACGTCAACGCGCAGCGAGAGCAGTCTCGAGCGATCGCGACCTTTTCTCGCGTGGGCGGTCCAACCCACCCGTATGTTGCGAACGCCTTGACGAAACTTGCAGGCGTGTACCTCGAACAAGGCCGTCCAGCCCAGGCGCTACCGCTCCTGGAACGCGCACTGGCCATCCGCGAGAAGGCCCTCAATCCCCAGCATCGCGACATCGCGCGGACGCTGGTGGACCTGGCCGCCACGCTGATGCAGACCGGCCAGCCGGTACGCGCGCAGCAACTGGCGCGCCGAGCGCTTGGGATCTGGGAGCGACTCGACGCCCCGGACGCGCCCGACCATGCCACGGTCCTGGCGCTCTACGCCGAGTTGCAGGCAAGTCGCGGGGACAGCGCTGCTGCGCGCGACTATTACGCGAGAGCCATGACGATTCGGGCCAAGGTGTTTGGCCGGTCGAATCCCGTCTTTGCCGAGGCGCAGGCGGGCTTCGCTCTGGCGCTGGCAAACCTTGGCGAGCGCGACACCGCCCTCCGCACCGCCCTCGATGCCGAGGCCACGGGCCGGGATCACCTGCGACTGATGCTGCGCTCGTTGCCCGAACGCCAGGCGCTGAACTACGCCGCGTCCCGCCCTCGGGGGTTGAACCTGATTTTTTCGCTGTCGAACTCGATGCCCGACGCGGTTCCCATGGCGCTCGACGGATTCATCCGAAGCCGCGCGCTCGTCCTGGACGAGATCGCGGCCCGGCATAGCGCGGGCCGGACCGATCCGGCGCGGGCCGCACTGGCCTCCGCGCAACAACGGCTGGCCAACCTGAGCGTGCGAGGGCCTGAGCAGATGTCGCCGGACCAGTACGCGGCACTCGTCGAAGACGCGCGGCGCGAGAGCGAGCGTGCCGAGCAGGCGCTGGCCGAACGCAGCGTCGAGTTCAGGGCCGAGCAAAGCCGCGCGCAGGTCGGGCTTTCCGAGGTCATGACGTCCCTCCCGGCCGACACGGCGCTCCTGTCGTTCGCTCGGTACGATCGGACGTTCTTTCCGGTGCAGAAACCACCAGCATCACCAAACGAATCGGGACGGTCGTCGTCTCGGACCCTCCCTTCATACGTCGCCTTTGTGCTGCGGAGCGACCAGCGGCCGGTTGCCGTACCGCTGGGCTCGGTGCAGTCCGTCGACGCGCTGGTTTCGCGGTGGAGGGCAGACATCCAGACCGAAGCACTGGCACCGGCGGGCTCTGTCGGGTCCGGTGCTTCGTCTCGCGAGTCGGGCCGTGAGTTGCGAAGGATTTTGTGGGATAGGGCCGCCGCTTACGTGGGGGATGCGAAGCACGTATTCATCGTGCCCGACGGTTCCCTCGGCCTCGTGCCTTTCGAGGCTTTCCCCACCGGCCAGCGATCGTACTTGCTCGAAACCGGGCCGGTGATCCACTACCTATCCGCCGAACGAGACCTCGTTCCCCGGCCGTACGTCGCAGGGCCGGAGCGCGGCCTCCTCGCCCTCGGTGGGCCTTCGTTCGACGACGGCAGCCTCCTTCGCACGAGCCCCATACCGGCGACCCCGTCGAAGTCGACCACCGAGCAGGCTACGATCCGCGGAGTCAGTTCGCCTTGCAATGGCCTGGCATCGGTGACGTTCCCGCCTCTTGGCGGCACCCTTCGGGAGGTGCGGGATATCGCCAATCTGTGGAACGGCAGCTCCACCGCTGAAGCGCAGTCCGCCCAGATCCTGGTGGGCCGCGAGGCAAGCGAAGGCCAATTCAAACGAGAAGCCCCCGGTCACCGAGTACTGCACGTCGCGACACACGGATTCTTCCTGAGCGGTGACTGCCCACTGGGGCTAAGCGACACTCGGGGGGTCGGCGGGCTCGCCGTCGCCCGACCGGCGACCGTAGTTGAGAACCCTCTCCTTCTCTCAGGCCTGGCCCTCGCCGGGGCCAATCGCCGTTCGAGGGCGCGCCCTGACGAGGATGACGGCATCCTGACCGCCGAGGAAGTCGCGATGCTCGACCTGCAGGGCGTCGAGTGGGCCGTCCTCTCCGCCTGCGACACCGGCGTCGGCGAGATCAAGGCCGGCGAGGGTGTCTTCGGCCTGCGCCGCGCCTTCCAGGTGGCGGGCGCCCGGACCGTGATCATGAGCCTGTGGTCGGTGGACGATCAGGCGACCCGCGCGTGGATGCGCGCGCTGTACGAAGGGCGCTTCCAGAAGCGGCTCTCCACCGCTGATGCCGTGCACCAGGCCGGTCTCAGCGTGCTGCGCGATCGCCGCGCGCGCGGCCAGAGCACCCATCCGTTCTTCTGGGCCGCGTTCGTGGCCGCCGGCGATTGGCGATGAGGGGAATGCTCCCCACTCAGTAAACAAACGCGTAGCCAAGGTCCGCTCCCGGCGGATACCAGGCGGCGATCGGCCGCGGCAACCCGCGGCGAGCCTCGCCAAAGGTGACCACCTGATTTGCCGCAAGCGAACGCGGTCGCACCGTCGGCTGCGTCGGTGCCATGAAGTACACCGTCCGGCCGTCGAGGCTGCGAACGACGACGACGTCCGGAGCGCCGGCGAAGATGCGCTCGAAGACATACGTACCGGCCTGCAACGTGACATGCGGAAGCGCCACCGCGCCGCCGAACGTGAGGTGGCTGGTGTACCGATCGGTCGAGGTGCCGTGCAGGGGCGCCGTCAGTATCACGGCGAAGACGGCTGCGCCCAGTGCCCGGGCGTTCGTGTGGCGCAGGGTCATGGCACGACTCCTTTACCTCACGTCAACGCCGGGGATGGGAGAAGTGAACGAAACGCGGCCGAGCGAGGCCGGCCTTGCATGGTTGAGCTGCCCGCAGCATCGCCGTTCAGCGGTAGATGAACCGGTGCCCTCTCGACGAGTCGAGCGGGTACCAGGCGGTGATCGGAAGCGGCACGCCCGGCCGGGCTTCGCCCAGGGTCACGGCGCTGCCGCGGGCCAGGTGCCTCGGCCGTTCGACGCGCTCGGTGAAGCCCATGTAGTACACCTGCGAGCGATCGCGGCTTCGAACGACGATGACGTCGGGCTCGGTGCCGACGACCCGCTCGAAAACGTAGCTGCCCGGCGACAGCACCGCACCGGGTACCGCCACTGCCTGGTTGAACGTGAAATGGTTCGTGTGCAGTAATGCGTCACTGCCATACGTGGTGGCCCCGAGCGCGAGCCCGAACACCATGGCGGCGACCAGCGTGTGTGTCGACTTTTTCCTGGTCATGGACATGACCTCCCTATGGAAAGGTCAACGTCCATTCCCCAAACCCCGAACGGGAGCGCTCGCGTGGCCGCGAGTCGTGCGGTGCGGCCCTATTGCAAGGACGACGTCGAACGACCACCCAGCACAGCCACGGCACGGTCGATGTCGTCGTGGGTGTTGAACACCGACACCGACAGGCGGAGCCGGTTCTCGTTCCCCACTACCGTGCCCACGATTTTCCCCGCTTGCAGCGTCCTGCTCGTCGCCGCGCCGTCCTTGAGGCCGAACGCGACGATCGGGGTCTCGGTGCCGCGCGGCGTGAGCGGCAGGTAGCCGAGCGGCGGCAGCTCCGCCTGCAGGCGATCGGTGAGCAGCCGCGCGTGCGAGCGGATTTTATCGATCCCGAGCCCGCGCACGTAATCGATGCCTGCCGACACGCCGGCGGCGAGGACCACCGCGATGCCGCCGGTCTCGTACATCGCCGCGCCCGGCAACGGTTCCCACGTCAGCTCCGCACGGTTGAAGTTGGTCACCTGCCGGTGTCCGTAGCGCGTGGTCGGCAGCGCCGTGCCTTGGAGCGTCTTCTTCACGTAGAGGAACCCGAACCCGCGCTCCCCCATGATCCACTTGTAGGTGCCGGCCGACGCGAAGTCGATGCCGAGCGCGTTCACGTCCAGCGGCACCGCGCCGACCGCCTGGATGATGTCGGCGAACACCAGCGCGCCTCGCGCGTGCGCGAGGTCGCTCACCGCTTTGCAGTCGTGCATGAAGCCGTTGACGTTCGACACCAGCGCCAGCGAGACGAGCCGCGTGTTGCGATCGATCGCCTTGTCCATGTCGTGGGGATCGATCGCCCAGTTGCGATGCTTGACGATGCGGAGCTCGACGCCCTGTTTCTCGAGCTCCTTGTACATGTAGAGCGAGGTCGTGAAGTGCAGTTCGTCGATGACGACGTTCCCCTTCTTCTTCGCCAGGTCCAGGCCGAGGACGACGATGTTCTCGCCGTCGGAGGTACTGCTGGTGTAGGCAATCTCATCGGCCGTGGCGCCGATGAGCGAGGCGTATTTCTCCTTGAGCGCCTGCTGGTCCTTCGCGCCGAAGTCGGCACGGCCTTCGCCGGGGCCGTGCAGACGGAAGTCGATCAGCTGTTGCATCGCCCGCGCGGTGAAGGACCCCACCGGGTGGAGCGCAGCCGAGTTGAGGTACGTCTCCCTCGTGACGGAGGGGAAGTCCGCGCGCACCGAGGCGGGGAAGATCCCCGGGGGCCGGGTGGCGGCCTGGCCGCCGGCCAGCAGCGACCTCGACGTCAACGCCAACGTGCCCGCGCCAGCCAGGAACTCGCGACGACCCAGGACCATGGGACCTCCTTACAGGTGCGGGCCATTGTATGCCACCGGCCAGGTGCGGGCGGCGTGGCCCCCCGAAACATGTTCTCCGCGATCCGTCTGACAGGGTGGACGTGGCGTGCCGGCGCGCTGAGTGCGCGACCCGCAGGTGGCCTGCATGACCATCCCGATGGCCCATCGCCCTGGTCGCCCGGGCCCGCGGCGGCGTGGGTTATCGACTCTGCCGCGCGCGGGTCAGGTGCGGGATGATGCCGAGCATCCGCTCCATCAGCATGAGCTGCCCGCGGTGGTGCATCTCGTGCTCCTTCACCGAGAGCAGCATCTCGAACCGGCTGCGGCTGGGCGGCTGGATGGGCGCCGGGAACGCGACGTGCTCGGCGAGCTGTGCCTCGGTCATCCCCTCGAGGCGGGCGGCGAAGTCGCGCCCGCGCGATTCGAGGGCCGCGATGATCTCCGCCTTGGTCTTGAGGCTATCCGACAGCGCCTTGCCCTCCGCCATGTAGCGGCCGAAGTCCTCCATGCCGACGTTCGTCTTCTGCTCGACGAAGTGCAGCTGCTGGGCCCAGTGCGTGGACGAGGCCAGGTGCGCCAGCATCTCGCCGATCGTCATTACGCCCTCCGCGGCGCGGAAGGCGTACTTGTCGTCGGGAATGTCCTGCGCGACCTGGATCGTGTTCTTGCGCACGGTCCGGAAGCTCTCCGCCATCTCTTTCGTGCCATAGCTGCCCATGTGTCTCCCTTTGTCACGGGGACTGGCACCGTGACACCGCGATCAGTGGCATTTTCTACACCCACGACTATAGCAAGAAGCTCCTGAAGCGGATTCATCCGCATCAACGCGCCCCCCGCAGCGACGGCTCCGCGGCCGTCCGCTGGGCACGACGGGTGTGCTCGCGCAGATCGGCAAGCACCTGCGAGGGGAGGCCGAGCTCCACCAGGTCCAGCCAGTCTGGCGGCAGCGGGAACGGGCTGGGCGTGAGAAGGCCGGCTGGCCCCATCAATCGCTCGGCAAGACTCGACCACGGCCACTCCACGGAACGCGTCACCAACCCCGCCCTGATCGGATTCGCTTCGACGTAGCGCAAGACGTTGAAGAACTGGCGCTCCGACTCGATCATGAACGCGTGGTAACGGTCCTGGTAGACGTGCCCCTCCCCGGTGCGGCCGACACGCTGGCGCCACCGCGCCGCATGCACCGTGGCCACCAGGTGCAGATATCGAGATAGTTGCGTACCCGTCTCCGGCCACACCACCAGGTGCCAGTGATT
>Ga0247830_10000655_pt1 | contig 12910 bp, 12 predicted proteins | sample 12C_Control_Day5_FD_207766 | JGI IMG/M metagenome (GOLD analysis project Ga0247830, IMG submission 207766) | Soil microbial communities from agricultural site in Penn Yan, New York, United States - 12C_Control_Day5 | ecosystem: Environmental > Terrestrial > Soil > Agricultural land | place...
GTACCTGGGCGGGCACTCCGACGTCATCGGTGGGTTCCTCGCCACGAACGACGACGCGATCTCCGGGCAACTCGCGTTCCTCCAGAAGTCGCTCGGCGCGGTGCCGGGCCCGTTCGACTGCTGGCTCATCCTCCGTGGCGCGAAGACGCTCGCGGTCCGCATGGACCGGCACTGCGAGAACGCGGCGGCAGTGGCGTCCTGGCTCGAGCGCCATCCGCGGGTCGAGCGCGTGCTCTACCCGGGGTTGCCGTCGCACCCGGGCCACGAGATCGCGGCGCGGCAGATGCGGAACTTTGGCGGCATGGTGTCCTTCCTCCTCGAGAGCGAGGAGCAGGCGGTCGCGACGGTCGCGCGGACGAAGGTCTGGCAGCTCGCGGAGAGCCTCGGCGGCGTCGAGAGCCTCATCGAGCATCCGGCGCGCATGACCCACGCCTCCACGGCCGAGGCGTCCTTCGCCGTGCCCGGCAACCTCATCAGGCTCTCGGTCGGGATCGAGTCGGCACACGACCTGCTCACCGACCTCGAGCTCGCGCTTGCGACATGACGATCGCGCCCCTCGACCTCCACCACGGCGCGCCGGGGATCATCGCCTCGTACCTGCTCGAGACGGAGGACGGCCCGGCGATCTTCGACTGCGGCCCGACGACCTGCGTGGAGCACCTGAAAGCGGGGCTCGCGGAGCGCGGGCTCGAGCTCGACGACGTGCGACACCTGCTCCTCTCGCACATCCACCTCGACCACGCAGGCGCGGCGGGCGTGCTCGTCCGGGAGCACCCCGGGCTCCAGGTTCACGTCTCCGGGGTGGGGGCGCCGCACGTCGTCGACCCCGCGAAGCTCGAGGCGAGCGCACGGCGCCTGTACGGCGACGCGTTCGACGTGCTGTGGGGCGAGCTCGCTCCAGTCCCGGCGGAGAACGTCCACGTCGTCGGCGAGCGCGTCGTCGGCCTCGAGTGCTTCCCGACTCCGGGCCACGCCTGGCACCACGTCTCCTTCCTCGACGATGACGGCACGCTCTACGCGGGCGACGCGGCCGGGGTCCGCATCGGGTCCGGGAGCTTCGTCCTCCCGCCCTGCCCTCCGCCCGAGCTCGACCTCGAGGCCTGGGAGCACACGCTCGCGGAGATCGACAAGCGTGCCCCCGAGCGCCTCGCGCTCGTCCACTTCGGCGTCTTCGACGACGTCCAGGAGCACCTCGCGAGCCTGCGCGAGACGCTCCGGCGCTGGGCGGAGCGGGTCGAGGACGGGATGGACGAGGAGACGTTCGCCGCCGCCGCCCGCTACGACGTCGCGCAGGCCGACCCCGACCTGACCGACGACTACGACCGTGCGGCCCCGTACTGGCACCACTTCCGCGGGCTCGAGCGCTACTGGCGCAAGCGGCGAGAAGCCGCGGCGGCCGCGAGCTAGATGTCGTCGCGCAGAGCGTGCGCCTCGAGGTCGGCGAGCGCCACGAACTCGAGGGCGGAGGCGTGGGTCGCCTCCAGCACGACCGGGGGCGCCTGGCCAGCCTCGAGCGCCTCCTGCCACCTCGCCGCCACGACGCACCAGCGGTCGCCGGGTCGGAGGCCGGGGAACTGCCACTGCGGCTGCGGCGTCACGAGGTCGTTGCCGCGCGACACTGAGAACTCGAGGAACTCCTCCGTCATCACCGCGCACACCGCGTGGAACCCCGGGTCGCGGCCCTCCGTCCGGCAGTAGCCATCACGGAAGAACCCGGTCACCGGGTCGAACGAGCATGGCTCGAGCTCGCCGCCGAGGACGTTCATCGCGCAGAGACTAGGCCCAACCCGTCACCAGCCAGCGGCCGCGGCGGAAGCGAGCGGTCATCAGCGTCAGGCGGACCACGATGAGGACGACGAGGGCGCCCCACACGCCGCGGATCCCCCAGTCTCCGGCCAGCGTGGCGAGGAGAACGGTCGCACAGGCGGCGAACGCGACCACCATCGACCCCGCCAGGAACGGGCCGTCGCCGGCACCGATGAGGATCCCGTCGAGCGCGAAGACCGCGCCGTTCAACGGCTGCATGAGCGCGAAGAACGGCCACAGGAGAGCTGCCGCGTCGAGCACCGACGCGTCGCCGGTGAAGGCGCGCGGGAGCACGCCCGCGAGCGCGAGCATGACGAGCGAGAACGCCCCGCCGAGCGCGACGGAGAGCCAGATCATCCGCTCGCTCGCGCCGTATGCCTCCTCGCTGCGCCCCGCCCCGAGCTCGCGCCCGACGATGATCTGCCCCGCGATCGCTACGGCGTCGAGGACCAGCGCGAGGAAGATCCAGAGCTGGAACGCGACCTGGTGCGCTCCGATCGCGGCATCGCCGAAGCGGGTCGCGACCGCCCCGGCCAGCACGAACGAGCTCATGAGCGCGGTCGTCCGGATGAAGATCCACTTCCCAAGCGAGAGCACGCGCCGCGCGAGCTGGACGCTCGGGCGCGCGTCGGCGAGCCGCATGCCGCGCAGGATCGCGACGAGGAACGCGACGCCCATCCCGAGCTGCGCGATCGCGGTCCCCCAGGCCGACCCCTCGATCCCCCAGTCGAAGCCGTACACGAACACGACCTCGAGGACGAGGTTCACCGCGTTCGCCGCGACGAGGATCACGAGCGGCGTGCGCAGGTCGGCGATCCCGCGCAGGTAGCCCTGGCCGCCGAGGGCGAGGAACGCGGCGGGGAGCCCCACCGCGGCGATGCGGAGGTAGGTGGCCGCGTACTCGGCCGCCTGTCCCTCGCCGCCCATGAGCGCGACGAGCGGATCCGCGAGGAGCGCCACCAGCCCGGCGACCGCGATCCCGAACGCGAGCGACAGCCACACTGCCTGGGCGCCGAGGCGCCGCGCGCTCTCCTCCTCCCCGGCTCCGCCGGCCCGCGCCACCTGCGCGGTCGTGCCGTACTGGAGGAAGTTGAAGATCGCGAACACGCCGCCGAGGACGGCGAAGGCGATGCCCAGCGCGGCGAGCTGGGAACGGCCGAGGTGGCCGACGATCGCGGTGTCGACGAGGAGGTAGACGGGCTCGGCCGCAAGCGCACCCAGCGCGGGGAGCGCGAGCCGCACGATCTCGCGGTCGTGCCGGGAGCGAAGCCTCACGCGGCCGCGGCGATCGTCGCCTCGTAGGCGGCCACGTACTCGGCGACCATGTGCTGCGGCGAGAAGCGCTGCTCGACCTCGCGCCTGATCTCGGCCGGGTCGAGCGCATCCGCCTGCTCCAGGACCGCCGGCTCCTCCATCTCGCGGTAGTGGTCGACGATGATCCCGGTGCGGCCGTGCTCGAGGATCTCGGGGACGGCTCCGCGGCGCGTCGCGATCACTGGCGTCCCGCAGGCCATCGCCTCGATCGCGACGAGGCCGAAGGGCTCCTCCCAGTCGATCGGGTGCAGGAGCGCGCGGGCGCCCATCAGGAGGTCAACCTTCTGCGCATGCCCGACCTCGCCCATGTACTCGATCGACTCTCCGAGGTGCGGCCGGATGAACTCGTCGAAGTACCGGATCTCCAGGGGCTCGCGGCACTTGGCGGCGATCTTCAGCGGGAGCCCCGTCTCGAGCGCGACGGCGAGCGCGCGGTGCGCGCCCTTGTCGGGGCTCATGCGGCCGAGGAAGAGGAGGTAGTCGCCGCCCGACTTACGACGGAACGGGTAGACGGAGAGGTCGAGAGCGTTCGGGCAGTTCGCGATCCACGGCAGCCCCGGCTTCGGCTTCCGCTGGTTCAGCGAGATCGAGATGAGCTTCGTCTCCGGCGCGAGCGCGACGACCTCCTCGTACAGCCGGCCCGGCCGCCCTTCGAGCGGACCGTGGACGGTGTGGCAGAAGGGTGTCGAGACGAGGCCGCCGAACGCGAGCCCGAGGAGGCCGGTGTGGTCGTTGATGACGTCGAACTCGCCGGCGCGGCGGATCGCCGCGACGAGATGCTGCATCTCCCAGAAGGTGTGGCCGATCCACTCGCTCGGAGCGGTGTCGAACACGGACTCGAGCCTCGCCTGCGTCTGCGAGTCGCCCGATGCGAACAGCGTCACGTCGTGCCCGGCGTCGACGAGGCCGTCCGCCAGCAGCGCCACGACGCGCTCGATCCCGCCGTACGCCTCCGGCGGGACCGGGAACCACACGGGGCAGATGAGACTGACGCGCATCAGACGCCTTCCTCGATCGTGACACGGCCGCGCTCGACCGAGGCGACCCAGCTCCGCCCGAACGCCCGCACGCCCTCGACGCGGAGTCCCTCGAGCCAGCTCGGAAGCTCGTCCTCGACCGTGGAGACGAGCCGCTCGCGGGCCCGGTCGGGCTCGATCCCGAGGAGCACGCGCACGAGCAGGATCGGGGTCCCTGCCGCCCAGGCCTGCGGGCGCGCCGCGGTCGGGTAGGCGATCGGGAAGGGCGTCTCGCCGCGCGCATAGCCTGCGAAGACCTCGGGGAGCGACCACTCGAAGTGCCCGGCCGCCTCGATCAGCGCACGCGCGATCCGGCGCGCACCCTCGACGTGCCCGTGCCGCGCGAGCCCCCAGGCGGCGAGCGAGGAGTCGTGTGGCCAGACGGTGCCGTTGTGATAGCTGATCGGGTTGTAGGCGGCCTCGTCGCTCCCCATCGTCCGGATCCCCCAGCCTGACCAGAGGGACTCGGAGAGCAGCTGGTCGGCGATCGCGCCCACGCGCTCCGGTGGGACGATCCCGCTCCACAGGAGGTGGCCCATGTTCGAGCACCGCGCGTCCACCTGCTTCTTCTCGCCGTCGAGGGCGAGGGCGTAGAAGCCGCCGCGCTCGTCCACCCAGAAGGCCTCGTCGAAGCGTGTACGGAGCTCGGCCGCCTCGCCCTCGAGGCGCTCCGCGAGGGAGCGGTCCCGCCACACGTCGCGGGCGAGCTCGGCCAGGCCCAGCTTCGCCTGGTACACGTAGCCCTGCACCTCGACGGGCGCGATGGGGGGCTCGGCGTGACGGCCGTCGTGGAAGCGCTGCGAGTCGCCCGAGTCCTTCCACGACTGGTTGGCGAGGCCGCCGTCGGCGCGAGCGCCGTACTCCACGAACCCGTCGCCGTCGCGGTCGCCGTAGCGGTCGATCCACTCGAGCGCTCGCAGGGCGGGCTCGTGGAGTCGCGTGACGAGCGCGGTGTCGTCCGTCCAACGCCACGTCTCGGCGAGCAGGACGAGGAAGAGCGGAGTCGCGTCGACCGATCCGTAGTAACGCGGGAACCAGAACTCGGCCGCCCGGCCCTGCCGCACCTCGTGGATGATCTTGCCGGGCTCGGCGTCGATCGCGGGGTCCTCCGTCCGGGCCTGGAGCTCGGCGAGCGCGTCGAGCGCGCCCGTCGCCACCTCCGGGCCGAGCAGCAGCGTCTGGAGCGACGTGATCTCCGTGTCGCGCCCGAACACCGTCATGAACCACGGCATCCCGGCCGCGAAGAGCGGGCGACGGGTCTCCCCGGTCCGCATCCGGAGCGCGGCGAGGTCCTGGATGGAGCGGTCGAAGGCACGGCGCAGGCTCTCCCACCCGCCGCGCACGCGCGGCACGCGCAGCGTCCAGGCGGCGACGACGTCGCCGAGGGTCTCACGCTCCTCGGCGAGGTGCTCGCCGGCGTCGAGGTAGCCCTCGCCCTGCACCCCCGGATGCACCTCGACGTCGAGCTCCCAGCGCTCGTGCGGGTCGAGCGAGAGGTCGAAGGCGACCTGGCTCCCGTCGACGCGCGCCGACTTGGAGAGCGCGACCCTCGTCCGGACGTCACCGGCGGGCGCCTCGATGAGGAGCTGACGCAGGTCCTCGTCGTGGATCGCGGGCGCCGGCGGCGGCAGGTCCGGCGCGTGCTCGGGGTCCCCGAGCGCGAAGTCGTGGAGCTTGACGCTGATGATGTCCGCGTAGTCCGCCTCGAGCTCCAGCGTCAGCTCGAACGCGAGGGTCTCCATGCTCTCGTTCCGGATTGCGATCCGCTCCCGCAGGCCCGTCGTCACGAAGCGCTCGCGCGAGATCGAGAGCGCGTCGTGCGGCAGGCCGTCGGCGTTCGCGTTCCGCAGGAAGAACGCCGCCGCGAAGTGGTCGGTGCGGCCCGAGGACAGGAGCAGCGGCCGGGCGACATCGTCGAGGCGGAGGACGAAGCGCGAGAGGAAGCGCGTGTCGCGCGCGAAGAACCCGCTCGTCTCCTCGACGATGTCGCCGCGGTCGTCCGACATGCAGAAGGTCGATCCCTCGAGGATCGTGAGCACGGCTCAGTCCCCGCGGCGCAGGATCCGGCCCCCGCTCGACTGCGCGAGCGCCTTGATCACCAGCTCGTCGATGTTCACGTGGAGGGGGCGTGTGAGCGTGAAGAGCACGCACTCGGCGACGTCGTCCGCTGTGAGCGGCTCGACGCCCTCGTACGGCTCCTTCGCCTTCTCCGCGTCCCCCTTGAAGCGCACCAGCGAGAACTCCGTCTCCGAGAGGCCGGGGTCGACCGTCGTGATGCGGATCGGGCGCCCGAGCAGGTCCTCGCGCAGGCCGTACACGAAGCCGCGAAGCGCGAACTTGGCCGCGACGTAGACCGCGGCGTTCTGGTACGCCTGCCGCCCGGCGATCGAGCCCGTGAACAGAATGTGCCCGCCGTCCCGGACGTGGGGAAGAGCCAGGCGGGTGACACGGATCGCGCCGTCGACGTTCGTGTGCAGGACGGTCGCCTCGTCCTCGGGGGTCGACTCCGGGAACGGATAGCGGCCGAGCGCGAGGCCGGCGTTGTTGTAGAGGATGTCGATCCCGCCGAGCTCGGCCGCGGCGCGGGCCACGAACGCGACGCAGCTCTCCTCGTCGGTGACGTCGAGCGGGAGCGGGACGTCGGCGTCGATCCGCTCCACCCTGCGCGCGCCGCCGACGACCCGGACGCCGGCCTCGCGCAGCTTGCGCACCGTCGCCGCGCCGAAGCCGCTCGAGGCACCCGTGACGACCGCGGTCTTCCCGTCGAGCTCCATCGGCCCGGAGCCTACCGCCGCCCTCGCCGGGTGACCGTCACTCGCCGGTGACTGTCACCGAAGGCGACTGTCACCCGCTTTCCCTCAGGTGAGCTCGACGGACTCGACGAGCACCGGCTCGAGCGGGCGATCGCGCTCGTCGCGGTCGAGCTGCGAGATGCGGTCGGCGACGTCCTGCCCTGACGTGATGCGCCCGAACACCGTGTGCTTGCCGTCGAGCCACGGGCAGGCGTCGGCGGTGACGATGAAGAACTGCGAGCCGTTCGTGCCCGGCCCCGCGTTCGCCATCGCCAGGTAGCCGCGCGCGATCGGGTGCTGGTTGAACTCGTCCTCGAACGTGTACCCGGGACCGCCCGTGCCGTCCCCGACCGGACAGCCGCCCTGGATCATGAAATCCGGGATCACACGGTGGAACGTGAGGCCGTCGTAGTAGCCCTCCGACGCGAGCTTCGTGAAGTTCTCAACCGTCTTCGGGGCGTCCTCGGGGAAGAGCTCGAGCTCGATCGCCCCCTCGGTCGTCCTCAGCACCGCCCCGGCCACGCCGCGACGCTACCAACAATTCCTGCCCCGTCACCGTCCGAAGGTCAAGGGTGGCGTCCGAGGCGGAGAGACTGAGCGGCAGCTTCCAGGAGACCGGGTTCTCGAACGAGCTCGCGAGCCAGTGGCGGAAGCTGACGCGCGCCGCTACCGTCGTCGCGCTCCTCACCGCCCCGGCGGTCGTCGTCTGGCTCAACCAGACGCAGGGCTGGTCGTGGATCTGGTCGATCCTCGCCGCCCTCTTCCTCGTCGTCTGCTTCCGCGGCCTCGTCGACCTCCTCTTCCACCGGCTGATCCCCCGCCCCAGCCTGTTCGGCCTCGAGAGCGCCCAGCTCCGGGAGGAGGACGTCGTCGCGCGGCGCCGGGTCTGGTTCTGGCGGTTCTGGCTGAAGACGGCGATCTGGACCGCCGTGATCGTGATCCCGTTCTACCTCTTCCTGAACACCGAGACCCTCGTCCAGATCCTGCCGCTGCTCGTGATGCTGCCGATCTTCCTGGTCTTCAACTTCGTGATCCTGTTCGGGCCGCTCCTGCTCATGAACCTCTCGCAGATCCAGGCCTTCGAGCCGGGGGACGCGGAGTGGGGCGTCAAGCTGGCCGACGTCCGCGGTCAGGTGGAGGCGAAGGAGGAGGTCCACCGCGTCGTGGCGATCTGGCAGTCCGGCGAGGCGTTCGAGCGCGCGGGGGGCAAGCGGGAGCGGGGACTCCTCTTCCTCGGAGCGCCGGGGACCGGCAAGACGATGCTCGCGAAGGCGCTCGCCACCGGGTTCAACTCGCCGTTCATCTCGATACCGGGCTCCGGGTTCGCCGCCACGTTCATCGGGATCGACGCGATCGTCGTCCGCATCCTCGCCCGGCGTGCGAAGCGCCTCGCCCGCAAGTGGGGCGGCCAGTGCATCGTCTTCATCGACGAGATCGACGCCGTCGGCATGCGGCGGCAGGCGCTCGACCCCGGGCTCGGCGGGGCGGGCGTGGGCGGGCACAGCCCGCACGACGTCCACGACATCCTGTGGTACGGGCCGTTCGGTGCGCTCAACCCGTCGGGAGACCTGATCCTCGAGAACGGTCGCTGGCGCGAGCGGCTCTTCGCCGAGCGCGCGCCGAGCTCGCCCGGGCCGTCCGCCTTCACGGCCCGCGTGAACGGGATTCTCGGCTTCATGTTCCCCGGCGGCATGGGAATGGGCGGCTCGCTCGCCCTGAACCAGCTGCTCGTGGTCATGGACGGGATCGACAACCCGCCGTTCTTCCGCAAGCTCGCGACGAGCAAGCTGAACGCGCTGCTCGACGGGATCTACATCGTCCCGCGCCGGATCCGGAACGTCTCGCTCCGCCTCCCTGCGGCCCGCCCGCGGAGGGAGCAGATCTACTTCATCGGCGCGACGAACGTGCCCGTCGACCGGCTCGACCCCGCCCTCACCCGGCCGGGCCGGATGGGCCGGCACGTCTGGTTCCGCACGCCGACCAAACAGGACCGCCTCGACATCCTCGACCTCTACGTCGGGAAGGTCGCGCACGCGCCCGAGCTCGACCAGCCCCACCGGCGGGAGGAGATCGCGCGGGTCACGAACGGGTACGCGCCCGCCATGCTCGAGCAGGTGACCTCGATGGCGCTGACCATCGCCCACCACTCGGGCCGCGAGGCGCTCACCTGGGACGACCTCGTCGAGGCCATGACGACGCTCGAAGCCGGTACCGCGGTCGGCATCGAGTACGTTCCGGAGGAGAGCCGTGCCGTGGCCATTCACGAGGCGGGCCATGCCGCCGCCGGCCACGTCTACCTGAAGGGCGCGGAGTCCACGCGGCTCTCCATCCGGATGCGCGGAGGAGCGCTCGGCCACCACCAGGCGCTCGAGAAGGAAGAGCGGTTCAGCCGCTTCCGCAGCGAGGAGTTCGCCCGCCTCGTCTGGGCGCTCGGGGCCATGGCTGCCGAGCGCGTGTTCTACGGCGAGAACTCGAACGGGGTCGGCGGGGACGTGCTCAGCGTGACCGCGCAGGCCGCGCACATGGTGGGCGCCTCCGCCATGGGCCCGCAGCCGTTCGAGGTGCAGCCCCGCGAGGGCGAGACGGCGGAGGAGGCACGCGAGCGCGTCCTCGGGCGCTTCGAGAAGATCGGCCTTCAGATCGTGAACCGCACGAGCGGCGCTGGGCCCTTCGGCGAGAACCCGATCGCCTCCGTCCTGGGAGACCGGGACAAGCGGAGGATCGTCGGCCAGCTCGTCGGGCAGGCGTACGTCGCCGCCCACAACCTCGTGCTCGCGAACCGTGACGCGGTCGAGCACATCGCGGACGTGCTCGCCGCCCGGCGGGAGCTCTTCGGCGACGAGCTGCTCGAGCTCCTCGAGAGCTCGAAGCTCACCATCCCGGACGTCGATCTCTCCGAGGAGAGCTCATGGCCGACGATGTGATGAACAGGTCGGCGACGGACGCGCCCGCGGCTCCCCCCGGAGCGGTGGCGGCCACGATCCCGGCGGGCCGGGAGAGTCGCTCCGACCGTGCCCGCAGGCTCGCCTACCGCGGGCGCTTCAGCGCGTTCTACTTCCTCCTCGCGGTCGTCGCGGGAGCCGCGATCGGCGTCTTCGTCGTCCTCGTGGGGCGGGGAAGCCCTGCGCCAGCGCCGCCGTGGGCGGAGTGGGAGCCGACCGGCAGCCCCGAGCGGCGGGTGGCGCAGATCTCCGACCACATCTCGCGCACGTACCGCTTCCCGGACGGCGAGCAGCTCGTCTCCGCGGTCGCCGGGCCGCCCTCGGCGCCCTCGCAGGACGGGACGCTCGTCCGCATGCGCGCGATCCTCGTCCGCCCGCAGACCGCGCGCGGGCAGGCCGAGGCCGACGATGTCGACGTGATCGACGCCCGCAACTCGATGATGTTCATCCTCTGCGGGATCGGCGGCCGTGGCTGCGCGCTCACGAAGGGAGACGCAACCCCCGAGCGGCACGCGCTCCTCCGGCGCGAGGCCCTCGAGCTCGCGCTGTACACGTTCAAGGACGTCGACGACGTGAGCTCGGTCGTCGTGCTGCTTCCCCCGCGCCCCGACCAGCAGATCGCCACGGCGGTGTTCCTCGAGCGGTCCGACGTCGGGGCCGAGCTCTCGCGGCCGCTGCACGACACCCTTACCGCGCCCGCCGTGCCCGACATCGGCGAGATCCCCGCGGACGAGCAGGCGACGATCGACCGCATCACCCGGCCCCGGCTCTACACCTACCAGTACGACTCGGCGCAGGACGGGAGCCCGCTCATGGTCCTCACCCCGGCGTTGGGTGGCTAACGCCTAACCCGGCTGCCGCTCGGCCACCGCGCTCGTGGAGCCCCCGATCGCTGCAGCGCTCGCGCGTGCGAAGTCTCGCCTCGACACGCTCGACTACTACCCGGAGCCCGTCCGCATCGAGCGCGTGCGCGTCGTCGTCGCCCCGTCGTTCTTCCGCATCCCCGGCTTCCGCCGCTACTCCGGGTACGCGCTCTGGCGCACCATCCTCCTCGAGCGCGCAGACGTCTCGGACGACCTCCTGACCCACGAGCTCTGCCACGTCTGGCAGGGCCAGCACCGCCCGTTGCACATGTCGTTCGTCCACGTGACCACGCGCTACCACCGGAACCCGTACGAGCTCGAGGCGCGGCGCGCGGTCGCCGAGACCAGAGCCTGACGGCGGCGCCGAATCGGCGCTACCGATCGTCGACGCCGATGCAGTACGTGATGCGCAAGCTCACCGTGCCGTCCGACCGCCGGCGCACGTCGGCCGTGCACGGGTCGGCGCCGAGCGGATCGTTCGCCTCGACGTCGCACCACCACCACTCGGACCCGTCGTCGTTCTTCCCCGCGTACGAGCAGTCGGCAGACGTGGCCTGCGCATGCCCGTACGTGCGATAGGCGCGGACGACACCGCTCTCCACCGGAGCCCCGTCCGGATCGCCTTCGCACCCGGCGAGCGCGAGCGAGCACAGCAGGACGAGAGCGAGAATCGAGCCGACGCATGCCTTCATGCTCGGGACCATCCCCGAGCCCGCTCAAGGCCCGCTCAAGGGCAGCGTGCGGCCGGCGGTACTCGGACGGGGGTCGACTGACGCCACGGTGACGTCGAGAGTGGGAAGGTGCGCCACGGGCTCGCTGCCACGTTCGTCGTCGCGCTGGCGCTCGCCGGCGTCACCGCCGCGGCGCCGCTCCCGGGCGCGCCGGGCTGCCCGGTCTTCCCGCGCTGGAATGACTGGAACCAGCGCGTCGACGACCTCCCGGTCACGCCGGACTCGAGCACGATCATCGCCTCGATCGGGCTCACCGACCACATGCACGCGGACTTCGGCTCGGGGCTCTGGAACGGGAGCCCGATCGGCATCCCCGTGACCGTCGTGAGCGCGAGCACGCTGCGCGTGCCGGTCTCCTTCGACTACGCCGGCGAAAGCGACGCGGGGCCATATCCCATCCCGCCGGACGTGCGGATCGAGGGCGGAAGCGACCGGCACGCGATCCTCGTCGACCGTGACGCCTGCATGCTCTACGAGCTCTTCGGGCTCCAGCGAACGCAGGCGGGCGGCTGGGACGCCGGCTCCGGGGCGATCTGGAACATGCGCTCGAACGCGGTGCGCCCGGAGGGCTGGACATCCGCCGACGCCGCTGGCCTCCCGATCCTCCCCGGCCTCGCGCGCTTCGGCGAGGTCGCCCAGGGACGGATCGACCACGCGCTCCGCTTCACCGTCTCCCAAACGAGGCGGGCGTACATCTGGCCCGCCCGCCACTACGCGAGCTCGTCGACCGACCCGACCCTGCCCCCGATGGGGCTCCGCGTCCGCCTGAAGTCCGGGTACGACATCTCGGGCTTCCCGCCGCAGTCGCGCGTCGTCCTCCGGGCTCTGAAGGAGTACGGGATGATCCTCGCGGACAACGGCTCCGACTGGTACGTCTCGGGCGTCCCCAACCCGGGCTGGGCGAACGACGACCTGCACGCCCTCCACCAGGTTCCCGGCTCGGCCTTCGAGGTGGTCGACAGCTCACGGCTCGTCGAGCCCCTCGCTGGCGCGGAGAGTCAGTAGCTCAGGTTCCGGTCGTCGTCGTCGAGATCCCACGCACCGCCGTCCCGGCAGCGCAGGGAGTCCCAGTAGCCCCTGGGCGCGGTACGCCGCGTGGTGCGCACGGCCTGGCGCTCGAGGCCGAGGGCGCGTGAGGGTGTGACCCGCAGCACGCGCGCCAGGTAGTAGACGAGCTGAACCGCGTAGCAGCTCGCCTGCGCCTCGTTCCGGACGCCGTACATGTGGGCGGTCTCGTGCAGGGCGACGACCGCCGCATAGGCGCGTGACGCACTTCCTCTGCGCGTCGTGATCAAGGCCTGCAGGCTCCTGCACACCGCTGGCGCGAGGTGGAGGAAGCGGGGCTGGGCCGGGTGCCAGAAGCCCATGATCACGAGCCCGCCCCCGGGGGCGTCTCCGAGGTCCGCGAGGACCGACCGCCAGTCTCTCGTTGACCAGCAGGCGACC
>Ga0247830_10000657_pt1 | contig 12897 bp, 14 predicted proteins | sample 12C_Control_Day5_FD_207766 | JGI IMG/M metagenome (GOLD analysis project Ga0247830, IMG submission 207766) | Soil microbial communities from agricultural site in Penn Yan, New York, United States - 12C_Control_Day5 | ecosystem: Environmental > Terrestrial > Soil > Agricultural land | place...
ACGCGGATGCGCCCGCGCTCGGGCGTATAGCGTGCGGCGTTATTGAGCAGGTTCGACAGCACCTGCACCAGGCGCAGTGGGTCGCCCCAGACCACCAGCGGTTCGCCAACCTGCTCGACGAGGAGCTCATGGTTGTGCGCGCTGATATAGGGTCTGCTGGTATCCACGGCGGCGCGCACCACGTCCTGCATGGAGACCGGCTTGCGCCGCAGCTCGATCTTGCCGGTGGAAATGCGCGCGCTGTCGAGCAGGTCGTCCACCAGGCGCCGCAGGAGGGCCGTCTGGCGCTCGGTAGAGGCACGCACCTCCTGCAGGGCCGGATCGCCAGGCAGCACGCGGCGGAATACCTCCATGGCCGCGGCAATGGCGGCGAGCGGGTTGCGCAGCTCGTGGCCGAGCATGGCAAGGAACTCGTCCTTGCGCCGGTCGGCTTCGCGCAGCGCTTGCTCCATGCGGCGCCGCTCGGTCACGTCGGCGCTGGTGCCTACCATGCCGAGGAATTCGCCGGCGGCTGAGAAACGCGGCCGCCCCCAGGATTCGATGGTTCGCCACTCGCCTTGCGCGTTCTTCACGCGCACTTCGGCGTGGAACGGCCGCCGCTCGCGGATGCAGGCGAGGAACTCCCGCGTGTACGTCGGCGCATCGTCCGGATGCATGAGAACCTGCCAGCGCTCGCCTTTCAACTCGGCCTCGGCGACGCCGAAGTACTCGAGAAAGGTGTGGTTCACGAACTGCTGGGCGCCGTTGGCGTCGTGCACCCAGACGATGAGCGGCAGGCCGTCGGCCATGGCGCGAAAGCGCTCTTCGCTTTCGCGCAGCGCCGCGAGCGCGCGCTGCTCTTCCGTGACGTCGGTGCTGACACCGATGAAACGCAGCGGCTTGCCCGCCGGGTCCCGGTACACACGGCCGATTGCCTGATGCCAGCGCACGCCAAGATGCGGCGTGACGATCCGGAAAGCGATGCGCCACTCGGTCTCGCGGCCGGCAAAGAAATTGTCGCCATAGGCCCGGCAGCGCGCGCGGTCCTCCGGATGCACGTGCGCCAGCCACACCTCGTAGTTCACCGGCGCGCCAGGCGGCAGGCCGAACAGCTCGCGATACGAGGGCGACACGTCGGCCACGTCGCGCGACATGTCCCAGTCCCACACGCCGCTGTGCCCGGCGCGCAAGGCCATCTGCAGGCGCTCTTCGCTCGCGCGCAGCGCCTCGGATTCGGCCGGAACGGACAGAAGAGTCATCAGTGCATTGTGCAGCAGCCCACGCCCCAGGTGGGACCGGGGCCGCTGGACGACTAGTGCGCCATCAGCACGGGCACGGTCATCGCATCGAGCATGCTGCGCGTCGCGCCGCCCAGGGCGAGCTCCCGCATCCGCGAATGGCCGTAGGCGCCCATCACGATGAGGTCCGTATCGTTGTCCGCGGCGCGCGACAGGATCTGCGAGCCGATGTCTACGCCGGGCGCGCTCTGCCGGGCTGCGGTCGCCTTCACACCGTGGCGTGCAAGGTACAGCGCGAGGTCGGCGCCGGGCGGCTCGCCGTGGTCGCCGCCGCCCTCGAACACGACCACCTCCACGTTCTGCGCCCGGGCCAGGAGCGGCAGCGCGTCGGTGACCGCGCGCGCCGCCTCCGGGCTCGCGTTCCACGCAACGAGGACGCGTTTGCCCGCGTCCGGGAAGTGGCCGGCATAGGGCACCATCAGGACCGGCCGTCCGGACGCGAGGATGACGTCTTCCGCGATGGCGCGGCCCAGCCCGTCCCCGGGCTGCGGCTGGCCGAGCACCACCAGATCGGAATAGCGCGCGCTCAGGCGTACCGCGCCGGCCGCGTCCTCCTTGGAGACCCGCCACTCCGACTTGCCGCCGCCGCGCCGCTCGGCGTCGCGGAACTCCTTCTCGGCTGCTGCCGCGGCTTCGCCGCGGCGCCGCTCCTCGATCGCGAGCACAAGCGGCCCCGCCTCGGCGAGCGCGTACGACGGAATGCGCGCCGACCCGAGGGCGAACAGGCCCACCAGGTGGGCGTCGAAGCGCGCCGCGAGCGTGCAGGCGAGCTGCAGGCGCTCCTTGCGGCGCGGGGTTTCGTCCAGGTGCACGAGGAGGGTCTTGTAGGTCATCGCAAGCTCACTTTCGCGCGAGGAAGATCCCCCAGCACCAGGCCGAGGCCGGCGGCCACGCCGATCGCGCTCCATGGATGCTCGCGCACCTGCTCGTTCAGGTCCAGCCCCGCGTGGCTGATGCGTTCCATGAGCCTGTCCTTTCGGAGGTTTCAAGGTAGCGTGCCCGCGGCGCGGGCGGTTGAGCAAGGTCAAACTTCAACCGAACAGCCCGCCCACCCGGGTGCCCGCCACGCGGTTCACCACATACAGGCTGAGCGCGCACACCGCGATCAGGATCACCCCGAGCGCGGCCGCCTGGCTTTGCGAGCCGGCGATGTAGAAGGTGAAGATGCCGAACGGGATCATCTCCCAGCCGCCCAGGGTGAGGAAGATGGTGGCCGAGGCTTCCTGGATGGAGGTGAGGAAGGAGAAGAGGCCCCCGACCAGGATCCCCTTCCATACCAGCGGCACGGTGATGTCGCGGAAGGTGCGCAGCTTGCCGGCACCGACGTTGGCCGCTGCCTCCTCCATCGACGGATGCACCAGCAGCAGCGACGCGTAGCTGCCGCGCACCGTGTACGGGATGCGCCGCACCGCGAGCACCAGCGGCAGGATGATCCACATGCCGGTGAGCGGCAGGTCGATGAGCGGCAGCGGGAAGTTGAAGGCGCGGATGTAGGCGATGCCGATGGCGGTGCCGGGGATGGCGAGGATCAGGGTGGTGAGCGCGTCCATCGCGCCCCGCCCAGGCAGGCGCGTGCGCGACATGATCCAGGCCATGGGCACGCCGATGACGAGGCACAGGATCACGGCCAGGCCGCAGAACAGGAACGAGTTGACGATAAACTTCGGCGTCTCGATGCTCACCTGCTGGAAGAACTCCCAGGTGTAGTGCTCGGGGAGCGGCGTCAGCGACCAGCCGCGGCCGACCGCCCCCAGCACCACGCCGGCCTGCGGGATGAGGCAGACGAACATCAGCAGGCTGAAGAAACCCACGGCCAGCCAGCGCTTCACCGGCCCCAGGGGCTGCCGCTCCACGCTCGAGTAGGTGAGCGTGCTGTAGTCCTTGATGGCGACGTACTGGCGCGCCGCCAGCACGAAGAAGATGGCGAGCACCACCAGCAGCGCGGAGATCACGATGCCCATGCGGAAGATCTGCCGGTCGACGAACTGCATGATGTTCAGGTAGGCCTGCGGCGCGAGCAGGTCCTGCACCCCGAGCACCAGCGGGGTGACGAAGTCGGCGAAGGTCCAGATGAACACCAGCAGCGCGCCCGAGATGTAGCCCGGCGTCATCAGCGGCAGCGTGATGGTGAAGAAGCGCTTCCAGCCGCGCGCGCCGGCGCCCTGCGCCGCCTCTTCGAGCGACGGGTCCACCTTGGAGAGCGAGTCGAGGATGGAGAGCGTCATCATCGGGAAGAGATGCACGGTCTCCACCAGCAGCACGCCGTGCATTCCGTACATGAAATTGACCGGCTGCTCGAGGCCGAAATGGTCCTGCAGCAGGATGTTCAGCGTGCCGGCGCGCCCGAGGATGAACACGAACCCCAGCACCCCGACCAGCGGCGGCAGGATGAGCGGCAGCATGGTGAGGTAGGAGAACATGCCGCGGTACGGGAATTCATAGCGCACGATGAGGAAGGCCACCGCGATGCCGATCACCGAGGTAGTGACCACCGCCGCCGTGGCGAGCACCATCGATTGCCAGAACGAGCGCAGGTAGAAGCCGTCGGTGAAGAACTCGCGGAAGTTCGCCAGCGTGAGCAGGCCGGCTTCGTCCGTGAACGCGTCGTAGAAGATGCGCGTCAGGGGAAACAGCACGAAGACCAGCAGGAACGCCCAGATGAGCCCTGCCGTGAGCTTCATTCTGCCGGGATCGCCACGGTGCTCGCCGCGGCGAACCCCACCGACACGGGCGCGCCGGCCGGCAGCTGCTGGTGATGCCACGGATCGCGCACGTCGGCCTTGACGACCACGCCGTTGCCGACGTCGACGTCGTAGCGCAGCGTGCTGCCCATGTAGGCGGCGAACGCGATGCGGCCCTGCAGCTCATTATCGTTCTTCGATTGTATCGAGGCATGCTCGGGCCGCACGGACAACACGCAGCGCTCGCCCGGCCGGAAGCGCGGATCCGGGCCGGCCCTGATGTCGCCCACCGCGGTCTTCACCAGCAGGGCGCCGTTGGCGGACTGCACCGTGCCGTCGATCAGGTTGTTGATGCCGATGAAGTCCGCCACGAAGCGGCTGGCCGGGCGCTCGTAGAGCTCCTTCGGCGGCCCGACCTGGACCACGCGCCCCCGGTTGAACACGGCGATGCGGTCGGACAGCGCGAGCGCCTCCTCCTGGTCGTGCGTCACGTACACCGTGGTGATGCCGAGCTCCTTCTGCAGCTTGCGGATCTCGGCGCGTACCGTGACACGGATCTTCGCGTCGAGGTTGGACAGCGGCTCGTCCAGCAGCAGGATCTTGGGGTTCAGCACCAGCGCGCGCGCCAGCGCCACGCGCTGCTGCTGCCCGCCGGAAAGCTGCCCGGGATAGCGCGCCTCCAGGCCCGCCAGGTCCACCTTCTGCAGCACCGCGCCGACGCGCTTCGCGATCTCGGCTTTCGGCACCTTCCTCAGCCTGAGGCCGTAGGCGACGTTCTCGAACACCGTCATGTGCGGCCACAGCGCGTAGTTCTGGAACACCATGCCGATGCCGCGCTCCTGCGGCGGCACGTCGTTCACCACGCGCTCGTCGAAGCGCAACCGGCCTGCGTCGGCCGCGTAGAAGCCGGCGATAAGGCGCAGCAGCGTGGTCTTGCCGCAGCCGGAAGGGCCCAGCAGCGTGAACAGCTCACCCTCCCGGATGTCGAACGTGGCGCGGTCCACCGCCACGATGGTGCCGAAGCGCTTGGTGAGATCGGTGACGCCGATCCTCACGGCGCTAACGCTTCAGGTCGGACCACACGGACTCGATGTCCTTGCGGAAGCGCTGGTTTACCGCCTCGTAGCGCTTTTGCGCGAGGTCGTCGTCGTAGATGTTGACCACGTCGACGTCGAAGTACGAGCGCAGGCCGCCGGTGAACTCCACCGCCATCTCGGCGCGCGAACCCGGAGCGCCCTGCACCCGGTACTTGGGCGTGATCGGGAACACGCCGCGCTCCATCGCCACGCGCTGGCCGCGCTCGGACAGCAGGAACTCGATGAACGCCTTGGCCGCCTTGGGATGGCGCGCGCCGGCGAGGATGGCGATCGGCTCGGGGGTGATCCAGGCGGTCTTGGGCGCTACGAACTTGATGTCGAAGCCGGCGAGGCGGTCCTCGAAGGCCATGTAGCTCGGCACGGCGAAGCCGGCGGCGAACTCGCCCTTGGCCACGACCGACGGCACGTCGCGGCTGCGCGCGGTAAACATGCCCGTGTTGCCGCCCAGGCGCTTGAGCCAGGCCCAGCCCTTGTCATCGCCGTCGCGCTGCAGGATCACCTCGTAGGTGGCGTGGCTGGAGCTCGAGCGGCTCGGCGCGCACTGTGCCACGTTGCCCTTGAGCTTGGGATGCAGCAGGTCGTCCCAGTCCTTGGGCTCGGGCACGCCGAGGCGCTTGAGCAGGCGCGGGTGGTAGACCAGGCCGTAGGGCTCGAGCACCGTGCCGGTCCAGAAGCCCTTTGGATCCTTGAGGAAGATGGGCTTGGGCTTGCCGATGGAGGCGGGGATCGCGTCCATCACCTCCTTGGGCAGGTTGTGCGGCACGAGCAGCTTCTGCTCCGCGAGCTTGTCGAACAGGGCGCTCTCGCCGCCCCAGAAGATGTCGACCTCCGGGCGACCCTTCCATTCGACGATGCGGCCGTAGGCCACCGGCGTGCCGGCAGCCAGCGCGTTCGCCTTCACGTCGATGTTCCAGCGCTCCTTCGCGTACTTCACGAACTCCGCGAGCGTCGGGTCGGTGAGCGTCTTCGCCACGGGCGTGATGAGCACAAGCTCGTTCTCTATCTCTTGCGCAGCGACCGGGCTGGCCAGCGCCAGCGCGAGCAGTGCGATCCTCGACATGCGGAACATGGATGGCTCTCCTTTCAGGGCGTCAATCGGGGTGGCGGCACGAGCAGGCTCGATCCTAATCAATTCCTGTCATAGTGCGCACTACAAGAATCGCGACATGGCGAAGATCGTGGAGGTACCGGACTTCCTCAGCCTGGAGGACTCGCGCGGGGTGCGGCTGCAGCTCGAGTACCTGAAGGCCGAGACGCAGCTGCGCCAGCACGGCGTGCGCCGTGCCGTGCTGGTGATGGGCAGCACGCGGCTGTCGCGCCGCAGCCCGTATTACGCCATGGCACGGGAATTCGGGCGCATGGTGGGGCGCTCGCGCGCCGCGGCCATCATGACCGGCGGCGGGCCGGGCATCATGGAGGCCGCCAACCGGGGCGCCTTCGAGTGGGCGGCCTGTCCATCGGGCTCAACATCCAGCTGCCGCACGAGCAGCGGCCCAACCGCTACCTCACCCCGGGCCTGTCTTTCAGCTTTCGCTACTTCGCGCTGCGGAAGCTGCATTTCCTGCTGCGCGCGCGGGCCATGGTCGCCTTCCCGGGCGGCTACGGCACCCTGGACGAGCTGTTCGAGACGCTGACACTGGTGCAATGCCGCAAGATCCGGCCGCTGCCAATCGTGCTGGTGGGGGAAAGCTACTGGCGGCGCGCCGTCGACTTCGACTTCCTGGTGCGCGCGGGCACCATCGACGCCCGCGACCGCAGGTTGTTCCGCTATGCCGGGACGGCGACGGAGATCTGGCGCGCGATCACGCCTGCCGCTCGAGCACGCGTGCGAGCGCGGCAAAGGCGCGCTCGCTGAGCGCGCGGCGCCGCCACTCGTCCATCGTCACCTGCGCGCTCTGCGCGAGGTCCGCAGCGAAATCGGCTTCGAGGCGCTGCGCCAGCGCGCGCTGCACCACGGCGACGTTCACCTCGTCGTTCAGGCCGAAGGAGCGGTTGTCGAAGTTGGTGGAGCCGAGCACGCTCCAGGCGCCGTCTACCACCATAACCTTGGCGTGCATCATGGCCGGCCGGTACTCGTGGATCGCCACGCCGGCTTCCAGCAGCATGCCGTAGCGGCGACGGCTGGCGAGGCGCACCAGCGGATGGTTGTTCCACGGGCCCGGCATGAGCAGCTTCACCGCCACCCCGCGCCGGGCCGCGCCCACCAGCTCACGGCACATGCTGCGGTCCGGGATGAAATACGGGTTGCAGATCAGGATCGAGCGGCGTGCCGAAGCCACCAGCACCTGGAACAGCATGCGGGCACGCGTCGAGCGACCTTCGGAAGGCGAGCTGTTCACCACCAGTGCGTAGCCGCGCCCTTCGTGCATCACCTCCGGCGAGGCCGCGAAGTCCTGGGCCGGCAGGATCTCGCCCGAAGCCTCGAGCCAGTTCTCGGCGAACGAGGTCTGCAGGCCTTTCACCAGGTCGCCGGTGACGCGCGCCATGGTATCGCGCCACGGGCGGCCGCGCCCCGGCGGACCGACCCAGTAGTCCGCCACGCCGATGCCGCCGACGAAGCCGACCACGCCGTCGACGATCAGCAGGTTGCGGTGCGTGCGGTTGTTGAGGCGCTTCAGCGTGTACCAGGCGATCGGCTGGTACCAGTGCACCTCGCCGCCGGCGCGGCGCAACGCGGCGAAGTAGCTGCCCGGCGTGCGCAGGCTGCCGTAGCGGTCGATGATGAGCCGCACGCGCACGCCGGAGCGAGCGCGCTCCTCCAGCACCCCCAGGACTTCGTCGGCGACGCGGCCGCGCAGGAACAGGTAGGCTTCGAGGTGGATGCTGCGGCTCGCGGCGCGCATGGCGGCGAGCTCCGCGGCGAAGGTCGCGGTGCCGGAATTGAGCACCTCGATCTCCTGCAGCGTGAAAGGCCGCGCGTTGACGATCGCGCTGAGGTAGTCGAAAAACTCGGGCGACTCGGGCGGGGCGACCGGCGGCTTCACCCGGTACGGCAGCCCCGGCTCGAACAGCAGCAAAAACAGCAGCACCGCGACCACGGCCATGGCCGCGATCGACAGGAACTCGCCCGGTGTCAGCGGGCGCCTGCGCCTTTCACCAGCAGCACGGGCGCGTGGGAGGTGCGCACCACCTGCTCGGCGTCGCTGCCGAGCACCAGGCGGCGCACCCCGCGCCGCCCATGGGTGCCGAGAACGATGAGGTCGGCGCGCTGCTTCTTCGCCTCGCGCACGATGGCATCCGCCGCGGAGCCGCCGACGGTTTCGCGCATCACCGTCTTCGCCTTGACGCCTTGCTTGTCCGCCACGGCGGCGGCCTTGGCTAGCACGCGCTTGCCGGCGTCGCGCAGCGTCGGCACGATGTCCATGGCGGCGACGGCAGCTTCGGGCGTGGCGAAGGCGTAGAACTCGTCCACGACGTGGTAGATGATGAGCTCCGCCTCCTCGGACTTGGCGAGGCGCACCGCCTCGCGCAGGCCTTTCGTCGCGGCCGCGCTGCCGTCCACGGCCACAAGGATCTTGCGGTAAGCGTTCATGCGCGCCTCTCCTCGTTCAGCTCATAGTTTAGCGCGGGACGCCGGCGCAGCGTTCAGGCGCTCGCGCGCCGCCTGAAACGCGGCGCCGATCGCCGCCTCCGCGCTGTCGCGCGCCTGCCCGCTGACGAGCGTCTGGTGCTGCGGCCAGCGGATGTCGAGGTGCAGCGAATAGCGCGCGGCATCGTCCTCCTTCCACTGGACCAGCGCGGTATGGCAGTGCTGGATCGCCGGAAAGGCGGCGCGCAGCTGCACGGTCTCCTGCTCGATGCGCTCCTGGGTCGATTGCACATCCATCAGCCGACTCCCAACCGTGCGCGATGGCGCTCCTCGCAGCGCGGATGCTGCAGCACGAACTCGCGCAGCAACCGCATCAGCGCCAGCTCGTGCTTGCGGTCGCCACGCAACCGGGCACGAACCATTTCGTCGCGGATGATCGACTTGATGCGCATCTCCCCCTCCGGCGTCTGCACCAGGTAGTTGCCCAGCTCGGCCGCCACCACCTCCGGAACGTGCTCGTGCTCCGCGATGGCCAGCACCTCGTCCTCCGACAGCCCGCACAGGGCGATGCAGTCCTCAAGCGACAGCACCGGCCACCTCCTTTCCCGCGACGTCCAGCACCCGCACGTTCACCGGGATGCCGGCGCGGATGCTTTGCGTCACGATGCAGAAATCCTCGAACTGGTCCAGGCAGCGCTCCTGGTGCGGCATGTCGCCGAAGCGCTCCGCAAGCGAGATGTCGACGTCGATGCGCGCGATGCGGAACCTGCCGCGCTCGTTGCGCTCCAGCTGCCCCGTGGCCCGCGCCTTCACCGACCCGGGACTCTGCTTGAACTTGCTGCGCAGGCAGAACACGATGCTGGCCGACAGGCAGTTGGCGACCGCGGCGGCGACCAGGCGCGCCGCGTTCGGTCCGGCCCGCCGGCCAAGCGGCTCGGGCTCGTCGAGCAGCAGCTCCGCTACGTCGGGCCAGTCGAAGCGCACCTTGAACTCGAAGCCTTCCTGCTGCTCGAGCTCGATGCTGAAGGAGGGGGAATCGGAGGGGGAATCGCTCATGGCTGCACCTTACGTGTGCGCCGGGCGGGCAGCTTGATCTCGGTCAAGCCGCGACACCAAAGACCCGGCATGCTCGGGCCATGCAAAGGCCGGACCTGCAATCGCTGTCGCGCTGGGTCATCGTGGCGCTGCTCGCCCTCGGGATCGCGGCCGCGGTCTGGCGCCTTACTCGCCCCGACCCGGCGCCCGAGCCGGCCCCGGTGTCGCAGGGAGAGGTGGCGCTCATCGTCGCCGGGCCCGGCACGGTGCAGGCGCGCGTGCCGGTCACGGTAAGCGCTCGCGTAGCCGCGCAGGTGGTTTCGCTCCACGCCGACCACGGCGACATCGTCAAGCGCGGCCAGCTTCTCGCCGTGCTCGACGACCGCGACCTCGCGGCCAAGCGCGCCGCCGCCGCGGCGGCGCGCGGATCGAACGAAAGCAACGTCGCCGCGGCCGCCGCGAGCGTGGCGAAGGCGAAGGCCGACCTGGCGCTCGCGCGCAGCAAGCACGGCCGCGACGCCGAGCTCAGGCGCGCCGGCTTCATCTCGGAATCCGCGCACGACGCCTCCACGCTCGCGCTGCAGGCCGCCGAGGCGGGCGTCGACAACGCCGCGGCGCTGCTCGCCGCGCGCCGCGCCGAGGGCCGCACGCTCGCCGAGGAGGCGCGCTACGCCGACACGCTCTGGTCGCATACCCGGCTCAGCGCGCCGATGGACGGCCTGGTGATCCAGCGCGCCGTGGAGGTGGGCAGCACGGTCGCCCCGGGGAGCAGCCTTTTCCGCCTGGTCGATCCCGACACGCTGTGGGTGGCGGCGCGCATCGACGAGGCGCTGGTCGGCAGGATCGAGGAAGGCATGCCGGCGACCATCCGCTTGCGCAACGGCGAGGAGCATGCAGGCCGCGTCGCGCGCATCTCGCGGCAGTCCGACGCCGCCACGCGCGAGCTCGAGGTCAATGTGGCGTTCGATTCGCCCCCGGCGCGCTTCTCCATCGACCAGGAAGCCCAGGTGAGTATCCTCACAGGCACGCAACGCGGCCCGGCGGTGCCGGTGGCCGCGCTGGTGCACCGCGACGGCCAGCGGGGCGTGGTGCTCGCGCGTGACGGGCGCAAGGTATTCCAGCCGGTGCAGGTCGTGGCAAGCGACGGCAAGCTTGCCATCGTCGAGGGCCTGGATGCCGGCGACCGGCTGGCGGCATGGACCTCGCGCTGAGGGATATCCGCCGGCACCTCGGCAAGTTCCTCGCCACCGCCGTGGGCGTCGGCATGCTGCTCGCGATCGTGCTGGTGATGAACGGCATCTACCGCGGCAACATCTTCGACGGCGTCTGGCTCATCGAGAACACGGCGGCCGACCTGTGGGTGGTCGAGCTCGGCCGCGGCGGGCCTTTCAACGAGTCTTCGCGGCTGCCGGGTGACGCGTACAAGAGCGTCGCTGCTGCGCCGGGCGTCGCGCGTGCCAGCCCTTTCATCAGCTACGCCGCGCAGCGCGAGATCGCCGGCGCGAGCCAGCAGTTCACCATCATCGGCTACGACGTGTTCGGCGGCCTGGGCGGGCCGGGACGGCTGGTGGCCGGCCGGGCCATCGAAGCCGCGCACTGGGAAGCCGTCGCCGATGCGCGCCTCGGGCTAGCTCTCGGAGACGTCTTCCCGCTGGGAAGCCATGCGTACACCGTCGTCGGCCTGACGCGCGGCGCGGTCGACCCGGCGGGCAACCCGGTGATGTACCTCTCGCTGCCCGATGCGCAGGAAGTGCTCTACCAGCAGGACAGCCATGCGCTGGTGGCCGGGCGCGCCGCGAATGCCAGGCGGCTGGAACGTGCCGGCTACTCGCCGGCCGAGGCGGCGAAGCTGCTGCCACTTCTCTCTGGCAGCGCCACCGTCAACGCCGTGCTGGTGCAGCTCGAGAGAACGGCCGACGTCCAGACCGTGCGAAATCACATTCAGCGCTGGCTGCACTTCAGCGCCTACACCACGGCCGGGGAGCGCGACCTCATGCTCGAAGGCCGCCTCAAGAAGATGAGCGCGGTGCTCGGCCTGTTCCGCTCGCTGCTCGTCGTGGTGTCGATCGTCATCATCGCGCTCATCGTCTACGTGCTCACCATCGAGAAGATCCGCCCGATCGCCACGCTGAAGCTGATCGGCGCGCCGAACCGCGTCATCGTGCGTATGATCCTCGAGCAGTCGCTGGCGCTCACGCTCGGCAGCTTCGCGGTGGCCTATACCCTCATGGCGCTGGTGCGCGATCGCTTCCCGCGTACGCTGATCCTGCTGCCCGAGGAGATCGCGATCACCTTCGCCGTGATGCTCGCCGGCGGCGTGCTGGCGAGCCTGATGGCCATCTGGCACGCGCTGCGCACCCCGCCCTCACTTGCCTTGGGGTCATAGGAAAAACTTAATGCCGGTGCTGGATGTGAAGAACCTTTCCAAAACCTTCGGCAAGGGCGAGCTTGCCGTGCAGGCGCTGCGCGACGCCTCGCTCTCGGTCGACGCCGGCGAGCTGGTTGCGCTGCTCGGGCCGAGCGGCTCGGGCAAGAGCACGCTGCTCCTTTGCATCAGCCTGATCGAGGCGCCGTCATCCGGCAGCATCGTCGTGCGCGGGAAAGCAGCGTGGCGCGAGGGCAAGGCCGAGGTCGACGCGCGGCGCTTCCGGCGCGAGAACATCGGCTTCATCTTCCAGGGCCATAACCTCATCCCCTTCCTCACCGCGCAGGAAAACGTCGCCCTCGCCATGCACCTGAACGGCGCGGGCAAGCGCGACGCCGCGCGCCGCGCGCAGGAGATCCTCGGCTACCTGGAAGTAGCCAACCGCGCCGGCATGCTTCCGGCAACGCTCTCCGGCGGCGAGCGCCAGCGCGTGGCAATCGGCCGGGCGCTGGCCAACGAGCCGCCGATCATTTTCGCCGACGAGCCGACCGCCGCGCTGGATACCGAGCGCGGCATGAAGGTGATGGCGCTGCTGCGCCGTGTGGCCCGGGAAAAGCGCTCGGCGGTGATCGCAGTGACGCACGACCACCGCATGATCGAGGGCTTCGACAGCGTCTACGAGATGAACGACGGGCGCCTGGCCCGCAAGAACCTTAGTGCTCGTGCTGCCGTTTCTGCGCAGTAGCCCTGAAGGCCGAAAGCGGCGGCATCAGGTAGCGGCGCAGGTCCTTCGGATCGGCCGCCGGCCCGGCAGGAACCGGCCGCGTGCCCTTGATCGTCACCCGCTCCATCAGCCGCCGCTTGGGATAGTAGTCGTGCAGCGCCGAGTGCTGCACCGCGCGGTTGTCCCAGA
>Ga0247830_10000662_pt1 | contig 12873 bp, 9 predicted proteins | sample 12C_Control_Day5_FD_207766 | JGI IMG/M metagenome (GOLD analysis project Ga0247830, IMG submission 207766) | Soil microbial communities from agricultural site in Penn Yan, New York, United States - 12C_Control_Day5 | ecosystem: Environmental > Terrestrial > Soil > Agricultural land | place: USA...
GTGGTGTTGCCGTCGTCGCAGCTCTCGCCGGGGTCGACGACGTGGTTGCCGCAGGTCTCGTCGGACGCGCAGCTGGCCGCGCAGCCGTCGCCGCCGGTGGTGTTGCCGTCGTCGCACACCTCGCCGGGCTCGACCACGCCGTTGCCGCAGTACTGCGGCTGGCAGGTCGCCGAGCAGCCGTCGGCGTCGGCGTGGTTGCCGTCATCGCAGCCCTCGCCGGGGTCGAGGACGCCGTTGCCGCAGGTCTCGTCCGACGCGCAGGTCGCGCTGCAGCCATCGCCGCCGCTGGTGTCGCCGTCGTCGCAGGCCTCGCCGGGGTCGACCACCCCGTTGCCGCAGTACTCCGACCCGCAGGTCGCGCTGCAGCCATCGCCGGCGGTGGTGTTGCCGTCGTCGCAGCTCTCGCCGGGGTCGAGGACGCCGTTGCCGCAGGTCTCGTCCGACGTGCAGGTCGCGCTGCAGCCGTCGCCGCCGGTACGGTCGCCGTCGTCGCACACCTCGCCGGCCTCGACCACGCCGTTGCCGCAGTACTGGGCCCGGCAGGTCGCCGAGCAGCCGTCGCCGTCGACGGTGTTGCCGTCGTCGCAGTCCTCGTCCGGATCGCGGACGTCGTTGCCGCAGGTCTCGTCCGACGCGCAGGTCGCGCTGCAGCCGTCGCCGCTCTGGGTGTTACCGTCGTCGCACGCCTCACCGGGGTCGACCACGCCGTTGCCGCAGTACTGCGACCCGCAGGTCGCGCTGCAGCCGTCGCCGCTCTGGGTGTTGCCGTCGTCGCAGCTCTCGCCGGGGTCGAGGACGCCGTTGCCGCAGGTCTCGTCCGACCCGCAGCTCGCGCTGCAGCCGTCGCCGCCGGTGGTGTTGCCGTCGTCGCACGCCTCGCCGACCTCGACCACCCCGTTGCCGCAGTACTGCGGCGCGCACGCCGACGAGCAGCCGTCGCCGTCGACCCGGTTGCCGTCGTCGCACCCCTCGCCCGGATCGCGCACCCCGTTGCCGCAGGTCTCGTCCGACGCGCAGGTGGCCGCGCAGCCGTCGCCGCCCTCGGTGTCGCCGTCGTCGCACACCTCGCCGGGCTCGAGCACCCCGTTGCCGCAGAACTGCCCCTCGCACGTCGCCGAGCAGCCGTCGCCGTCGGCGGTGTTGCCGTCGTCGCACGCCTCGCCCGGATCCCGGACCCCGTTGCCGCAGGTCTCGTCCGACGCGCAGGTCGCCGAGCAGCCGTCGCCGCCCTCCTGGTCGCCGTCGTCGCACGCTTCGCCGGGCTCGACCACCCCGTTGCCGCAGTACTCCGACACGCAGGTCGCCGAGCATCCATCGCCGTCGGCGTTGTTGCCGTCCTCACAGCTCTCGCCGGGATCGATCACCCCGTTGCCACAGGTCTCGGTCGACGCGCAGGTCGCCGAGCAGCCGTCGCCGTCGACGCGGTTGCCGTCGTCGCAGACCTCGCCGGGATCGAGCACGGCGTTGCCGCACCGCTCGGACACGCACACCGCCGTACAGCCATCACCCGCCATGGTGTTGCCGTCGTCGCAGCTCTCGCCGGGGTCGATCACCCCGTTGCCGCAGGTCTCGTCCGACGAACAGCTCGCGCTGCAGCCGTCGCCGCCGACGTTGTTGCCGTCGTCGCAGACCTCGTGGGGCGCCCGCTGGCCATCCCCACAGTACGGCGGCGTGAGTGCGGGATCACCGCAACCCACGACCGCCACCATCGTCGCCCCGGTGACGACCAGCACGAGGGTCCAAGAGCGCATGCGCAACCTCCGCTCCCATTCCTGTACCGGGAACCACCATCGCGACACCAGGGGTAACGACCACGATCCGGGTTCACCTCCGGATTGGGGGGACAGGATCCGGGATCGCAACCAAGCAGACTCGCAGGCTTTTTGGAGCAAACCGCGAAACTCCCGGTCGAGGGACGCCGTCCCCGGACTCGTCGTAGCCCGCGCTACACTTGCCGGATGCGCACCTGCTCGCTCGTGGTGACCGCGGTGCTCGGCGCTTTCGCCCTCACCACCCCGGCCCGGGCCGACGACGCGCCGGTCATCATCTCCATCGGCGCCGACGCGCTCGCCACCGCCCGGGCCGCGACCGCCGACGCGCCGGGCTTCGAGGTGCTGGCGACCGACGACCACGTCGCCGTGCTGGCGGTCGACGCGTCGCAGCTCGACGAGCTGGCCGAGGCGATGCACGCCCAGCACGGCCGGTGCGGTGGCTTCATGGTGCACCCGTCCCTCGACGACGCCCTGACCCCGCCGGCGCCCGCCGTCCGACCGGCGCCGATCGACTACACGCTGGATCGGCCGCAGGTCGTGCGCGCCGTCCTGCCGGCCATCGAGGGGTCGCACATCCTGACCTCGATCGAGCGGCTGTCCGGCATGCGCAACCGCTACTACCAGTCGGCATCGGGCGCGGAGGCCTCGATCTGGCTGCGCGATCTGTGGCGCAGCTTCTCGACGCGCCCCGACGTCACCGTCGAGCTGGTCGATCACGGCTACGCCCAGCGCTCGGTCGTGCTCACCATCCCCGGCACGACCCGCGCCGACGAGGTCGTCGTCATCGGCGGCCACCTCGACTCGATCGCCCCCGGCGGCCGCGACGGCGCCGCGCCCGGCGCCGACGACGACGCGTCGGGGATCGCCACGCTCACCGAGGTCGCCCGCGTCCTGCTCGCCCGCGACGTCCGCCCGGCGCGCACGCTGCAGTTCATCGCCTACGCCGCCGAGGAGGTCGGGCTGCGCGGCTCGCTGTCGATCGTCCGCGACTACCGCAAGCGCGGCGTCCGCGTGGTCGGCGTCCTCCAGCTCGACATGACCAACTACCAGGGCTCGGACCGCGACATCTGGCTCATCGCCGACCACACCGACGCGGCGCAGAACCGCTTCGTCGGCCGCCTGATCGACGCCTACGTCGGCGCCACCTGGGGCTACGACGCCTGCGGCTACGCCTGCTCGGACCACGCCGCGTGGCACCGCGCCGGGATCCCGGCCTCGATGCCGTTCGAGGCCCGCTTCCGCGATCACAACCGCGCGATCCACACCAACCGGGACACCCTCGAGCGCAGCGCCGGCAACGTCGCCCACGCGATCAAGTTCGCGCGCCTGGGCGCCGCCTTCGCGATCGAGCTCGGCCGCGCCGACCTCGGCGCCGCCGACGCCGCCACCGTCGACCGGCCGGCCGGGCGCACCGCGGCTGTCGCCGCTGCCCTCGCTGCCCTCGCCGCCTTGGTCGGCGTCGCGCTGGCGCGCGCCTGGCGGCCCCGCACCGGCGTCGCGCCCTGAGCCACGCCGGCTCCTCGCCCGTCCGCGTCAGGCGAACCGTCGTTCGGGGTCACGCAGCTCGCGATCGATCCGCGCCGCCTCGTCGAGCACGAGGCCGTGGGGCGCGTCGGCGCCGGCGACGAACCCGGCGACCAGCTCGATGACCTCCGGATCGGCGAGGATCCGGCGGTGACCGAGCCCGGCGGTGGTGACCAGCCGCGCGCCCGGCCACGCCGCCGCGACCGCGACGCCGTCGGCGTACGGCACCTCGCGATCGTCGCGGTCGTGGGCCACCAGCAGCGGCGTGTTGCGCAGGCGCGGCACCAGCCGCGCGCCCTCGAGATCGTCGCGCCCGGCCAGGTTGGCGGTGGCCAGCCCGTGCTCGAAGTCGCGCCGTGCCGCCGGCGACAGCGCCAGCGCGCTGGTGAAGCGCTCGACGGCGCCGCCGATCGTGAACAGCGGCGCGACGTACGCGACCCGGGCGACGTCGAGGCCGCGCGCCAGCGCGATCGTCGTCGCCGCCGCGCCGAACGAGTGCGCGACCACCGCGTCGACCGGGCCGACCCGGCCGGCGAGCTCGCGGATCACCTCGGCCATGCCGGCGAGCGTGGTGCGCCGCCCCGGGCTGTCGCCGTGCGCGGGCGCGTCCCACGCGACCACCCGCCGGCCGCGGTTGACCAGGGCCGGCACCAGCGCGCCGAACTGGGTGCCACGCCCGCCCCAGCCATGCGCCAGGAGCACGGTCGGCCCGTCGCCCCACGCCCACGCCGCCAGCGGCAGTCCACCGGCCGACACGGTCAGCGGGCGCGCCACCTCGAGCAGCGCGCGCTCCCGCTCCGGCCGGGGTGACCGGATCGGGGTGAGGAAGGCCCGCAGGGCCAGCTCGCCGGCCAGATTGGGCGCGAGCCGGTCGGCGGCCTCGATCGCCCATTTCATGAACCGAACGTTCGTACTATTTTTGGAGCGCGACGAAGCCATTTGACGGTCCTCCTTGCAGCTAGCGGCAGCGCGCGATCAGCGCGTCGACCGCGCGGCGCGTGCGGGTGCCGACCCGGGGATCTCCGACCAGCCGCGACGTCGTGTGGGCCGCGGCCATGATGCCATACAGCTCGAAGGCGACCTGGGCCGGATCGACGTCGGCGCGGAAGTGGCCCTCCTCGATCGCGATGCGGACCGCGGTGGCCAGGGAGTCGATCCAGTCGCGCAGCGCGGCGGCCAGGGCGTCGCGGGCCGGACCGGGCCGATCGTCGAGCTCGCCGGCGAGGGCCATGAAGATGCAGCCCCCCTCGTCAGCGTCCCAGCCAGCCCACCGGTCGAGCAGCGCGCGCAGGCGCGGCTCGCCGCGGGCGACCTTGAGGGCCGGGGCCAGCACCCGGGCCACGAACTGCTCGCGGGCGTGCTCGACCACCGCCGCCTGCAGGGCCTCCTTGGAGCCGAAGTGCGCGAACAGCCCGCTCTTCGACAGGGTCAGGTCGTCGGCCAGGCGGCCGATGGTCAGGCCCTCGAGGCCCACCGTGCGGGCGAGCGCCGTCGCGCGATCGAGGATCGCGGTCCGGGTCGCGTCGCCTTTGCGGGTCACCATGGGACCAGATTAGTACGACCGTTCGTTCTGTCAAGGGCGATCTGGCCGGTCGTTTCCGCGCCGGCAGTTTGGCGGTCGTTGTCCAGCTCACGATATTCTCACGACGGATGCTCGCCCGTCGGGTGATCGCGCTCTCGGCCGACAAGGCGTTCGGCAAGCTCATGGCGACCGCGCTCAAGGCCGCCGGCGGCGTGGTCGAGGTGCACGCCACCGTCGAGGCCCTCGGGCGCGGCGACATCCAGGCCGCGCTGGTCGTGGTCCATGTCGCCGGCGAGCTGGCCACCCGGGTCGAGGAGCTGTCGCGGCGCCTGGGCGGCGACGCCCGGATGATCGCGATCCTGCCGTCGCCGGCGCTGATCCAGACCGTCGATGTGATGAAGCTGTCCGACAAGGTGGTCGGCATCCTGATCGAGAGCGACTTCCGGCCGTCGGACCTGTCGGCGATGGCGACCCGCATCCTGGCCGGCGACATCTTCGGCCTCGAGAAGGTGGTGCCGTGGGGCACGCGGGTCTACTCGACGCTGGTCGGCGACTACCAGGAGAAGTCGCTGTGCATCGCGCAGATCAGCGAGTTCGCCGAGCTGATGGGCGTGCGCCGCAAGTACCGCGAGGCGATCGAGCAGTGCGTCGACGAGATGCTGATGAACGCGCTCTACGACGCACCGGTCGACGATCAGGGCAAGCAGGTCTTCGCCGAGATCCCGACCAAGAGCCGCGTCCAGCTGCGCATGGAGCAGAAGGTGGTGGTCCAGTACGCGTGCGACGGCCGCACCTTCACGGTGTCGGTCCGCGATGCGTTCGGCACCATCGAGCGCGCGACCGTGCTGCGCTACCTGTGGAAGTGCCTCCACTCCGAGCAGCAGATCGACCGCAAGACCGGCGGCGCCGGCCTCGGCCTGTACCTGATCGCCAACAGCTCGACCCGGTTCCTGTTCAACGTGCTGCCCGGGGTCGCGACCGAGTGCGTGACCGCGTTCGACCTCGAGAGCCCCAAGGTCCAGCTCGAGGGGTTCGGCTTCTTCACCGAGCGCATCGACGCGTCGGGCCGGCTGGCGGCGGGGCCGTCGCGGCTGCTGCCGCACGGCGCGTCGCACCCGGTCGAGCGGCGCTCGCAGGGCCGCGGCCCCGGTGCCCGGCCCCAGCGCGGCATGATCGGCGCGCTGTCGGCGGCGATCCTGCTGCTGATCGCGCTGATCGGCGTGGTCGCGTACCCGCGCTTCGTCCGCCCACCGACCACGACGGTGACCATCACCACCGAGCCGGCCGGCGCGACCATCGAGATCGACGGCCGCGATCGCGGCGTCGCCGCGGCCGGCCAGCTCGACGTCGGTGGCCTCGAGCTCGGCCGCGCCTACCGCGTCGTCGCCCGCCTCGACGGCCACAGCCCGGCCGAGACCGTGTTCCAGCCGGCCGCGGGGGCGCCGTCCAACCTCCAGCTCCGCCTGGTGCCGCGGTCGGCGACCGTGCTGCTCGACAGCGATCCGCGCGGCGCCACCGTCGTCGCCGGCGGCGTCGAGGTCGGCGTCACCCCGGTGACCATCACCACCCTGACGCCCGGCGCGGAGGTCCCGATCGACTTCCGCGCCGCCGGCTACCAGCCGGTCACCCGCACCCTGCGCGTGCCCGCCGCCGGCGGCGAGGCGCAGATCATCCAGTCGCTCACCATCTCGCCCGACTTCGCGACCATCGTGGTCACCAGTGAGCCGCCAGGCGCGGAGGTGCTGGTCGATGGCCAGCGCCAGCCGGGCGTGACCACCCCGACCAAGGAGCTGCTGGTCGAGGCCGGCAAGCGCCACGTCGTGCAGGTCCAGCTGCCGCGCCACGCGCCGGCGTCGAAGACGATCACCCCCGGCCACGGCACCCGCGGCGTCGCGGTCGCGCTGACCATGCAGCCGGGCGGCGCGCTGTCGATCACCTCCAACCTCGAGGCCCGCGGCTCGGTGGTCGGCGTCGCCGCGTGCACGCGCAAGCCGCTGCCGTTCGACTGCCCGCTGCCGGCCGGCACGTACACCGTCGAGGTCGAGACCCTCAAGATGCCGGGCGGCGCCAGGCGCGTGGTCGAGGTCGCGGACGACGTCGTCACCGTCGACGTCCCGCTCGGCTGGGTCGAGGCGCCCGATCCGCTCAAGATCGTCGTCGCCAAGCGCAGCGGGCGGAGGGCGGCGTTCGAGCCGGGCAAGCACACGGTCACCGTCCTCGACGAGGGCGGCGGCACCACCTTCACGTCCGAGGTCAAGGTCGAGGCTGGCAAGGGCGTGCCGCTCCCCTGAGCGGCGGCCCGAGCGCGAGGGTATGATGCGCGCGATGTCCCGCGCGCTGCCCACGGTCGTGCTCGTCGTGCTCGTCGCGCTCGCCGCGACGCCGGCCGCGGCCGCGACCCGCGAGGCGTCGACGACGCCCTACCCCGGGGTCGTCCACGAGCGGTGGTCGGAGCCGGCGATCCCGGCCCGCGTCCACCTGGTCATCGTCGACCTGACCTCGGCCGAGCTGACCGTGCGCGCGACCCGCGAGGACGATCGCGGGCTGACCGCGCCGGCGTTCGCGGCGCGGATCGGCGCGCAGGTCGTGATCAACGGCGACTACTTCGCGCCGGCCGGGTGGATCCCCGACGGGCTGGCGATCGGCGACGGCGCGCCGTGGTCGACCGCGCGCGACGACGACCGCGCCGGCGTGTTCCGCTTCGGCAAGGTCCAGAGCCGCACCGACGCGCTGATCATCGTCCCCGAGCAGGTGGTCGCCACCGGCGATCTGCCGTCGTTCACCACCGGCGCGCTCGGCGGCCGGCCGATGCTGCTGCGCGCCGGCCAGGCCCCGACCACGTTCGACTGCGGCGACGCCGACGCGCTGGCCTGCGTGCGCGCGCCGCGCACGGCGATCGGCCTGTCCGACGACAACCGGCGGCTGTGGCTGGCGGTGGTCGACGGCTGGCAGGAAGGCTCGACCGGTATGACCGCGGCCGAGCTGGCCGGGTTCCTGCGCGACCGCGGCGTCCGCGACGCCCTCCTGCTCGACGGCGGCGGCGCGTCGACGCTGTTCATCGCCGGCGAGGGCGGCGTGGTCAACCAGCCGTCCGACGGGGTGCCGCGCCCGGTCGCCAACCACCTCGGCATCGTGTTCGGCGCCCAGCCGCCCGGCACCCTGCTCGGCAAGGTCCGCGAGGGCAGCCTCAACGGGCCCAACGTCGCCGGCGTCCGCGTCGAGCTCGACGACGGCCGCGCGATCACCACCGACAACGCCGACACCGGCTACAGCTTCAGCGTGACGCCGCGCCACGCCTGCGTCACCGCGCGCAAGGCCGGCTACAACACCATCACCCAGTGCAAGCAGGTCGAGCCCGGCATCCTCAACTACAACTCGCTGGTCCTGTTCCCGGTCGGCGCCGGGCCCGACGCCGGCGTGCCCGACGCCGGCGCTCCCGACGCGAGCGCGCCGACCGACGGCGGTGACGGCGCGGTGAGCGGCGACGGCGGGTTCGGCGCCGACGGCGGTGGCGACGGCGGCGGTGATGGTGGTGGCGGCTGCTGCGCGACCGGGGGCGGCGCGTCGTCCGGCTGGTCGGGGCTCGCGCTGTGCGCGCTCGTCGTGGTATTCCGGCGGTTGCCGGGGAGACCACGCCGCCTCCGTACATGACCGTCCATACCAACCTGTACACCGACGCCGGTGGCCAGCTCATCGAGCGCAGCTACGCGCTGACCGTGGTGGCCGGCCCCGACGCCGGCCTGCGCCGCGTGATCGAGAGCGGCACGACGATGATCGGGACCCACCCCGACAACGATCTCGTGCTGACCGACACCACGGTGTCGCGCTACCACCTCGAGCTGCAGGTGCGCCGCGAGGGCCTCGCCGTCCGCGATCTCGACTCGACCAACGGCACGCGCTGGGGCGGCGCGCGGGTCCAGGCGATCACGCTGACCGAGCCGGGCCGGCTGCGGCTGGGCAAGCACACCGAGCTCGCCGTCGAGGCCGAGGACGTGCCGGCCGCGCTCGGCGCGTACGCCGGCGATCGCTTCGGCGACGTGATCGGCGCGGCGCCGCCGATGCGGGCCCTGTTCGCGCTGCTGGCGCGGGTGGCGCCGAGCGACGCCACCGTGCTGCTCGAGGGCGAGACCGGCACCGGCAAGGAGGCGATCGCCGAGGCGATCCACCGCCACGGCGGCCGCTCGAGCGGCCCGTTCGTGGTGGTCGACTGCGCGTCGATCCCGCGCGAGCTGATCGCGTCCGAGCTGTTCGGCCACGCCCGCGGCTCGTACACCGGCGCGATCAGCGACAAGCGCGGCCTGATCGAGGCCGCCGACAAGGGCACCGTGTTCCTCGACGAGATCGGCGAGCTGCCGCTCGATCTCCAGCCACAGCTGCTGCGCGCGCTCGAGAAGCGCGAGATCCGCCGGGTCGGCGAGACCCGGCCGATCGCGGTCGACATCCGGGTGCTGGCGGCGACCCACCGCGACCTGCGCGCGATGGTCAAGGCCGGCCAGTTCCGCGAGGACCTCTACTACCGGCTCGCGGTCGTGCGCTGCGAGGTGCCGCCGCTGCGGTCGCGGCTCGGCGATCTGCCGGCCCTGGCCCGCCACTTCGCCGAGGCGTTCGGCAAGTCGGGCTGGGACGTGTCGCCGGCGCTCCTCGACGAGCTGGCCCGCCACACCTGGCCGGGCAACGTGCGCGAGCTGCGCAACGTCGTCGAGCGCGCGCTGTCGCTGGGCACGCTCGCCGTCGACGCCGAGCCGACGGCGGCGACCACCGCGCCGGCGAGCGCCACGGCCGCGGCCGGCCTCGTCGCCGGCCAGCCCCAGGCCATCCTCGACCTGCCGTTCAAGGAGGCCAAGGCCGCGCTGGTCGAGGGCTTCGAGCGCGACTACCTCGTCCACCTGCTGGCCCGCCACAAGGGCAACATCTCGCGGGCGGCGATGGAGGCCGGGATCGATCGCAACTACATCCACCGGCTGGTCAAGAAGTACGGCCTCGAGGTCGAGCGAGGGTAGCGGCGGAGCATCTGACCATGGGGCATCTCGACGAGAGAAACTTCGACGCGCTGATCAAGACCGGCTGCGCGGCGTGCGGCAGCAAGGCCCTCGAGCTGACGACCTACGTCGATCGCAAGGTCTCGGTCATGTACGGCCAGGCCAACGACGACGGCCGCTGGGCCTACGACGGCGAGAAGTTGATCGACGGCATCAGCAAGGTGAGCTGCGTCGGCTGCGGCCAGGTCGCGTTCGCCAGCGACGACTGCCCGCGCTGCCACGCGCCGGGCGGGCTGGCCAGGGCGGCCGCGCCGTCGCGGCTGGTGCCGCCGCGCAAGTGTCCGCAGTGCGCCGGCACCGAGATGACCTTGCTCGGCATGGCGCCGGCGGTGGTCAAGACGCCGGCCGGCGGCGGCCGCCCGCCGCCGCCCAAGCCGACCGCGCTGTTCGGCGACGACGGCTTCCACGTGGTCGCGATCGCCTGCGACGACTGCGACTGGTCGTCGCTCGCGCCCGGGTGCGCGCTGTGCGACGCCCCCGGCCCGCTGCGACCGCGGCCGTAGCCGCCGCGCCGGCTCAGAGATCGCAGCGCAGGGCGGCGTAGAGGGTGTCGTCGCCGTTGACGTTGCCGTCGGGGCTGAGCCCGAACATCTCGAGGTTCGTGCCGTCGAGCGCCATCGCCGTGCAGGTGTCGTCGACGCCGCCGCCGGTGGCGCAGCTGCGGTGACCGACCTTGCCCCACTTCGTCGGCGCGGCGGTGCAGGCGTTGCAGCTGTCGCGCCAGCCGAAGAACAGCGAGCAGCGGGTCTGGACGTAGGTGGCGATGATCGCGTCCGGGTCGACGCACTCGAAGAAGCCGTCGGCCTGGATGGCGCGGACGAACTGCCCCGGCGGGCACAGGGTCTGCGACCGCGTCGGCGGCGACGTGGTCGGGGCGGCGCAGTCGAAGGCCACGTGGAGCTTGTCATTGCCGTCGACGTCGCCGCCGGTGTTGAGCCCGAACAGCATCACCGTCTCGCCGCCGAGCGTGGCGGTCGTGCAGGTGTTGTTGTCGCCGGCGCCGTTGCGGCAGCTGGTGTCGTTGGCGTAGCCCCACTTGGTCGGCGGCCGCACGCAGCCATCACAGCTGTCCTGCCAGCCGAGGTAGATCGAGCACTGCGACCGCGCGTACCCGACCGCCATCTCGGCGAGCGACGTGCAGGTCCAGTGGTCGCCCGACCAGCCGGTGATCGCGGAGCCTTCCGGACAGGGCGCGGGCGCCGAGGTCCGCGGCCCGGTGGCGCAGTGGAGCGTGGCGTACAGCTTGTCGTCGTTGTTGACGTCGCCATCGAGGTCGATGGTCGCGAGCCGGACCGCCGACGACGGGTCGTCGAGCGTGGCATCGACGCACATGTTGCCGGCGCCGACGCCGGCCGAGCACGACTGGCTGCCGCTCGTGCTCCACTTGGCGGGCGGGTCGGAGCACCCGGTGCAGCTGTCGCGGTGGCCGAGGTAGACCGAACAGCGCGAGCGCATCGCGGCGGCAGCCACCGCGGCGACGCTGGTACACGTCAGCTCGCCGCTGGCGGTGATCGCCGTCGCGACCTCGCCGTCGGGGCACGCGGCGGTGGCCGCGGCGTCGACGCCGGTCGACGCGTCGTCGTCGGCGGTGGTCGAGGCGTCGGGACCGGTCTCGTTGGTCTCGGCGCACGCCACCAGGAGGAGAAGGACCGCAGCGTAGGGAGCGAGCCGCACGCGCGGAGCGTAATCGAAAACCGCCCCAGGTGGTCAGGCCAATTTGCAACTGCCAGGAATACTTGCGGAAGATCGCGGCCGATGACGGGCCGAGGACGCGTCTCCCTATCGGCAGGCGGTGCGGGCGGCGTCGAGCGCGGTGTTCTTGATCAGGGTGTCGAAGTTGCGGCGGTTGGCGTCGGCGCAGATCTGCTCGGCCAGCGACGGGGCGCCGTACTCGACGGTGAACACGGCCTTGCCGGCGGCGATGAACGGGGTGAGGCGATCGCACTCGTTGCGGGCGAAGCACTCCTCGTTGAGCGCCCAGTCGAAGCGGTCGACGACGTCGGGGATCTGATCGAGATCGTTCTTGAGACCGATCGACAGGCCGCGGGCGTGGGCCTCGTCGGCGAGCCAGCGGTTGTAGGCGAGCTGGTCGGCCGGGGTGAGCGGGAAGCCGGTGGCGTTGGTGTAGCCGTCGACGTTGTCGGGCTCGACGCCGTCGCAGCGGCGGGCGACCGCGAGATCGAGGCGGGCGCGCATGCGATCGCGGACGTCCGGGGCCCGGACGTCGAGCCACCGCTCGCCCGGCCAGCCCTCGAGCGGCCGGCCGCGCGCGGCCGGGCGGAAGTTGCCGGCGTCCTCGCGCCAGTCCTCCCAGCTGCCGGCGCTGAAGTAGCAGATCACGACGACGCCACGCCGGCGGAGCCCGTCGATCACCGGCTGCGGCGCGTCGAACAGATCGACGTCGTACATGGCGACGTCGAAGCGCGGGTCGATCGTCCCGCTCAGTTGCCACTGCCAGGTCGTGCCCGGCGCCGGCTGCCAGATGTCGCCCGGCACGCGCTGCGGGCGTGGGTCCCGCGTCGGACCGGTGCACGCCGCGACGACGACCAACGCCACCCCGCACCCGAGCCGCATGGCCTCGAGTCTAGCCGGCGGTCGCGGCCCTGGCTCGCCTCGACCGTCTCGGTGAGCGCGAGCACGAACGCGACCACGATCGTGAGGTCGACCACCGCAAACAGGGAGCGGAGCAGGCGCCTCACCGCGCCCGCTGCTCGGCGATGCGGCGGCGGAGCTGCTGGCGGAGCACGACCTCGCAGAACAGCTCGTCGTCGGCGCCGCCGCGCGCCAGGGCCGGGATCGCCACCGACGGATCGACCGGCGCGTAGGTGAAGAAGCCGCGCAGGGTGTGAGCCGACGTCGTGGCCAGCGGATCCTCGCTGACCGCGCGCACCATGACCGTGACCCCATCGGCGTCGCTGTGGACGGCGATCGCGTCGAGGTGGACGAAGACGTTGGGCGCGACCGGGCGCAGGAAGGCCAGCCCGTCGACCGCGACCAGCCGCGGCGGCGCCGACAG
>Ga0247830_10000667_pt1 | contig 12815 bp, 7 predicted proteins | sample 12C_Control_Day5_FD_207766 | JGI IMG/M metagenome (GOLD analysis project Ga0247830, IMG submission 207766) | Soil microbial communities from agricultural site in Penn Yan, New York, United States - 12C_Control_Day5 | ecosystem: Environmental > Terrestrial > Soil > Agricultural land | place: USA...
TCGTTGTGTCGTCGCGTAAACCCGTCGAGGCGTATACATGTCTGTCGCTGCCGCTGAACAGAAACAACTCTTCATCAACAACGAATGGCGCTCCGCATCGTCAGGCAAGACGATGGAGGTCATCAATCCGGCGAACGAGGATGTCTGCGCCACGGTCGCGTCGGCGGACGCCGATGACCTGAATGCCGCCGTCGAGGCGGCACGCGCGGCGCTGAACGGACCCTGGGGGCAGATGTCGGCCCGGGAACGCGGCCGCCTCGTGCGCAAGCTTGGTGAGCGTCTCATGGAGCGCGCCGACGAGATCGCTCGGCTCGAGACGCTGCACAACGGCAAGCCGATCATGGAGTCGCGGCAGATCGAGATCCCCGCGGCGGCCGAGTGCTTCGAATACTACGGGGGCTGGTCCGACAAGGTGATGGGAGAGACGATCCCGGTGAAGGGGAACTATCTCACCTACACCCTGCGCGAGCCGCTTGGTGTCTGCGCGGCGATCGTCCCCTGGAATTTTCCGCTGCTCATCGCGGTGTGGAAGATCGCCCCCGCGCTCGCGTGCGGGAACACGATCATCGTCAAGCCGGCGAGCCAGACACCACTGACCGCGCTGGCGCTCGGCGAGATCGCGGTCGAAGTCGGTCTGCCGCCCGGCGTGCTCAATGTGCTGACCGGCCCGGGCGCGAAGCTCGGGCAGGCCATCGTCGAACATCCCGGGATCGACAAGATCGCGTTCACCGGCGATACCAGCACCGGCAAAGGCATCATGACCGGATCGGCGGGCACGTTGAAGAAGATCACGCTGGAGCTTGGCGGCAAATCTCCCAATATCGTTCTGCCCGACGCGGACCTCGAAGCCGCCATCCGCGGCGCGACGATCGGCATCTTCTACGGCAAGGGGGAAGTCTGCGCCGCCGGCTCGCGCCTCCTCGTCGACAAGTCCATCAAGAACGAGTTCATCGACAAGCTGGCGGCGCGCACGAAGAAGATGGTCGCCGGCGATCCCATGGATCCGAAGACGCGCTTCGGTGCCTTGTCCTCGAAGAAGCAGATGGACACGGTGATGCGCTACGTCGAGTCAGCGAAGAAGGAAGGGGCGACGCTGGTTGCCGGCGGCGAACGCACCGACATCGGCACGGGGAAGGGATACTTCTTTCAGCCCACCGTGTTCGCGGACGTCAAGCCTGACATGACCATCTCGCGCGAGGAGATCTTCGGTCCGGTGCTCGCCGCCATCGAGTTCGCCGATCTCGACGAAGCGATCGCACGCGCGAACGACACTCCCTACGGTCTGGCGGCGGGTGTATGGACGAAGGACATCAAGAAGGCGCACTACGTCGCGCGCAAGCTTCAGGCTGGCACCGTCTGGATCAACACGTACAACATCTATGACACGGCGGCGCCATTCGGTGGTTACAAGCAGAGCGGCTTCGGCCGCGAGATGTCAGCGCACGCGATCGAGCACTACACGCAGGTCAAGTCGGTGTGGGTTGATTTGAACATGTAGGCGGCGCCTGCCGGTGCAACGGTGTTATGATTCCGGCACGATCTAAGCCCCCACAACGAATGCTTTGCAACCGATGCGGTCAGACGATCGCGGGGTCGGCGGTGTTTTGCCCGTCATGCGGCACGCGGCTGCTCGGCGTCGTCGGCACGTTGACCCCTCCGCCGGCTGACAGCACTCGGCGCCTGGAGGCGGACGGAGACGTCAGATCTGACGATCTCACGAGACTCGCAGGCGCGGATAACCCTGCCTCAGACGACCGCACGATCCTGTCTGCCAATCCGTCCGCTCCATTCACACCGGCCGACGACGACAGGACGAGTCTTTCGGACGACCGGCCCCCGTCGGGCCGCCATTCCACCCGGATACAGGATCCCGCAGTGACCGCCGACGAAGGACCGCTCGGCGTCGGCGAAGCCTTCGGTCCCCGTTATCACATCATCCGGCTGCTCGGTATCGGCGGTATGGGTGCCGTCTACCAGGCATGGGATGCCGAGCTGGGCGTCGCGGTCGCCATCAAAGTGATCCGGCCCGAGGTCATGGCGGATCCGACGGTGGCGGCCGAGATCTCACGGCGATTCAAGCGTGAGTTGCTGCTCGCCCGCCAGGTCACTCATAAGAACGTCGTTCGCATCCACGATCTCGGCGATATCGGTGACATCAAGTACATCACCATGCCCTACGTGGATGGGGCCGACCTTGCCACCATCCTCAACGATGAAGGCAAGCTGCCGGTCGACCGGACGTTGCGCATCGCCCGGTTGATGGTGGAGGGGCTCGCCGAGGCACACAAAGCGGGGGTCGTTCACCGCGACCTGAAGCCCGCGAACATCATGATCGACGCTGAAGACCAGCCGTTGATCATGGACTTCGGGATCGCGCGCTCGACGGGGCGGCCGATGGGCGATGCGCCCCCCGGCAACACCACCATCGTCAGTAACCTGAAACGAGCCCTCGACGCTCCCGCCGAAGCGACCGTACTCGGGGCGGTGGTGGGAACCGTCGGGTACATGGCGCCGGAGCAGGCGCGAGGGGAAGCCATCGATCAGAGGGCTGATATCTATGCCCTCGGACTGATCATCTACGACATGCTGGTCGGCGGCTCCCGCGCGCAGCGTGCCGGGGGCGCAATGGTGGAGCTCCAGGGCCGGATGCAGCACGCGCCGGCTCCAGTCAAGTCGGTGCTCCCCACCATGCCGGACGCATTCGACCAGGTGGTCTCCCGCTGTCTGGAGCCGGATGCGGCCAGGCGCTACCAGACGACCGAGGAGCTGGGGGCCGCCCTCGCCGCGCTCGATGAACACGGCGCGCTGATCCCGATCAAGCGTATGGTGAGCACGCGGGTGCTCGCAGGCGTGATGACGCTGGGCATTGCGGCGCTCGGGGGGACGTGGTGGTTCTCGCGTGGACCTGACGTCCCGGTCAAGCACGAACCGGTGTCAGTCCTGATTGCGGACTTCCAGAACCTCAGCAACGATCCAACGTTCGATGGTACGCTCGAACCGGTGGTGAGGATCGCGCTCGAAGGCGCCGAATTCATCAGCGCCTACGATCGCGCCGGGATCAAGCGCAGTTTCGGCTTCCGCCCCCCCGAGAAGCTTGACGATCAGGTCGCGCATGAAATCGCGGTCAAGCAGGGCGTCAACGTGATCCTGACGGGTGCTCTGAACCGCAAGGGTTCTGGCTACACGTTGTCCATGAAGGCGACGCAGGGCGTCACCGGAAGTGTGATCGCCGATCAAACAGAAACCGCGTCGGGCAAGGAGCAGGTGCTCGCCGTGGTGACGAAGCTGGCCAACACGCTGCGGAAAGAACTCGGCGACAACACGTCGGACGAAACACAGCGATTTGCGATGGACAAGCTGTCGAGCACGTCCGTTGAAGCCGTTCATGCCTATGGAGCGGGCATGATAGCGATCGCAAACAGCAAGTTCGAGGACGCCCGCCAGAAGTTTGCCGAGTCGGTGAAAGTCGACCCGAATTTCGGCATGGGTTGGACCGCCCTGGCGATGGCATCTTTCAACCTTGATAAATTGCAGGACACTGAGAAATACGTGCAGGAGGCGCAGCGCCACCTGGACACGATGACCGAACGCGAGCGATACCGCACCCGCGGTTTGTACTACCTCGCCACCAGCGATTACGAGCAGTGCGTCAAGGAGTACGGGGATCTTGTCGCCAAGTTCGCCGCCGACGCATCTGCCCGGAACAACATCGCCCTGTGTTCGAGCCGGCTGCGGAAGAATGTCGAAGCGGCGGCGCAGATGCGCGAGGTCGTCCAGATTCTGCCAAACCGCGCCCTCTATCGAGAGAACCTGGCGCTCTACACGGCCTATTCAGGCGACTTCGAAGGCGCGGAACGCGAAGCTCGAGTTCTGACCGAACCCAGCGTCTTCGGATTGCTGGCGCTGGCGTTTGCGCAGGTCGGCCAGGGGCAGCTGGCGCAGGCGGCCGACACCTACAGGCAGATCGGCACGATCGACGATCAGGGCGCGTCGTACATGGCCGCCGGCCTTGGCGACATCGCGGTGTATGAGGGACGGTTCTCCGATGCCGCCCGCCTCCTCGAATCTTCGGCGGCCGCTGACATGAAAGCGACGGAGCCCGATCGGGCCGCAACGAAACTTGCCGCTCTCGGGTACGCCCACCTCTTGCGGCAGCAGAAGACGCCCGCGATTGCGGCGACGGAGAGTGCGCTGAAAAACAGCACGGTTCCGAAGATCCGGTTTCTCGCGGCACGTACGTTTGTCGAGACCGGCGAGATCTCCAAGGCCAGGGCTCTTGCGGAAAGCCTGAGATCCGAGCTGCAGCCAGAGCCGCAGGCCTACGCGAAGGTCATCGAGGGGCTCGTCGCGATGAAGAGCGGCAAAGCGCGCGAGGCGATCAAGCCGCTGACCGAGGCGAATACGCTGCTCGATACCTGGATCGGCCATTTCGAACTCGGGCGCGCCTACTTCGAGGCAGGCGCGTTCACGCCCGCTGACTCCGAGTTCGATCGCTGCATTGCACGGCGTGGCGAGGCGCTGTCGTTGTTCCTCGATGAGGACCCGACCTACGGCTACCTGCCGTCCGCCTATTACTATCAGGGGCGTGTGCGGGAAGAGCTCAAGACCGCGGGCTTCGCCGAGTCGTATCGAACCTACCTGAGCATCCGGGGCAAGTCGACCGAGGATCCACTGCTACCCGACGTGCGCAAGCGAGCCGCGCGCTAGTGAACCCCTGACGGAAGATGTAAAGTGTCCATCGCGTGGGCCGCGAACCGGCGCCCCGCGCCGCAGGCGCCACTCGGCGTCTACGACGAGCAGTCCGTCGTTCTGGATCAACTGCTCGAAGTGCGAACCCGTCGGCGCCAACGGCGCGGCGGAACGAGGAACAACAGGAGGACAGAAGAACAGGAGCTTATTGGTTTTTCAATCGGCGCCGGGTCGTGGCACGATCCCAGTCAGCGCGCGGGTAAACGGCGCACGAGTGTGTTTGGAATGAGCGCCAAATTCTGCGACCAGGAAAGCCGAGCGACTCCTATGCTCATGTCCTCCTGTGCCGCAACTATCGCGCCGTTGTTCTGATACGCGATCGATGCGCGGCTGAGCACGAACCTTCCACTCTGGCATCAGCAAACAACCCAGCTTCTTATCTCTGTGCGCCGGCGGGCAGGGTTACACGCGGTCGAAGAATTTGAGGATGCCGGTTTCAAGGGAAACACTCGCCGTCGACGACGGGCAGTCCGTCGTTCTGGATCAGCTGCCCGAAATGCGAACCCGTCGGCCCAACGATGCGTTGCAACGAGGAACAACAGGAGGACAGAAGAACAGGAGCTTTTTGGTTTTTCAATCGGCGCCGGGTCGTGGCAAGATCACGGTCAGCCCGCGGCCAAACGGCGCACCACAACGATGTGTTTGGAATGAGCGCCGATTCTGCCACCAGCAAAGCCAAGCGACTCCTATTCTCATGCCCTCCTGTAAGAAAACGCCGCAACCGGTCGCGCCGTTGTTCTGATACGCGATCGATGCGCGGCTGAGCACGAACCTTCCACTCGGGCATCAGCAAACAACCAAGTTTCTTATCTCTGTGCGCCGGCGGGCAGGGTTACACGCGGTCGAAGAAGTCGAGGATGCCGGTTTCAAGGGAACACTCAGCGTTGACGACGAGCAGTCTGTCGTTCTGGGTCAACTGCTCGAAGGCGGAATGTGTCGTGATCTCGATCCGGAGAGAAAGGCAGGGCCGGTTTCTCGAACCGGCCCTGCATCATCGTACCGACTATTTATAGGTGAACGGGCGAATGACGAAGTCGCTCTTCGCCCCGTTCGACAGCGTCTCCAACAAGATGTAGACGACCGGTTTGCCGTTCAATGGCTTCATATCCACGAGCGTCGTGCCCTGGATGCCTTGGCCAATCAGCACGGCCTTGGCGAGGTTGGTCGGCGTGACCGTCGTCCCTTCCACTCGGACGACTGTGCTCGTGACCGTTGCTCCCTCCGGGCGGATGAACGAGGGCTGCCATGTCAGCCTGACAGTCTTCAGCTCCTTCGCCGCCTTGAAGTTGAACGGCGCCTGGGCGAAGTTCGTCGCCGTCGCGATGTCCAGATCTCCTGGAGGTGCGCCGGGATCGCCACGGCCGGGATCGCCGCGTCCCGGATCGCCACGCCCGGGATCGCCACGGCCTGGGTCTCCGCGTCCGGGGTCGCCACGGCCTGGATCACCCCGACCGGGATCGCCTCGACCTGGATCGCCACGACCGAGATCGCTGAAACCGACATCCAGTGAGAGCAACCCCAGGTTGGGCCGGCTGCCAATCTGACTCAGCCCCCACTGATTGATGTAGGCCCAATCGTTGGATCCCGCGAACGGCCCATCCGTCGCTGAGGTGTTTGGGATCGGTCCGCCGTTGAAGTTGATATCCTGCGTCACCCCGGAAAGTGTCGTCGCGCCGTCGACGCGCCAATCGATCGGATCGATGGCGCTCGTGCCGTCGATCCGAACCATGGACTCGGTCGCGGATTTAGGCGAGCCGTCGCAGTGCTTGTTGGCCGGTGTGACTCCCAGGCCGGTGTGCAGGAACGTCGGCGGCGCATACCATCGCGTCGGGTACGTTGCCGGAGAGATGATCGCGCCGGATACGTCCGTGAGCGGAGCATCGGTCAGATTGGTCTCGTCCAACGCGTTCAACGTCTGACCGGAAAAGTCGACGCCGAGTGCCGGCTCCCCCGCGGCGTTCGTCATCCAGATGCCGTGGACCTGGAACAGGTAGCTCATCACGCTGACGTAATTCGGTTTGCAATTCCGCTCCAGCGCAACGCCCCCATGCTTGCGGTCGAAGTTGTGACCGAGCTCGTGCATCAGGGTGCCGGCCTGGGCGACGGGCGCACCATTGAAGTTGAAGCCGAACGCCGAAAGGGCGATCAACAGATCGCCTCCACCGAGATCTCCGAAGCCGGAGCTCTTTGTCGGGACGTGGTAATCAGGGTTGTCCGGCACCGCGGTGCCCATCGCGTCCTTGCAGACGCCCGTCTGGGTGTCCAGCGTGCTCGGCGCCACGCACTGAACCGAGGATTTCGGCAGCCCCAGCGCATGCACCCATAGCGAGTAGTGGAAGATGTCGAATCGATTCGCATCGAATCGGCGCTTGCAGCCTCCGCTGGTTTCACACGCAGCCTCCTGCTCCGGAGTCATCTGGGAGCCGTCCGCATTCACCGGCGAGTCGCGGAAGTATTGGTACCCGCTCTTCCAGCCGACGGTGCCGGGGTGATTTGGAAACTGGCAAGTCGTAGCCGAGGTGCCGCAGGCTTTCTCGACGATCGCCTCTCCGCCCTGCGCGCCTTGCAGCATGCCGATGATGTAGCCGTCGGCGAGTTCGCTCTGATAGTTCGGCCCGACATCGAAGTGAGCGCGTATGCCCGCCCTTTTGAAGGCGTCCCCCGCCATTTTCAGCGCCTCGTACGCGGGAAGATGAGAATGTGCGCCGACGCCGCTGCTCGCTGGCCATGGGTTGGGAGCGCCGGCCGTCGGAGTCGGATTGACCATGTAGCCGAACTCGACGAAGAGATCGCGCTGATCGGAGCCCGCCCCCATCAGTTTGAGGTTTGGCAGGGGGGCACCGTCCGGGCCGGATAGAGCGGGGTTCGCATCTTCGACGGCATCGACGATGCCGTCATGGTCGACATCGGCGACTTCCGTTGAGAAAACCACCGCTCCCCACTCGAGACAGTCCATGGAGTTCCCCGTCGGCTGCACGCTGGTCGTGACGGCGCTGTCGTTGGCCGCGAGGGTAACGGGATACGTCGGGTTGTCCCACGCGGACCCCGACGAGCCCCAGAACTGGTTCGTGCCCGGCACGAGCGCTCCATTGATCCGGGTTGCCTCCTGGAAAGGGGCATCGCCGTTTCCGACGAGATGCGTCATCTTCGCGCTCGGCGTCGCGGATGGCTGATAAAAGCCCGTCATGGTCAGACCGAAGTTCGGGAAGTCCGCGTCCGCGGTCACGGCACCGTCGTAGATGATCACTGCTCTCAGCGGGGCAGTGGGCACCCGGTAAACGACCACGAGGCCCGCGCCTTCGGCGTACGACACCTGGTTGCCTGAAGACGGGGACTGCGTGCCGCCGCCGCCGCTGTCGCGTAACTTCACCTGGTGCGTCGGGGAGTTCGACGGCAAACTTCCGGGGACGGAATTATCGGCGCTGATATCGGCAGTGTTGACGAGTACCTTACCGGGAGTGGCCGGGTTACGCGCCAAGGGTAATTGCCTGAGGACATCGGCGCGGTAAACTTTGGCCGTCGTCGCCTGACTCGTTGCGCCGCCCCCTCCGGATCCCCAGCATCCCGGCACGTTGACACCGCTGGGATTGAGCTCCTTACCCCGGATCTCCTGTCCACGGAAGTACGCGACGTCCGACATCGTCGTCGTGCTATTCGAGGGCTCGAGCGTGATCCAATAGAGGAAGGCGGCGCTGATGTCAGCATCCGGAGGGACGCCGCTCAACGAGATCTCGCCTGTGGCGAGCAACGTCGCCGGATCACCTGTTCCGCGGACACCGACGCCGCCGACGGCGTAGTCCCCTCCGGTCAGAAAGTAGTTTTTGAAAAATTTCAGCGGCGGCCTTGTTGTCTGGGCATGTCCTCCGGCTTGCCCAAGCAACAAGAGAGCGCTGATGCATAAAAAGACCGCACCGCGATTCGGGCGACAGAACATTGCAGCTGTCCTTTCGTCTCACCCGAGACACAGATGTCTCGCGCTGGATACACTCGACAGGGTGTCAGGAGTTCCCACCGCTGATCGACGGGAGCCACGCAGCGCGAGGGCGAGACCTCGCGTGATTCCCGGAATAATGTAGAGTTCGGACATTATCACGTATCAGCCGCTTCACGGCAATTCGGCTATCTATGACCCGGGCCGCTGGTACGAACGTCCGTTGGACAATGAGCTCGCATGCGAGTGACCGACGCCCACATCCACATACAGCCTTTCCACATGATGAAACCGGACGTGCAGTGCACGTTCTGGGAGAAAAAGCCAAACCGCGCCGAGCTGGAGTCCTTTGCTGCGGATCCTCGCAAGCTCCTGCGCCAGATGGACGACGACGGGATCGACCGTGTCGGTCTGATCAACTACGTCAGCCCCGACGTCATGGGATTCACCGCCGACGTCAATGACTGGATGGTGCGCTTCGCGTCGGCGGAGCCGTCACGGCTGATTCCCTTCGGCTCGGTGCATCCGGGATTCACGAACGATCCGGGCGGGGAAACCAGCCGCGTCATCGATCTGGGTGCGCGGGCGCTGAAGGTGCATCCTCCTCACCAGCTGTTTCGTGCGAATGCGTATCTGCAGGATCTGCCCGGACTCGCGGACGTGTATCGGCGTGCGGAATCAGCGGGCGTTCCCGTCACCATCCACACCGGGACATCGGTATTCCCCGGAGCGCGCAGCCGTCTTGGCGATCCAATGGACGTGGACGACGTCGCGATCGATTTTCCGAAGTTGAGGATCCTGCTCGCGCACGGAGGGCGTCCGCTCTGGATGGCTGCCGCGTTCTTCGTCGTGCGGCGTCATGCGAACGTGTTCCTGGAAGTGTCGGGGATACCGCCGACGAAACTGCTCGAGTATTTCCCCCGCCTCGAGGAGATCGCCGAAAAGACGATCTGGGGCACGGACTGGCCGAGCCCGGGCATCAAGTCGATGAGGCAGAATGTCGAGCAGTTCCTGCAGCTACCGCTCTCGGAAGAGACGCGACGAAAGATCCTGGACGAGAATGCTGCGCGCGTCTTCGGCTGATAAGAGGAACCTAAGATAAAGTTCATTGAAATGGGCGAAGATCCCCTCCTCTCCTGGCGCAAAGAGTTCCCGATCGTCGACACCTGCACGTACCTCGTGAGTCATTCGCTCGGAGCGATGCCGCGACGTACGGCTGACTACCTGCAGCAGTTCGCCGACGAATGGTCCCGGCGAGGCGTGCGCGCGTGGTACGAAGGCTGGTGGGAGATCGGCAGATCGACTGGTGATCTGCTCGCGCCCGTGCTCGGCGTCAGCCCGGGCACGATCTCGATGCATCAGAACGTCACGGTGGCGATGTCGATCATCGCCTCGTGCCACACCTATGGCGGTGCCCGCAACCGCATCGTGATGACCGATCTCGAGTTCCCGTCGAACATGTATCTCTTCGAGGGGTTCCGCCGGTACGGCGCCGACATCGTCTACGTGAAGTCGCCGGACGCCATGCGGACGGATCTCGACGCACTGCTCGACGCCATCGACGAGCGTACCGTCCTCGTACCGCTCTCGTATGTGCTTTTCAAGAGCGCCTACATTCAAAAGGCGGCCGCGGTCATCGAGAAGGCCCATCGCGTCGGCGCTCGCGTCATTTTGGACGTGTATCAGGCGGCCGGTACCGTTCCGCTCGAGATCGCGAAGCTCGAGGCCGACTATGCGGTAGGCGGCTCGGTCAAATGGCTGTGCGGCGGGCCCGGCGCCGGCTACCTTTACGTCCGCCCTGATCTGGCGAGGGAACTCGAGCCCGGGATCGTCGGGTGGGCCGCCCACGCGCATCCTTTCGAGTTCGCGACAGGCCGCATCGAGTATAACGAGGCGCCGGAGCGGTTTCAGAGTGGCACGCCCAACGTGCCGTCGCTTTATTCCGCTCGCGCGGGATATGAGATCGTCGGCGAGATCGGCGTTCGCGCCATCCGGGAAGAATCGTTGCGGCTCACACGGCGCCTCATGGATCTTGCGAAGGGGGCGGGGTTTCGTATCAACACGCCGGAGGCCGACGAGGAACGCGGCGGCTCGGTCATCATCGACGTTCCGGACGGACAGATCGTCGCCGAGGAACTGATCCGACGCGAAGTCATCGTCGACTACCGGCCGGGCGCCGGCATCCGCATGGCGCCGCACTTTTACAACACCGCGGAGGAAATCGAGCACGCGATGGATGTTCTCACCTCCATCGTTCACGACACGCACGCCCGCCCTGCGGCGCGCCGCTGACAGCATGGCGATAACGCAGATAGCCGTCCTCGGCGCCGGCACCATGGGCCACGGCATCGCGCATGCGGCGATCGCGGCCGGCTACGATGCGCGCATGTTCGACGTTTCCGAGCCGTCGCTGCAGAAGGGGGCGGCGGCAATCGAAGCGATCATCGCCAAAGGCGTAGAGCTTGGAAAGTCATCCCCCGGCGACGCCGCTGCCATGAGCAGCCGCCTGACGATCACGGCGAAGATCGCGGAGGCGCTCGATGGGGTCGACTTCATCATCGAAGCCGCTCCCGAAAAGATTGACCTGAAGCTCGCGTTGCTCGCCGACGTCGACCGGCTCGCACCGGAGTCCGCCATCGTCGCGACGAACACGTCCGCGTTGAGCATCACCGAGATGGCGGGATCGATGAAGCGGCCTTCACGAGTGGCAGGGATGCATTTCTTCAACCCGGTCCACAAGATGAAGCTGGTCGAGATCGTCCGTGCGCTGGAGAGCGCTCCCGAGACGCTGCAGGCCATCGAGGACGTGTCGAAGCAGATGGGGAAGGAGACCGTGCTCGTGCGCGAATCTCCGGGCTTCATCACCACGAGAGTGAACGCGAGCATCGGCAACGAGGCGTTTTACATGCTGATGGAAGGGGTCGCCTCACCGCGCGACATCGACAAGGCACTGAAGCTCGGTCTCAATCATCCGATGGGACCATTCGAGCTCGTGGATCTCGTCGGTCTCGACACGCGCCTGAGCATCCTCGAATATCTGCACAGGAGCATGGGGGAGAAGTACCGCCCCTGCCCGCTGCTCGCGCAGTACGTAAAGGCGGGAAGGCTCGGTCGCAAAGTGGGTCGCGGCGTGTATGACTATTGAAGCGCCTGCGCACTGATAAAAGCAGACGATGTTCGACTATCGCAATCTCCGACTCGATCTCAGCGAATCGATTGCAACACTGACCGTCGATCGGCCATCCGTCAAGAACGCGCTGAATTTCGATACCGTCAACGAGCTTCATCGCGCGCTCGATGAACTCGCCGTCAATGCGGACGCTGGCGTGCTGATCATCACGGGCGCCGGCGAGTCAGCGTTCGTTTCCGGCGCGGACATCAACGACATCCGCGCGCGCACCCGCGACGACGGGCTTGCGGCGATCAACTCGTCGCTGTTCGCGAAGATCGACGCATTTCCAAAGCCGGTGATCGCCGCGGTCAATGGCTACGCGCTCGGCGGAGGCTGCGAGCTGGCGCTTGCGTGTGACATCCGCGTGGCTGCGGACACGGCGAAGTTCGGGCAGCCGGAGCTCGGCCTGGGCATCATCCCGGGGGCCGGTGCCACGCAGCGTCTGCCGAGAATCGTTGGTCTGGGCTGGGCGAAGCACCTCGTGCTCACAGGAGACATCATCGACGCCAAGCAGGCACTCGAAATCGGCCTGGTGACCGCCGTCATGCCGGCATCACAGCTCCAGGTCCGCGCGCGAGAGCTCGCGAAGAGAATCCTGCGACAGGGACCGCTCGCCGCGAGACTGGCGAAAGTGTCGCTCAATGTGTCCGCGCGCGTGGATCTCGACTCGGGGCTGCTGATCGAGACACTCGCGCAGGCAATCTGTTACGCCTCGAACGACAAGCTGGAAGGGACGACGGCATTTCTCGAGAAGCGCAAGCCGAAGTTCACGGGCCAATGATCGCAGCACGCGACGCGCTCGAGCGGTTGCGCGACGGCAATCTGCGATTCGCCGCCGGAGTGCCCAACGACGATCCCCGCACCGTCGCGGCGCGGCGGAACGAACTGGCGGACGGGCAGGAGCCGTTCGCGATCATTCTTGGTTGCTCGGACTCGCGCGTGCCGGCGGAGATCGTCTTCGAT
>Ga0247830_10000670_pt1 | contig 12799 bp, 10 predicted proteins | sample 12C_Control_Day5_FD_207766 | JGI IMG/M metagenome (GOLD analysis project Ga0247830, IMG submission 207766) | Soil microbial communities from agricultural site in Penn Yan, New York, United States - 12C_Control_Day5 | ecosystem: Environmental > Terrestrial > Soil > Agricultural land | place...
CTCCAGCCCCTCGTCGCTGTCGGCGGGCAGCACGATGGGTGGGTGGGGCTGCTGCAGCGGACGCGGCCAGATCGACACGCGCTCGTAGCTGAAGTGCTTGCCACGCCACTCGAAGGGCTCGCGCTCGGTCCACGCCTTCACGATCAGGTCCCACGCCTCCTCCAGCCGCGCGCGCGATTCCGCCAGTGACCCGCTGAGCGCCAGGTACTCCTGCGGCACGCCGCGGACGAAGCCCGAGATGATGCGGCCGCCGGACATGACGTCGAGCATGGCGATCTCCTCGGCCAGCCGTACCGGGTTCGCGTGGAGCGCGGGCAGGTTGCCGAGGATGGCGAGCTTGATCCGGCGCGTGCGCTGGGTGAGGGCCGCCGCCACGAGATTGGGCGACGGCATGAGCCCGTACGGCTTGGCGTGGTGCTCGTTGATCCCGATGGCGTCGAATCCGTACTCCTCGTAGAGCGCCATCTGCTCCAGGTGCTCGGCGTACACCTGCTGGCCACGGGCGGGATCGAAGCGGGCGTTGGAGTCCGGGTAGTACGACGGGGCGTCGAGATGCGGCCAGGGCATCAGGTCGAAGGCATAGACCTTCATCGCAGCTCCTTCAGCCGGGGATAGACCTCCCGGGAGAACGTCTGCATCCCCTTCACCGTCTCCTCGTGGTCGAGGAAGCCCGCCTGGCTCATCATGAGGAGCTGGCCGAAGCCGCCCACGTGCTCGTACATCCGCATGATCTGCCGGTAGACGGAATCGGGGTTGCCGGCGAAGACCAGCCCGTGCTCCATGAGCCCTTCGAGGGTCGGGTGCTGGAACATCTTGTAGATGCCGGGCGTCGCGCCCTTCATCGCGTTCACCGTCGACGCGATCGGGTGATAGCCCGGCGGGCTCGTGAACTGCGGGGGCACCTTGTTCGACTCCAGGTACCACATCAGCTTGCGGGCGCCCGCGTGGCCTTCCGCGTCGGTGTCGCCGGTGTAGACGAGCGCCGCGTAGGCGAAGCGCTCGCGCGGCGCGGCCGGCAGCCTCAGCTCGGCCCGGCGCTCCCGGTAGCTGTCGAACACGGTCTTCGTGCCCTCGAAGCCCGTCAGGAAGCAGGCCACCGTGTACCCTCGCGCGCCAACCTCGCGGGCGCTGCTCGGGCTCAGCGCGGTGATCCAGATCGGAGGATGGGGCTCCTGGTACGGGCGCGGCCAGATATTCACCTGGCGGTGGTGGAAGTACTTCCCTTCCCAGTTGAAGGGCCCGTCGTGGCTCGTCCACGCCTTGACGATCAGGTCGTGCGCCTCCCAGAAGCGCTCCATCATGTGCGTGGGGCGATGGTTGCCGGCGGACATCTCGTACGGCACGCCGCGGACGAACCCACACTCGAGGCGCCCGCGCGAGTACACATCCACCATCGCCATCTCCTCGGCCACTCGCACCGGCTCGCGCCGGTTGGCGATGGGGTTGCCGAGGATGAGCAGGCGCGCCGAGCGCGTCACCCGCCCCAGCGCGCCCATGACGACGGCCGCCGACGGGTTCACGTTGGTGGCCGTCTGGTGATGCTCGTTGACCATGATCTCGAGCCCCAGCTCCTCGGCGAGCAGCCACTCGTCGATGAACCGGTGATAGAGGTCGGCGCCGATCTTCGGATCGTAGTAACGGTTGGGGAGCTTGACCCGGATCGAGTCGTACTCCCGCGCATCGGGCAGCAGGTGATAGGCGTTCTCGCTGAAGAACCAGGCGCGCATGCCCTACCTCCTCGCCGTGCCCGAGCGCAGCGCGCTGGGCGCCGTCTTCACTGCAGGGCGAACGCGCGGACGCGCTCGGCCAGCGCCTCGGGCTGCTCGAGGTGCGGAAAGTGTCCGGCCCCAGGGATCGTGTCGAGCCTGGGGCCCGGGATGGCGTCCCGGTACGCAGCCCCGTAGGAGTCAGCGGCGACGAAGCGATCGTCGGCGCCCCACAGGAGCAGCGTGGGAACGGTGATCCGGTGCAGCCGCCCCCGGAGCTTGGGGTCGTGGAAGTACGGCTCCCAGGCGTAGAGCGCGGTCGCCTCCCGGTTGCGCGCGATGACGGTCAACCGCTCGTCGGACAGCGTGGCGTGATCGAGTCGGGCGCGCGCAGGCTCGTGGTACTGGAGCCGGAGGACCTCGTCGGGATGGAGTGCCCAGATGTCGGGGATGTCCCGCGTCTCGCGGTCGCCGACCTTGATCCCGAGCGGGGCCACCAGGACCAGCCGGGCCACGCGCTCCGTGGACTTCACGGCCATCTCCGCGGCGATCCAGCCGCCGAGCGAGCAGCCGATCACGACGGCGTCGCGAACGTCCTGCTGCGCCAGCAGGTCGAGGTAGAGGTAGGCCAGGTCGTCCACCGCGTCGATGCTCGGGGCTTCCGGCGAATGGCCGAACCCGGGATGTGACGGCGCGAGCAGATGGCCGTGGGTGGCGAGGTGATCGAGCACCGGAGCCTCGGGATCGAGGCCCTCCTCGCCGTGGAGCCAGAGGATCGGACGGCCCTGCCCTCGCTCGAGGCATTCGAGCTGCACGCCCTGCACGCTCAGCCAGCCACTCATCGTTGCCCTCACCCCGACCGCCCGCAGAGTATCGCCCATCACGGATGCCACGTGCATCCCCTCGGTATTCCCCGAGTAATCCCTGGGTTCGCCCAGGACTCCCGGGGGCCGCCGCAGTAAGTCTTGTCCCATGACCCACACCACCCGGGCGGCGGTTCGACGCCGCAACTGGAGAAGATAGTGATGACGTCCACGCGCCCCCTCGTCTTGGCGGCCGGATTCTTTGGTCTGTGCGTCCTCGCCGGCGCAATCCTCGCGACTCGTGCAAGCCTGACGGTCCCGGGGCCAGAGCGAGCGGCGCTGAGCGGCGCCCGCGCGGCAGTGCACGCGGAGCTCGAGCGGCTGGAGAGTGTGGTGCCCGCCGGGCGCGACTGGGACGACGGCCTCTGGCGCGCCCATCTCGACGTCCTCGAGAAGGAGCTCGAGCGCGGACACATCGATGTCGCCGTTCGCGTCTGGCATGACGCCTATGGCGCCGCACTCGAGAGCCGCAGCTGGAAGAGCATGATCGCCGTTGGCGATGCCTTTATCACGATCGGCCGCGCTTCGGGCTCCGTCCGCGGCGCACGAATGAACGCACGGGAAGCGTACCTGATCGCCTTGATCCGAGCCCGACGTGACCACTCTGTCGACGGCGCGCTCCGCAGCGCCGAGGCCTTTCGGCAGCTCGACGATCACGCCGTCGTCGAGCAGTGCCTCCACATCGCCGCGCAGCTGGCGGCGGGGGATGAACAGGAGCAGAGGGTGCGCGAGGCCCGGCAACACTGGGTGACGCCGCGGGCGGATACGGAAACGGAATTCTGAGGAGAGACCGTGCTGAGCACCTAGCCGTGGGGCCGGCCTCTCCGGCCCGTGCGTGGTGCACCGGCTCGGGTCTCGAGGTCTTCGAGCAGCGACCTTGCCTCGCTCAGGTCGGCGGTGTCGAACCCCTCCGTGAACCAGTCGTAGACGCCCGACAGCAACGCGTGCGCCTCCTTCACGTTCCCCTTGTCGGCCCGCAGTCGACTCAGGCTCGCCGCCGCTCGCAGCTCCAGCGACTTCGCCCGCTGTCGGCGCGCAATCTCGAGCGCCCGGAGGAAGGACGACTCGGCGTCGCCCGTGGCCGGCGCGCCGGCCTCGAGCGTCAGCACGCCCGCCAGCCGATGCAGCTCCGCCTCCCAGTAGTGCTGTCCAGACTGCTGGGCGACCATCAACGCCTCGGTGACCGCGGACAGCCCCTCCGCCGGCCGGGCGAGCTTCCGGAGCACCTCCGCCACCAATGCCAGCGCGGCCGGAACCAGGACGGCCGCTCCAATCTCTCGGTGCCTCGCCAGTCCCTCCCGCATCTGGGCGAGGCCCGCCTCTCTCTGCCCTCCTTCGGCGAGTAACCAGCCGCGCTGGATCAACCCGGTCGTGAGAAGGAGTGCGAAGCCATGTTCCGTATCGTGGGCCAGGGCCTCGTTCTCGAGCTCTTGCGCGGTCTGGAATTCCCTTCGCCACTGATGGAATCCGGCAGCGAGGTGACAGGCATACGACACGCCGAACGGATGATCGAGCGAGCGCGCCAGCGCGAGAGCCTCCCGGGTGCGGACGGCCGCCCGGTCGGGATAGCCCAGCATCCAGAGCGTCCAGGCGGCGTGGATCGCGCACGTGACTCCCGGAGGAACGAGCCGATACGCGGACGACCGGGTGAGACCGTGCTCGTCCGACCCGTACAGCTCGATCCCCCGCTCCAGATGATCGAGGGCCACCTCCAAGTCGCCCGCGTAGAGTGAGACGATGCCCAAGGCATTGTGCGCGGCCAGGAGCATGGCGGCATCGCGCGTCGCCTCCGCCATCGTCAACAGGTGGGTTCCCACGGCGCGGGCCGTCTGGAACTCGCCCCGAACGACATAGAATCGCCCGGCGCCCAGCAAGACCGGCAAGAGCTGCGGCGTTTCTCCCACCTGCGTACACAGCTCCCAGGCTCGTGCGTACGTGCGGGCCACCTCGGGCGCCGCATAGCCCTGGGTCGCCGTCAGCGCGGACCCCAGGACCACCTGAAGACTCAGCTCCTGCTGGGTGCGCTCCGGCGAGTCCGGCAACACCCTGAGCGAGTCGAGCGCACGCGTCGCGTGGTCGGCGGCCTCACGGTAGGCGTGCTGCCGCAGCGCATGCTCGCCTGCGTGTCTCCGGTACCGCGTGGCCCGCTCGAAGTCCCTGCCATGCTCGAAGTGCACGGCGAGCTCGCCGGCAATTTCGCCCGACCGCTCACCGTAGCCGCGCTCGAGACGCTCGGCCGTGCGCAAGTGCAGCCTCACCCGCTCCCCGATGGAGACGCGCCCATAGAGCACCTGTTGATACAAGGCGTGAATGAAGGCATATCGTCCTGCCACCGTCCCGTCCGGCCACTCAGCGATGCCGACCCGTCGAAGGAACTGGCCCCGTCGCGCCAGCGCCTCGCACCGCAGCTCACCGTGCTGCGGATCGACCCCGGCCGTGACGGCGATCGCTGCTGAAAACTCTGCGCCCGCCACGCTGGCGGCCACCAGGACCGCCTGCTCATCCGCCGTCAGGCGCTCCACCTGCTTCTCGACCAGCTGCCGCAGCGTCTCCGGCGCCCGCGATGCGATGCCCTCCGCCGGCCCCGAGAGCCGCCACTGGCCGTCGACCTCCCGCAGCTGCCCCTGGCCGATCAGGTCGTCGATCGTGTTCACCAGAAACAGCGGATTGCCCTCCGTGTTCCGGTGAAGGACGACCGCCACTTCCGAGGGCAACCCGTGCCCGGGAAAGCGCCGGGAGAGGTACTGGCCCACGGCCGCCGCGTTCAAGAACTGCAGCGGTATTTCGTCACAGTGCCCGTGCAACTGCAGCTCGTGCTTGACCCACCTCAATGGATGCGCGGCATCGGCCGCCACGTCAGCGGGCCGGTACGTGCCGAGGACCAGCAAGCGCGACGCGTCCCGCCGGCGCGCCAGCATGCCCAGCAGGTCGATGGTGGCCGAGTCACTCCAGTGCAGGTCCTCCAGGAGCAGCACGAGCGGTGCGTCACGGGTCAGGGCGTCCAGCGCCTCCACCAGCTCACGCAGCATCCGGCCGCGCGTGGCCCCCTGCGCACGGCGCTGCACCGCCTCCAGATCGCGGTCGCTCAACAACGCCGGCAGCTGCTCCAGCCAGGTCGGTGCATGCTGCGTGAGGATCTGAACCAGCTGCTCGCCCCCCGGCGCTCGCCCCAGTCGCCCCAGCGCTTCCAGCACCGGCAGATACGCCTCCCCGGCACCGTACTGCTCCACGCACTGCCCGCGGCCAATGCGCAGCGCGTTCGCTTCGCCCACTTCCGCCAGGAACATTTCCACCAACGCCGTCTTGCCGATCCCCGGCTCCCCGGTCACGAACACGAGTTGCCGCTGCCCACTCAGCGCCGTCACCAGCCGCGCGTGCAGGCTGGCCAGTTCGGCCTCCCGGCCCACCAGCATCGAGACCGCGGGCGAGGACGAGGTGGGGCTCGGCAGGGGACCGGCCGCGGAGACAACCGCCGTTGGCTGGGCAACCGGGCCAATGAACCGGAATCCCCGTCGGTGCACAGTCTGGATGTACCGTGGCGCGTTTGACGAGTCCCCCAGAGCCTTGCGCAGATCGCGAATGCCGCTCGCCAGGGCGGCGTCGCTCACGATCGCGTCCCGCCAGACCGTGGTCAGCAGCTCCTCCTTCGTGACGAGCCGCCCCCGGTGCTCGACCAGGTACCGCAGGACGGCGAACGCTCGCGGCGTCAGCGGGAGCCGCCGCGCCCCGCACCACGCCCACTCGTTCTCGGCCTCGATGCGAACTTCGGGAGGATCTTCACGCCGCGTCCGGCTCATGCCGCTCCTTCGCGTCTGGTCGTACCGCTCGGCATCGAGGCAAACTCCCGACGCCGCCGATTCACCGACCGGGGAAGCACTGCTCTAGGACGCAGCAGTTTACCGCCGGCGCCGGCGCGGACCAACACACGAACTGTGGGCGGATCGAGCGTCCGCTGCTGATCGAGCGCCAGAGCCCTTGACATGGCTGCCGGGGGCCAACATCCTGGCCCGCGTGTTGCGAGGTTGGGCCGGATCGGAAGGGACGAGTCCATGACGATGAGCGACTGGAGCAAGGTGACCAGGCCGATTCCCGTCCCGAACGAGTTGACGAGGCCGTTCTGGGAAGCGGCCCGGCGGGGCGTGCTGGCGCTGCAGCGCTGCCAGGCGTGCGGGCACTTCCAGCATCCGCCGTACGCCACCTGCGTGAATTGCATGGCCATCGATCTCGCCTTCGAACCCGTCAGTGGCGAGGGCACCATCTACGCCTACACCGTCATGTACCACACGGGCGACCGGCGATTCGCCGCGGCCGTTCCCTACGCGAGCATCGTCGTGGAGCTCGACAACGCACCCGGCGCCCTGCTGGCGGCCAACCTGCTGGAGGCTCCGTACACGGAGGCGAAGGTGGGACGTCGCGTGGAGGTGGTCTTCGAGCCGCTCAACGACGACATCACGCTGCCGCAGTTCCGCCTGGCGCGCGACGCGCAGTAAGTCGCAAGGAGATCGGCCGCATGTGGGAGCAGCGCTGCAAGGTCGCGGTGAGCGGCGTAGGGTTCTCTCGGGTAACGCGCTCGGCGGAGATCCCCCTGGCCGCGCATGCGCTCGAGGCGGTCAAGGGCGCCGTGGAGGACTCCGGGCTCACCATGGCCGACATCGACGGGCTGGCGACGTATCCGGAGCTGCCGGCGACGGGGCACGCGGTGGTGGACGGCGTCACCATCGTGTCCGTCAACTGCATGATGGCGATGCTGAAGCTGCCGAACCTGAGCTGGCACGTCCAGGTGGAGACGGTGAACATCGGCGGTGCGGTGCAGCAGGCCGTCAATGCGCTGCTCGCCGGGGTGTGCACGTACGCGGTGGTCTGGCGGGCGATGCACAATCCCAAGGGCACGTACCAGAACCTGCCCGGCACCTACGCCCAGGGGGCGGCCCAGTTCACCGCGCCGTACGGGTTCGGCGGTCCGGGACAGGGCATGGCCGTCGCGTACACGCGCTGGCTGGAGCGGCACGGCCAGAGCCGGGAGAAGATGGCGACGCTGGCCGTGACCCAGCGCCGGCACTCGCACATGAACCCGCACGCCTACTTCTACAGGGTGCCCCTCACGCGCGAGGACTACCTGAATTCCCGGATGGTCGCGTACCCGTTCTGTCTCTACGACTGCGACATCCCCGTGCAGGGGGCGGTCGCCATCGTCCTCACCACCGCCGACCGTGCCCGCGATCTGCGGCCGCGCCCCGCGTACATCGCGGGCTACGGTCAACGGCTGGCGTTCGAGGTGACGGGACGCATCGCGAGCCTGAGCAGCTACATGGAGGGCGGCCGAAGCTCGTCGCGCCTCACCTGGGAGCGCTCGGGCTTCTCCCCCCAGGACGTCGACGTGGCGCAGATCTACGACGGCTTCTCCGCCTCGGTGATCTACGGCCTCGAGTCCTACGGGTTCTGCAAGGAGGGCGAGGCGCTGGACTTCATCCAGGACGGGCGCATGGAGCTGGACGGTGAGCTCCCGCTGAACACCTTCGGTGGCAGCCTGGGCACGGGGCGCATCCACGGTCTCTGGCACATCATCGAGGGGGCGCTGCAAGCGTCGGGACGGGCCGGCGAGCGTCAGGTGAGGGACGTCAGCGTCTCGTTTGTCGGCGCGAGTGCTCCCATCGTGCAGGGAACGACGTTCATCTTCGTCAAGGAACCCTACTGACGAGCGCCGTTCGGGCGTTCCCGCGACTCCGCCGCCGCCCCCTCGGTATTCCCTGAGTAATTCCTGGGTTCGCCCAAGACTTCGGCCGGCTGCCGGAGTGAGTCTGTCTCCCATGGCCGGCACACAACCGCGTTGGCGGCTCACGGCGGTCCGCAGCGCGCTCTGAGCGTGACACGAGCCCAATGAACGGCAACGCACCCCACAGGAGGAGGACGACATGGCGGCGACCACTCAGATGAGCATCCTTTCCGACACAATGCTCGGGCGCTTTGCGGAACGGGCGCCAGACTACGACCGTGACAACCGGTTCTTCACCGAGGACTTCGCCGAGATGAAACAGGCGGGCTACCTCGCCTGCGCGGTGCCGCGCGAGCTCGGCGGCGGCGGCCTCACCTTCGCCCAGGTGATGCAGGAACAGCGTCGCCTGGCCTACCACGCGCACGCGACCGCGCTGGGCATCAACATGCACCTCTACTGGACGGGCGTGGCCGCCGATCTCTGGCGAGCGGGCGACAAGTCGCTCGAGTGGCTGCTCGTCGGTGCGGTGAAGGGGGAGGTCTACGCGGCCGGCCACGCGGAGAAGGGCAACGACATCCCGCTGCTCCTGTCGACCACGAAGGCCGAGCGCGTCAACGGCGGCTCCGCTTCACCGGGCACAAGTTCTTCGGCAGCCTCACGCCCATGTGGAGCTTCCTCGGCCTGCACGGCATGGACACGAGCGACCTGGCGGCGCCCAAGATCGTCCACGCGTTCATGCCCCGAGCGACCGAAGGCTACAGCATCAAGGACACCTGGGACGTGCTCGGCATGCGCGCCACGGCGAGTCACGACACGATCCTCGAGGGTGCCGTGGTCCCGGATCGGTACATTGCCCGGGTGGTGCCCGCCGGGTTCGCCGGCGCCGATCTCTTCGTCCTGGCCGTCTTCCAGTGGGCGCTGACCGGCTTCGCCAACGTCTACTACGGCCTTGCCCGGCACATGGTCGATCTGACGCTGGCGAGCGTCAAGAAGAAGACCTCGCTCGGCATCTCGCGCGGGTCGATGATGTACCATCCCGCGGTCCAGCAGGGGATCGCCCAGATGGTGATGGAGATCGAGGCGATCGGCCCGTACCTCGATCGGTTGGCCGAGGACTGGACCAGCGGTGTTGACCACGGCATGGCCTGGCCGCTCAAGATCGTCGCCGCCAAGCACCGGGCCGTCGAGAGCGCCTGGAAGGTGGCGGACACCGCGCTCGAGCTGGCCGGCGGCTTCGGGATCTTCGCCGCGTCGGGAATAGAGCGCCTGCTCCGGGACGCGCGCCTCGGCCGCATCCACCCCGCCAGCCCGGCGCTCGCCCACGAGATCGTGGGAAAGCTGAGCCTGGGCGTCAATCCCGACGAGCAGCCTCGCTGGGGCTAGAGCCATCGGAGGGGGCTGGCGCCGGCCCCCTCCGATGCACCCATGAGGAGATCGTCTCCTCTCGCGTGACTATTCGGCCGTGGTGCCGCCGTCGATGACCAGCTCGCTGCCCGTCACGTAGGACGACTCGTCCGACGCGAGATAGAGGACACCGTAGGCCACCTCGTCGACGGTGCCGGCGCGACCCATGGGCAGGCGCCGCAACCGTCCCTCCCAGGCCTTCTGGTCTTCCAGCACGTCCTTGATCATGTCCGTCACGATCGGTCCCGGGTGCACCGAGTTGCAGCGGATGCCTTCCCGGGCGTGCTGGATGGCCGTCGACTTGGTGAAGAGCCGTACGGCGCCCTTGGTGGCGGTGTAGGCGGCTGTCCCGCCCGGGCTGCCGACCAGGCCGGCCGTGGACGAGATGTTGATGATGGAGCCTCCGCCAGCCTGCCGCATGGCCGGGATCGCGGCCTTCGTACCGAGGAACACGCCCTTGACGTTGACCGCCATGATGCGGTCCCAGTCGGCTTCGCTCGTGTCCTCGATCTTCGCCCGGAAGAGAATGCCGGCGTTGTTGACCAGCACGCTCAGCCGGCCGTACGCCTGCACGGCCGTGGCCACGGCCGCCCGCCAGTCGGCCTCACGGGTCACGTCGAGGTGGACGTAGGTCGCCTGGCCGCCGGTCGCCCGGATCTCGGCCTCGACCTTCTTGCCGTCGTCGTCGAGCACGTCCCCGAACACCACCGCCGCGCCCTCGCGGACGAAGAGCCGCGTCTCGGCGGCTCCCTGCCCGCGTGCCCCGCCACTGATCAGCGCAACCTTGCCGGCGAGTCTGGCCATGGATGCCTCCTCCACTGCGATGTCGATTCAGCGCGCGACGTCGCCCCAGACGACGTAGCGCCGATGCGTGCGCCGCTCACGTCCCTCGTCCACCATCCGCCGCGCTTGCGCCTCCACGAGATCGAGCAGCGGATCGCCGCCCACGTTCACGAGGCCATGCGTCCTCAGCAACGCCTCGATCTCCGCCTGCGACCGGCCGCCCAGAAATGGGAGCTGATCGCCGACGCGCGCGTATTCCTCGCTCGTGCGGGCGCTCCCCGACGGCGGTGGAGCCGCGCCCGCGTCGAACTGGCCGTCCACGACGACCAGGCGTCCTCCGGGCCGGAGAACGCGCATCCACTCGTCGATCGCCGCCTCCGGGTGAGGGAGCGTCCACAGCACGTGGCGGCTGATGACGAGGTCGACGCTCGCAGCCGGCAACGGGAGCCGCTCGGCGTCGGCCTCCTCGAAGCGAATCGAGGCGCCCTGCTCGGCCGCCTTGCGCCGCGCCTCGACGAGCATCGCGGGAGCGAAGTCGACGCCGGTGACGTCATGACCGCGGGCGGCCAGCTCGAAGCTGAGAAAGCCCGTACCGCAGCCGGCGTCGAGACACTCGAGCGCGCCGCGGCCGGCCAGGATCAGGTCGAGGATGCGATCCCAGGCCGCACGCTCGTCGGGTGTGCAGATGCTGTGGCCGAAGTCCTCGTCGAAGGTCGGCGCCCGCCGATCCCAGTGGGCGGCGACCTGTTGCTTGACGACGTCAGGCCCCATCGCCTCTCACTCCTTCTTCAGGGTCAGCCGGACGAGCGTGTCGGCCCGGTCGTGCCGGTCGAGGTCGCGGCAGGTCGCGATGATCTCCTCGAACTGCGCCGCCGGGATCGGCAGGCCGGGGACGACGCCGCGGATCCGGCGCGCCTCCTCGTCGAAGTCCCACATGAACTCGCGCCCGGTGGCCTGCCTCGTGTGGCTCTGGCCGTCCCTCGTGTGGATCGTGATCCGTGGACCGAAGAGCGTCATGCGGTGTGACGGGATGATCGTCACTCGCTTCATGAGATCGAGCACCGCGGGCGGGTCGTCGGCACCGGCCTGGTCGGACGCGCCCCGGAGCAGCGGAAAGCCGCGCTGGACGACGCCGTACGCCGTGAAGTACGCGGTGCTCCCGACAGTCGCCTCGCCGTCCTCGCGCCGGCTCGGGAAGGCCGGGCTCGGGTACTGGGTCTCGAGCCAGTTCACCACCGCCTCGACGCGCTCGACGTCCTCGGGGCGGATGTTGTGCTCCTCGCAGAGTCTCGCCGTCACGTCGACGTGGGCGATGTTGTAGCCGGCCGTCGAGTAGATGCGGTAGAGCGTCTCCAGGAAGAGCCAGTTGGTGCCGAGGTCGCGGGTGATCGTGTCGAGGCTGGTCTGCGTGTCGCCGACGAAGCTGTAGGTGAGTCGGCCGTCGTTGCTGCCGGCGTAGGCGTGATAGAAGCCGGCGTCGCCCTCGAGCACGGTCTCGCCGCCCGCGTGCCCGCGCCCGGCCAGCGCGACCGCCAGCCTGGCGTTGCGGACCGCGGCGCCCTCGCGCAGCGCGCGGCCGCCGCTCCGGGCGCCTTCGAGATTCCCCGCCGCCAGGCTGGCGCAGAGAGCGATCGTGCTGTTCACCTGGTCCTCGGTGAAGCGCAGCAGCTTGGCGGCGGCGACGGCGGGGCCGAAGATGCCGAACACCGGGCCGGCGTGAAAACCGCGCGCCATCACCGTCGGGATGAAGTCGGCCGCCATCCGCTCCATCACCTCGTAGCCGGCCGCCAGCGCGGTGATGAAGTCCCGTCCGGAGGCACCCGCCCCCTCTGCCGCCACGAAAGCGCCCGGGAGGATGCTCGTGCCCGGGTGGGTGAGCATGCGGAAGGTGTCCCACTTGCCGCCCGCGAACGCCATCTCCGAATTCGCGAATGCCGCGCCGCCTCTCGTCACCCGGGCGCCGTCCACCATGATGGTGGTGCCGCCGGGGACTCCGGCTTCTTCCTCGGCGATGAGCGCCACCGCCTGGCGGCCCGCCGGCGACCGCGATCCCAGCAGCACGGAGGCCAGACCGTGCAGCGTGACGCCCTTGGCGCGATCGACCACCTCGCGCGGCAGGTCGTCGTAGCGAAGCCCGACGACCCACCGCGCGAGCTGCCGGCTGAGCGATGCCATCCTTGCCTCTCCCCCGTTCCGGCAGGACTCGGTCGACGCCCCGAGGCCCGCTACTGCAGCGGGGAGAACGAGGCCGGAATGAGCAGCTTGTTCTCCTGGCGGATCGGCCGTACCCCGGACTGGGGCGGCCACTGTCCACCCTTGCGCGATTCCTC
>Ga0247830_10000672_pt1 | contig 12792 bp, 9 predicted proteins | sample 12C_Control_Day5_FD_207766 | JGI IMG/M metagenome (GOLD analysis project Ga0247830, IMG submission 207766) | Soil microbial communities from agricultural site in Penn Yan, New York, United States - 12C_Control_Day5 | ecosystem: Environmental > Terrestrial > Soil > Agricultural land | place: USA...
CAAACCGAAGGTGCTTGAGCCTGCCCAATTGGCGCGCTCCAAGCGCGGGCCTGCGGCAAATGCGATGCCGAGCCCGAGGCCGGACAGGATCACGTCTCGGCGGCCGATCCTCATGGGCGTCCTGCCACGACGGCGGGATCGGCGGCGATCTCGCCGGCGAAGCTCTTCGACTGGTCGCGCTCCTGCGCAAAGGCCAAGAGGTAGGATAGGATCACTCCGGCGCCACGCAACATCTCAGCCTCGCTCAACCGGCCGCCTGCGCGGGGACTGCGAGGGATGTGTACGAAGGTGACGTCGCAAGGCGCCTCTTGCTGCCTCGCCCAGTGGAGCGAGAGATAATAGAGGTAGTTGCAAAGATAGGTCCCGGCCGAGCGTGAGGCGCTTGCCGGCAGGTCTTGCGCCCGCAAATGCCTGGCGAGCTTGGCGGTGGAAATCGCTGTGTCGAGACGAGCATGGCCAGACTCGAGCACGCTGCGCTTGTCCGGTGTCGCGCCACGCGCATCTTCCCTGAAGTCGATAGCGTTGTGCGCCGAGCGCTCGATGCGGAAGCCCTTGGCGGTCCTGCTCAAGCCGAGATGCAGGATGATGCGTGGGCGATGCTCTTGAAGCAGGCGAGGGCCCCGCGCGGCAACCTCGGTCCATTCCGTGGGGAGCACTTCGGTATGGAGCGTGCAGCCGGAAGGCGCTTCCACAGCGGCGAGCGCTTCCGCGAGCCAGGCCGAGGAATTCTCGGCGGCGCCTGGAAATGGGCCGAACCCGGTGATGAGGACGAGCGGGCAAGCCATGATGTATCGGGCTTAACCGGCTAATACAGCCGAGGGAAGCGCAATTTCGAGGGGCGCGAGACTAGCCTTCGCCGATGCCTGCGAGGCGGCCGAGCTTTTCCGCCGCAGCCGTCGGCGTCATCTCGCCGGAGCGGACCTTCTTCTCCATCTCGCTCCAGCGGCGACTCACCTCCTTGCCGCCCTTGAAGGCAGCGAGCAGCCTTTGCTCGAAGATCTCGCGCATCCAGGCCACCCCTTGCTCGGCGCGGCGCGCGTGCAGCGCGCCTGAAGCTTCGAGCGCCGAGTGCCGCTCCTCGACCTTGGTCCACAACTCGTCGAGGCCGGCATTGTCTCGGGCCGAAACGATCAGCACGACCGGCGACCAGTTGGGATTGCCGGCGGCAAGAATGTGCAGCGCGGTGCGGTATTCCATGGCCGCACGATTGGCGCGTTCGACTTGATCGCCGTCGGCCTTGTTGACGGCGATGACATCGGCAAGCTCGAGGAGCCCGCGCTTGATGCCCTGCAATTCATCGCCTGCTCCCGGAATGCCAACCACGACGAAGACATCGACCATGTTTGAGACCGCGGTCTCGGACTGACCGACGCCGACTGTCTCGACCAGGACCACGTCGTAGCCGGCGGCCTCGGCCAACGCGATGGTCTCCCGCGTTGTCTTGGTGACGCCGCCCAGGCTGTCGCCGGCGGGGGAGGGGCGGATGAAGGCTCCCTGTTCTGAAGCAAGCCGGCCCATGCGCGTCTTGTCGCCGAGGATCGAGCCGCCGCTCCGCGTCGAGGTGGGGTCGACGGCGAGCACAGCGACCTTCTTGCCCTTGGTCACGAGGTTCAGCCCGAGCTGGTCGATCAGAGTTGATTTGCCGGCACCGGGGACGCCGCTGATGCCGACGCGAATGGCCTTGCCGGTGCGAGGCAGCAGGTTTTCGAGCAGACGTTGGGTGCGCGCCTGATCCTCTGACTTGGCGCTTTCGATCAGGGTGATGGCACGGCCGAGCGCGACACGGTCGCCGGCGACGATCGCCCTGGCGGTCGCTTCCAAATCATTCTGCGGGGCGTGTTTGCCGCTCATAAGATGCGGCGTTAAGGGGAAACAAGCGGAAGCGCAAGATGGATAATCAGTGGCGCAAGACGCCGATCACCTTGCTGGCAAAGCTCAGGCACTCGGTCACCACGGTCACCACATAGCTGAGCAGCGCCTGGTGCAGCTGGCGGTTCTCGGATTTGAGCCGCTCATAAGCCTCGATGCTGAGGGCATAGAGCACGCTGTCGATCTCGGCCTGGATGGTGGCGCAGCGCAACTGCCGCGTGATCAGACCCATCTCACCGATGGCTTCACGCCGTTATGGCGTGATTCAGCGGCCGACGGATAGTTTCGTGACAAGACGGTTTGCTGACTCTGAATGCATCGAGTAGAGTGCTGCCTGACGCTACTCCGCCGCCTGCTGCGACTTGGCGTCGGCCTTGGCGCCGAGCTTCTGTAGAAGGTCGATTGCTGCATCGGCGATGGAGGTGCCGGGGCCGAAGATCGCCTTGGCGCCAGCCTCATAGAGCTCGGGATAATCCTGGGGCGGGATGACGCCCCCGACCACCACCATAATGTCGCTGCGGCCGAGCGCTTTGAGCGCCTCGCGCAGTGCCGGCACCAGCGTCAGATGGCCTGCGGCGAGCGACGAGACGCCGACGATATGGACGTCGTTCTCCACCGCCTGGCGCGCGGCTTCGTCGGGGGTCTGGAATAGCGGACCGATATCCACGTCGAAGCCTAGATCGGCGAAAGCCGATGCGATGACCTTCTGCCCGCGGTCGTGGCCGTCCTGGCCCATCTTGGCGACAAGGATGCGAGGCCGCCTTCCGTGCTCATGCTCGAAAGAGTCGATCAACGCTTTGAGGCGGGTCAGGCTTCCATCCATGCGACCCATCTCCGCCTTGTAGACGCCGGTCACCGCCGAAACCTCGGCGCGGTGGCGGCCATAGACCTTCTCGAGCGCGTAAGAGATCTCGCCGACAGTCGCCTTGGCCCTGGCGGCGCGAACGGCGCCTTCGAGAAGGTTGCCTTTTCCTGTCTTGGCGCTTTCGGTGAGCGCGTCAAGGGCAGACTGCAATTCCGCCTCGTCGCGCTCGGATTTGAGCCGCACCAGCTGGTCGAGCTGCTGGCGGCGGACCGAGCGGTTGTCGACTTTGAGGATGGCGATGTCGGCGTCGCTGTCCTGCCGGTATTTGTTCACGCCGACGATGGTCTGGCGGCCTGAATCGATGCGGCCTTGCGTCGCCGTCGCGGCCTGCTCGATCATGCGCTTGGGGATGCCGGCCTCGATCGCTTTCGCCATTCCGCCGAACTTCTCCACCTCCTCGATGTGCTTGAGCGCGCGGGCGGCGAGGTCATGGGTCAGCCGTTCGACATAGAAGCTACCGCCCCAGGGGTCGATGATGCGGGTGGTGCCGGACTCCATCTGCAGCATGAGCTGGGTGTTGCGGGCGATGCGCGCGGAAAAATCGGTCGGGAGCGCCAGCGCCTCGTCCAGCGCATTGGTGTGCAGCGATTGAGTATGCCCTTGCGTCGCCGCCATGGCCTCCACGCAAGTGCGTACCACGTTGTTGAACACGTCCTGTGCCGCGAGGCTCCAGCCGCTCGTCTGGCAGTGGGTGCGCAGCGCGAGCGAGCGTGGGTCCTTCGGCTTGAACTCCTCGGCCATCAACTTCGCCCAGAGCAGCCTGCCGGCGCGCATTTTGGCGATCTCCATGAAGAAATTCATGCCGATCGCCCAGAAGAAGGAGAGCCGCGGTGCAAAGGTGTCGACGTTCATGCCGGCCTTGACTCCGGCGCGCACATACTCGATGCCGTCGGCGAGCGTGTAGCCGAGTTCGAGGTCAGCGGTCGCACCAGCCTCCTGCATGTGATAGCCGGAGATCGAGATCGAGTTGAACTTAGGCATCTTCTTCGAGGTGTAGGCGCAGATGTCGGAGACGATGCGCATCGATGGTGCGGGCGGGTAGATGTAAGTGTTCCGCACCATGAATTCTTTGAGAATGTCGTTCTGGATGGTGCCAGAGAGTTCCTCTGGAGGCACGCCCTGTTCTTCGCCGGCAACAATGAAGAGGGCGAGCACCGGCAGAACCGCACCGTTCATGGTCATCGATACAGAGACCTTGTCGAGCGGGATGCCGTCGAACAAGGTCCGCATGTCGTAAATGGAGTCGATGGCGACGCCTGCCATGCCGACATCGCCGGTCACGCGCGGATGGTCGGAGTCGTAGCCGCGATGGGTGGCGAGATCGAAGGCTATGGATACCCCTTGCTGCCCCGCCGCGAGGTTGCGGCGATAGAAGGCATTGGAATCCTCCGCGGTGGAAAAGCCGGAATATTGCCGGACGGTCCACGGCCGCTGCACATACATCGTCGGATAGGGGCCGCGGAGATAGGGGGCGACGCCAGGCATGCCATCGAGGAAATCGAGCCGCGCGATATCGTCCGCGCCATAGACCGGCTTCACGGCGATGCCTTCAGGGGTTTGCCAGGCTGAAGCTTCGCTCGGCGGGACCATAGTCTCGTCTCGCGCAGCAAAGGCGATGTCAGCGAAGGCGGGGATACGCGTGGTCATTCACCTAGTCTCTCATAGGCGTCCTGCAACAGCCCAAGCGTATCACAGCCTTGATAAAGGAATGTCCCAATCCTGGCCTCTTCCCAGGCTTTCGCATGATCGCCAGGCTTGCCGGCAAGATAGATGGAACTTGCGCCTGAAGCGGTGAGCGCTTTGGCCGCGCCCACGGCCTCACTCGCGTAGACCTTGTCCGATGAGCAGAGGCAGGCGAGCTTCGCACCGGACTTCGCGAACGTTTTGCCCAAATCTCCGGCGCTCTTGATGCCTTCGGCTGCGACCGCCTCGATGCCGCCGGCCTCGAACAGGCTCTTGGCGAAGCTCGCGCGCGCGGTGAAGTCGGTGGCGCGGCCGAGGCAGGCGAGCAGCACTTTGGGCCGCTCTCCGGTGCGGGCGAGCCAGGCGTCGCTTAGGTCGCGGAGGTGCTCGAAGGACTCGGCGAGCCGGAAGCGCGGGAGCTTCTCGATGGGCTGACCCGGCGGGGCCTCGCGCGGCGGCGCCCGGAAAGCGCCAAGCACCGTAACGGGCTCCTCGGCGAGATCGGGGAAATCGCTGGTGCCGATCAGCGCCTCCTTGCGGCGCGCGACATTGGCCTCCCGCTTAGCTCGGATCTTGGCAACCGCCTTCTGGATCATGCCGGACTCAAGCGCCTTGGCCGAGCCGCCGGCGCGCTCAATCTCCTGAAACAAGCCCCAGGCCTTTTCGCAGAGCTGCCCGGTGAGATATTCGATGGCGCCGGAGCCCGCGGCGGCATCGGCGACGCGGTGGAGATTTGACTCCTCGACCAGGATGGTCTGCGTATTGCGGGCGACACGCCTGGCGAACGCGTCGGGAATGCCGAGCGCGGCGCTGAAGGGCAGCACCGTGACGGCATCGGCGCCACCGACGGCAGCGGCAAGTGCAGCGATAGTGCCGCGCACGATGTTCCCGTGGGGATCGCGCCTGGTCATCATGCGCCAGGCCGTCTCGGCGGTGACGCAAGCGCGTGAGGGCTCAAGTCCGGACGCTTGCTCTACGCGCGCCCAAAGCTTGCGGATCGCCCGAAACTTGGCGATGGCGAGAAACTGATCCTGGTCGGCTGCGAGACGGAAGAAGATCAGCCGGCGCGCTTGGTCAAGCGAAATGCCTTGCGCTTCGAGCGCGCGAAAATAGGCGACGGCGTTGGCGAGCGCGAAGGCAAGCTCCTGCGCCTCAGAGCCGCCTGCGGCATGCACCGGTCTTCCATCGGCGACGAAGAAGGGCCCTGTAAAACCCTGCTCGACGAACCCTGCGATGAGCGCGGTCACGGCTGGCGCGAGCTCGGCCCAGGGCTTGGGGACCACGCCCCGCGTTGCCATGGCGCCCAGCGGATCGAAGCCGAAGCGGATATTGACCGCGAAGGGTGCGAGGCCCTTCGCCTTCGTATAGTTGGCGACGATACCAGCGGCGTGCCGCGACGGCGGACCGAAATCGAGCGCGATTGGTACGCCCCAATCGAGATGCACGCCCTTTAGCGCCGCGTCGATCGCAGCTTCCGTTGCGGGAAGGGCATAGCCGTAGTCGCCGACCGCGCCTTCGAACACGAGCACGGCGCCGCTTGCGGCATGGTTCAGATCGTCGAGGATCTGAGCGTTGGCGGCATCGGCATCGGGGAGATCGATGCGCTGCATCACGGCCCAAGCCTCGCCAGCATCGCGACCAGGGATGACGGCAGCTTCCTTCGCCCGCGCATAGAGCGGCTCGATGACGATCCCGTCATAGCTCACCGACCGGAGCGAAGAGGCCAGCGCGCCCTTCAGCGCCTCTTTGACGAGTGCCTGCCAGTCAGTCTCTTGGGCGGGCGGAAAGTCGCGCGCCAAGGATAATTCAGCCATTGTCATCCTAGCCTTAGTCCCCTCCGTCCCTCCTAGCACGAAGCCGAAGGCCCAAGAAAGCAGACAGGGCCTTGGCAAATAGGCGATATGTCGCCGTCTTTGCCTGAGTCGCCCGGGGCCATTAGAGTGCGGAGGCGAGGTTGGAGGGAGCATGAGACATGGCCAAGCGCAAGGCGGCGCCTAAGGACGATGCGGTCGGGGGCGACGCTCCTCAGGAAGCGCCGGACGACAGCATCTACATCGGCAAGAGCGTCAAGCCGGAGTTCATTTGGCTGCGGCTCGCCAATCGGCACGGGTTGATTACGGGCGCGACCGGCACTGGCAAGACCGTGACGTTGCAGGGGCTGGCTGAAGGCTTCTCCGATCAAGGCGTTCCGGTGTTCTGCGCCGACGTGAAGGGCGATCTTTCCGGCGTCGCCGAGAAGGGCGAGCCGAAGGGCTGGATAGAGGAGCGCGCTCAAGCAATCGGCTTCACGCCAGAGTTCCGCGCCTATCCGGTGATCTTCTGGGACCTCTTCGGCAAGCAGGGTCTTCCGATCCGCACCACGGTTTCGGACATGGGGGCGCTCCTGCTGTCACGACTCATGGATCTCAGCGACGCGCAGGAAGGCGTGCTCAATATCGCCTTCAAGATCGCCGGCGAGGAGGACCTGCCTCTCATCACTCTCAAGAACTTGCAGACCTTACTCGAGGGGTTGGCGGCGCGCGCCGACACCCTCACCACGAAATACGGCAACATCACCAAAGCCTCGGTCGGATCGATCCAGCGGTCGCTGCTCGTGCTCGAGCAGCAGGGCGGCGAGTATTTCTTCGGCAAGCCTGTCCTCGACATCGAGGACCTGATGCAGACCAAAGGGCAGCAGGGCTATATCAGCGTGCTCGCCGCAGACAGGCTGATGGACTCGCCCCGCCTCTACGCGACCTTCCTGCTGTTCCTGCTCTCCGACCTGTTCGAGAAACTCCCGGAGGTCGGCGATCCGGAAAAGCCGAAGCTCGTGTTCTTCTTCGACGAGGCGCATCTCCTGTTCAAGGATGCACCGAAGGCGCTGCTCGAAAAGGTCGAGCAAGTGGTGCGCCTAATCCGGTCGAAGGGCGTCGGCGTCTATTTCGTGACGCAGAATCCGCTCGACATTCCCGACACTGTTTCGCGCCAGCTCGGCAACCGCGTGCAGCATGCGCTCCGCGCCTTCACGCCGATGGAGCAGAAGGCGGTCAAGGCAGCGGCGACGACGTTCCGGCCCAACCCGGCCTTCGATACCGAGAAAGCAATCATGGAGCTCGGCATCGGCGAGGCGCTGGTGTCGACGCTCGACCAGAAGGGTCAGCCGACCATGGTCGAGCGCACGCTGGTGCGGCCGCCGAATTCGCGCGTGGGACCGATCACCAGCGCGGAGCGCGCGGAGGTGATCGAGGAGAGCCCCGTCGAAGGCAAATATCCGGAGAAGCCGCGGGATAACACGGCCGACCAAGAGCGCCTGCAGGAGTGGGCGGACCAGCCGGCCGAGGCCAAGGCAGAGGCCAAGGCGGCGAAGGCCGACAAGACCGACGATGATAACGACGCGACTCCCAGGTCCAGCGGCGGCTCGCGCAGCGACAGCTTCTGGACCACTGTCGGCAAGACTATCATCAGAACAGGCGTGCCCTTAGCCACGAAGATGCTAACAGACGCGCTCAAGGGCCGAAATAGGAGAGGTTGAGGTTTCACAAACCACGGATCTCGGGCGACTTCGAAATTTGCTGAAGCCTGAGGTGCACTGTTTGTGTGGGGCGGTAACAGTCATGCGGGAGAGCTTGATGGTGCAGACGCGAGTGAGTGGAGTTGTGGCGTTGGCCGCAGCGATTGCGGCGATGACCGGGTCTGTACACGCGGCTCCCTGCGGCAACACAAGTGCCGGCTTCGAAAACTGGAAGCGCGTCTTCGCCCAAGAGGCGCAGGCCCAGGGCGTGAAGCCGAAGGCGATTTCGGCGCTGATGACAACGAAATACTCCACCGGAACCATCAGGGCAGACCGCGGCCAGAAGAGCTTCAAGCTGTCGCTCGATGCCTTCATGGCAAAGCGCGGCGCCGCTGGTATTGTCGCCAAGGGACGGCAACTGAAGGCGGCAAACGCCGCGCTCTTCGCCAATATCGAGAAGCGCTATGGCGTGCCGCCTGGGCCGCTGCTCGCCATCTGGGGCATGGAGACGGGGTTCGGAGCCTTCACCGGAAATCAGAACACGCTGTCGGCCGTCGCCACGCTCGCCTATGACTGCCGGCGCCCGGAATATTTCACCGAACAGCTCTATGCGGCGCTCACGCTCGTCGACCGCGGCACGCTCAGCGCAGCCTCGCGCGGCGCCATGCATGGCGAGGTCGGGCAGACGCAGTTCCTGCCGAAGAGCATCCTGCTCTACGGCGCCGACGGCGAGGGTAACGGCGGCGTTAATCTGAATTCAAAGGCCGACGCGCTCGCTTCCACCGCCAATTTCCTGAAAGGTCACGGCTGGGTCCGCGGTGCGGGCTACCAGCCCGGGCAGCCGAACTTCGTCGCCATTCAGGGATGGAACGCCGCCGGCGTCTATCAACAGGCGATCGCGATCATCGGCAAGCGCATCGATGGCTAGTGAGGCCGCAGAGTGGCTGCATGACGCTGCGCAGGCCATGGCCACGGCGACCGAGCAGGACTGGAAGGCCTTCCGGTCGGCAGGCGAGGGGGCTTAGCGCAAGATGCCGCAAGACCCTCGCGGAGCCACGCCCTGGAAACCGATCGCCATCGTCCTTGCGATCACTCTCCTCATGGTCCTCGTTCTTGCCGCGCTTGTCGTTGCCGGCGTGATGGACCTCGGATGGTCGCTGCTTTGAGCGGGACCTCGCGAGCGCGTCCCGCGTTTTTTAGCACCCGTCATCCACAACAATAAGGGAAGGAACCACGATGAGGGATAAGCCGAATCGCGTCACGTGCGCGCTGGCGACGGCCAATGGATTCGACGTGCCCTACCGACCCTCAGCGTCATCGGCTCGCACCGATAGAACGCATAAGGACGCGCGGCGTCCGGCAACTCGTGTTTCGGAGGCCGACGCCCGTCAGTTCGCGACGGCTAACACCGTTTCATCGTTACGCTTTGGGTCGAATGCATGCCGATGGCGCGCGCGGCTCCGTGCGACAGGTCGAGCGTGAGACCAGCGGTAAACGGTCCGCGATCGTTCACGCGCACCGCGACCGACTTGCCGGTCTTGGGATTTCTGACCACAAGGCATGTGCCGAGGGGCAAAGACTTGTGCGCCGCGGTCAACCCGTCGGGATTGAACATTTCGCCTGACGCGGTGCGGTTTCCGCGAAGCTCGTTGCCGTACCATGTCGCGCGCACCTGCTGCTCCTGTGCTGCGTGTGCGGCGCTTGCAAGACCTACGAGGGTCGTTGCGACAAACGCTATTCGATTCATTTTGATTCCCCCCTCTTGATCGGTGGGGCGTGGCCCTTGGGGTGAACGCATCGCCTCCGATTTTGTTCGTTTGTCGGAGGCGTGAGGGCAATCGCGTGGCAGCATTAATATCGGCAGAAAACCGCCAATTTCTCTGGGCGCGGCGGCCTAATCCGCTGTAAGGTCCGCGCCCATGATCACCTTCGACGGCATCACGCTGCGTCTCGGCGGCCATCTCATTCTCGATCGCGCGTCGGCCGCGCTGCCGCCCAAGTCGCGCGTGGGACTCGTTGGCCGCAACGGTGCAGGCAAATCCTCCCTGCTGAAGCTGATTGCCGGCCTCTACGAGGCCGACGACGGAACAATCGAGGCGCCGTCAGGCCTGCGCATAGGCTATGTCGCGCAGGAGGCGCCTGGAGGGGAGGGCACCCCGTTCGAGACCGTGCTTGCCGCTGCGACTGAGCGAACGGCCCTGCTTGAGGAAGCGGAGCACGCAAGCGATCCCCATCGTATCGCCGAGATCCACGAGCGGCTCAACGCCATCGACGCGCATGGTGCGCCGGCGCGGGCCGCGCGCATTCTTGTTGGCCTCGGTTTGGACGAAGAGGCGCAGCACCGCCCACTCAACACGTTCTCCGGCGGTTGGCGCATGCGCGTGGCGCTTGCCGCGCTGCTGTTCTCCGAGCCCGACCTGCTGCTGCTCGACGAGCCGTCCAACCATCTCGATCTCGAGGCGGCGCTGTGGCTTGAGTTGTTCCTCAAATCCTATCGCGCGAGTCTCATCGTGGTGAGCCACGAGCGCGATCTGTTGAACAGCGTTCCGGATCACATCCTGCATCTCAATCGCGGCAGCCTATCGCTTTACCCAGGCGACTATGACGCCTTCGTCAAGCAGCGCGCCGAGCGCGAGGCGCAGACGGAAGCCGCGCGCGCCGCGCGGGAAGCGAAGGCCAAGAAGCTGCAAGCATATGTGGATCGCTGGCGCTACAAGGCACACACCGCGCGTCAGGCGCAGAGCCGCCTGAAGGCCCTCGCCAAACTCCAGCCGGTAGCAGCTTCGGCAGAAGATGCTTCCGTCGTCTTCGATTTTCCTAGCCCGAAGGAGCTGCGGCCGCCGCTCATCGTGCTCGACCATGCCGTGGTTGGCTACACGGAGGGCACCCCGGTCTTGTCGCGGCTCAATATGCGCATCGATCCCGATGACCGCATCGCGCTGGTCGGCCGCAACGGCAATGGCAAGACGACATTGGCGCGGCTTCTCGCCGGCCAGCTCCAGCCGATGGGTGGTGCGCTCATTGGCAGCGGTAAATTGCGTGTCGGCTATTTTGCCCAGCATCAGATCGAGGAGCTTGTGCCCGACGAGACTCCACTCCAGCACATGGAACGCCTGTTGGCCGGCGCAAAGCCGGGCGAAGTGCGCGCCCAGCTCGGCCGTTTCGGATTTTCCGGCGACAAGGCGAACGTCGCGGTGCGCCAGCTCTCGGGGGGCGAGCGAGCGCGGCTATCGCTCGCGCTGATCACGCGGGATGTGCCGCATATTCTGATTCTTGACGAGCCGACCAACCACCTTGATGTCGAGGCGCGCGAGGCGCTGGTCGAGGCACTCGCCGGCTTCGGCGGCGCTGTGGTGGTGGTCAGCCACGACCGTCATCTGCTTGGGCTCATCGCCGACCGGCTCGTCCTCGTCGATGGCGGCACGGCTCAGGACTTCGCCGGCAGTCTTGACGAGTATCGCGCCATGGTGCTGCGGCCAGGCAATAACGGCACCGAGGCTGGCGACGCTGACGGCGTCAAGCGCGCCAGCCGCAAGGACGAGCGGCGTCGTCTCGCAGCTGAATCCCGCGAAGCTACGAAAGCATTGCGCAAGCAGGTTGCCCAAGCCGAGGCAGAAATGAAGCGCCTGTGGCAACAGCGCGCCGAGATCGACGAGATGCTATCGCGACCGAACACCAACGGCGCCTCGGTCACTGAGCTGATGAAGACCCGCTCCGAGGTCGAGCGCCGGCTCGCAACTGCTGAGCAGAGTTGGATCGAGGCGAGCGAAGCGGTTGAGCGAAGTCTTAGCTAGAAGCCGAGCTTAACGTCGCTATGGCGGTCGGTTGATAGTTTGGCCGGAGGGGGCACCAGCGCGGGAAGTTGGTCTAGACTCCTCCTCGCGATGATTCGCTTCAAGAAGGCTTGGCCTAGGATTGTCGCTCACGCGGACATGGACGCGTTCTATGCGGCGATCGAGCAACTCGATGATCCTGCGCTTCGAGGCAGGCCGGTGCTCGTCGGGCCGCCTAGTAGTCGTGGGGTGGTGTTAACGGCCAGCTATGAGGCTCGCCCGCACGACGTCGGCAGTGCGATGCCGATGGCCAGGGCGCGCCGCCTATGTCCAGACGCTGTGATTGTTCCTCCTCGCTTCGATCGGTATCAGGAAGTTTCCGCGACAATAATGGAAGTGTTCTCCAATTTCTCGCCCCACGTTGAGGCGCTCAGCCTTGATGAGGCATTTCTGGATATGACCGGCTCCGAACAACTCTTCGGCGATCCTGAATCCATGGGGCGTCAACTGAAGAGCGCGATCCGGGACGTCACGGGCGGTCTGACGGCATCCGTCGGCTTATCGGCAAGCAAATACGTGGCCAAGGTCGCCAGCGCCTTTCAAAAGCCGGACGGTCTGACTGTGGTGCCGCCGGAAGACGCCAAGGCCTGGCTCGCTCCGCTTCCCGTGTCTCGCCTATGGGGCGCAGGGCCGAAGACCCAACTCCGTCTTCACGATCTCGGTCTGTATACGATCGGCGACGTGGCGAGTGCCGATGTGCGGTTTCTTTCGGCGAAGCTCGGAAGGGCGGGTCCTCATTTCCACACCCTGGCCCATGCGGAGGATCCGAGGCCCGTCATCGGACAGCGATCATCAAAGAGCGTTGGGTCAGAACACACCCTCGATCGGGACGTGCGCCAGAAGGCGGACATCAAATTACACTTGCACCGATCGGCCGAGGCGATCGGCAGGCGGCTGAGAAGAAAGAACTACGCTGCCTTCGGCGTCGGCATAAAGCTCAAGACCGCCGACTTTCAGATTATAAGCCGTCAACAACGGCTCAATGAGGCGACAGACATTGCCGAGACACTCTATTCAGTCGGTGTTTTTCTCCTCGACCATGTGGATCATCC
>Ga0247830_10000677_pt1 | contig 12741 bp, 10 predicted proteins | sample 12C_Control_Day5_FD_207766 | JGI IMG/M metagenome (GOLD analysis project Ga0247830, IMG submission 207766) | Soil microbial communities from agricultural site in Penn Yan, New York, United States - 12C_Control_Day5 | ecosystem: Environmental > Terrestrial > Soil > Agricultural land | place...
CATCACGGCCGGCGGTCGTGTGCGACGGGCTGCCTGAGCCTTGATTGTCCTTGGAAAATCCGCAGCCAGCCCACACAGCAGGCACTTGCCGAAAAGACGCACCCGCTGATCCGCAACGCCTTCGAGAGCGTGGGTTGCCTTGGCAACCGCCGGCCGTGATGTAGTCTCTCCACAATTGGGGGGCACATCAGGCCCGGTAATCCGAGTGCAGGGAGCCTACAGCGTGTACGGAACCGCAGCCCGATTCTTTCTTTCGCTCGGCAATGTGTTCTTCTCACTCATCCTCGGCGCGCTCGCGCTGGGCTTCTTCTGGTTCACCTTCCCGGATTGGACGCTCCAGCTCTTCAAGTGGGCGGGCTCGATCCGCGAAAGCCTGATCTCGGGCACCTGGCCGGCCCGCTATGAGGTCGTCCTTCGGGCCTTGGTCGACGAGCGCCAGATCGTCTACATGGGCTTCGTGCTGGCGACCCGCATTCTGGTCGGACTCCTGATCCTGCTCGTCTCCAAGCTATTTGGACGCGGGCGGCAGGAGGAGTTTCCGATTTAGCGCGGGCCCGCGATCATAGTTAACCCGATCTAAACGGCCTGTTCCTAGCCTGCGGGCACCGCGGGGGCATGCGCCCCGATGCGACGTATCGCGTTGAGGAACGGCCCACCGCCGTGAGCCAGCTCAGACCCTACGAGCCCTACGAGGCTCGCGCTCCCAGGCGCAAGTTCCTGCACGGCTGGCCGTGGGAGATCCGCCTCTTCGCCTTGTCGATGATCTACGTCGTGCCGCCGGTGGCGCTCGCGCTGGCGGCGGCCATGACCTACTACACCCTCACCATCCCCGATCCCATGGCGATCCGCGCCAAGGCGCGCGCGCCCGTCGTGCGCGTCCTGGCCCGCGACGGCGCCGTCTTGAGCGAGCGCGGCGGAGAGGGAGCCTACGTGCCCGTCGACCTCCTGCCGCGGCACCTTGTCGATGCAGTCGTTGCCGCCGAGGACCGCCGCTTCTTCAAGCACTGGGGTCTCGACACGACCGGCCTGATGCGCGCGACGTTCGCCAACCTGCGCGCCGGGCGCGTCGAGCAGGGCGGCTCGACGCTGACCCAGCAGCTCGCCAAGAACCTCTTCCTCGGGCCCGAGCGCACGCTCGCCCGCAAGCTTGAGGAACTCGTGCTCGCTCTGTGGCTCGAGACGCGTCTCGGCAAGCGCGACATCCTCGAGCTCTATCTCAATCGCGTCTATCTCGGCGCCGGTGCCTACGGCGTCGAGATGGCGGCGCGCCGCTTCTTCGGCAAGTCCGCCCGCGAGGTGACGGTGCTCGAGGCCGCCGCGCTGGCGAGCCTGCTGAAGGCGCCCTCCCGCTATTCGCCGGCCTCTAATCAGGACGTCATCCGCGTCCGTGCCCAGGGCGTGCTGGCAAAGATGGTGGATGCGCGCCTGCTCACCGCCGAGGATGGCACCAAGGCCGGCCGTGCCGACCTGCGCTTTGCCGACTCGCTCTATCGCCCGCAGTCCGGTGTCGACTACGCGGTCGATGCGGCGCTGGATCGTCTGCCGCCGCTCGCCATCTCCGCCGATAGCGACATCGTCATCGAGACCACCGTCGACGGCAGCCTGCAGCGCCGGACCCAGACGCTGGTTCAAGCCGCGCTCGCGGGCGAAGGCGTGAGCGCACGCGCGAGCCAGGCCGGCCTCGTGCTCATGGATACGGACGGCGGCATCCGCGCCATCGTCGGCGGCCGCTCCTATGCCGAGAGCCAGTTCAACCGCGCGCTCAAGGCCAAGCGCCAGCCGGGCTCGGCCTTCAAGGTGTTCGTCTACATCACGGCGCTCGAAAGCGGCATGACGCCCGACAGCACGGTGCTCGACCTGCCGATCCTGGGCTCGGGCTGGAGCCCGCGCAACGAAGGCGCCGGATACCGCGGCGCCGTCACCCTTCGCGAGGCGCTCGCTCATTCGATGAACGCCGCAGCCGCGCGACTCAACATGGCGGTTGGGCCCAACAGAACCGCATCCGTGGCCCGCCGTCTCGGCATACGTTCCGCGTTGCGCGCGGACGCCTCGCTCGCGCTCGGCACCTCGGAAGTGACCCTCGTCGAGCTCACGGGCGCCTACGGCGTGCTCGCCAACGGCGGCCGGGCGCTAGAGCCGCACTTGATCCGCCGCGTGCGCACGGGCACGGGACGGGTCCTGTTCGAGCGCCAGGAGCCGAGTCCCAAGATGCTCGTGACGCCGACGCACGCTGCCGCCATGACCGACATGCTGCGCGCCGTGCTGACGTCGGGTACGGCCAAGCGCGCCGCCCTCCCCAACCATCCGGCCGCCGGCAAGACCGGCACGTCCCAGGACTTTCGCGACGCCTGGTTCGTCGGCTACTCGGGCCAGTTCGTTGCCGGCGTCTGGGTCGGCAACGACGATGGCACCCCCATGAACAAGGTGATGGGCGGCAGCCTGCCGGCCCGGCTGTGGCACGATGCCATGCTGGCGGCGCTCGACAACCGCGCTCCGACAGCCGCCACTGTCGCCGCGCGCGCAGAGCAGCCGACCGAGCCGCGAACGCAGCCGCTGCTGCCGCGCGAGAGGATCGAGTCGCAATTCGTGGAGCGCGTCACCACCGAGGACCATGCGGCAGATGCGGCGCCGTCGGCCCGCCCTGTTGCGGCTCCGCAGCGCTGGCTGCGCGCGGCCAGGGAGAAGGTGCGCGAGCTGATCCAGTAATGCCCGCCGGCCGGAAGGCCTAGCAGGCGTAGCGGTGCAAGTCGGTACCCTCGTGGCGCAGCCAGTGCTTGGCCTCGTCGAGCCGCGGCACGGCGCCGGCCACCAGCCTCCAGAACCGGACGCCGTGGTTCATCTCGACGAGGTGGGCGACCTCGTGGGCCGCGACATAGTCGAGCACGAATGCCGGCGCCATGATCAGTCGCCAGGAGAACGACAGGAAGCCGTTGGCCGAGCACGAGCCCCAGCGCGTCGTCTGATCGCGCAAGGCAATACGCCGCACGCGTACGTCGAGATGAGTCGCATGCCGGGAAACGCACGTCCCGAGGTCCTTGTGCGCCTGGGCCATCAGCCAGTCCTTGAGCCGGCGCGGCGCATGCTCGATACGGCCCATCACCTCGAGTCGCGGACTATGCCCCTCAGGCGCGTGCACGCTCACGATTGATCTGCTGGCCAATGGTCCCAGGAAGCAGATGCGGTGCAGGCGCCCGCGCAGCGGTATCCTCTCGCCGTCGGCCAGCGGCACCGGCTCGGGCACGCGTCCGAGCCTCTCACGCACCCAATCGACATTGCTGCGCAGGAATTTGTCGGCCTCCTCGATCCGGCATCCCGACGGCACCGTCACCACCACGGCGCGCCGCGTCTTGCTCACCCGCAGCGTCAGCCGGCGCGCCCCCGCATGTCGCCGTACCTCGACCGGCACGCCGATACCCTGCACCTGAAGTGCAGCGGATCGCGTCCTCTTGCCGTTTCCCGATGGCACAGTCTCTACCCCCTCTACCAAAAAAATCGACCCATGCGTTGCGGGATGGCCGACGCTTCGCAACGACACGGGAATACAGGATTCTGCCTAGCAAATAATTGTGGTGCGTCCAGGCCCGAGTTGGATCGCCCACGCGGGTGCCGCGGCTCTGTGGCGCTCAAGCGACAGGCGTCTTGACAAGCCGGCTCGCGTCATCTCGGGAAGCTGAAGGCCAGCGCCTCGAGATCCTGGCGACGGCCACGACGCGGCATCGCCGCCATGTGCTCGAGCTGCGCGATGGTGAGCGCCGGCGCCGGACACGGATCGTGCGCGCGCATGAACCTGGCCATGCGCGGGGCGATCTCGGAGCGGAAGCGCGAGCCGTTGAAGACGCCGTAGTGCCCGACTCTGGGGCATTCGAAGTGCTGCTTGCGGTCGGTCGGGATGTTGACGCACAGGTCGAGCGCGGCGCGGCACTGGCCGGCGCCGGTGATGTCGTCCTTCTCGCCCTCCACCGTCATCAGCGCCGGGCGGCGAATGGCGGAGAGATCGACGGCGCGCCCACGCGATGTCATCAGGCCGCGCGGCATCAGATGCTGCACGAACACCGTATCGACCGTCTGCAGGAAGAACTCGGCGGTCAGGTCCATGACGGCCAGATACTCGTCGTAGAACTCGCGGTGCTTGTCGGCGGAGTCGCCGTCGCCGTGCACCAGATGCATGAACATGTCCTTCTGCGCCTGCATGTGCCGGTCGAGGTTCATGGTCATGAAGCCGGACAGCTGCAGAAAGCCCGGGTAGACCTGCCGGCCGCGCCCCGGATAGGGCCAGGGCACGTTGGTGATGACGTTGCGGCGGAACCAGTCGGTGCCGCGCTTCTCGGCCAGCGTATTGACGACCGTCTGGCCGACGCGGGTGTCGATCGGACCGCCCGCAAGGATCAGCGTATGGGGAACGGCGGGGTCGCCGTCCGCCTCCATCAGCGCCGTGGCGGCGAGCACCGGCACGGACGGCTGGCATACCGCGAACACATGCACGTCGCCGCCGAAGAAGCGGAACATGCCGGCCATGGTGTCGATGTAGTCGTCGAGATCGAACGGCCCCGAGAGCAGGGATATGTGGCGCGCGTCCTGCCAGTCGGTGATGTAGACCTCGTGATCGGGCAGGAAGGTCTCGACCGTGCCGCGCAGAAGCGTGGCGAAGTGGCCGGACATGGGAGCAACGAGCAGCAGGCGGGGATCCTGCGCCGCGCGCGCGGCGGGGATGTCGCGCTTGAAGTGGACGAGCCGGCAGAACGGGGTCTCCCACACCACCTGCTCGCTGACCTTCACGCTGCGGCCGCCGACCTTGGTAGTGGCGATGCCGAAGTCGGGCTTCGCGTAGCGCCGCGTGGCGCGCTCGAACACCTCGCAGGCGGCCATCGCGCTGCGCCCTACGGGCGTATGCGAAAGCGGGTTGAGCGGGTTGAAGAAGAGACGGCACGAGTCTGCCGCTGCTCGCGCGGGCCTGAAAGCGGCCCGGCTGAGCTCATACCAGTGGTAGAGCACGCGCGTGTCCCCGGTCTTGTGTCCCCAGTGCGCTCCCACGGGCCGGTGCACCACTTGATCTGGCGCCGTCTCTAAGCTCGCGGGCGGTAAGGATTTTGGCACTCCTCGACACGTTAGACTGCACTGATTCGTCAATTGGTTAAAGGGCTGTGCTCTTAGCGCAACAGTCCTTGCCGTACTCCGGCATTCGCATTCCGAACCTAACAACTGGCGGCCCGGAGCAAAGTTCCTCCGGTTACAGTCGAATGCACGATCACGACCCGGGCGCGGAGAGCTTGGCAAGTCGCGCCGCCATCGCGTCGACGGGCGTGGCATGGGTGAAGTGCGTGACGTAGGCGCCGTCCGGACCCATGACGTAGATGAAGGTCGAGTGGTCGATGGTGTAGCCAGCCGTCGACTTGGGATCGTCTACCCGCTTGGCGTAGACGCGATAGGCCTTGGCGACGGCATCGATCTCGGCCTGGGTGCCGGTCAATCCGATGAGCCGCGGATGGAAGCTCTGGACGTAGCTTGCAAGCTGCGCCGGCGTGTCGCGCGAAGGATCGAGCGAGATCAGGATCGGTGTGATGGCCTCGGCCTTGGGGCCGAGCTTGTCGAGCGCCGCGGCGATCACCTGCAGGCCAGTCGGGCACACGTCGGGGCACAGCGTGAACCCGAAGAACACCAGCATGTACTTGCCGCGAAAGTCGCGATCGCTGACCCGCTTGCCGGTGTGATCGGTGAGCTCGAACGGCCCGCCGATCATGGCCTGGCCCACCGATCTGACAGCCGAGACTTGCGGCAGCAGCTTCTCGCGCGCGGCCGGAAACAATGCCAGCGCCGCCACCCCGCCGACGGCGAAGCCGGCAAGGATGAAGAGCGCAACCCTGATCTTGGCCAGTGTCACGGGTCGGGTTTCCAGGGCTTCCCAGTCATTCGCCCATCTGCACCAGCGTGCCGTTGATGCGGGCGCTCTGCAGGAAGTAGGCGAAGACGGCAAAGCCGGCGGCGAAGTAGAGGACGTTGAGGGCGAAGGCCTTCACCATCAGGTGACCGACGACGGCGCCCTCGAGCACGATGGCGCGCAGGCCCTCGAATACGTAGGTGGGCGGCAGGGCCAGCGCAATGGGCTGCAGCCAGTAGGGGAGCGTGGCGACCGGGTAGTAGACGCAGCAGATCGGCAGGAAGATGAACACGATCAGCCAGGCGAAGCTCTCCGCCCCGAGCCCCCAGCGCAGCACCACTCCCGTCGAGACCAGGCCCAGCGACCAGCTCATGATGACGAGGTTGGCGAAGAACGCCGCGAACGCGAACCCCAGGCTCAGGACATTGAAGTCGAAGAAGACGTAGGCAAGCGTCGCGACCGGGATCATCGCTACCAGCAGCTTGATGAGGCTGACGGCCACGAGCGCGGCGACGAGCTCGAAGGGCCTGAGCGGACTCATCATGAGATGGCCGAGATTGCGCGACCAGATCTCCTCGAGGAACGCGACGGCAAACCCGAGCTGGCTGCGCACCAGGATATCCCACAGCAGCACGGCGCCGATGAAGAGACCGGCGGCCTTGGCGGCGAAACTCGATGTCTGGGCGAGGTAGCTCTGCAGGAAGCCCCACATCAGCATCTGCACAAGCGGCCAGTAGACGAGCTCCGCCGCACGCGGCCACGACGAGCGGATGACGTACCAGTAGCGCAGCACGAGACCGTAGATGCGGGCAAGCGATGCACCCACGGTCGCCTGGTCGCGCACCGGGGGCGAGCGGCGCCCGGAAGCTGCAGACTGCCTCATGGCGATCCTTCCGCTCCCTCGGCGCCGCGGCGGGCGATGGCCAGGAACACCTCTTCCAGGTTGGCGCGACCGAAGCGATTGATGAGCTCGTCGGGCGTCTCGTCGGCGATGATGCGTCCCGCCTCGAGCATGATGACGCGGTCGGCGAGGCGCTCTACCTCGGCCATGTTGTGCGAGGCGAGCACCACGGTCGCCGCGTGTCCCCGGCAATAGACCTCGAGCTTGGAGCGCACCCAATCGGCGGTGTCGGGATCGAGCGAGGCGGTGGGCTCGTCGAGTATCAGGAGCTCGGGCTCGTTGAGCAGCGCCTTGGCGAGGCTGACGCGGGTCTTCTGCCCCGCCGAGAGCTTGCCGTAGGGCCGGTCGAGCATTTCCGTGAGCCTGAACTCCTCGGCGATGCGGGCGATGCGCGCCGTGCGATCGAGGACACCGTAGAGCCTCGCGAACACCTCGAGGTTCTGCCGCACGGTGAGCCGCATCGGCACGTCCACGTAGGGGCTCTCGAAGTTCATGCGGTGCAGCACCTTGTGGCGTTCGCGCGCCATGTCGGCGCCGAACACGCGCGCCTCCCCGGAGGTCGGCACGACGAGGCCCATCAGCATGGAGATGGTGGTCGTCTTGCCGGCGCCGTTGCCGCCGAGCAGGGCGGTGATGGCTCCACTCGCAAGCGTGAAGGTGATGCCGTTCACCGCAGCGACGTCGCGATAGACCTTGGTCAGCTCCCGCACGGCGACGGGAGGCGGCAAGGCGCCATTGCTCTGTGATACCGGCTTCTGCATCGGACGTGGGAGCCTGAGGGTGGGCAGCGCGACCGGGCCGACAATTGCCGGCTCGGCGTCTTCTATCTGGGATAGTGGGAGGCGCAACGCAAGCAAAGAGAATGGGGTCCGGACGCCCCTCCGATTCCCGTTGTCCCATGCTATGAAAGCGCATGGCATTGGCCGAACGGCATTGGAAGGAAGGCAGCGAGAGCCGGCTGCGGCTGCAAACCGCCGTGCGCCTGCGCTGGTTCGGCGTGGTCGGCCAGCTGGTGACCGTGTGCTTCGTCTATCTCGGTCTCGGCTTCCCACTTCCGTTCGGCATATGCCTGGGGTTCATTGCACTTTCGGCGTGGCTCAACGTCTTCCTGCGCATTCGCTATCCGGCCCGGCATCGCCTCGGCAGCGCGCTCGCCACCTCGCTGCTGGCCTACGACATCCTCCAGCTCTCCGCGCTGCTCTATCTGACCGGCGGCATCGAGAACCCCTTCACGTTCCTGCTCGTCGCGCCCGTCACCGTATCCGCGGCGACGCTGCCGCCGCGCAACACCATCGCGCTCGGTCTCCTGGGTGCTGCCGCCACCGTGCTGCTGGCGTTCCACCACCTGCGCCTGCCGTGGTTCCCGGGACAAGAGTTCGATCTGCCTTCGATCTATTCGGCGGGCCTGCTAGGGTCGGTGCTGTCCGGCATGATCTTCCTTGCGCTCTATGCATGGCGGCTCGCCAAGGAGTCGCGTCAGATGGCGGACGCGCTTGCTGCCACCGAGCTGGTTCTGGCCCGCGAGCAGCAGCTGCACGCGCTCGACGGCCTCGCTGCCGCAGCTGCGCACGAGCTCGGCACGCCCCTTTCCACCATCACCGTGATCGCCAAGGAGCTGGCCCGGGATGCGCCGGCGGGCACCCAGCTCGCCGACGACCTAGCCCTGCTGCAGACGCAGGCCACGCGCTGCCGGGAAATCCTGAAAAAGCTCACCCGCACGCCGAGCGAGCCAGACCTGCTGCATGCGCACATGAGCGTCACGCAGCTGATCGAGGAGGCTGCAAGCCCCTATCGCGGGTTCAGCGCCGAGCTGGTGGTCGCGGCTCACCCCGAGGCCGGCATCGACGGCGCACCTTCCCCGGAGCCCATCGGCGAACGGCGTCCCGGCGTCATCTACGGTCTGGGCAACCTCGTCGAGAACGCGGTCGACTTCGCCGGCACCCGCGTCGAGATCACCGCCACCTGGTCGGCACAGCTGGTCGCAATCACCATCGCCGACGATGGCCCGGGGGTGCCGCCCGACGTCATGGATGCGCTGGGCGAGCCCTACGTCACGACGCGTCCGGCGCCGCCGCGAGGTCCAACAACGGATGGCGAACCCTCCGGCCTCGGCCTGGGCTTCTTCATCGCCAAGACCCTGCTGGAGCGGTCGGGAGCCACCGTCAGCCTCGACAACCGCGAGCGCCCCAGTCACGGAGCGGTCGTGAAGATCAGCTGGTCCCGGGAGGTCTTCGAGCGTCGGCAGGCGGCCCCGCCGGGCGCCGGCAGCCAACCGGCATGGCAGCAGCGAGCAGATCTTCCCGCCCAGGACCGCATTCATTAAGGACTACGCAGGCGGGTCGAGCCGCAAGGCTTGGGTGTGGGCGGTGACTTGGCTATACTGCAAGTAGCGGAGGCAGTGACGTGGCCGAAGATTTCGCATTCAGACCCGACGAGTTGCCGGAAGATCGCTCGCTGATCCTGGTCGACGACGATCGGGCGTTCGTGCTGCGCCTTGCGCGCGCCATGGAGCTGCGCGGCTTCGAGGTTCGCACCGCCCATTCCGTGGCAGAGGGCATGGACCTGATCCGGCAGAAGGCTCCGGCCTTCGCCGTCGTCGATATGCGGCTCGAGGACGGCAACGGCCTCGACGTCGTCGCGGAGCTCGCGAAACTGAAGCCGGACGCGCGCACCATCGTGCTGACCGGCTACGGCAATATCGCCACCGCCGTTTCGGCCGTGAAGCTCGGCGCCGTCGACTACCTGGCAAAGCCTGCCGACGCCGACGACGTGACGGATGCCCTGCTCGCCCCGGCCAATGAGAAGGCGCAGCCGCCCGAGAACCCCATGTCGGCCGACCGCGTCCGCTGGGAGCACATCCAGCGCGTCTACGAGCTTTGCAACCGCAATGTTTCAGAGACGGCCCGTCGTCTCAACATGCACCGCCGCACCCTGCAGCGCATCCTGGCCAAGCGCGCGCCCAAGTAGCGCCGCCGCATTCCGCGCTCGTGCGCTGACGGGTTAACCAGACATTCCGAGCCCGGTAACCGATCGTTAGCCATTGCGGCAGGCCGAAACGGCCTGCATGCACGCGAAACTCGCGTCGCCCTGTGTTTGGCACGGAGGGTGCTACCGAAGCCCCCAAGCAACCAAACTAGCACAGGTCTTAACGCTGATGTCCGCAGACGCCGCCGTCGCCGAGCTCGCGCGGGACGCCTCAATTTCGGCCAGGAGCACGGAGTGGCGCGAGGCCTCCCCCTTCTCGCGGCGTGCCGGAAAGGTGAAGACCACCTCCCATAGGCGACCCCCGGCCAGGGGCGCAGCGCCGCTCGATGCCGCAAACAGCGCCCGCCTGTCGCCGAGGATCTTTGCCGGCCTCGTCCGCACGGGCGAGTTCGCCTTGCTCTCCGGCCTGGGCTTCCTGCTGGCCTACCTCTACGTCGCCGAGTTCTTCCGCCAGTACGCCGCGGCCATGGCGCTGGCCGGGCTCCTCTCCGTCGCGGTGTTCCAGGCGCTCGGCCTCTACACCATCCCGGCCTGCGCCAACCTCCACAGCCGGCTCACGCGCCTGCTGACGGGCTGGACCGTCACCGTGGGCGCTCTGCTGGCGACCGTATTCTTTCTGAAGCTCGCGCCCGAGTTCTCGCGGGTGTGGCTGGCGCTCTGGTATGTCGGCGGCGCCGTCGGTCTCCTGACCTACCGCGCCGGCGTCGCGGCCGTGACCAGGCGCGGGCTCGCCAACGGGCACCTGACCCGCCGGGCCATCGTGTACGGCGCCGGCCCGGCTTCGCGGAGCCTGATCGAGGCGCTCGACTCCGATCCGGCCTGCGACATCCGCGTATGCGGCGTCTTCGACGATCGCGGCGTGGCTCGGACAGGCGGATCGATCGCCGGCTATCCCAACCTCGGCAACCTCGACGCGCTCGTGGACTACTGCCGCCGCGCCCGCATCGACATGCTCGTCGTGGCGCTGCCGGTCGGCGCCGAGACCCGCGTCCTCGAGCTTCTCAAGAAGCTGTGGGTGCTGCCAATCGACATCCGGCTGGCCGCGGACGCCTCCAGGCTCAAGTTCGCGGCGCGCACCTACTCCTTCGCGGGGACAGTGCCGCTGATCGACATCATCGACCGGCCGATCACCGACTGGAGCGTGCTCGCCAAGTGGCTGTTCGACATGAGCGTCGGCCTGATGGCGCTGGTCGGGCTCGCCCCCGTGATGGCGCTGGTCGCGCTCGCCGTGAAGCTCGACAGCAAGGGCCCGGTACTCTTCCGCCAGAAGCGCTACGGCTTCAACAACCAGCTGATCGACGTCTACAAGTTCCGCTCCATGTACGTCGACCAGGCCGATGCCAACGCGTCCAAGCTCGTCACCAAAGGCGACCCGCGCGTCACCCGCGTCGGCCGCTTCATCCGCAAGACCAGCCTCGACGAGCTGCCGCAGCTCTTCAACGTGATCAAGGGCGAGCTGTCGCTCGTCGGTCCCAGGCCGCACGCGCTGCAGGCCAAGGCTGCCGACCGGCTCTACCAGGACGTCGTCGACGGCTACTTCGCGCGCCACCGCGTCAAGCCCGGGATCACCGGCTGGGCCCAGATCAACGGCTGGCGCGGCGAGACCGACACCGAGGAGAAGACCCACAAGCGGGTCGAGCACGACCTCTACTACATCGACAACTGGTCGGTGCTGTTCGACCTCTACATCCTCCTCAAGACGCCGATCGCGCTGCTGCGCGGCGAGAACGCCTACTGAGCCCCGCTCCGATGACGACGCTCGCCCTCCCGCTGCGCTGGCAGGCGCCGCTCCCATTGCGCCGCAGCGCCGCGCACAAGCTGGCCCTTGCCTTCGTTTGGATGGCCGTTGCGTCGGGCGCGGTGGTGTTCTCGGAGCCCGCCCCGGTCGACGTGCTGACGATGGGCCTGATCGTGCTGCTGCCGCTGATCGGCCTCGTCGTGATATCGCGAGCCTTGCTCGGCCTGCTGGCGATGATGCTCGTGGCGGCGGCCTCGGCGTTTCTCGCGGCCACCTTCGCCGACGACATCGGCCTGGCCACGACCCACACGGCGGTCTCGCTCTACCTCTACCTCGCTACCTTCGTCTTCGCGGCCTTCGTGGCCAAGAACCCCGCGAAGCATGTGCAGTTGATCCTCGGCGCCTACACGTGGGCGGCCATGGCAGCCGCGCTCGGCGGCATTGCCGGCTACTTCGACCTGGTGCCCGGAGCACACGAGCTGATGACGCGCTGGAGTCGGGCGACCGGCTTCTTCAAGGACCCCAACGTGTTCGGGCCGTTCCTCATCCCCGCGCTCGTCTATGCCCTGAGCCGACTCTCTGGCGCGCCGCTGCGCAAGTCGCTGCTACCGCTCGGCGTGCTCGGCGTCGTCGGCTTTGCGATCCTTCTGAGCTTCTCGCGCGGCGCGTGGTTCAACCTGGCGGTGGCCGTCGGACTGTTCGGCGCGCTCCACGTCCTGACCGCGCGCAGCAACTGGGTGCGGCTCAGGTTCATCGCGCTGGCGGTCGGCGCCGTCATGGCCGCAGCCAGCGTCGTCATCGTCGCCCTGCAGTTCGACGCGGTCGCCGACCTGCTCTCCGAGCGCGCGGCGCTGACGCAGAGCTACGACGAAGGCCCCGAGGGCCGCTTCGGCGGCCAGGAGAAGGCGGTGCGCCTCATCGTCGACAATCCGCTCGGGATCGGCGCGCAGCAGTTCGTGCCGCGCCACCACCACGAGGAGCCGCACAACGTCTACCTGGCGATGTTCCTCAATGCCGGCTGGCTCGGCGGCCTCGTGTTCCTCGGGCTCACCGGCTCAACCGCCCTGCTGGGCCTCCGCCACGCCTTGGCGCGCGGCGCCGCGCAGCCGCTGTTCCTGGTTGTCTACGCCTGCTTCGTGGGCAATGCCTGCGAGGGCCTCGTCATCGACCTCGACCATTGGCGCCACGTCTACCTGCTGATGGCGATGGTATGGGGCATGATGGCGAGCGATGGGGCTAGAC
>Ga0247830_10000679_pt1 | contig 12735 bp, 11 predicted proteins | sample 12C_Control_Day5_FD_207766 | JGI IMG/M metagenome (GOLD analysis project Ga0247830, IMG submission 207766) | Soil microbial communities from agricultural site in Penn Yan, New York, United States - 12C_Control_Day5 | ecosystem: Environmental > Terrestrial > Soil > Agricultural land | place...
CTAGACAGCACGATCAACCGTGTTTACGTTTGATTGAGTCTCCAGGGCGCGCACCCGTGGCCATGCCACTCTCAACGCTCAGGTTTGCTGACGCTTCAGCACTGCTCTTCTGTTCCGCGCTCCCGCCACTCGAATTTCCGGACGCTTCACTGCGTTTCTGTTCCGCTGCGGCGATCAACATCATTTCGAGCACGTTCAGGTGCTCCGCATAGGCGTCCATCAATGCTGCCTGATACTTGACGTCAGCCTGCCCGCGCTTCACCATGTTGAGCGCCTTTTTGATCCAGGTCGTCCGCCACGCCGCGTCATCGGACGTGGTCGTCGGCTGCGCGAGGCTTTGTTCCAACCATTTCTGCTTCGCCTGGGCCCTGGCCTTCCACAGCTGTTTCTGGAGCTCGAGATAGGGTGTTTGGACCGGAGAAGTCATCCTGGGACCTCCGTTTCGATTCAGTTCCATTTGCCGGGTACGTCTGTTCTTGCTGGTACGACTGTTCTTGCTGAGCCGGGACATGGGTGGCGTCATAGGGCGCGTCTTTCCCGAATGCCATCGGAGACAATCGCGTGTTGAGGACGTAGCGCCCGAACTCTGAGCCCCCGCATCGATGCGCGCAGCTCAGAGTCCGACGCTACCCTTCGAGCCGTGTCTGTTTACGCGGACGCGCGGAGCCCCGCTCCTGCGGCTGCCCGCTTGAGCAAACGGATTCGGCGCCGTGCGCGGACGGCTGCGACTGCGAGCGTGCGGGCCTTCTTGCGTGCCCGGAGCGCCGCGACCTCGAGTATTCGTGTGCGGCGTCGTGCCCGGAGCGCAACGAGTGCGAGCAGACGGGCGCGCCGTCGGCGCCGCGCCACGGCGAGAGCGAGCAAGCGCGAACGTCGCCGCGCCCGAAGCGCCGCGACGCCGATCAGGCGAGCGCGACGTTTGGCGCGCAGACCTTGTGCCAGACGCAGGCCGGGAACTCGCTGTCGGCCGTATTGTGGGGCTTCTTCTCCCTCTTCCTCCTCATCGTCCTCGTCTTCGAGGCCCATCATCTCTACCGGCTCATCTTCTTCCTCAGAGTCCAGGTCGAACTCTTCGTCGTCGTCCTCCTCTTCGCCCCAGCCCATCATCTCTCTGGGTTCCTCTTCATCGTCCTCGGATCCCGCCAGTTCCGTCGGATCGTTTCCTTCCTCGAGTCCCATGAGTTCGCTCGGATCCTCTTCCAATAAAGTCTTCATACGTACCTCCGTGCCTTCATTCAACGTCGTGAGATCAGAGGACCGCGTTGCGCGCAGTAATTTGACCTTCCGAACGCGCCGCCACGCCAGCGTTCCATACTCCTTTCACGACGCGGCCACGCGTCTACTCAACCGGTCGTCAGCACTGTGACGGGCCCGCAAAGCGGTGACAGAGAAACCCGCGACAGCAAAGCACGCGCCGTGAAGGGAAGCGGGAATATGTTGACGATTTCAGGACCTGACGTTCGCTTGCCCCCGAATCGTCGGGCATGCGTGCGCGTGGCCGTGGCCCGCTCGGGATCCGCGAGCGAGGATGCAAGGGAGTTCGAGCGACGTGTGGGCAGCTCGACGTTATTATCTTTGAGGTAGCCGGGCCTCGCCAGCGTAAGCGCGAAATCGTTCGTTCAGCTCTCCCGAAGCACTTCCGCGGGATCGACGCGTACGGCACGGAGCGTCGGTCTCCACGCCGCGAGTACTGCCACCGCGACGAGAGTCACTGGTGCAACGGCGAAAATGACCGGGTCGCGCGGCTCAACGCCGTACAACAGAGGTGCAACGAAACGCGACAACCAAACAGCGGCAAGCAGCCCCGCACAAGCGCCGGCCAGCACGCAGAGACCGACCCGGGCGAGCATGAGCCTCCCGATGTCGGCGCCGCGTGCGCCGAGCGCCAGACGGATCCCGATCTCGCCTCGCCGACGGCTGACGGTGTGAGAGATGACGCCGTACAGGCCGATCGCCGATAACAGCAGCGCGACGGCGCCGAAGAACCCAGCCAACCACGCCACGGTGCGCTCCTGCGAGAGGCTCGCCCACACAGCATCCTCGAGGGGCAAAAACGTGAACGTCAGACGGGGGTCGACGCGCTTCAGCCCGGCACGGACTGCCGGCACGAGGCTGACACTATCGGTAATCGCGCGGATGCTGAGGCGCAACGGCATATCGGGTGGTACGGTCGCCTGCGCCAAGGGAACGTACACCATCGGAGGAGGGGCGTCGCGCAGCGAGTTCCCATAGACTGTGTCGGCAACGACGCCGACGACGGTGCAACGGCCGCGGCCGCACGGGCCCGCGTCGATGGTCTCGCCGATCCCGTCACGACCGGACAGGTGGCTGTGGCGGAAAGTTTCGTTGACGATCGCAACCCGTGCCGCGCCTGTCCCATCGGTGGCGTCGAAGTCACGGCCGGCGCGAAGAGTCGTCCGGTAAGTGGCGAACCACCGCGGTGTCACGAAATTGAAGGCGAGGACGCCGCCTCCCAAGTCGGCGCGCCTGCCCCGTGCGTCGGTCAACAGTCCGCCACCGCCAGTGCCCACGGGCGTCCAGATGGAGCCGGCGACGGTGGCAACGCCAGGTATCGCTCCGACTGCTGCACGAATGCGATCGAACAGTTCCCTGGACGCCGGCGATTCGACGACCGAGCGCGGTAGGTTCACGTTGACGATCAGCACGCCCTTCGGATCGAATCCGAGCGGGACGCTGACAAGCCGGTTGAAGGTCTGCGCGAAGAGTCCGGCGGCTGCGAGCAGAACGATCGAGAGCGCCACCTGCAGCACGATCAATCCGGGTGCAAGCTGCCCGGTTCGGTTCCCTCCTCCACCGGCACGGCCCTGCTCCTGCAGCGCCTCCAGGGGCGCGACGCGGGTCGCATAGAACGCCGGGCCTGCCGCGAACAGCACGACGGTCAGCAGGCTGATGCCACTCGCGAATGCAAGGACACGCCAGTCGGCCGCAACATCGATCGAGAGGGGAGCCCCTGACACTGGAAGCTGCGCGACGAGCACCCGGCTTGCCCACATGGCGAACAGCTGGCCGGCGACAGCGCCGGCGACCCCGAGTACGAGCCCTTCGACTAGAACCTGCCGCGCCAGCATCCAGCGCGGTGCGCCGACCGCCAGCCGCAGACTGAGCTCGTAGCGCCGCGCCGTCGCACGGGCGAGAAGCAGATTCGCAAGGCTTACGCACACAATCCCCAGCACGAGGCCGGCGACGATCGCCAGCACCACGAGTGGGCGCTCGTAGCGCTGGCGGAGTTGCGACCGGTCGGAGATGCCGCTTGAAGCTGGAACGACGATGAAGGGATCGTTCAGGAACGGCGGCGCTCCGGGGCCGACAATCTCCGGCTGCATGTCGCGCAGGGCGGCGGTCGCCGCTGAGAGCGACTGGCCGGGCTGCAGGCGCAGCATCACCGTGAGGAGCAGCGCGCGCTGACTGGCGCGGAAGGAGCGATCGCGATACACGAGTGCATCGGCGCTGAACGGCATGGCGATGTCGAACGGCTGGCCGACGTCCACGCCCTGGAAGGACTTCGGGATGATGCCGATGATGGTCAGCGGTGTGCCCTCGATCGACAGGCGCGAACCAATGGCGTCGGCTGCCCCGTTGAACCGCCGCCGCCACAGTGCTTCGCTGATCACGACCACGCCGCCATCCGGTCCCCCACCCCGCTCGTCGTCCGCCGGCGTGAAGGTGCGGCCGGCGAGCGCGTGGACGCCGAGCACCTCGAAGAAGCCGCCGCTGGCGATGAGGGTGTTGAGCGGCTGGACCTCGCCGCCGTCCGACCCGTCGACCAGTTTGAGCGTCCAGGCGAAACCGCCCGTGAAGGCGCCGCTGCGCTGCCGCAGTCGATCCCACATCGCGAAGTTCCATCCAGCGCCGGCGTGGAAGCCGAAGCGCAGTGCTGTCGCTGAGGTGACGGTGACGAGCCGGTCGGCGTCCACCACTGGCAGCGGCCGCAGGATGAGCGCGTTGGCGACCAAGAAGACTGCCGTCGGCGCACCGATGCCGAGCGCGAGCGTTAGGATCGCCGCGAACGTGATCGCAGAGTGCCCGCGAAGCGAGCCCACGGCGCGTCTGAGGTCACGGGATACGCCTCGAATCATCGACTTCTCTCCGCGCCTCTCGTTCGCCCCGTGTCGCTGGGCGGCGCTATTTATTCACAATATATGAATATGCGCAAGCTCACAGCCGAATGCCGGGCTTGACAGAGTCGGCCTGCACGTATTCATACTTGATGAAGATATGGCGCGCGACCTGCTCACGGATTTCGAGTTGATGATTCTGCTGGCGATCCTCCGCGTCGGCGACGAGGCGTATGGCGTGCAGATCGCCAGGGAAATCGAAGCCACGGGCGGACGTCGCGTCCTGCTCGGCGCCGCCTACACCGCCCTCGACCGTCTCGAGCGCAATGGGCTGGTGACCTCGACGCTCGGCGCTCCCAGCGCCGTCCGCGGGGGACGCGCCAAGCGCTACTTCCGGGTGACCGCCCGCGGCGTGCGCGCGGTCCGCAACACCCAACGGGCACTCGTTGCGTTGTGGCGCGGTGTGCCCCAGCTGAAAGAGAGACGCTCATGAGGACGCCTCCCGCCCCCCGCCTGGCGCTCACGGTGCTGGAACGATTTGTACCCGACAACGAAGCGTTGACTGGTGATCTCCTGGAGGAGTTCGATGCGCGGCCCTCGACCGTGTGGTTCTGGGTGCAGGTGCTGGCCGCCATTGCGGCGGCCTGGCGGACGCGAGGCGCAGAGATTCGTCCCTTACGGCTCGTCGATTTTCAGCCCGCGGACGCGGCGGAACGGACGCGTCGCTATGGCCTTCGGTTCCCGTCTGTCAATCTAAGTCCCGTCGCCGGTATGGGCGGCCTCGGCTTCATGCTCCTTATCGGCCTCATGACGCGCACCATGCCGGCAGCGTGGTGGCTGCTGCTCGCGTCCGCACTCGCCGGATGTGTACTCGGCGCCGTCCTGATCGTCCTTGCGCGGCCGGGCGGCGCGCGCATGACGGAGCCCGGCCGAATTGTTCCTTCTGGTGCCCCCAGGATGAAGGGGTCGGTCTAGGCATCACCTTGGTACCCGAACAGAGTTGACTCGCCACGTCGTCAACCATGTCCGGCCCGCGCGTGTCTATTTCGTGTCAAAACACGAACGGCGCGACCCGAAGCCGCGCCGTAAGTTACTGATGTGATTGGTCGGGGCGAGTGGATTCGAACCACCGACCCCTCGGTCCCGAACCGAGTGCTCTACCAGGCTGAGCCACGCCCCGACTAAAAGCGTTTGGCCATTGTATCACCGGCCTTCGAACAGCGCCTTGAATTCCGCGCGATCCTTGATCGGCGCGAAGATCGGGTCATCGAAGAGTTCCATCGGACGGAATCGCACGGGGATGCTCTGCAGCCACGCGATCGCGGCATTGGTGTCCCCTTTCTGCATGCACGCACGCGCGGCCGGGATGCCGAGGTCGCGGTAGCCCAGTCCCTTCCCTTTCAACTTCTCGAGCTCGTCGCACGCGGCACCGAACTGCTTGTCTCCGAGGAGCGCCTCTCCGTACGCCAGGCGCAGCGTATGGTTCTCTGGTGCGGTTGACACGAGTTCCGCGTAAGCCGCGGCCGCTTCATGGAAGCGCCCACCCATCACGTGCCCCGCTGCAACGGACTCGCGTACGTTGCGGCGAAGCGCCGACTGATATTCCGCCGCCGTTGTCGTCTTCACGAACTCGATGGTCTGATCGATCACCCGGCGCGACTGTTCGTCGTCGTTCCGCATCTCGAAGGCGTGATAGCCGCCCGGGTAGTTCAGCAGGGTGACGGGTGCGTTCTGCGAGAGCGCGTTCGCGACGATGCTGTCGATCCCCCGGTTGACGGCAGGACGATCGAGCCCCCCTCGCACGTACAGCACCGGAAGATCCTCTCGAAATTGCGTCACGGACGCCGATCCGTAATACATCACCGCTGACTTGATGAGCGTCGAACGACGGTCCTGCACGATGGGCAGCGCGCGCGAAACATTGCCCGATCCCGCGTAGAGGGCGACGGCATTGCGGTCGATTCCCGCTTCCTCTCCTGTGTACTTGGCGAGGTACTCGTGCAGCGCGACGTAATCCTGGACAGCGGTTTCCATCCGAAGGTCCGGCAGAATGGCGGTAATGCCTTTGGAGGCGACTACGCGCGCCCACGAGGCGTAGAACGGGTTCGATCGCTCCGCGCCCGACGCGATGTTGAAGAAGATCAGCGTCGGGTGCCGCGTGCCGGTCGCGGGACGGTACACGTCCATGAGCAGCCGCCCGGAGGGTGATTTGCCGTACTCGACGTCCTTGATGACTTTGTACGAGCTCTCTGGTGGAACCGGATAGGCGAAGCGAATCTGCTGCGCGCTACCGAGCGACACAGCACAGAGGCCGTAGAACGCGGTCAGGAATGCTGATCGAACCATGCCGCCCATTCTCATGGGTGGACGTTCAGGATTTCGGCTGGAGTGACGATACGCTCGCGCGCGGGACCAGTTGATCCTCGAGGACGCCGAGCGCATCGTATGCGGTCAGATCGGGCTGCAGCGGCGTGACGGAGATGTAGCCGTCGCGAACAGCCTGATAGTCGGAGCGATCGTGCGGCTCCCAGTCGTTCTGCCCTTCCTCGATCCAGTAATATGCCCGGCCGCGGGGATCCAGCCGTTCGGCGACAACGGTCAGGTGATTCCGCTTCGCCTGCACCGTCACGCGCATTCCTCGAGGCGGACCAGACGGAACGTTCATGTTCAGGAACACTCTCGACGGGAGTCCGCGTTCCATCACCGACTCGCCAACGATGCCTGCGGATGCCGCTGCAGGCCGGAAGTCGTACTCCGCCGTGCGCTCGAGCGACACGGCAATACTCGGGATCCCGAGCAACGCTCCCTCCATTGCGCCCGACACGGTACCTGAGTACGTCACGTCGTCACCGAGGTTGTAGCCCTTGTTGATGCCCGACACGATGAGATCGGGAGGTGATGTGTAGAGCTGAGTAAGGGCGACGTTCACGCAGTCGGTTGGTGTGCCGTCCACTTCGTACACGCGTTCGCGGAGGCGCTCCATGCGGAGAGGGCGGCGCAGCGTGAGCGCATGGCCGATGGCACTGGCTTCGATATGCGGCGCGACGATCGTGACCTCCCCCAGCGGCGCGAGCGCCGCCGCCAGCGCGTGGATGCCCTCGGAGTGCACGCCGTCGTCATTTGTGACGAGGATCTTCTTCATCAGAAAACAGAAAGTATAGCAGCAGGGTTGCGGCCGCCGCGAGACCGGCGCCGGTCAGAAACGCACCGTGCGGCGACACGCGCGTCCACATCACGCCGAAGATCAGCGACGCGAGCAACGCACCAAGGCCGATGACTGCGTTGTAGTATCCGAACGCGGTCGCCCGGCGCGATTCCGGCGCGAGGTCGGCGATCCACGCCTTCTCCACGCCCTCTGTCAGCCCGAAGTAGATACCGTAGGAGAGAAACACCACGATCAGCGGCGTGACGGCATCGACGAACGCAAACGCGGCGTACACCGCCGCATAGAACATCCAGCCCGCCGCAATGACATGACGACGTCCGAAGCGGTCCGACAGCTCGCCGCCCGCGAGTGACGACGCCACCTTGACGACATGCAGCGCGGACCAGAGCAGCGGGATCCAGAACGCCGCGACACCCACATCGCTGAGGCGCAGCAGCAGAAACGCGTCTGACGCGTTCCCCAGCGCGAACAGGAGCAGCACTGCGAGCGGAGCCGTCAGGGGACGCAGTGAAGCGGCGGGAGCCGACGTTGAGGGTGCGGGGGCTGACGTTGACGGTGCGGGGGCTGACGTTGACGGTGCGGGAGCCGAGGTGACGGGTGCGGGAATGGCAAGAATGACGGCCATTACGATGATGCCCGGTATGATCGTCAGCGCGAACAGCGTTCGATACTGTTCGGGATAGACGTAGAGGAACGCCGACGCGAGCAGCGGCCCGAGGACGGCGCCGCTGTGGTCCATCGCGCGGTGAAATCCATAGACTCGGCCCCGCTGCGATGGGTCTGCGAAGCCGGCGAGCATGGCGTCGCGCGGAGCGCCGCGGATCCCTTTACCGAGGCGGTCCGAAAAACGGATCGCGAGCACCTGCCCCCATCCGGTCGCGACGGCGATGAGCGGGCGGACCATGGATGAGAGGCCGTATCCGCCGAGCATCAACCACTTCGGCCGGCCCGTCCGGTCGGCGACCTTTCCCGAGACCACCTTCAGGATGCTGTTTGCAGCTTCGGCGAAACCCTCGATGAGGCCGAGCGACATCGCCCCCGCACCCAGCACCCGAGTCAGGAACAGCGGCAGCAGCGGATAGATCATCTCCGACGCGGTGTCGGTGAAAAAGCTGACCCAGCCGATCAGCCAGATCGGGCGCGACAGGCCGAACCGGCTGTTGCGGCCGGTCACACGCGCAGGAAGATTCGCCGCCGGTACATCCACCAGAGCAGGGCGAAGAGGACCGCCAGGTTTGCGATCGAGTACAGCAGCGAGGCGTTCTTCGGGTCGGCGAACGGCGCGAACCAGTGCAGGTACGCCCAGGTGTTCACCGCGATCATTCGACCGTCGGGGCCGGCGACGCGGATGAGTGCCAGCGTCTTGACGAGCAGCCCGGATACGACGAACAGCGTGATCGCATTCACGCCCAGGATGACGAGCGGCGTCATGCCGCGGCGCCAGCGCTTCACGTCGAGGACCCAATAGCAGGCAGCGAGCAACAGCGCCGCGAAGCCCGCGGTGAAGAGCACGTACGAGCTCGTCCAGAGATTCTTGTTGATGGGGAACACGATGTTCCAGACCAGCCCCGCGAACAGCGCGACGGCACCTCCACCCGCGAGCGCCGCCGTCTTGCGAGACGAGGCCCAGTCGCTGCCGAGACACATCCCCGCCACGACCCCGAGCAGTGTCGTCGAGATGGCAGGCACGGTGCTGAGCAGCCCTTCGGGATCCCAGCGCGGGCGCCAGAGGTGTCCGTTCATCAGCGCGCGATCGAGCCATGCGCCCAGATTGCCCTCGGGGGAAAGATCACCCGCCGTGCCGCCGGGCGGCGGGACGAGCATCATGATCGCCCAGTAACCGAGTGCGAGCGCAGCGGCGGTTGACGCCGCGGCAATCACCTGCCGGCGGCGATTGCCGGACGTCAGCCGATACAGACTGGCGGCCGCGAGGTAACACAAGGCGATGCGTTGAAGCACGCCAGGAATGCGCCACCGGTGAATGTTGAATCGCGGATATCCCGCGAGAAAGAGGCCGAGCGCAAGGATGATCGCGCTGCGGCGCAGGATGGATCCCCAGCCTGCCGACTTCTTCGAGAGCGTGATCGAGACACCCACGATGAAAAGGAAGAACGGGAAGATGAGATCCGTCGGCGTCCAACCGTTCCATGCCGCGTGTTCCAGCGGCCAGTACATATTGTTCCAGTCGCCCGGATTGTTGACGATCACCATCGCCGCCATCGTCAGGCCGCGGAACACGTCGAGCGACAGGAGTCGCTGCGCTGCCGCCGGCCCCGATGTCGTGTGCCGCGTCTGCGTCGAGAGAGCCGGAGACACGATCCGCTGCCCGGAAGCCATTCTGAGAACTATAGCCGCGGCGCGGTCATTCGGCTCAGGCCATAATTCTGCTGATGCCGCATCCGTTCGACGCCGTGCTTCTGATTGCGTTCGGCGGACCGCAGCATCGCGATCACATCCGCCCCTTCCTCGCGAACGTCCTGCGCGGGCGGCGCGTCTCCCCCGAACGGGTTGAAGAGGTCGTCCACCACTACGAGATCTTCGACGGCATCTCTCCGATTACCGAACTGACGATGCGGCAGGCGGAACGGCTGAGACACGCGCTTCAGGAGCGCGCCATGCCGCTGCCGGTTTATGTCGGGATGCGGAACTGGGATCCCTATCTGCGCGACACGCTCGTGCGTATGTCAGGCGATGGGATCCGACACGCCGTCGCCGTGGTCGCCGCAGCGCACCGGAGCTACTCCGGCTGTACGCAATATCGCGAGAACGTTGCCGATGCGCGCGCTGCGCTGAAAGGCGCCGGCTTGCCTGACGTGAGCGTGACGTACATCAACGACTGGCATGCCTCGCCGGGATTCGTAGAGGCCAACGCCGATCACGTGCTGGCAGCGCGCGAATCCCTGCCCGTTGATGTCCGCCGGGAAGCTGAGCTGGTGTTCACCGCGCACAGCATTCCCGCATCGATGGCCGAGCGATACCCGTATCAGCGTCAGCTCGAGGAGAGTTGTGCGGCGGTGGCGGACGCGATCGCGACGCGCCTGTCGAGCAGTGAGCCGCCGCGATGGACGCTCGTGTATCAAAGCCGCAGCGGCCGTCCCCAGGATCCGTGGCTCGGCCCGGACGTGTGCGAGCACCTTCGACAGACCGCAGCGAGCGGCACTCGGAGCGTGGTGCTCTGTCCCATCGGATTCATCTGCGATCACATCGAGGTGCTCTACGACCTCGATGTCGAAGCAGCGGCCGTCGCGCGCGAGCTCGGACTGCAAATGGCCCGTGCGTCGGCGGTCAACGCGCATCCGAGATTCATCCTCGCACTGGCCGATGCCGTCACGGAATGCGTGAATCGATATCGCAGCGGTCGCCCTCTGATGATCACTTTACCCGCGTCCGAGAGGCAGGCCTGACCGCCGCCGCCAAGGCTTCGGCGAGTCGCGCCGGGGCTTCAGCGAAGGCGGAAGGGCTGCGCTGCAGCGAACAACCTTTCTGCGTGCTCGTTCGTCTAGTCTGCGAGCCATGCTGAGAGAGCTTGCCGCGCCGAAGGCGGGTTTTACATCCTTAACACACGAGCGTGCGTAGAATGCTCCCACCGAGGCAATCAGATATGCGAATGATGAAGTTGGCTGCCGTCTGCTTTCTGGCCCTTTCGCTGCAGGCCGCGTCCGCCGGCGCCCAGATGACGGTGATCCCTGACACCGGAGGCGAGCCGATTCAGCTGCCGGGCCCGGGCCGTCAAATGAAAACGGGCACGGGCCGGATCAAAGGCCGTCTCGTCACCGCTGAAACCGGCGCGCCGGTGCGTCGCGCGCAGGTGCGTCTCTCCGGTCAGGACATTCTTCCGAAGACGGTCGCGACCGACAACGACGGTGCCTTCGAGTTCGGCGAGTTGCCCGCCGGCCGCTATACAGTCAACGCGACGAAGAGTGGCTATGTGAGCGTCGGCTACGGACAGACGCGTCCGTTCGAATCCCCGAAGCAGCTGGATCTCACGGAGGGCCAGGTGATCGACAAGGCGGATATCACGATGCCGCGCGGCTCGGTGATTTCCGGCCGGATCATCGACGAGTTCGGCGAGCCGGTCGCGGATGCTTCTGTGAGCGCGATGCGCTCCACCTGGTCGAACGGCCGCCGTCGTCTGCAGTCCACTGGACGCACAGCAACGACCAACGATCTCGGGCAATACCGGATCTACGGCCTGCCGCCCGGAGAGTATTACGTGAGCGCGACGCTGCGCGGCGCCCAGGAAATGATGGTCATGGAGATGGCCGTCGCTGCCGCGGTGCGCACCACGATGACCGACGGTGGTGGCGACGCGCCGCGGTCCGGCTACGCACCGACGTATTACCCGGGCACGCCCAACGGCGGCGAGGCGCAGAAGCTGTCGCTTTCCGTCGGCCAGGAGGCGCAGAACACGGACTTCGGCCTTATCCCCGTGCGTCTGTCGAAGGTCAGCGGTACGGTGATGAGCTCCGACGGACGTCCACTCGAAGGCGTGATGGTCACCGCGACCTCGCGCGGCAATATGGCGAACACCATCATCTTTCCTTCCGGCGCGGCCGCTCGGACTGACAGGAACGGCAACTTCACGTTGAACAGCGTCGCGCCGGGCGACTACACGCTGAATGCGCGAACCACGGGGATCGTGAGCAGCAGCAGCGACGGCGACCGCATGGTCTTCACGATGACGAGAGTCTCCGGCCCCGGCGGCGGCGATGGTTCCTCGGAGTTCGGCTCGATCCCCTTGAGCGTGGCCGGAGAAGACATGTCGAACGTGATCATCGCCACATCCAAGGGCACGACGGTGTCGGGCCGCGTCGTCTACGAGGGAGGCTCCAAACCGACCACGAACACGCTGCGCATCAGCGCCGCTGAAGCGGATGCGGAAGGTCCCGCGGGGCTGCTTGGCGGTTCGTCATCGGTGACCAGCGAGGGCACGTTCGAGCTCAAAGGGCTAGTGGGCCAGCGCATCTTCCGTGTGTCGAACATCCCGTCCGGATGGGTGCTCAAGGCCGTGCGTCTGAATGGCACCGACGTCACCGACAACGGCATCGACGTGCGCCCGACGGAGCCCGTCACTGGCGTGGAGGTCGTGCTGACCACCAAGACAACGGAACTCACCGGAGCGGTGAAGGCGGGCAACGATCCCGCGAAGGATTACACGGTCGTGATCTTCTCCGACGACCCGCAGAAATGGACCGTGCCGATGACACGCCACATCGTCAGTGCGCGGCCGAACCAGGAGGGCCGCTTCCAGGTGAAGCACCTCCCCGCCGGCAGCTATTACGTTGTCGCGCTCGAATACATTGCCCAGGGTGACTGGTTCGATCCCGACATGCTCGAGCGCCTGAAGTCCAGGGCCACCCGCATCACGCTCGACGAGGGTGAGGTCGAGAACATCAATCTGTCGCTCGAATCTATGTGAGGCACAATCGTCAGCTCCAGACTGCAAACGGCAAACTCCAAAAGGAACGAAACATCTCCGCGGATTTCGTTTTG